>Ga0210059_1012167_pt1 | contig 13053 bp, 10 predicted proteins | sample Ectturendosymbi2_FD_188042 | JGI IMG/M metagenome (GOLD analysis project Ga0210059, IMG submission 188042) | Ecteinascidia turbinata endosymbiont from Florida, USA - Sample 2 (SPAdes) (version 2) | ecosystem: Host-associated > Tunicates > Ascidians > Unclassified | place: Key West, Florida...
AATGCACCTGATCTCGACTTACAGTACAATGTTGGTGAAACACTAAGAAATAAACATCAATATTCTGATCGCTAAGGGGGGTGCTTGAGCCCCTTCAGCCCCCCCCCCTGGCTGCGCCTTTGGCCAAAAATATATACGAAAGTTTGAAATTTTGTATCACTCGAGGTTGTAAACAAATGACCGGAAGTGACTCGACCAAATCATGACTCGACAAAATTTCAGATGACTGTGACTGGAAGGACACGTGACTCTGACAAAAATGACTCGGGCACATCACCGCCAGAAACGCGAGGAAGTCCATCAGGGGCTCTAAAGATCCATATTCCAGCCTAGAATACAACAAAATTTTGAGCCACATTTTCGGCTCATTGTCCGGGTGATGACTTCCTAAAAGGATAACCAAAAAAAACAAAACCTACCCTTTTTCTAACGACACCCACCGAAAACCCAAACCCAAATTTTAAAAGGCTTTTTTTCAGTGCAAATTGGAAGACTTCACGAGTTTTCGAGGGATCGAATAGCTCGCTATCACATTCTAGCGGCGAGTTATCGCACGCTACGGTAGCCACCAGTGGGCGATTTATGCATTTCCTGAATTTGGGGCAAAATGTTTTTTTGGGCCATAACTTCTAGACATGCTAGAAGGACAATCATGGGCTGTATAGACGCGGGAGATCATGTAGTTTCCAAAAAAGGTTTGATCCAAAAATTTGTCACATTGCATTGGCGTCCAGGGCCAGTCAAAATTGCTCAAAAATTCAAAAACACCCCAACTTGGCGAGGTCCTCCGAGGAGAACCCCTAACCCAAATTAAACAATTTTTCCTAAATCGAAACTAAAAGACTTGCCACATCCGTAGATGGATTAAACAGCTCTCTAGCTATAGCAGTTGGCGAGTTATAACCAAAAAAGTTAAAAGGAGAGGTACTGCTCTTATAAGAAAGCTAAACAGGCGAATCCTGTCAAAGACGAGAGAAGGCACAGCACGAGACGATTCTCCTGATGAACGACGGCAAAAGAGAGAAGGCACGGCTCGAGACGATTGTAGAGATGCACGACGGCAAAAACGTGCGAAAGGCATAACTCGAGACGATTCTCGAGAGGAACGTTGGCGAATGCGAAAGATAAACGTGATTCAAGGCAATCCTTGAATAAATTGGCAAATGTGCGGGACAAGCATAATTTAAAGGCGAACCTTTGAACGGTCAGGTATGAGCAATATTACACTGGCTTTTGTTCAAGGCGAACCTTGAACGCACATGCATGTATTCACATGTATGATTGCGTTTTTGGGTGTACAATACAATTTCAATATACAAATTACGAATGTGTTTCATGAAAAGCTGCAGAGTTACCCTCTCACCATTAGGTGCCCAGAGCAAAACTTTACTTGGATTGCTTGTAAAGCGCAAACCCCAAACCAAACTGTAATTACAAGCTTTCATAAACGATATTTACGTAGGCCTACGTCAAAATTATATCAAGACAGAACACGTAAAAAATATTATTGCATAGTTTCATTTTAGTGTTCCGTGATGTTGCTCTTTGGGAGACTTTGTTTTTTAAAATCATGGCAGGTTATGTGTTACACTGTTTTCATGAATGTTGTCACTTTTAATTGATTTCTCATCCTGTAAGCCACATTTTGAGATGAATGTATAAGGCTGTTTTGGAACCTTTTTTGAGTTCTGTAGAACTAGTGGAAGCTTCAAGAATTGAATGGTCCTTATTAACAAGGCAGACATGTATGCTAGCTGCACTTACAGATATTTCAGTTTATTGTTTTGAATGTTGTGATTAATTACTTTGCCATGTCTACCTCAGACCATTTGCACAGCCTTTATCAGCGTTACGTTGGCTGATTGTATGTACTGCTAAGATTTACATGTACAGTTTTGCATATTTAACCTGCTTAGAACTTAATTGGATCCTAACCATGTTCAGCTTTATAAGTTTATGCATTATTCACACATTTTTAGTATATATATTTGTTATGGTTCAATTAATGCAAATTATTAATGCCATATGAGAAGTAAAATGTGTAATGGCAACGTGGTAGAGGAAAATACAATGTACCAACAGTCGCAGAAAATTTGTAGGGGAAAGTCTGTCGCAAAAAGTGTTCAGGTTATCTGACTAGGTATGCACTGATCAATGACACTTGAACTACAGACATATCCAGAGTGCCTTGAGCTTTGTGGACAGCTGCAGGTTTTGTCAATCACCCTTTTCAACACTGAATTCTTTGCGGAGTCGAATAGTAAGAGTTCTGAAGGATGGGTAGCAACAGTGAGATGAAACTGTCCTTTCCTCAGGATTCATGATGAACAGCACTGAAAAGACTACTCTTTTTCCCGGGGCCTCATGCGCGAGTAAGTTCGGATAGATTTCGGATAGTCTTATAGAGTTGGTTTAACTTTCTCATGTTGCACAAACACGATTCGTTCACATCATGATTATCGCATTGAAGATTTATGGTTTTGCGGCAGGTCATTTTCAGTGTAGCGTAATTCCACTATGACCAAACGTTTACTTTATCTAAAAAAAACTCCAGAACGACCCTAAACGCTGGCTATTTGCGTTTTCCAAGTTATTACCACAGCTTAGCAGGTCAAAAAATGTTTAGCGTTTGAGTAGGCTATGACCTTTCAATAAACTTCGTAAATCTTGGAAGAGAAATTACGCAATTTAAGGAATCAAGTTAGGATACTGGTTTCGCCCACAGCTATAACAATTTCTTCCACACTTCATCCAGCATGATTTGACAGAATAGCCGTCAAGGAGCAGACGGTCACAACAAATGCTTTTCCAACTAAGGCGAAGGAAAATAATACGGCATCTACAGCACTGCAATCTTCCGTGTTGTTCAACAACACAACTGATTGCCGTATAAACCACTGTTTCGGTAACGTATTCACATTTGCGCAGAGCAGCTTTCCTTTTTATCGCAAATTTAAAGGGCATAATTAAAAACTAAAAGAACATTGAAGTTATAACACGAAAAAGATGCAGCAGTAAACCATACAGACGAGCTTTTCGTAACAGCAACCGGAAGTGGTGCCAGTGCCCACATCAGGTCTCGGTATAAAGAAGACGCAACAGCATGTAAACCGACATGACTGGTAGTTAGATGGGCGGATCCGGGGGGAGGGCGATCGACCCCTAAAACCTGTTCGTAGGTTTTTTCACCGTAACTTTGTACAATTCGGGAAACAGCATTCGCGAGAAAGAAGTCGATTGGACGTCCATTGTCTTGGCATTTTGACGTCCATTGTTTTGTCACAGCAGTGTTGTGAAGTATATTTGATGTCTCTTGCAGTAGTGAACTCGTAATGAGACTTGACTGCCAAATATTACTGAAATCTCCCTCCCTAAACTTGCTGGCTGGATCCGCCCTTGATTTGATATATCAGAGCTGATTTTGAACGATTCCGCTAAAACGCATTTTTTAGCAACTTGTTGAACATGACTCCTGACAAACTAAGCGTTTACGTTGTTGCGACAGTTGGGTTTGATAAAAAATACACTCCCTGTTATTTGTGACTTTCTGAAGAAAAAGACAGAAGCAGAAACATTGATTTATACAACTTTTTGGGACGATTTCCTCTAATATGGTTTAGGCCCCCAAGAGCAACCTGTATTCTCGTGAAGGGAACAAAACAATTGTCGAGAACAGGAAAAAAATGACGTTCGGAACTTGCGAAGCGAATCACAATGACAAAAGCTGTTAAGCTTCGGGGAAAAAGGAACAGATGAAATTCCACATCAACATTGCATTGCGCAATCAAAAGCAATTAGAAACAACTTCTACAAATTGTTACAAAAAGCATAAACTAATATATTGCATAGAAAAACGACTTCTGAGGTAACAAAATGCACCATTCACAAGTTTGAAGTAACAGAAGACTTCGCGAGTCCGAATCGTTTCGGACGAAGAAGGAATCGCTTGATATGATCCGCAACGACTTCGGGATTGCACAGATGGACGTGGTGTTTGCCTTCTACTTCGATCACTTCATGATACTACGAATAAATATGAGATGCTCTCAGCTCAAAGCAGGTGCTTCGCATAAATAGGGACGAAAGCCTTTTAACAACCAGCAAAGCATGTCAAACAACAGTGAGTGCTCGCATTCGTTAAAATCGAATCTCGCATCCTTTAAACCGAATCACAACTACTCGATTTAGTATTGCCTGGTTGGCAATATCACTATTCCCAACGGAAGATGGTTGGATAATTGTTTAAAAACAAGTGCATAAAATGGTTGGTGTCAAACAGCAAGTGTCTTAAAAAGTAAATGTCAAAGATGACATCATGCATCAAACAGTGTTTATGAATAATCATGAACATTTTTAAAGCACAAATGAGCAGTTCTTCTCAGTGTGTTCGCGATAAATCTAATACCAGAATTAAATAGAGAGATATCATAAAGCACTCCGGAACTGTAGACACAAGTTCCTATGCATAGGCGTACGAGGCGGGGAGGGGAGGCGCTCCCCCCTGTCTTGAAAATTTTCAGGGCAAGCACAAGATGCTCAAAAATCCTGAATGATAAAAAATATTTTAATACAGTGAAAAATTTCGGGGCAACTTGTGTTTTTCAGGGCAAGCGCAAGTTTCTCAAAAATCCTGCATGGTAAAAGATATATATTCAGTACAGTGAATTCAAGGCAAACTCTGTTTTCAGGACAAGCGCAAGTTGCTCAAAAGTCCTGAATGATATAAAATATTTCAATACATGGAAAAGTTTCAGGTCAACTCTGTTTTTCAGGGCAAGCGCAAGATGTTCAAAAATCCTGAATGATAAAAAACATATATTCAATGCAGTGAATTCAGGGTGCATTCTGTTTTTCAGGGCAAGCGCAAGTTGCTCAAAAATCCTGAATGCAAAAGTATACTCCATGCAGTGAAAAATTTCAGGGCAAACTCTGTTTTTAGGGCAAGCGCAAGATGCTCAAAAATCCTGAATGGTAAAAAATATATTCAATACAGTGGAAAATTTCACGGCAAACTGTTTTTCAGGGCAAGGTGAAAAAATTATCAATGCAGTATATTCAGCCAGTAAAGGCAATTACCGTAAAGTTTCTTGTCTGGGAGAACACAACACGCAAGGAACTTCATTCCCTTGAGTTAACAAGCAAGGCAAGTACAGAATTTGCCCACAACGGCACCTCTAGGGAATTGTTTAAAGAACGTTATTGCCGAATTATAGTTGTGAGCGAATTGAAATGCATGCAGAAAATGCCATCGGCACTGAACAAAATGCAACGTTATAGGCGAATTGACGTTACAAACGAAGCCGTTATAAACGATTTCAACTGTATAGAACAGATTTACAAGAGGTTTCAGGCCCAATTCGGATTAAACTAAACAAGTTAGTTTCAGGGCAAATTGTTTATTTTTAGGCCAAATTGTTATTTTCATGGCAAATTTTTCCGCCCCGCCCCCCAGTAAAATGACTTCCCGTACGCCCATGTTCCTATGTAATTGGAATTCTGACTTCAAGAGGCTTAGCAGTAAAGAAGCAACAGCGAATATGGAAGTATAATCCATTTCAAATGTAACTAGATACAAACGTTGTCCTTCTGGTCCGAGCGCACCATTGGCCGGCATTGTGCGTTTTACCGACAACCATGACATATACGTAGCAGAATCTGTACATCAGTGGTTTGCAGTAGCTAACGCTTGTTGCAGGAGCATTTGAAAGCTTGTATGCTGAAATGATTGACTCAATCAACAGTGAAATGTACGATTATTAGCTATTCCACGATTTTCCAGTGCACACAGCGCATGCACAACCAGGGGCGTTACGATGGGGGGTGCAATTCCCCGGTCGCCGAAAAGCCCAACAATGTTGTAAGTACTCTCTTCAATAACAATGTTGTAAGTACTCTCTTCAAACTACATGAGCACATTTAGTTCCGAAAGACCCTTAGGTTCGAACATGGGGACGCCAAACTTGTTTCTTGCCCAGAGCGTCATCCAACTTCGGTAGCAATTTTTCGTTTAAAATTTTAAGCTAGGAAACGGTTTGGTGTGCAAGAGCATGTTTTTTAAGGTCCAGATAGATGGTAGCAGTGCTGGCCAAATTGCAATCATTTAATTATTAGGATGCAATCGTAGTTTTGTGCCGTTATCTACAATTGCTGTAGTTTATATCAACGTTCTTTTTGAATTTCACCTTTCAAGGCTACAGTTGCGGACTTCTTTGATGATTGTTGCTCAATAAGATAGTCATGTTGCGTTTTCAAAAATAATGAAACTGATTGGGAAAAGATGCTCAACGCACTGCAGTAATTTCGCCTTTTATACGTACAAGTGTGTATGCAAATGGATGCAACAAAATGACGCAAGTAAAAGCTTCGATTGTTCTTGAAACTTTTCGGAAAGACTCACTACAATCAGAACCCTCTTTGAAGCGTGCCAACCTTGCTAAAGGCAGCGTAGCTATTCGTCGGAGCGGCATAAAATAACAACATATTTTTCACATATCAAAGGACACATCATGTTCTAACCGCATATTAGTAAGTTGTTGATCGCTCAAACCTAGAACTGCCGCAAGACCGATCAAGCTTTAGAACACAGAACCAAAGGTGGGCAGTGGCGAACTACTTGTACAGTAGCGATAGCGGCAGTGTCGCACATTTTTCACAGAGTAGCGGAAGAGGGGTGAGCTATTAACATTTAAGAGCTAGGTAACTCTTACTCGCTGCGTTGGCTTAATCGGTAACCAAAGAAGAGTTGTGCAAGAGCAAATGCTTCGGAAGCAACTACAGTTCTCGTTGTTTTGCGCTGATTTTGGATCAGTGTTGCCGAAGTTTAGCCTTTGAATGCCTAGATTCCGTCCTATTTTATGGCGTTCAACCAAAACAATTCAATACGGCTATTGTTCAGCCCAGCTATGCCCAACCCAATTGGTTGTTCAGCCAAGAATCATGTCACTATCTCAACCAGGGCCGCACATTGAATAACATATTAATGAGGGCCGCACATTGCATGACTTACTGTGACCTTAGCAAATGACATTTACCAAAAGCTAGTGTCCTGAAAGCTTTCGAATGCTAACTGCATGCGGCCCGCAGGTTGAACATAGCTGGTTTAGCCTAACGCCTTCGTTTTCTGGAAAAGTTGAACAGATGTTTGACAGCGGCGTGCGCATTGGGGTATGGACTACAGCAGCTTGCTCATGGTTAAACATCGCGAATCACGTAACATCCTGTATGGCTTCAGTTTTGATTTTGTCTTGCCCCTTGGCCTTGACTAGGAATATTATTTCGAAGTAATGCGTGTTCAAAACTAAAGTAATAGCGGCTACATTGGCCTTGGGTCATAATCAAATGGGTAAACTGCACCAGAGTTGCAGTTTTGCACTTAAACGGTTTAGTGTTTTGCTTAGTTGTTATAGAATAGGTTTTGTGACAGGCAGAAATATTAAATGACAGTAACTACTGCATTAGATAAATGAATACTTCAACTTCAGCTTGGAGATTTTTGTCTCTCATGACAAAACGTGAAGTTGTTTTTCATCAATGTTTGAGTCAACTGCAACAAGTCTGATTTATCATGAGCTGTTGCCGTGTTTAAGAAATATGTTTTAAGCAGCACATCTATGCCGAGCAGGCTGTTTATAGAGATATTTGGTGATGGAAAGTTTATCAAAGTTAAAAATGTCTTTGGAAAACTCAATTACTGTTTCACTAAATTCCTTTTTCGGGTTATTTCAAATACCAATTATGTTTATGAATACTTAACAAGCAGTGCTTTACAATTGTGAACTCAATGCAGCTCTTGCAATGGAAAGACCCCCACCCTGGTGTACGGGGTGGCAAAGTATTTTGGGTGGTTTTCACGAGAAAAGGAACGAACGAATAGTGATTCTTTCATGAATTATTTATTGATGGCACCTTGCGATACCTTTATTCCTTAAATGCCGTGTTTCTCTTCCCAGACTGTACGCAGCTTATTGAAAAGCCACGGCCTACTGAAACGCACATCTTTTGACCTGCTAATAAGCCTTTGCTAGTAACCATAAAAATGCAAATAACAACCTTTGTAGCGTCGTTCTTGAGAATTTTTCATATAAACGAAAACGTTTTGTACTAGATGTGAAATTGTTGTGCATTTGCAAAATGACATATCGTGAAACAATAAATGCTCGACCCGATAACCAACGCGGAAATAATTCAGCGTTGAAAAGGGTAATTGATAAACCTGTGGCTGTCCACAAAGCTACATGCACCTATGGATGTGTATGCAGTCTAGGTTTCGTTTATCAGGACATGCACACACTGTAAATAAGTGTTCGATGACTTTAATTACTTCCAAGTCATGTGTTTTGAAAAAGAAAATCTTTCACAAATGACAACTTTTTCGAAGCAACTCTTCATTTCAAGGTTAGGGTTTGTGAAATAAACCTTACGTCGTTAAACAGCAGCAAAGTGATATTTAAGAATGCACGACAAGGAGCGGTAGCTCATTGTATTTTTATCCGGTTGCGGTACATTCGCCACTGCATTCAACAAACAGCAGCAGCGACGCTATTTGCTAAAGTTGCGGTTTCCCGCTTCTGCACAAAACGCAGCAGCGACAACGAAAATAAGAAAAATTTGATTGATTGCATAGAAATCCTTTTTCAATTAAGATTCGAGTTTAATCTGCCATTCGATCCAACCTGTGACGAAGGGAAAGCATCATCCAACATCGCCTTGATATTTGGGTGTGTCGCGACATTCAACACCCCGCCGTCCTTGGCTCTGCAACAAAGCGAAAACCTGTTTCAAGCAGTGCTGGATGGAACAAAAAGCCAAGGCCAAGCAGCCAGTTGGTAACTTACAAGATGTGCATGCATTCGGCCTCTATTTTTGACATAAATCCGACTCCGATCTCCAAGGTCAACCCCACTGGAAATGGCAACTTAAGGCGAGGGTCGCGGTTGTAGCTGTACGTTCCTGTACAATTATGGTAATCTTGTTACTATGCAACCCTAGCCGAAAAAAATGTTTAAATCCAACACACATGAACAGAACCACGTTTTATCGCTACATGTTTTGTTTGGCGCTAAATACATTACAAATGTAAAGTTGCTGCATAGAGCACACGAAATAAAACGAAGAAAACGCACCATCTTTGCGTCTCTTTGTGCCTCGTTCAAGAAGGATGTCTGCGGCTTTGTCAGTGAGCGATGTGTTGGCAGCCAAAAGCCTGAAATTGGTATTGGTTACTGAGTGTATTGTAGCAGTAATACGCATGCGCACTGCCTGATATTTGAAACTAAACCTGCGTCTGCATCGATCGCCACTGACGACAATGCTGAGTGTGTGTCATAATCAAGCAAACTGTTTCACAAGACCTGATGCAGAAGCGAACCGTACCGAACTGATTTTTTAACCTCACTTGTAGCTGCTTTGAGGAAAATACAGAGTGATGTTAATTAGTCGGCGAAAAAGTTCAAGCATATGAATATGTCACAGACCCTGTCTCGAAAACGGCACACCATGAAAGTCAATTCGATCCATCAAATTTACGCGAATGGTCATAACCGTTCAAAAACACGTTTAACAAACCTTCTCTTTGCCTGGTCGTAGTTATAGCCAATTTCGTATTTCATCGGGTTTTTCTCAAACTCTATGCACGTGACGATCGAACGACGTAGCCGACTAGGCAAGATTTCCTGTGGAATTTGAAATTAAGGTCAACACAATGATTGTAACCACGTTCCAAGCCGAACGCATTTTGACGCAGAGTGTAGACTACTTTTTTCCAATGGCGGTCCGTATGCAGCCCAGTCGAAAGTTTCCGTTGTTGCGTATGTACAGTATACAGTAATGACAACCTCACCTTATTTTGACGATCTTAAATTTGATATTTGATGTCTTTAGTGCTACTTTATTGTGTCTGAACTGCGCACTGGCAGATTCGCATGTGTTCACTGACATCTCGGTGCAAAACTGAAGTCTAATTTACTGATTCCCAACTCTACGATGTCCCATTGGCACTAAATTAATTTCCACCCTTGTGGTTCCCTTGGCACGAAACCTGTCTAAGGCATCACGGTCGCGGAGTGATTTGAATCAGTGGTTTTCAACCTTTTTTGTACCGCGGCCCATTACAGCAACCCACTATAACCCAACGACCCCCATCTAAAACCCGACTAAAGCAGATGTAATACAGTTGTGTACATAAAATACCTACCGGCGACCCCTCCAAAAATCGTTCACGACACCTTTCGGGGTCGCGACTCCCAGGTTAAAAACCACTGGATTAGAGGCACCAAACAGTCGTTATTACAGCAAGTAGGACTCGAACGTATTCGATATCTTATTTTAAATTTACTGCGGACAAAGTAAGCACTGGTGTAACTGGCGGGGGCAGGGGTGCGCAACGGACAAGCTAAATGTAAAAAACGGGCCCCGTTTAGCTTGTATTTCGGTATTCAGCATCGTTTTGGTTTGGTTTTCAGGACGTGGTTATTTTTTGCGTTTTTCGGAGTGTCTCCCGGTGATTTTGGGTTTTTGTATAGACATACACATCCGCATGCACTATCATTTCTCAACTTTTTTCTTGAGTGTTGGCTAGCGGGTCCTCTTCAGGCAAGTTTTCCCACTGGCTCAAACTGCTAGTTGCGCCACTGGAAATACATCATTCAATGTGCGGCCGTCGTTTAGATAGTGACGTAATTTTTGGCCCAGTGAGGCATTCTGGTTGAACAGAGCTGATATAAACAGTCGCATGGTGGTCGTAGGGCAAAAGAACGAAAAATGCAATTTTCTTACCGTGGCACGTGGAAAGAAACCAATAACGTCAATCAAGATGACCTTGTCCACTTTTTCTGGGAATGCAGCGGCATACTAGAAATAAAAAAGACTCTTTGGAGTTTCTGCAAAAAATTAATGTAATTTGATAAAAATTTCGTATTATTTCCTGCACGATTTTCACGGTCTTCGATTCATTACCCACTGCTGAAGCTTTTACTGCACATGTACAAACGCAATTGCTTGCAGTGTTAAATAGAACAGTGGAAGATTTGATTGTAAGTTCACAACTGACGTGATGCGAATTAAATAAAATTCCTGATACACCTCGAACAGATGAATCAAGGACAATGCTGCACGTATGGTGAATTAAAATATATTTTTCTCTAAACTTGTAAGCGATCGAAATAATGACATCTGAAGGCCATGGTGCACATGAAACCATGGCGCCGGATGGCAGAAAAATAACTTGTAACTAAAAATCTGCTCTTTATTGTCATACATCAACCTAATAGACAATAACAGTATAATCAACTACACCTGAAAGCGCAGCACACTAGAAGAAAAATATTGCAAAATCCTATATTTTCGCCTAAAAACGCCGCAAATGTTTGTATACATCATATCCTTCTTAATTATAAACAAACACATCCTGCAACTAAGCAATACACATTTCAAGGATAAGTCAAGATTAAGGGTATGTGTGTGAAGTGAATAAGCTGGTGTCGAATAACACGATTCGTTATTATCCACTTAGCTTTGCGCGTTAGACATAAGCGTCTGAACCCAACCTTGTGGGAAACTTCGTACAACAGGCAAAAAAATTCTTTAAACGAATGAAATATTTTTATCGGTGACGCACGATTCAATGGGGTAAATTAAAAATGTTCGGGTTGTTTGAACAGGTGACTCGCGTTTTTTCCTCAAAACCAGCACTTCATAACGAAGATTAAGTGCTACCACGAGCTTCTAGAAAAGCGGTTGCCAAAGAATTTTGAGGGTGCCCCAAATCTGAGTTGGGTGAACATCTCGGGACCCAAGTCTCAAAGCGCGTATTTTAACATGAGAAAATAACTTGATTGTATGGATGGTTTTTGGCAGTAAGTTGCTAAGTTCGTTTTCAATGTCAGCAATCTACTCTTTTCTGAAGTACGTACGCTGCAGACAGATACAGAAGCTGTAGTAACCTTGAAAATATACAATCCAGGTTTGGATCACCACGATCAGCGCGACCCATTTTTGACCCTTCTCGACCCTTGTTTGGGTCGCATTCTATACTTTGGGAACAACTCATAGAACAGTGACAACAGTCACTGGCGGAACCTCATGCAAAATAGCGGATATTCAAAACTGTACAGGGAATGCACCCAAACCGAAAATCCGCCAGTGATCTTTCTAATGTAAATGCAGTGATGGAAAAACTATAGTGTGACATTTAACGACATATTACCCCATTGTAAAAGCGTCAAAATGTTTATATTCAATGGAGCATACTTACAAGCGCTCCTACGTTTCCTCCTGCACACAACAAAAGAGAAAAGTTTAAGAAGGCAAAAGAACGCACCATATTACCACAATACGACGCAAAATACGAGCGCAAAATACTTAACATGTCCAAATACAGTATCTAGTATTGATTTCTGCAAGCAACAAACAAAATATGAAAATAATTCTCAAATGAGTCTATCTGAAAATTTTCATCGACTTCCAGCAAAGTCATATAAAATCTTGTACGCATGGAAAGAAGCTGGCTTTTAACGGAGTGGTTTTGCGCATACAGTGACCAGCACTAGTCGGCCTTCGGCGAAAGACTTCGTATTAATGCAGACGTTAGTTTCGTATGTGAAACGGCAGCTTTCATCACGATATACTGCACAACCTTCAATGTACGAATGTGTTTTAGCACTTGTGCAGAGCATGGAAAGACTTTTAAGGCAAACCTTGTCAAAACCCAATGCAAGTATGGAGAAAAAATAGCATTTGCTCTCAGTATTTACTAAACACTCTTGAACTAGCGTTGGAGCAAATTGGTACCTGCGACCTCAAAAACATTATTTGCAAATATAATAGGTTGAAAACGAAGAAATTCGACCTCAACACCAGAATCCAACCAAATCACAACTTGATTACAAGGCAGGTTTTAATAGCAAAATCAAACCGTTACTAGATCTATATGCAGATGAAACACACATCTTTGTGCTTCAATTAGGTAAAATCAGGCCTAGGTAACAACAAGATACAGCAGTATTAATTTTACAAATGATACAGCGATTTTAACACTAACACATGCATCTTGGAAAT
>Ga0210059_1012168_pt1 | contig 13052 bp, 10 predicted proteins | sample Ectturendosymbi2_FD_188042 | JGI IMG/M metagenome (GOLD analysis project Ga0210059, IMG submission 188042) | Ecteinascidia turbinata endosymbiont from Florida, USA - Sample 2 (SPAdes) (version 2) | ecosystem: Host-associated > Tunicates > Ascidians > Unclassified | place: Key West, Florida...
CTTTGCATTTCCTCCTACTGTGTCAGTCATGCCATTGTCTCAGGAGCGTATCCTTCGGTGGTCGTATCTTAGGCTTGATCAAAGTGCTTATCACGGTTGGCTGAGTATGATGACGTCATCAGAGGGCCCCTTTTTAGTCTTGCCTCGGGCCTCCCCAACTTTAAACCCACCACTGTCTGTAACCCTATGGTTCTGTCTTCAATGCAGTTGCAAAAGTGTCTGTAACCCTGATTCCGCCGGCTTCAATGCCTTGTACTACGTTCTGTTTTGCCTGTTTTTATCAACCTGCGTTCTGCAGAGTGTGTGTGCTCATACCACGGACTTCGTGTCTGTTCACAAACAAATAAATTAAATCAATTACGATCACTCAAAAAAACGTAATCGATTACGATTACCCCATGTCTGGTTCTAGGTGTCTGTGCTCTAGGTGTCAGGTTTGCTGTTGAAAGCAAACTTTCCTTTTGTGTGGGGTGTTTTGTAATGCCAAATGGCTATAACAGTGCATGGCAATTCCACACTTGTTCAACTTGAAAACTTAGCTTTGTTTATATATATTCTTGCAATACAACAGGTTATAGTTCAAAAATAGTTAGGGTAAGGTGGGTATAGTCGACACTTTTTTGCATTTTCAACCACTGCTACTTTATTTCAAGTCCAAACAAGCTCGAAATTTGTCACACAATAAAGCAACTCTATATACACAATATCATGCCAGAACATGAAAACAACGCCGTTCAGAAAAAAAATTACGATCAATTTGAAAAGGGCACTTTTTCTGTCCAACACACTCGACATGAGCATGGGGTACAACTGACAGGTCAATAAAAAGTTGGGTTGCATGCAATATATAATGTTCACGTGATATCTCATGCAAAATAGGCAGTTGCTGACTGCCTCTCCACTTTTTTCACATTCTAATTACCCACTATCACTGCATGGCAAAACAAATTTGTATGATTACCAAACATTAAATGAAACCAATGCAGTATGCTTAAATTCATGCTTTACCATACAAATATAATGTGCCTCCATGCACATAATAAACTTAAAAATGCTTATAGATTAGAATTATTCTGTAATGCATTCCAATATAACCCCTCAAGCTTTACCTTGTTTAGACTGACCTAGTGGCAACGTGTTGAGTGTGCCCCATGCATATCTAAAAAATAAAATGAAGTACCAACTCAACTTAAAAAGAATTTAAAATCTGGTATTATCAAATAAATGTTGCACTACCCTACAACATCACAAAAACTCAGAACAGATGCTGATTAACGTGGGCAAAACCCAAATCTAAATACGAATTTATAAATTACTTTTGGGTAGCAAAAACACAACTTGCTGTTACTCGTAACAACGTCTGCCTATCAAGGAAAAATTCGCTTTAGTACTACGGCTGGTATGAGACTAAATCACCAATGGGAACTTCAAAGTTTTCAATTTTTTGAACAAATCAAAAAAGACTGTGCCCCACCTTCCCCTAAATTGTAGTTTTATTCAGAATATCCACAGTGCATCACCAACAAACACCCTGTTTAGTTACGCAAGACACCAGAACCGTCCTCATGCACTTGTAAAATATATGATGTTATGTTGGACCAGGCCCGTAACCAGGGGGACGCAGGGGGAATCCCCCTTAGAAAATTTTTTGCGCACGTGTGGAATAATATGTTGGACATAGTTTAACAAATTTGGGCTGCTCTCAGGAAACTCTTCCCCACCCTAGTGTCCCAAGCTGGTTACGGGCCTGTGTTGCACTGAAACCAGACTCGCGTGGCAGTGGCTGCCGCCGGTACGGGGAACAAGGCAGCTGGCATGATTATCCGCAAACCAGCCTATCGAATGGGCTTTACACTGTCTGTAAGTGTCCGAACACCTGTTAATACGATGGAGATGTTTTCAAGCAGCTGCCATCATGCAAGTTTCAAAGTTATACGATGGGTATCTGTTACATAAATGTAAAGGAACTGCCAATTGCAGTTTTTAATCCAGTAATCTTGACGAGGTGCACGCAGTTGAAACTGCATGGAATTCTTTCTATAAACACTGAATCACACTCACATACCAGTTGTAATTTTTCTTCGAGCTTCCCATACATAGAACTTCAGATGACGTATCACACACGACCCTAACTACTGGAGACATTACAGTAGCTGTTGAAAACGACGCCACGCATGAATGATCGCAAAGGTGTTACTGATTAACCTTGTTTCAAATATCAGAACTTAGAGCATAAACAGTTTTTCACGCCGTTCTGCTTGAGTGAACACAGAAATACCGGTAGGCAATGTTTAATTGCCTGCAAATTCTGTTAAGTTTTCTAAATAATTTTCAAAAGCTTCAGCTTTTTTGCAACCAGAATAAAAAGTTTTATAAGCTTACCAAATTTCGTCAAATTACGAAAGGGTTGATTGCATTTTGTCTTTTCCTGCATCACTTGGCATGGAATGAGCAAAAAGCGATTCACAGCATTTGTAATGTTTTAGGAAATAACGCTGGGAATAACAAACATTCGGGAAAGAAAACAACTATCACTGATTTGTAACACATACAGTCGTAGCTTACATGCGTTGAAAAAATTAAATGGTGATTGCAAAAAGGAGCAAAATTAAAAAAGCGCTAAAAATAGCGACACAAAGTCTTTGAGAAAACGGCGTAAATTTTGAAACTGTAAAAAGCAGCGATTCCTCAGGCGTTTGCAGCCAATGCTAGTTCCACTTGAAGGCCACAATGATCTAAAGTAATTTCACATTACAACATTATAGTTTGCTTTCACCACATCATGACGTTAAGCGGCGAACGCAGACTTGCGCGACGGAATGCAAAGAAGGATAGTTCAAGTCTGGCTTCAGCCCCGTATCGGGATCGACGTAATCTTCGTACTTCACTTCCCGAACCACTGAGTCACGAAGTTTTACGTTTGTTGACTGCATGAAACGTGTCACTGTCAGAGCGACGCAATATTCACAACCTTTCTCAACAGTAAAGCCTTCGAGAATAGGTGTGAAGTGCTTCATGATCCTTAACTGAACGAGACCTGGATGAACGATGCCGAGCATAAGAAACCTTTGCGTGTTCAACACATTGTGCAAATCGGTGACCATCCACGCCGAGAACGTTTTCAAAGCTCGCATCGGCGGTGAATGTTTCCGACAATGCGTAACTCCATGCTCGCCACCATCCCTTCGGTCGTGAACAGCGCCAAAAGCAAGTACTGCCAATATGCCTGTCTCTTATAGCAGGCTAAGGCACATCCATGATTTAGGTAATGCTTAACACGGAAACGGTCATACAGATAGACTTCCTTCCTGGTCTTGTTCTTCTAAGCGAAATATCTTTCGAACAGGATTGCGTTTGGAGTAATGATTCAACACGAAATCCGTGATTTCGCTGATATCTTTCGACCTCTTCATACAAACGTTGAACCTTTGCCGGAACACGTGTCCTTCCACGGCTTACGATAAGCCAAGCAACAGCAAGGCAGTCTATACATTTAAGCAACCTCAAAACTGATGCACTGGAACAAGAATAACCTTGATATAAAACAGGCTATGACTTTGAGACTTTAGAAGCACGCAGAGAAACAGTGTAAGCCATTTTCATGCAATGTGCCCGGGAGCCTCAACGATCACTTAGCAATACAAAGCACATTTGGTTTCAGAACAGTACATTCTTCGCAAATTTTACCTATTGCTGTTTTCGACAAGAGACCTTGCTGTCGAAAGCGCGGTTTTAGCTGCACACCCAACTAATAACACGATCGAAATATGGCCTACTTCGAATTTTAACCAAATGCTTAACATAACATTTGACCGAACGCACGAAATCACCAAAAAAATCGATTAAATGCACAAATTTCGGTTTAGTAGCTTTTGCAGCTATAACTTGCTCTTCAGGTTTTTGTAGTTTTGGCAGAATTAACAGCTAACTTAGAAAGCTCTTCTCTACAAATTTTTAACAAGTTATTCATGTCCGGTTGCAGTATATGGACTCCTTTCGTTGTTATAACCACCATCTCGTCGACTCCGTCACCAGCTATGTCCAAAAGTTTAATTTTCAAGAGAGGATGAGCAAATTCTCTGCGCCACGCGGGAGATATACATTCATAAGCTTTCGCGTTTAAAGATGTGATGTCGTAAGCTAACAACTTCTGACCATACGTCCCCACGAGAATTTCATGGCTCCCGGTGTTGCTGTTGGCAACCAACGCACAACAGGTTACACAGTCATAGTTGCTGCTTCCCGCCAGAACAAGAGGGTTATCAAAGCCATCTGTCAACAAGTTTCGATACAACACCGTGTCTTCTCTTGCGCTTACAATGCATATGTCGTGCTTGGCCATCTCGCGTAAAGCGGGCGCCTCGTGTTGCGATGCCGTGCTATCGCAAGAGATGCATCGTTCGTAGAGCATTATTTGCACAACCGGACTGTCGTGTTGAATCTTCCACGACGCGCAGACAGAATTTGTTTCAGCATTTACCAAATAAGCCAATATGAGACCGTCGTCGCATCCGATTGCTGTGATCCTCTGTGCGTCATCGACAGCTTTTATTTCCAGGTAAGTTGGGATGCTATCAGTCGCAGTTAGTTCTGAAAAATATTCCTGCGCCTTCACTTCTGAAAACACAACGTCGTTTTTCCGCTGCGCAAAAACGTGAAAACGCTGTTCGCCGCCCAGCAAAACAAACACTGAGCTCTGCAGCTGGGAAACGGGGCAGCGGGCTTTGCAATGCATCAGCTGGTAAGGTACGAAGTCCAATGCGAAGCTTCTGCAATTTTGAGCAACATTGTCTAAACTCCACTCCTGACCAGGCATGACGTCATCGCCATAATTGCAGTAAATGTTAAAAAAACTTTCATCCGTTTCGTTACAAAATGTTACTCCGATGACGAGACCTCGCGCAGCACACGAAAAGCTGTCAATAGAAATTATGCTGCATTTTCCAGGAATGTACGTGAAGGAAACTTCTCTACTAAGACTTCGCACATCAGATAGCTTGTTACGGTATTCGCAAGCAAAAATTTTTCCCTTGGCAGAGCCAACCAAAACGGTATTGTGTTGGGTGCTCAGCCCTTTGATACAAGTTATGCCATATATATTGCTTTGGTTCGGCAAATGGTCAAAGTTACTTTCATGATACATGTTAGCAAGCAATCTGCAGACAAAATGAGAAATGTCAAAAAGCATATACTCAAAGTTGCTTAAATCATACTAATAATTGAAGTAGGAGATTGTCATAGTAGCTAGAACCATTGTCAGTGTATGTGCATATGAAACTTATCTCCAGGAGCAAACACTAACCCAAGCGCTGATCTACTCAGCTTTAGTTGTGGTTAACTTCAGATAACATTAACCAGGGTTTTTTTTAAGGAAAATGTTAGGTACCTGGTATGGACCTGTAGGGACCCGATTTCTCTTGATTATAGGGACCCGGTGATAATTTTCTCTGATTCTAGAGACCAGATTTTCAATTCTAGGGACCCGAATCGGGTCCCCAAAATGCCTAAAAAATCTGCATTAACATTACCTACAGCAATAATCTTCATCCTGCAAAATAATGACAATCCCAAAGGAAATGAGTCTGTTTGATAGGGTGTCCAAGTGAATTTTCGAAATTGTGCAATAGTGTACTTACTTTGGGGTGGTCTAAAAAGTTGGAAACATGACCAAAACTAACTTTAAAATTGATATTAGGTGGTTGACCCCAAAAACCTGCTTGCTACCTCACCCTCGGGGTCGTGTGGAGGTCAAATTTCATGAATTCGTCATAACTCAACTTCTAGGTGAGATAGAAAACTAATTTTGGGCTCAAAAGATGCGGAAGACACATTGGTGATAAGAGGAAAATTTTGCCTTACTTCATTCTAAAAAAAGTTATTACTGAAAAACTGTTTTTACACCATTTTCGGATATACATTACAATGTATCCAGTGCTGTAGCAGTTCTGTGGCCACAGCATCAGTTGATTGATGTGTATGCCAATTTGGTTCAGATAGAACATGACAAATCGCATCCTCAGTAGTTGGTAACTTCTTGGGTGGAAATATTTTTGTACAGGCAAACGCATGGATATCATGCAATACTATAGTATTAGTGCTTCTTCCTCTGGTCAATCTGTTGATAAAGCATGCTATGTCTACAAGTAGATTTATAAAATTTAAAAATAGACAAAAACAATATTAAAATGCATGGTTGGTAACTCTAACCGTTACATGCTTGATATTTACTAACTAACTATCAAAAGTATTTTTTAATATTTCTGTTTCTACAATGTAGCAGTAGTGATCCAATTTTTATCCGATTCTGTCCCATCAATGAGGGTGGCCGGATGTACCCCACTTTAATGAGGACTTTTTGAGGCAAAAATTTTTACAGCCAATTGCTCTTCTTAAAACCAACCAGTATCACAGATCAAGAAACTAGCCCATTAGTTGCCTTTTACGACGGGATGGCTGCTCTTCTATTCTCAATCTGTCAAAGTATGGTTGTATGCAATAAAATATCTAATGGTGAAACTTTATTGATTAGAAGAATGTTCCTTTGAAAAAAGTCAAAATTTTGAAATCAAAATTTGAATGTAATTTTAAAATGAACTAGTTTATTCATTTATCTTTGCAATTTATGGGAAAATGGTGTAAAAAACAGTTTTTCAGTAATAACTTTTTTAGAATGAAGGCAAAATTTTTCTCTTATCACTAATAGAAACTTCTGTCTTCCGCATCTTTTGAGCCCAAAATCGGTTTTATATCTCACCTAGAAGTTGAGTTATGACGAATTCATGAAATTTGGCCTCCACACGACCCCGAGGGTGAAGTAGCAAGCAAGTTTTTTGGGTCAACCACCTAATATCGATTTTAAAGTTAGTTTTGGCCATGTTTCCAACTTTTGGACCACCCCAAAGTGTGTACACTATTGCATAATTCTGAAAATTCACTCCACCCTACAGTGTTTGATGCTGCACACAAAACATTTAAATAACATCTAGTTGCGCAATTACAAACTTTTAAAACATTTCCAGCAAAAACAGCTTATACTTTAAACCTAGAGCTAGGACTGTGCAATGTGGGCAATGGACATTTGCCAACAAAAGGCTAACACAGTCAGTGGAATGACCTTGTGTGGAGAAAAATTTCTGTTTTTTGCTTAGCACACTGACCCTTGGCCCACATGCCATTTACGACCAGCTGAAGAAGGCACACTGCAGCTTCAACAAAACTACACCGCACTGTCAAGCAACCAGATAGGTACACACTATTGAAGAACTCAGGTCCATTGTTCATTTCAGGTTGTAGACAGGATATACCTGCATTATGACACACTGCTTTGTACACAAAGCCCAAGGATACAAAGCTATCTTAGCAATATTCACACATAAAATAATGTGACAAATAACAAGGGAATTTAAGAAAGACATTTCGTCAGTCAACATCGCTACTGGCAGCGTAGCCAGTGGAGTTCCTAATGAGAGTGACAAACACAGCCAAGATAAAAATGCGCAAAACTGTCTTACACATGTTTGATCTGGTCAACATTCAACATGAGAAAAAACATTAATACAATACTGTTGGTCAAACCAATGTTTATATATTGTACAATGTAAATACCCATAACATATACCAAGAGCCTGTGTAATTGGACCTGTTTAAAATAACAGAAAGGATTATCTGCAAGCAGTAATAGAGTTATGTATATTAATTTCAAGGAAAAATACATTCTTTGCAAACTACGATTATATAGCTAATGCACAAAGTTTTAAACCTTTTCATGAATAAAGTTCTTCACATGGCCATAATGCTGTACTTTTAGACATGAATGATAAATTACAAACAATTTTTTTAACAAATGTTGAAGAATCTACCCGCATAGTACCTTCTGTCAAGTTTGGATGAATGAGGTTCCATAAACCATGAGGTTTATGGAACAACTTGTTCAATTTTGTAACAGGTCACATGTTTTATGCTGTGTTGTAAACCTCACGATTCCTACCACACTACACAGTTTCAAATTACATCACCTTAACAACCATCCATGTTTGAATTTGATTTATTTAAATAAAACAGATAACGGTCTAATACATACTCTATTTGCTGGTCTATGGCCTTCGGCGTTCGATCTAAATGTGAAAAACAGTTTAGAAATACAGTTTCAATTTGGTCTCCATTTGCTGGTCTATGGCCTTAGGCATTCGATCTAAATGTTAAAAACAGTTTAGAAATACAGTTTCAATTTGGTGAGCCATTAAGACAATTTTTGCTGCCCAAAGTTGTATGAAATGCCTAAAATGTGGACAAAGATAACAAATTTTCTCAATTTTGCTCAAACGTTAAAGCACTGTTAGATGGCATACAAGACTGTAGAATAATAACAAACTTTAAGCAAAAGATTGTAGAATAATAAAAAACTTTAAGCTCAAAATAATGAAAAAAAATACATCAGAAAGCATATTAAGACATTAAACAAACTTGAAATGAAGTAAGTTTACAGCTTGGAAAAAAGGTCTGAAAAAATTAAAAAGAGTGAACAGAGTTTTTATCTATGAAGTTATTACTTCTTTGAGGTGAAGCGCAAAAGCACTACTCAGATACCTTTGCATCACACTATATTATATTTGAAACGGCAGCAGTGAGGTTGAGATTAAACAAGAGACAAGTAGGTGACAAAAACTTCACCCAATGCACTCTTCATGTGTGGAGTTGATATTAGCTTCAGATAGGTCAGTCATTAAAGATATGTTTTATTTGTTAGTGTATAACTGCAGAAGTGAGAAACAAACTACATCAAAAATTTGATCTTCAAATCTAAAACTTTATTTAAGTATGCATATTACACAGTTACATGGAATAAGCTTGTGCATGTTGCTGTTGTTTACAGAAATTGCCTTTTACTTGGCAATGCCTGATGCCTGCATCCTAAACTAAGTTATGTCTATTCAACCACAATCATGAAGGAATTCACAACAATGCAAAATGCTGAATTTCAATTTGTTCTTGATCAACAATGTTCAGCCTACAACAGCAACTATGATTTTATACACTTAACAATAATATCACACACTGCTTTCCAGAATCATGCCAATCTTTGCAACACTAATATAAAAATATCCTGAACCAAAAAATAAAGATAAAATTCTTGAAGAATGATATTGCCTTTCCCATAACCACAACATATGACTGCTTTATCCAGAACAGCTTTATGTCCAAACTGCGGTCCTCGGGAACAGCTATGTCCAACTTCCCAGTCGAAGGTTTTGTGCAGCCCAGTTTAGGTTTTCGCTGTAGTAAACGTATCATGCATACTGCCAACTTGTCCTTTTTTGATAATCTTGAATTTGACATTTTTGATGCATGTGGTCCCCAGTTCCACTTTATCAGTTATCACGTCTGTTACCGTTGCAGTTAGGATTCGAACGCTTTCAGTACATTAGCTTAAGCTAAATTTAGTTTGCTAAGATCAAAGTAAGTGATTCAATGCGCGGCCCCTCATTAGTATGTCATTCAGTGTGCGGCCCTGGTTAATATAGTGACATAGTTTTTGGCTCAGTAAACCATTTGGGCAGTGTTGCCAGATTTTTTTAACCAGAAGTAGCCAAACACTGTTCCGAAAGGAGCCAAAGTGACAGAGAAGTAGCCAAACACTGTTTGCGTTTCGATGATGACGCCACCATGTTCACTCAACCGTAGTATGACCTTTTTGCAAAGTTGGCAAAATGGTTGGCGGCAAAGTATGAAAATGAGATATGGTGACCATGGCCCAAGTGCCTCCTTGGCTACGCCCATGATAGTGCGATTACAAAATTTTGTATTTCTGTTAGGAATTCAACATTTCTTTGTGAAAGTAGATGACAAACAAAACACATAATTAACTTTATACTAAATCTGTAGGCCAACACGACAGGTGCAGGTGTTAGGTGTTAATGTCCATTTGTCTTATTCATTCCCCGGCTTTGTGCTGGAGGGGATCAATAGCGATGTAACCAGAAAATTGTTACAACTAAATTATTTTTCATAACTTTTTCAAAATGAAAAAACTTTTACACTAGATTAGTTAGTAGGGGAGATGTGGGACCAATGAGCCATTTTTTACGTTTCAGGTCATAAGGCGCAAAGTTTAGCTAGCAAACCTCTAAGATTTAACATGAATAACAATCATCTGTCCCTTTATTCACACATGAAACAAACAATTTTTTTTGGCTCATTGGTCCCACATGTGTGGGATCAATGAACCACCGGTGTGGGATCTTTGAACCACCCCTGTGTGAATCCTGTCATATTGCGAATTCTTCCAAAAACGGAGATTTCAACCTATCCTACTGCAAGATTTCTTGTTGCAACGCAATTTATACAATGTTACGATTTGCAACGAAAGAATGTAGGTAGCGAAATGCAGCAGGCTACGATGTAACTACAGAGATACGAACTGTCACCCTGGATTGATTGCCACAAGTTGCAACTGTTTCTCAGTCTCAAGCACCTGTAACTTATATGATGAGACAAATCGGTATCATATCTTGAAACATCAGAAAGGCGCTTTATTGGCCAAAACAGATGATGGCTCTGATAGCACACTAACAATTTCCGATCTTCTGTCAGAGACAAACTTCCCTCTCTGGAAACACAAAGTCGTCTCCAAGTTTGTTAAATCTTTTCAGAAATTTAACTTCAACGTCATCATCAACATCAGGTCCCCTTAGCACCAATTCTACAAAGCATTTTGAACTTTCCATAATTGGAACAAATATTTACAATGCAGTAACAACCCGCCTCAATCGTTTGGTCCGAAGATCCGCTCAACACACAACCAATTTCCGGCTCTGTTAAGGAGTAATGTGTCACTGTCTTATTGTACTGAGTTTATAACATCGCTCGCATCGCTAGATACGGATAGCTGACATCTCACGATTTTATACTCATCTTTGGCTTGTCTTTGACTGTGAGTGAAAACTTGCGCTTAGATGCTCCGTATTACTGTGCTTAGATGATTGGTTCGTAGCCTGTGTATATACTGCGCTAAGATGCTTCGTATAACTTGGGAAGTGGATAGGGAATATCAGCAAATGTCTGTTTATACATTTAGAAACGCACCTGTCTAGACGTCATCAAATGTTTTCTCACAGAACCACGACGATCTCATTTTTTGGGTTTTTGAACCTATATTGATATAAGATACTCAGTCAACATTATAATATATTCGGAAAATTTTCGCAGACTAATTTGATGCTCCATTACGTCGCTCAACTCCTTATTGAGGCCTCTTGATAAAAAAAATCGTTTTCTGCTTTTTGTAATTTTGAAAGTAGGCATGTCTATGCTGAAGACATTCACAATATACTAAGGCGCCTTTGAACAGCCGGGTCATTGGTCCCGTTCTCGCATGGTTCAAAGGTCCCTTCGGACGCCATTTTTGCATCATGTGTCATAACAAAAAAAAGTGCACAGTATCAATTTTCAAGCTCTTGCAGTTTCAAAACTCTTTCCTTGAGCATTTCACATTTGCAAACAATCTTTCGAAACAAGCTGCCTGTCATATGCAAAAACAAAAAAACGAAGGCAACTTTCTTCCTTCAAAATTAAAACTAGGCCATAAAAATTGATTTAACAGCTATAAATCCTCTAAAACACAAACGGGTGACAAGAAAGTAATCTCAATTTCAATACCAAAACCACAATAATACATGTTCACTAGGTGGCGAGAAACAGCCTATGGTCATTGAGCCCACCCTGGTCAAAGGTCCCACATCTCCCCTACAAGCAATGCATGAGAAAAACATAGCAAATCTCAATCTTTACAACCTAAATAGAAGAAACCATACAAAATTGTTTCCCAAACTTTTTGTGATGGCACACCATTTGTGGGTCCCGTGCTGTCACCGACCAAATCTCATTCGATCGTAAGCTTGGCAAACCAGACTTGACACAATGCGGCATGAACGAAATGGCTGTTATTCAAGCTCGAAAAGTCCTAACGGGATTTGAAACCAAATCAAGTGTATTCAAAACTGGAACGCAGTTATTTTAAATATTTCTCCAACTTGTTAAATTGAAAAAAGATGGAAGCTGACGGTGATTTGGAGATATACGCAAAGCACATAAATTTAAGTGAAGACTTTGAAGGTACTCTTTGAGGACCTACAGAGGATGAGTGTGCCGGATTGGATTGTTACGCTATTTGATTTTAATTTGCAAAATGCAGACATTAATTCACAGCTGCAAGATGAACTCCCTGATATGCGTGTGGATCTCGAAGCTCAATCACTGTTTAAACTGTGCTGGTGTTGTATTCCATGGGAATGAAACAGAGGAACTGCAGAATGGAGGCCTAGGGAAAAATCAGAGATGGTAAAAAAAAGTGAAACCAAGGCAAAAACAAAAGCCAAGGATGAGAACTCTACATTTGTAGTTAATTCACTGCTATTCTTTATGACTCAGAGACATAAAGCAACAGTTCTAGACTCAACATTTCAAATGATGCTGAATTATTACAATGAACAGACAATTTCAGAGGCTAAGGCTCTGCTGCACAACAAATTTGCTCCTGTAAAAAGGTTCATTAAAAGAAAAGGTGTGGGAAAGGCAAGAGAAACATTGAAAGACATCCATGATATGATAGTAGAACTGGATGCTAATGCTAATAACTCAATAAAACTGGTGACAGAAGATACTGACTTTCCTTCCTTTGATTTGAGACATTTTGATGCAGCATCTCTTCATCACAAAATAATATAGTTAAGCAAGGAAGTAGAACAACAAAAGGAAGTGAAAAACTGTAGATGCGACGAGTATAACAATCTGCTTGTCTCTGATTTAAAATCTCTCAGAAATGAACTGCGGGCTGTGGCAGAAGAGACAAAAAAATCAGCAAAACAGATGTCAGAAAAGTTATCAAATTTATGTTCAGAGATCAATCAAACTGATATGAAACTCTCCAGTATCAAGCAAGAGCTTAGTCAGATGAAACAATCAGTGGGAATAAATTCTTTACATAAAGGATCAATGTCTGGGATTGTGGACACACCTGTAAACATTCAAGTTTCAGGTGGACAAGAGCCTCAATC
>Ga0210059_1012169_pt1 | contig 13052 bp, 5 predicted proteins | sample Ectturendosymbi2_FD_188042 | JGI IMG/M metagenome (GOLD analysis project Ga0210059, IMG submission 188042) | Ecteinascidia turbinata endosymbiont from Florida, USA - Sample 2 (SPAdes) (version 2) | ecosystem: Host-associated > Tunicates > Ascidians > Unclassified | place: Key West, Florida...
GTGCTGGGGTCCGGCAGGTGCTGGGGTCCGGTAGGTGCTGGGGTCCGGCAGGTGCTGGGGCCCGGTAGGTGCTGGGGTCCGGTAGGTGCTGGGGTCCGGCAGGTGCTGGGGCCCGGGAGGATGAAAGTACGCACCCTAAGTTTTTCTGTAACTATGCTCAAAATAGATGGTCGCTTCTCCAACTGCAGCGCTGGTAGCTATGAGCAATGTTCTCTCTAAGTCAATGGTATTCAACGGGACGATTTTATGCGTTGTGGAGGCGATTTTGTGATTTACCAGATTTGAGGGGAGATTTAAATTTTCAGGGGTCGATTTCTGCAGACCAGAATATACTAAAATTCTGAATTGATTCTAAATATAAAAACTATGTTTGCCATTTTGGAACCAAATCACTTAATGCACTTTCGACCCCATGGTTCGTAACAAAAGTCATGGAGCACGGGGTATACGACTGATGATGAACAGTAAATCAAAGTGTCAGTGCCCTGGGTAACGCTTCACGATACTAAATATTCAACAGGATTGCCAGATGAAAATTTCAATGAAAACCCAAACAGTGCTTTAAAAGGCCACCACAGCGATTATTTAAAGGCCAGACAAAAAGCCAAACTTTGTGGTATTGCTATTCCTTTGTAAAAAAAACACACCTAAATTACAAGTATATCAGTAAAAATTTTCTTGAAAATTTAGATTGAATCTTGCTTGTCCTTGTACTCAATTTTGTTGCAATGTCCTTGTACTCAATTTTGTTGTACTCAATTTTGCGCAATTTTGTTGTAAAATGTGAGGGGGCAGTTGGTGTGAAATCACTATATTACGAAACATAAAGAAAAAAATTTGTGTGACATGGCATATTACATCCCCACTGTCTGAAAAAGACGGGGACGCGCCCCCCACCTAATTGCGACCATGCTTCTACCGGAACTCATTCCTGATGCTTCATTACAAGGACAAACGACTCTATTTGTTTGCATATTGTGTACATTGCTTCCACAGTTTACATACTAATCAATCGGTAGCTTTCTGCACCCATACGAAAGTCATCTCATATTCATCCCTGTACTTTTGAGTACGACCATAATCATAAGAACCCTTCCACTTCCGCGACGTCATTGTCGCATTTCTATTACAGACGCAGACCTGCCTGTAAGCGTTCAGCCTGCTTAGTACTTACAACACACCACACAGTGCACACATTTCCACTGATTGCGCAAAAAAATTATATCGAATCTCTCATCCTTCAAATCTTACCAACAGCAGAACGCGGGCGTTGATATAATATTGCATTTGTCACAAAAATTTTGCAAAGGTGTTGCTTTTGCAAAATTTTGAGAAAAAGGCCAACCTTGAGAAAGGCCAACCTGGCAAACCTCTATCCAAGGTCACGGAGAGTGTTACTGGTTAGGAGCCCTGACGAATTTTCAGGTATATTGTTAAGCCTAATGTTCAAAACAAGATTAAATAGTGGAGAAACTGTTGCAATAAGTAGTTTGGTAGTTTGTTGATCCAGCCGTTGCATGACCAACGTCAAATAAGGGACATGAAGCCATACTATTTGCAAGTCTGCAACTGTTATTAGCCGCTTGACCATACAGTAGAGTATCTTCCATATATTCCACTCAGCAAAACTGTAATTAGCTGCTTTCAAGAAGCGATTTCGCATCTCACAGAAGCTCGGTTATTTAGCAAGAACCAGCGCTGCATTTTGCTGCCAAATGAGATGATGTATCGTACGCAGGACAGTCGAATTCTAGAAAAACGCAACCCCTTGCCAAAGTTGCCCAAGGCAAGTCTGTGTAACACAAAACATTCAGCAGCAGTTAAATTCAGCTACTGACAGTTCACAGTTCACACATTTTCGTAATAATTGCACAAATATAAGCAGAGTTGTTTCACGTAATAGTGACTATCGATCACTGCCATTATATCCAGGATTGCCAGGTCCTGATGGATCAAATATGCTAAGTTGCTTAAAAAATGCCAAACAAATCGAAACAGGCCGGTGGCTCTCGGTTTTGAATTACCCGAATGAGCGATGGCAAAAGTGCAATGTTGCTATGGACCAAGCCTAAAAATTTTGCATATAAATAAATCATAATTGTTAATCTCAAAAAGCACCATCTCCTCTTGTAAAAAAAAGCTTAATAAAAATATCTATTAATGTTTGAAACAATAAAATACCGGTTGTGAAAATAAAAACATGCACCATTCCATAGTTTATAATTACTTTACTTTGAATCTGTACAAGCGTTTGGTATGTTAGATATGTCACAAATCTACAAAATGTCTATTACGAAATGCAGTCACAAAGAACCCATAGAAACAATATCAGGCTTTTCAGGTTCACATCTTTACTGATTTATAGTGTTTCATATTGAAATTTGGAAGGGCTGAGCTCACCATTGCCTACCGTGGCGACTGGACTGGTTTAAATTTTGCTTATGCTGTCATTATTGAAATACTTAAAGCTACAATCATCGAATCAAGCAAGGCTGAACATAACACAGCAACCGGCCTTCTTCATAGCAAAATTATCTAAGAATTCATTGCAATTTGTTTGCCTAAGTTTGTCACTTATAATGTACCGAATGCGTGGTGTGAACAACCTCTCCTAGAACATTGCGACCCTTTAATTCATTTTTAATTCGTTTGATTCTTGAAAAGGATTTTCGCCTCAGCAGTTAGTGACCAGGCGCGCAACCAGGGGGGGGGGCATTTGGGGCATTTGCTACCCCCGAAATTTTCAAAATATTCCATAGCTATTTTGACATTTGCAGAAATTTTCAAAGAATAAAGATGAAATTTTGTATTCTAATCATTTTTAAGCAAAGTTTTACTTCAGTTTTTCTTTGTCCTACTGGTTGATTATCTCCTTACCAGATTTATTTTGAGACAGACCATCTGACTGAAAATTTCGGAGCTGGAGTCGTTAAAACTTGGGACTTCGTTTAAGTGTTGGTATTTCTGTGGCATTTTTTATCCTTTTGTTGGTGTACCACTCTGAAAATTTTCAGAAATGCAGTGTGTGTGTACGCTTTGATTTTTTTTTCTACGTATCTTTTGAGGAAGAGAGTTTGCATACACTCTCTAAACGTTAACGATAAATACTGCATTGCTTACACGCCAATGGAGCAAAGTTTGTAGCCAGGAGACTAGGCCTGGTGACAGAAACAGCACACTATATTCACATTGTGTTAGCTTTACGTTTGCCTGGTGTTACTGCAGGCTACTATTAAGAATTTTTGCATTTTAAGTTCCGTTGCTGCCATGGGCGTCCGCAGAAATTTTTCCAGGGGGGGAGTCGACATTTTGCTTATCTTTTTCAGGTTGTTGGCGACGCAAGGCAAATGGACGTATACAAAAAAGAAAATGTCCAATGTTACGGCAACAGTTGCATGCAGTGTTTTCCTTTGAGCAAATGTTTGTTTTAGTGAGCATGGATACTTTAAGACTGAGTTAGCAGAGTTCTAAATAAATTACAAACTTTGTAAATTTTTAGAATAAGTGTAAAATCTTATGAAAATACTAACAAACTACACGTTTAATTCAAATAGCTTCTCCTTGTTTTCGTGCTTTTCCAATGTTTTGGAATGTTGCAAGTGCGCGAGATGAGATTTTACTACGCAAATATTCTGGTGGTACTGGGCATTTGCGCATCTTTAGACGGAGCGTTGGTTGCAAAAAATGCGCTTTGTTGGCAGCAATGCTTCTTTACACATTGTATAAACCAGGAGTAGGCAAATTTGTTCACTGGATGGTTCATTTGCAGAAACTAAAAACACCAGAGAGCCGCAAAACCAGTTTGTAATGTCAATACAAACACGGTAAAGAATGCAAGTTTTACATGATGTACAGTAATTGTCAGTATGAAGTTTTTGTTTGATTTTAAAGTCCCCTAAAATCTGGACAGTACGTTTGTTAAAGCTGTGCAAATTAATTCTTCCAAGTGTTCGTTTTTCAGGGTTGCACGATGGTTAAATTTTACGAACTTCATTACAGAGAAAAAAATGCACAGTGATACGTTGTGCTATACACAGAAATGAGTTATACACTGGTATTTCAAACTCGGGGTATTTCCTTTCTGGAACCTGTCGCCAAAAATTAAGTGTTGAGTGGCATTGATTAAAGTTTTTTTGAGCCAGATTTTCTTGCATTTTGGTCAGTTTTATTTCTACAGCAGACAAGTTTGTAACAAACGGTTAGCAAACTGGACAGCCATCACCGATACATTAACATTGAGTGGATTTACGTTGAATGAAAGGAATACAAAGCATGGTTTTAACTCTTAGAAATGGTCAAATCTGGCTTGGAACTTCTCCAGTAGTCTTACAATTTATTTTAGTATTTTTCCACTTTGTCTTCTGCAATTGCCTCTTCGCAAAAAAAACACTCGTTCTCATTCCGACATTGGGAAAATGACAGAATGCTTCCGACGATATGTGTTTTTGAAAAATTTAATTTTCTTCTGGGAACTTAAGTTGCCTACCTTGCGATTTAGGTTCACTGCCGTTGTTATCAAATCGCGCAGACTCCCTGGTGACCAGCGTTCCCTCTAAGGTGCGCAAATGCGCAGAACCACCAGAGCATTTGCGTAGAAAAATCTCATTCTTGCGCTCTTGAAACATTCCAGATTTGGTATCGTATGTACACCGGCCCCATAGCTCTTTCGAAACGTTTCGCTGGTTGTGTGTCTACATGGTTGTGAAATTGCATGCGCACTGAAACAAACATATGCTCAACACTGCCTGTGGAAAGAACAGTGGCGTATCTATGCAAAATGGCGCCCATGGCAAAGTTTGAATGTGCGCTTTTCAATAATTTAAATATTAGATATAGACGCAAATTTTTCGAAAGATAAACTATGAGGTAAATGAAAATTTTAGAACAGAAAACGTACGTTTATTTTTGCTTTAAACGTTTCAGCAAATAAATTTGTAAACTGTACATAATGACCATAATATACTTCTATGCTCACTTAGTTTTGTTATAAAGATTATAAAAGCATTCAAATAATAACGATATATAATTTTATGTTGTATTGGCTGATAATTTTTTATTTTATATATATTTATATACTTAATTTTATATTGACCAAACTGTAAATCTTGCAAAAGAATCACACGACATATTGCAACTACGAATGACAATTTTTTTGAACTGAACCACAGGTAATTTGGATGGTACAATAAGTTACGTGTACAAAAGCAACACCACGTCTGAGCTTGCGACCGCCAAACCACTTCACAAAAAAACCTAGCTCATCTCTTCGTTAATGAGTTACCATTTTTTGCTCAACTGGTACGATAATGATACTAACTGCTGATGTTTCAGGTAGTAACTATGGTTCTCTTCCTGTAGTATATAGACTGGGGCGTTGTGTTTAGCCCAGAGATTCTTTTTTAGGCGCTATACCTTTAGCGTTAGTCATTAATACTCGCGCCTCGCGTAACCTCAAAACCAAACACAAAATAAGAATAACAATTCATTTGCCATAATCTTGCCTTTCAACCAGGGGCGGCTCGTCTAAACGGGCTGCCGGGCTGCAGCCCTCCCTGAAAAATGTAAGGCAAAAGATTCCGCCAAACTCGTCTTAAATTTGGATTTAGTTACGAAATTTCACAACACATTCATTTTCGGTACTTCCGGCACCATTTTGACTCAACGTTTCCTAGGAATCCAACAAAACCAATGTCTCACTTTTTTCCAACGACGCCGCTTATGCGATGACGTTTTCAGCACACTTGCCGATGAATTTGGCGATTTCGGGGCTGTCTTCGGCACAGCCCTAAAGGAAAGAAGCCAAGCAATGGGCTACAAGAAACATGGTGATATATCGCCTATCGCAAAGCGTTTTTGTTATTTTTGACGATGAATTTTTAAAGAAAAAACGGAGAAAATATGATATGGACTGTGTTTCACGACCTGATTTTCTTGGATATTGAATTTTATAATTAAGTTTAACAATGCTTTTACTAGTACTTTGGCGATATTGGCGGCATTGGATTCAAATCTGGTCGCCAATCTCGGGCTGCGAAAATACAGCCCTTCGTTTATCTGCACCAGTGCAGCTCGCAACAGTGGGCTAAGCTGATGAGCTGTCTAGGGTTGGCGTTTGAAGATGTACGGCAGTAGTTGGTGGATATCATTCTTGGACAACAAAAGGTGTGACTGATTTAAAACATTGAAATGTGAAAATTTTGAAGCATGAGAAATCTGGCAAGCCTATAATAAGCATTCAAGTAGACCTTTTATTTTTTGGTAAGGCGAACATTGCAGGTGTACTTGATTTAGAATACAAACTTTTACTGGAAAAGCATAACAATCCAGTGAAAGAAGTAGAAATTTTGTGTAAAATCATAAGCTGTTTGAATTTTTTTGGAAAATTTGAACTTCATTTGAAAGAGCATGACTAAAGTACCAGTTCAAAGAAAGTGGCTCTAGCCTAGGTCTGGTGCCATGACACGGTTTGAATAAAATGCTAAGCTTTGTCTTGTTAACAATAGTGCCTTAGTAGTCGAGCGTAATGTTCGAAGGTCAGTATGCGAGTGGTGCTGGGTTCGACTCTAGCCTTTGCAGCTTTGGTGGCAGTGATTATGCGCCATACTTTGATGGGACCGGTTTAATTATTTTGTGTTCGTGTTTACGCTTTAGGGTTTGGGTTTGGTTTCATTAAACTGAAGTGAATCTTTTCTATGTGTCAATAAGGGCAACTGAAAGTGACGAGTTTGATAAGATTAGGACTGCTGGAGTGACTTGAAACGCCACTACTTATAAAAACAGCCAGGACGACAATCCTATATGTTCAACCGAGATGAAATTTCGCAGCCCTCCAGGACATTTTCACCACGAGCCGCCACTGCTTTCAACAATATGTCGCTGTCATTCCCCGCCTCCTTTGCGAACCTTTCACGCCCCCAGTTTAACAACCCAGGGTTTTGCCTATTTATCGGACACTAGTGGCCATCAAAGAAATTTCGTGAAGTCAGAGGTGGGCTGCAGCAATTTCAAATAATTTGTAAATATGCGGGCGCTTAAAAATCTTACTCCAGTAATGTTAGGTCATTTTTTGGCCAAGATCGGAAAAAATTAGTAAAAAGCTGAAAATTGCTGAATGCAATCCTTGAACCACCCTTAACAACATACTAAAAGTCCCCGTGTGTCCCACTTGAGCTTTTCCTGGTACAACGTTATGATGCCATGAGTATCATGGTCGTTGAAAAGAGTGTGTCGCACTTGTTCATCGTTTAATTGTGTTGCGTGCTACATGTAGTTTCGTGGGCGTAGGGGACACGAAGGACGTGTCCCCCAATTTTTTTAGACAGTGGGCATATAATATGCCATGTCCCCCATATTTTTCTCTTTAAATTTTGTATATGGAGATATTTCAAAAATGAAAGTGACGTTTGTCACGTTTTGTGTGAAGAGCTTTTCATGTTAGATGTTACACTTAGCCATGTTGATGCTGAAACAGAGTTTGGTGTGGTATCACTGATTCTGATATTTTTATAAATTTTAGTTTCGATAAAATGATTTTTAGCATTTTGCAAGTTTCTATAGACCGTGAAAGATTGCTAACTGTTTCTGTCCGACATTTTACCCTGTGTGGTAAGCTGTAAGAAAGGTCATTATCTGGAAACAATGAGAGTTTAAAAACTGCACGTGTGCGTGCAGCCATGACTTATTTGCACGTGTGCGTGCAGAAAGGTAACTGGCTTGTCATAAGGTTAATTGCAACGTATTCAGAAAATGACACCGTAAAATTTAGATGCAAGTTTTGTCGTAACATTGGTTGTAACGTATTCAGATACCGACAGCGCAAAATTTAAAGATGCAAGTTTATAATGTTAGAAAGTTAGATTTTCAGGCAAATCTCTGCGAAATATTTGCCAAAGACCAAAAACAGCACATTGTGGAGACTTAGTTTTAGGATTGATGGTTTTGAAAAAGACTGTCTTCAGCCATTAGTCAACAGAGTTTCAATCCAAACGTTGGAGAAATATTGAGGTACTTATTTTTTTCAAACCTTTCAGAGAACCTGGATTTTTTCCATGTTTCCAGGGGATGTAGAGAATTGATAATTACTACACTGTTAGCATGGATGCGGAGAGCGTTTGCTCCCTGTGTAGGGTTGCCAGGTGGATTTAGTAAAAATACCGGCCATTTACATAACATTAGGCTGTGTTGCAGTTCGTAAGCGCACATTAAATGGCACGGGATTCTCAAATAACATTTTGTAAAATAACGTTTTTTTACAATGCATTTATTTTTCGTGTTATTTTTTTCAAGTTCATAAATTCCCAAAATATTTGGATTGAAAAATTTTCAAACTGTGTATAAATGTTTACTTTGTGAGCAGTCTGTAGCAGAGGTGGAACTGGATCCGGAGTGCCGGAGTCGACTCCGGCAGGATTCTGCGGACCCGGAGTCAAATATTTGAGTCACTTTTCAATTTCGACAGTCGCAGGAGTCTGTGTGGTCATTTCTTAAGTAAAAGCAGGGGTAAATTACGGTTGGATTGATGATTGTAGCCGGAGTCTGAACAGGAGTCGGATTCTCAAATTTGAAAAATTGCCGGACCCGGATTCAAAAATTTTAGAACAGGAGTGGAGTCGGAATCTGAAAAAGTGACTCCGGCCACCTTTGGTCTATAGACCTATGGAAAACAATAGCAAAATAACATGCTTCAAATAAAAGACGCTAACTTCAATGTTTTATGTGAACGGAGGCGTTTTCTTAAACTCTCTAAAAATAATGGACATTGTAAAAATCCTTTTTCACATGTTGCATATCAATTTCTGAAGTGAACATCTTTCCGTACACCGTTTCATGTTATATGCTTTTTCTGTGGAAGTATTTCTTGTATGAACACCGTAACACATCTAATAAGTTCTTACATGCAACATTCACTTCAGTCTGAAACCAACATTTTCTAGCTCATAGGAAACTCTTCAAACAATTTCTCACTACCTTCTGGTCCACAACGACTGGCTGAGAGATGACCTCCCGGTTGATTCGCTTGCCTTTGAGCTAATTATGTCCGGTGACGAAATTATGTGTCTGTTCAATGCCGCTAGCGTGTTTGTGAAAATAAAGCGACTGCTATTATTGTTTAAAAGATTGAGATTCCCTGTCAGCACTGCAAAATATCTTATTATCATTGGAAACGTAAGAGAAATAAGGCGTACGCCAAATTGTTGTTGTTAGAACATTGCGTGTTCAAACACAGCCTTGGACGTCGGAAGGGGAGCAAGTGGACCTTGGTCCCCCTGGATTTAAAAATTTTCAGCAAAAAAGTTTGTTTTCTTAGTTTCGGATGGGAAAAAACAAATTTCACCACTTTTGGCCTTCTCCCGGCAAAATTTTGGAAAAATCCCCTAGCGGCCCCTCCTGTAAAAATTTTTCCGACTATCACGAAGACAGCCTTTGACACTGGCGATGACAACAACAACTAAGCTAAACACTTTCTCCGAGGGATTAATCTTTGCACATTTGATCACATTAACGATGGGAACTGCTTTATACCATAAGGAATTTTTGTAAATACTCAATCAACGAAAACTGTTCGGCGGCACATTTTCATCTCCAACTATCACCCAATCTTTATAAAACACGCAAAATCTTCAAACAATTTGTGTGACAAAGTTAAGACAATTACTTCTGGCGGCTTAAATTTGCCTACATCGAATTTCACAGAAAGAGCCATAATAGCGAATGAAAAAAAGACGTATTTTAGCTTGTGACCGTTTGATTCTGGTGTTCAAAGTGCCTTATTATTCGTTATATCTTTAACATGCACAAAACAAGATCTTTCATTTTACATTGTTGTGAGCAAATTTGAGGGGTGGAAGGGGCGGAACTTTTGTGGTCGGCCCCGGGCGACACTTAGCCTCGCTGCGCCGCTGAGTACAATATTTCAGACAACAACCCATCTGTGCCGGTTTCACGATTGATTGCCAAAAAATGCTGATACAGATCACGTTTGTTGGGCGACGGAGGATGGTTTGTAGGACTAAACAAAGACAAACAGCCCCTTCGCAACCTTTCATATAAGCACAGTCTGATACGAACTGAAATACATTGTACTACATGTGTATTGTGAACTCAAGTCCCAAGTTGTGTGGCACGAGGATAGCCAGCCAAAAAATTGGGGGAGGCAAAAAAATTGGGGTTAGGCAAAGTGTTTGATTTTAGGCGAATGATACTATTTTGTTTGGGATACTGCCTCTCAAGCCACAAAATGACTATGTGCTAAAAATTTGGGGAAGACATGGACCCCTAAGCCCCCCCTGGCAACGCCTATGTTATGTGGAGCACCTATCCTGGATTGCAATAATGGTTTCTCGCATGAGTATTTTTGGTTCATCGAAATTCTAGTGAAAAATCCTATAATTCCAACTATGAGGTAATTCCAGGATGATGCAATCATACCATGACGTCATAACGAGTTCATGACATTACGATTTCATGCTCCTTTGTTTATTAATGTTTACATCAATATTTCATGCATTTTTTAGCCGTTTGATAAAAAAAATAATCAAATAAAATACTGTCATATACTAAATTATATCTTCTTATGAAGCCATTTTTCTAATTAATATAATCATTGACGTTGTGACGTAACAACGGTGAAAGCTCAAGGTGGATCCACGGGGACTTTTGGTATGCTGTCATGGCTGTTGAGGGGAGGGCATATACCAATTTTCAGCTTTTTACTAATTTTGTCCAACTATTTTTCCAATTTGACTCTTATCTCATGTTGAAGAAAGCAGCAATCTGACGTTAAATGAGACTGATCTCAGTGGCAACACTGGTTTTGCTGCATGTAAGTACTGAACGCAGACATCTTGGCAGGTAACGCAGCGACTGCTGATAGCGGTAAGCCACGTAGGTTTATACCAATGATGGGAGAACTGCGGCTTGCCGACGTACTTTGCGTGGCTCTTCTAGATGAATAGCAATATCTCAAATTGACAGAGAGATGTTGCCTCATATTTAACGTTTGTTTCATTTATCAATGTGTTTACACAAGTTTGTGAAGTTAGTCATCAGCAGTGTTCCCTGTAAGAAAATTCCACATTGAGCAAATGTTGGTTCTATTTGAATAAGAGCTGATGATGCCTACATGGCAGGCGAAATATATATTCTGCAAGATCTTAAGATGTGTGATTCTTTGCTGAGAAAGACTTTCTTTCGCAGTGGCGTAGCTAGGGTATGGCAGGCATGGCACGTGCCATGGGCGCCACTTTGATGGGGGCGCAAAAATTGCCTGGCAAAATTCAAAATTTGCCACTTGCAGTTTCTATTTTGAGCTCCATGTAACGATTCACTGCACAGCTGCATCGCTACAGCGCCCGTAACTAATGCAATAATTCGAACGTGTTGCGCCAGCGCCAAGCATTGTGACAAAACTGGGGTATTGTGACAAAACACAACGGTCGGACATTGTGACAGAACAAGAACGCTCGCTTGCAATATCTACAAGACCTGATCCTCACGCTACAAGAAAGGCTAGCCTTAGTTGGTGCTGGTGCGTTTCAAGCAAGAGGATGGTAGTCAGAACGTGGTTGCGACGAGTTCAGTGACTGTGACAATCTGACTGCTGCGCAAATCACTGCTCTTAAGATACCGTTTCACAGTGGCGTACGAGGCGAGGGGGGGGGCGGCCGTCCCCCGGCTTGATAAATTCAGGGCAAACGCTGTTTTCAGGGCAAGCTCAAGTTGCTCAAAAATCCTGAAAGATAAAAAATATTTCAACACAGCGAAAAGTTTCAGGGCAGATTCTGTTTTTCAGGGCAAGTGCAGGTTGTTCAAAATTCTGAATGATACAAAATTACGTATTCAATACAGTGAATTCAAGGCACACTCTGTTTTTCAGGGCAAGCACAAGTTGCTCAAACATCCTGAATGTAAAAAGTATATTAAATACAGCAAAAAATTTCATGACAAACTCTGTTTTCAGGGCAAGCGCAAGTTCCTCAAAAATCTGAAAGAGAAAAATATTTCAATGCAGTGCAAAATTTCAGGGCAAACTCTATTTTTCAGGGCATGCGCAAGTTGTTTAAACTCTGAATGTTTAAAAATATATATATTCAATTCTGTGAATTCAGGGCACACTCTGTTTTTCAGGGCAAGCGCATGTTGTTCAAAATTCTGAATGATTAAAAATATATATATATTCAATACAGTGAATTCAGGGCACACTCTGTTTTTCAGGGCAAGCCACAAGTTGCTCAAAAGTCCTGAAAGATAAAAAATATTTCAGCACAGTGAAAAGTTTCAGAGCAACTCTGATTTTCAGAGCAAGAAAGTTGTTCATAAATCTGAATGATAAAAAATCAGTGACGGGCCGTCAGGGGAGGCAAGGAAGGGAGTTCCTCCCCGAACATAATCATGAAGTGTGCAAAACGAATTAGGGATCCAAAATAACAAATTGAATGAAGATTTGTCCTTCATGTTGAAAAGGTGCAATTATTTTATGATTCTAATCATTTTCATAGTCAATACTCCTGAATTGCGTATTTCTTCTTCAAGTCAGGGGACAGTCACGAAGGGAGGCAGCGACTGCTTGTGCTCTTCTCACCGGGTGGCATTCGCATTGAGCAGTTTCTCACAAACTGTGGTGGTGAGCGCTTGTCGTATAATTACCTTTAAATGTCAGCTCTGTAACCTTCAGGCCAGTAACAGTGTAATGTTTGTATACACTTTTAATACATGTACTTCTACAAAATGCTCTTCTCGCATTCCATAGACTGGCACTTACTTGACGTTGTGCATAATATACTGAATATGCACCGTTATGTCACATCAGTAGCTCGTCAGACATGCAGCTTCAGTGGTAAGGCGGCGAAGGGAGGCAGTCAATATCTCTGCCTCAGTGAAAGCGTTTCATTGTTACGACATAGGCGATTTTATCCTAGTGATATGGCAAAACTGGCGTGACCGACAAGTCGCGTTGGGAAAACTTGCTATGAAAATGTGTGGACTACAACAGGATTTTGTGACATGAAAAATCTACCAAGAAGCCTCAGCAGACATGCCAGGTCAAAAAATAA
>Ga0210059_1012171_pt1 | contig 13051 bp, 5 predicted proteins | sample Ectturendosymbi2_FD_188042 | JGI IMG/M metagenome (GOLD analysis project Ga0210059, IMG submission 188042) | Ecteinascidia turbinata endosymbiont from Florida, USA - Sample 2 (SPAdes) (version 2) | ecosystem: Host-associated > Tunicates > Ascidians > Unclassified | place: Key West, Florida...
CAGAAAAAATAAAAAATTAATTATACAAAGCTCATAAAATACAATTTTTGTCTGTTTATTACACATGGAATTACTATGATCAAACTTCTGAAAACTGTTTCATCATCAACATACTAACAGAAACATGCATCATGTGAAACAAATGAATAAAAGTTGAGAATAGATATTATTATATACAGCTTGCTCTGGTGCATATATTAATTATGAGTCAAAACTCCCTTAGTTACTTCAAATGATAAAAAGCATATCGAATAGGTCAAAAAGCAAAGGTTTCTTGAAACCCAAAAAAATCTTTTACTCTATAGCTTTCAAATAAAACAAGAATCAACTTCATACCAGTTGACCTTTTTGAGTTATAAGCAATTGAAATATGGTCATGCATGAGCACACACAAAAACTATGTCTAATTTGACCTCAATTTACATAAATTCAAAGGTCATAAGGAAAGTGCCAATGATTGATTTTAAATAAACATACCTTCTTACACATTCTCGCAAATTTCTAGCTAAAAATAATCACAGATAAAAAAAATACACGGGTTTTTATGTCAGAGCATTAAATTCACAAAAAATATACACAAAAATTAAATGGGAACACTGTAAATTTTAACCAGGCATAACCTTGCGAATACTTGTCCGACTAAAAAATTCAAAATGTTTTGAAATCAGAATGATGAGATATCTCTGCTTATGAAATTTCGTGGAGTTTGCTCACGGTCAGATACATTGCTCTGGATCACCTGACATGGAATGACCCTAATGAAATTTAGCTGTTGAAATCAATGGTAACCTTGGTGCACAACAAGAAATCTGTTTAAACGAAAGTTTCAAAAGAATTTCTACTATTTCGTGTGATGTAACAGACGATCCAGTTGGACCTCCACAGGCGGAGTCGGACTAAAAATCTGACTCCGACTCCCAGTGTTGTTAAGAGTCAGACACCACCCAAAAACCTCTGACTCCGCCAACTCCGCAATCCAACTTATACCTACTAGAGCTGCCGGAGACATATTTTCAGATTCCGATCGATTCTTCTCCCTGAGTCCTGATCCAAAAATGTTAAATCTGGTTCCGAGTTCATTTTCAGAAAGTTTTCAAATTCGAGAATCCAACATCTGTTCAAACTCCAGTGACCATGAATCCAACCAAATTTACCCATGTTTTACGTATGAAATGACCACTCAGACTCATCTTACTATGGAAACAAACCTTTTTCAACGCGAACCATCGAAACGGAATATTGAAAACATTCAGTGCGACATGCAGAGGCCACAATAGGTGAACGAGGGTCTGGGACATTTTATAGTGTTGTTTAGATTGAACAATACTTCCCTTTTCGCCTGCATTTCAAGCAAATATACTTGGAACACTTAGTATAAAGCCTGTGTGTGTTTACAACGATTTTTTCATTTCATCACTGTTCCAGCTTTATAGGATTCAGTGAATGTAGTGATGGCACAGCCTGTGGTCTAGTGGTAAGTGCATCCAGCCCATGGTCTAGTGGTAAATGTGGCATCTCAACCTTTTTATAGGCTAAAGAAAGCCAAAGTTTAGCTTAGCAATTGAATGACGCTGCTTTTCATAAAAACGTGACATTGATGGCCACCTTATTTGGTTTAAATTTCCTTAAAATAGGCTACTCCTCTATAAAAACTTACAACCTCGGTTTAGCTCTTGCGATGAAGCTCCATTCCATTTGCATATATCTCCAAAGTCAAATGAATACATGGCTATCAAAGAATTTGTTCAGCAATCCATTTTGATTTCATACAATACAGTTAATAAAAGCACAAGTGAGGAGGGCTAGAAATTACAGTATTACTGTTAACAAACCACGCTACTCAGCCTAATTACTGTATTGTCTAACTATATAGCATTTACTCAAATGAAATTGCGTATTGGTTAGAGTTAATCAAGTTATTTATACAATGCAGGTCTGTTTAAATACAATACAGGCCTATTTTAAATAGAGAAGTCTTCATTCAATCCCCTTGTCTTCACAACAACTGGATGGATGGCACCAGAATACAATGGAGTAAACAAAAGGCTGGCAGAAAAAATAGCTGAAAAATGCAGGGAGCCGTATCGGCGTATGCATCTGTCATAACGTACATAAGGACAAAGCTCAGGTTTGCTATTTTGAGGGGCACCCTTGCTGCAATACTAGGATTTCGAGGCAAACGAAGTGATGTTTACCTCCAAGACCTCACTGACATTCACTTCAGCCTAATTCCTAGGCCCACAGTCACATAAAGCTGAATGACGGCAATTAACCGCTCACTTCCAAGCATTGAAGTGTAAGCGGATACGGCATCAGGCGGGCTTGTTTTCAACGTTCTGCTTCATTGCACACAACTGTAGGAAAGGTCTAATGAAAAGTGAAGCCGGACCGGGTTTACACAAATATTTGACTCGGGACCTGGATCTTGGTCCGGGAGAAAATTGCAAAATCCTTCCTGAGTCGATTCCATCCCTTTGGATCCATGGCCACCTTTACCACCTAATATTCACTGCAATTACACTTTATACTGTTGCGATCGGAAATCCCGGGCGGCATATGCGCAAAGCTTCGCAATGTGGCAGCAAGCGACAATAGAGTTCACATGCCATGATCACTCTCCGCATACGCCAGTCGTCACGTTCAATTGTTCACAAGTTAATATCGGCAGAGCTTCCACGCCACGATCACTCTTTTATTGCTTGTTCGCGCCTCATGTATGTATGGTGTTGTTCTTCACGCCCATCTCGTTCGTGGTGAATCACACAATCAACGCAACACCACCGGAGAGGTTGCAACAATACCCAAAGCAAAAAATTTTTCTAGCTATTACGCACAGTTCCCTTTACACAATAAGCAGCTTTGCCCTTGGGAGGTCAGCAGCCTAGATGACCTTTGGTCCTTCGCAGTCTCCCACTCCCTCATGCATTTTATAAATCGATGTACTTGGCAGAGGTGTACAGGAACCGGAGTGTCGGAGTCGACTCCGGCCGGAGTCTTAACGATTTTCGAAAATAGGAGTGGAGACAGAGTTGATATTTCTAAGGAAGAGCCGGAGCCAGTTTTTCAATGAGAGGTTAGTTTGTTTATTTTTGATTATTATTGTTGCAGATTTTTTTTACGAAGCATGTTATAACATAACCTTCTAATGTGCAATACTATTTCACAGGAAGTCTGAAAATTTTAATACAACTTGGATGCAAGTCAGGTTAGGTTAGTGAGTTTCATGTATGTAAAGATTTGGACAATTTATTGTTCATGGTGATACGTTAAAAATCTGTTGGCCAATGAAATTTAGCTCACATAAAAAGTTTAGGTAGTGTCTCAACAACCAGCATATCCAGTTTTCTGTTTCGAAGGACAAAAAGTACCGCATCGCGTATCCAGTTTTCTGCCAGATATAAAACTGAGTTGGAGAAATCTCACTACTGTCAACATGGTCGAGTGGCAAATGACTAGGCAATCGTCAGTTCGAATGACTCGTTTGTTGTATTATCGTTTGTTGTAATATTGAGTATTCTAGTATTCTGTAACTCTGCTTATTTTTTGTGTATATTTACTTTTTCATATTTTCTGTGTGCACATTCTATGCTTTTCTGCATGAAAGTACATTTTTTAGTTTTTTTTTCTGTTTTGCTTTGTTTTTCTTTGTACCTCACTAATTAGTTTTTTGTAACTTTTCTACTTTTGTATTACTATTTCTGATTTTTACTTCTTTTTTTATACTGCCAAAAATATTCTAACCACACCAGAATCCTTCACTTAAATTCGATCCACTCATCTGTGTACACAGGCATGCGGTTTCACCTGTACATTTTCTTCACCATGTTCTATGTTCATTCGTTTTTTGCTTTTGTTTTCCTTTTCTTAACGCTTATTTGATATCCAACTGTTGTTTCTCAACACTCGTTAAAAAGTGATAAACGGGGTTGGTTGACTAGATGACCGCCACGGTCTTTCACCAATCCTATGCGACACAGCGCCCCTCTTTGTTTACACTGATCAGCTATTGTGCCATTGTGTTTTCATTTGCTCTAATTTTCGCTAATGGTTGGTTTACTGTACATGATGGCTTTTATGGTACTTCTGCTTGTTGGCTGAGTCGTATGAAACAATAAACCATTACCATTACCATTATTTGGCTTTTCTTTTGACGTACTTACACAAGATTGTAAGTAAAAATTTTTAGACTCCTTGTGATGTACATTTCGAAATGCAGACAAACGTTTTTCGACTAGTGTTAAGTTTAGCATTTAGGATTAAGCTTTTGTGTTAGTGTTTAAGGTTAACGTCTAGGGTTAGGGTTCAGTGTTACTGTCAAAGTTTAGGGTTTATTAGCGTTTAGTGTTGATGGTTAAGGTTTGTGGTTTAAGGTATCGTAAATGGTTAGGCTATAGTGTAAAAAAATATATGGCCGCCTTAATCCTTTACCTGAGAAGCAAATGGCCTGTATGCATTGCAGTGATCAGCAGATTCGTTTGATACGGTTTTCTAGTCTTTTTAATACGTAAACCGGATACGGTCGTTTAGACACTGCCAAAAGTCTAGATAAGGAAATGACTACGGATTGCCTGGCCTGACGCAATTCAAATGAAACGGTCAGTTTGTCATTCATACGGTGTGGGTCTCGTGTAGTTGTTAGGCGTTACGGCTGCTATGCCAATGGACTGGTTCTCGGTCTGACTCTCACCTTGCCGACTTTACTTATTTGTTTACTTTTTTCAGGCATACGTGTTAACTTTACGGGTTAGTGATAGGTTTGCATTAGGTTAGAGTTAGATTAGCGTTAGCGTAGGGTTAGGTTAAGGTTAGCTTTGCATTAGGTCAGATTAGGGTTAAGATTAGAGTTAGAGTTTTGGTTAGGGTTAAGGTTAGGGTTAGGTTTAGGGTTTATCTTTTACGTTTACTTCGTTTCTATCAAGCCTACTGTACTCTCGTCGAGCGTTAATGTTACGTCACAGTTGGCGTATGAATAAGTTTTCAAATTTCAAGATCCACAGGCATATCTATAGCCAGTGCCTTTAGATAATTCACTTTGGAGTATAAGCAGGAGTCGGAGTCCAAAACTTTAAAATGTGTCGGAGCGGACTCGGAGTATATTCAGCCGAAGCAGGAGCGGAGTCGGAGTCAAAAATTTCAGATTCCGTACACCTCTGGTACTTGGAACTCATCGAAGTAGGCTACTACATTATAAAAAGCATGATGGCGTCATTCATGCATGTGTCTTGTGTTTCATCAAAGTAAATGTATTAAAACCTTGTGTTTTATTAAGTAAATGTATTAGCGCCATCAAGCGTATATTCTCTACTACCGCCATGTGTATGTATCTTCGTCTTCCTTCCAGAGATGATCACTATCCGGTTTGCCGGTTGATTATCCGGCAGGATAGTGAGTTTGCAACCGGATACGGATATCCAAAACTGCTTTCAAACGGGAACCGGATACGGACCCGGATATCCGAAACGGTTTTATCGATGTTTCGAGGATTCAGACTTTTGGAAACAGTTGCACATTGCACAATCATAGTCGCTATGACTATGGCACAATCATTCATTCATTATCTTCAGAAGCATCTTTTCAGCCTTCTGTGCCATGACTCCGAGTCTGTCTGCGGTGTACTCTTTGTACCGTAGTGTAATCCCATTGACACGCCAAGTTTGTTAGCATGAATCTGTTCCTGCTGTGGCAAGATAGGGGCTAGGGCTCTTTCAGTATACATTTAAGGACGTTGTTTGCTGCGTACCTGTAGCTGGACTAACGCTAGCTTGTGTAGGCCTACTGTGATCTGTAGTTTAGACTAGCTAAGGCACTCTATCTCTTTTAATGTGAACTGTAGTCTACACCAGGCCTTGCATTCTTCATGCTTATTCTACGTGAGCCTGCAAGTGCATTGACTGGTTGTTGGATGATACCAGGCCAGAGTTCAGACATAACTTTTTTCTTTCTTTGACATGATATGCAAAATTGTTGTTTTGAGACATTGACTTGTTAGACTGCATTTTTAGACAGTCATTTCAATATAAATGGTATATTTTAAGTCAGTGTGTTGTTTCGAATTTTGTTTTGGTTTGTAGACTAGCACTGCTATGTAGTTAGGTTTGCTTAAAGTGCAACAATGGGTAGGATTAATAAATCAAACTGTGAATGTAAGCTCATGGATGGTGTTAAAATCTAATCATTCCTACTAAAGAATTGACTATTGAAAATCTTGGTGTGGCAACAGAACCGTCGCCAGAAAGTCTGCTATAGGCTTAAGGCTAGGGGGGCTTTATATTTGTGCAGTGGGGCTTCACATTTTGAAATTTGAACAAACATCACTGTTTCATAGTGCTTATTTAAATTCGGGGGGATTGGAGCTTTGTTTCGGAGGGGCTAAAAGCCCATCAAAGACCTCCCATGGCTATGGGACTGTGTGGCAAAACTTCAGTTTGCTTTTAAATGCAACTGACTCGGAAAAATACTTAGGTTACGCGATATGTCAAGCTTGCAAGATATGTCAAACTTTCTGTTTATGAGCATGACAGGGCCCAAAGTGGCACAACGCATTCAGGTAGTGTCTAATCTGCTTCATGAGGCACGACCTGTGCTGGGACTATTTTGCCTTCATTTGAACACAATTGGGTGAAGTGGTCATACGCAAGAGTGTAGTGCTAAAAAAAGAGGTGTGGGAATGCCATTCCGACACCAAATAAAGAGGAAGGCTACACCAAACAGTTCGAATAAAGTGAGCATTTGCCTGCAAGAACTTCTACACTGGATCTTCCTGTTTCACTGCTGACTTTTGACTAGCAGTGCGAATCTGCATGTTGCTAGCACATCTGTGAGATCGCAGCTATGTTTTAATGTAATCGTTTGGATCTCTCTACTTCAAGTGCCGTTACTAATGTAAAAAGGTATGGGAACGCTTTCCCACACCAAAAAGATGTATGGCAACGTCGTTCCCACACGTTCCCACCCCACTACACCCTGGTCATGTGATAAGTACAATATGCAGAGACAATTGGTTGGGATTTAAGAGTTTATGGTTAGGGTTTAGGATCAGGGCTTATGGTCAAGGTGTAGGGTCAATTTTTAAGTTGAGGGGTTCTCGAGTTAGGGTTTCTAGAGTTAGTGTTTAGACTAGAGTTAGGGTTTAGCCTACAGTTCACTTAATGCAAACAAGAAGCTGCTAACTGTTTGCCAGCCCTGAAACCATGACAACCATAAACCATGCATGGGACTGAACTGTTGCAGATGTCATGTTCAACTAAGCAAAATGTGCGTTCCAAACTTGTCATATGACTACTTCAACCAATCGTGTTCAGTTGAAGGCAAAATAACTCCAAACGTTTTGTAGTTATTTTGGAGTTATTTTGCCCCACGAGGCAAAATAGACAAAGCACAAAAATACATGTTGTGCATCATGACACACTTTTGGATAGTTTTCGCATGCGGATAGCATGATTTCAACCAAAACAGGATTCGGATCAGATACGGATATCATTTTTCAAAAACAGGATAGGATCGGATAGTAAAAAGACACTATCAGATCATCTCTGCTTCCTTCATATACTTGCATATTCCATGTTTCTGGGAGTGCGATGCATGTTTGAAATCTAGCACTTTGTGTGTGAGAATGAAGACGTTACACAATACAATACAATGCACACTACTGCACAGCCACAACATGACGGCGGTAAAGCTATCTTAGAATTATCAAAAAAAGATAGCCCAATGAGATGACGTGCCAGCTGCTGATTCGCATGAGTTCATTTTTTCGCCTGTGTGAAAAAAAACAATCAAAACATGTCGACAAAAGCCAGTAATTTGAAAAAATTTATTTCAGAAGTGATGACGACATTTTTTTAAATTTCGGCATGATGCACAAATTTGAAGTCTCGAACTTCATGTCTCGAGTCTCAAACTCGGAGTTTTTGATGAAGTTTCGGTTCCGTCTCGAAATTTTAAACAGGTCTCTGCCTAGGTCTCGAAGCTTATGGTCTCGACTTCATCACTGCTATGTTGCTACAACCGCATGGAAGTATAGTTGCGAATTTCGTCCTGCACATTTTCGATCTGTTTTGGCGGAACCCCTTGCATCCATTCACGGAACCCCGGTTAAAAAATACTGCTTTGTGAGATTGTTGTCGGAGGGAATTTTTGTGCGGGTGGAATTTGCTAATCCACGCTGAAGTAGTTGCAGTTTGATGGCAGTCGTACGTGTGAGCCGCACGTTCAATTTACTGTAAATATATGTTATTGTGTGCTTGTCTAATTATTAATTGTTTCTCGCAGGCTCAGTTAACCGATATTTAAGACCTTTCGCTCATTTTGGCTCGTGTCCGATGGTAATGGTAATGGTTTATTGTTTCATATGACTCAGCCAACAAGCAGAAGCACCATAAAAGCCATCGCATGCAGTAAACCAACCATTAGCAAAAATTAGAGCAAATGAAAACACAATGGCACAATAGCTGATCAGTGTAAACAAAGACGGGCGCTGTGACATGTAGGATTGGCGAAAGACCGTGGCGGTCAACCAACCATCCAGTCAACCAACCCCGTTTATCACTTTTTGACAAGTGTTGAGAAACAACAGTTGGAGATCGAATAGGCATGATGAAAATAAAACAAAAAACGAATGAACATAGAACATGGTGAAGAAATGTACATGTGAAAGCGCATGCCTATGTACATGCATGAGTGGATCGAATTTAAGTGAAGGAATTTGGTGTGGTTAGAGTATTTTTGGCAATACAAAGAAATTAAAAAGTAGTAATGAAAAAGTAAAAAAGTTACAAAAACTAATTAATGAGGTACAAAAGAAAACAAAGCAAAACAGAAAAAAACAAAAAGTGTACTTCATGCCGGAAAGCATAGAGTATGCACACAGAAAATGCGAAAAAGTAAATACACAAAAAATAAAACAGAGTTACAGAATACTAGAATACCCAGAGTTTTGTTCTGGACAGGTGAAATGTTGCTAAAGTTAAAAATTGGGAAATTTTTTTATGTAGGAGGTGTTTTTTAAGTTTCCATTTAAAGGTCCAGGTGGTTAAATATTTAATATCGTCTGGAATTGAAAACTATACTTTTGGGCCAGTAAAATTAAGAGAACATTTTCATGAGGAAGAGTTAATTCTAGGTAAAAACAGGTTTCTAGAGGTTGCTAGTCTTGTGGAGTGATAATGAATTGAGCTGAGTAGAATAAAGAGATGGAAGTAGCCTACTGTTTGAGTTTGAATAAATGAATAGATCAGTATTCAAACAGAATCTATTTGAATAAGGTTGAAGGACTGACAGTGCGTAGTGTTACTTGAAATCGACTCCCTATTAAAATTTTGCTGATGGATTGAAATTCTTCGGTTGTGTGGAAAATAGTTTCTTGTGTATCTCAGTCAGCGTTACGACAGGTTTTTCCTTGACACAACAGCTCTTGTAGTCAACTTCCCATTATTACGTCACAGAATCCATTTTTCGTTTAATTTCTCGTTCATTGATGTCTAATCCAGCCATGTTGTTGAAAGTTCAGCTTATCCAGCTGCTCAGAACACTTGGTCCAGCTCGAGTTATATCTTCTTGCATGTTTTTATTACAGTCAGGATAGCAAATGTGTAAGGGAGAGAAAGACAAACGGGATTCAGTGACTTCAGAAGAAATTTCTTAAAAAAGGTTTCGTTCATTCAGGTAAGCACCAGTGCAACGGGAACATTTTCCTCTTAAATGACTGGTTTAGGGTCCGCCATTTTGTTGTCATGAATGATCGAAAAGAAGTTATTGCTGACTTTACGTAGTAGCTATGTATTATTTTCACCCTGGAAAATGACTTGAAAGTTTAGCCATCGAAAAAACTTTTGAAACATTCAGCTTTTTGTTTTTCAAAAAGGTTTGAATTTTGCACAACCTGAATATTGACAACAACCTAGCTGTGTGTGACTCTCATTCGCATGAAAAGCCTTGTGTGATTCCAATGAGCTGTCCTATTCGCTGAAGCGAGATCAAGTACGAGGTGAGGACTGCTTGTGCAATGCACTTAATCGAAAAGTCTTCCTCAGTTGTTGTTTCTGTCTCTATCCCTGTAATCAATCTGAAGCTTGGTGTGTGTTGTTTAAGATGTTTTCTATCATCACTTACTCTGTAGATTTGTTAGTTCCATTTAAGTTTTAGGTTTTCGTAAATGACATTTGGTGTTTGAAGCGTTGTTTATGATTCCTTTTGAGCGTCATAATTAGGGCAACCAATTTTTCGACCTTAAAATTTAAAATTTTGACTTTATAATTTGCAAATTTTGACTTTATTTTGACCTATAAAACTTCTGCGTTTGCAACTGCAAAATGATTCAGCCTTAGGTGTTGAGGTTAACCCAGAAGTATGTCCATGCACTCTAAGCTTCGAAATTTTAAAATATTCGGTTGTTTAACTTTGGAGATGATATACTGATGAAGTACATAAATAACTACAGTAAACTCAAACCTGAGAACATCATAAAGTTGAAACGTTATATGCATAATGGATTGAGCACTTACCAAACCAAACCTACTGTAAGACCACATTTCTTGCCTCACCATGCTTATGCTATATACTATTCAATCGTCCAGTAGTGGGCAAAACGGCATAATTACGCCAGAAGTCACAACAAACCCACTATTACTACAGAATTGTAACTAAAACTTGCAAAAGCATATCAATATCTGTTGTTGTGGTTTCAATAAAGTATCGATGAAGAGAAAAAAAATGTTATGCAAATAAAAGGTTGACCTAACGATAAATTTTGACCTAATGATAAAGTTTGACTTTTTTAACCTAATAACTTGGAATTCCCTCATGGTATGAGCATGAACTTTGGTTTGTGGACGTTTCATGAAGTTTCAAAACGGCAGAAAAATTGACTTTTGGTTGCCCTAGTCATAATCGACACCAGATCTGCAGTTTCGAGTAACTTTCTGTGACGTGATAGACAACTTCACTATATTTGTTGGTCAACCGTATGTCTGAGGAGGGTATTCGCGGACCCTTAGTTTTCTCTAGTGTATAAGCTCCTGACTAACATTGCTCTGCTGCTGGTCTTCCTAAATTATATTTTGCTTTTCTTAGAAGTGTTCACCAAGTCAACGCAGTTACGCGTAAGTAGGGTTGAAGTACAAATATTTACAGAATTATGTCATTTTTTTCCAGTGAAGCAATTGTTGGCTTGATCCTTCATCACTGGTTCCCAAACTGGAAAGAAATTACCCCCGGGGGTTATATGCGATTCTTCTCGAGGTAACCTGGAACCAAAACCACGATGTTGTTCTGTATTATGAGTCACAAGCCAAATCCGGCCCGCGAAGACATTTTTTCAAAAATGAAAAAATAATTAATTTATTTAATAAACATTTGTTGATTTGTCAGACTGCAACATATCTTGAAACAACCACATTACTTGGGGTGTCCGTTCTTTGTGTGAAATTTGTTCTTTATGATATACAAGGGTATACACAGTCGAAGAATTTAAATATCCAAGGAAAACTCTCAGAAAGTGAGCCCTATATTTTACACATGACGCAGAAACTTTATTCGTTGAAAGCAAGTCTGCACGTAATTTGTGACAAACATATGGCTTACTTCAGAGACTATTAAATGTGGCTCTAGAGCAGTGCTCTTCAACGTTTTTGTCATCGTCGAACCATGATATACTTTCGCGTTTGTCATGGAACCCTCATCAACAAAAATGTAAAAAAACACGAATTACTTGTAAGAAAATCAAACATTTCGTTATTAGACACATCAACAAATAAACAGTTATTGCAGAAGGTAAAAAGCAAGAAATTTAATGACTTGATTGATTGATGTTGTTCCTGCATTTCTGGAACGTATCTGCTGCATTCAGAATTTTACAAAAAGGACCCGTATCTCAAATATGTGTCGTTCAATTTTCTAACCTTGGCAATTTAATTACATTTGGTCTGCTTCGGCTCAGGTGCTTCTATTACATTTGAACTACATTGCTGATAACCGTCCACACCTTCGCTGTTGTTATTATTTCGCTTCACATGAGCAAATATGCTATTTTGCTTCATCTGGTTTCACTAAATAGTAAAAAGTTGGGATTCACACTGTTTTTACTTTATTCCCACAAAGGCTGAACAGCTAAAAGTAACTCTAGTCCGTTGTCTACTCTCTACGACTCCGATGTACAGTACTGTGAACTGTACAATTACATAATGGCTCATCGATGATCTAAAAATTACATAATGACTCATCAACATACTGAAGCAAAAAATCATTTTCCCTAAAAAACGAGGAACCCTCACAGAACCCTTAAAACGCATAGAACCTGACTAAATATTTTGCGGAATCCCTGTTGAAGAGCACTGCTCTGGAGTGAATAATAAGGTTTTACCAAAATACTTCAAAATCTACGTGCGAAACTCCCACAAGGGGTGGCCTCGCAGAACCTCTAAACAAGGAGGCCCGAAACGACCACCTCGTTTGCCTCACCTGATATCCTTCCCTATATGTACCGAATTTTTAAAATCTCATTGGCAGCCCTGGGTTTGGCACCTATTCACTAGCGTTTGGTAGTGTACTTGGAGTCTTCTTTCACAAATGTGGGGAAATGATTTGCGCTCTAATAGTAACTAACTGCAGTGGAGAACAGTAATATTGTAAATCTAAGATGGTAGAATGAACAAAGGAGCACCATTCGACAAAACAAGCTGAACAGCCTGATTCGAAAGAGTATGAAGCATGAAATTATATGTGAAATAGACACTACCAGTATCATAAACGAATTCGCTATGGCAAAATGTAGAAAATGCACTCTTAAGCAGCATGGGTGTCGGAGGGATTTTTGCTAGGGAGGGCCAAAAGTGAAATTTCATTTTTCCTTCTCGAAACTAAGAAAACGACCTTTTTTGCTAAAAATGTAATAGAAAAATATAAAATTTCAAAATAGAGGAAGGCTTTCCCTCTCTTCCGACGCCCATGTTAAGCAGTAGGTTTGCTGCTTCTGACAATCGAATTCGACACATACTGAAACTACACTGTCCAGCAATGATCAAATATGCTGATGAGTCTGGAAGCATTAATTACT
>Ga0210059_1012172_pt1 | contig 13051 bp, 9 predicted proteins | sample Ectturendosymbi2_FD_188042 | JGI IMG/M metagenome (GOLD analysis project Ga0210059, IMG submission 188042) | Ecteinascidia turbinata endosymbiont from Florida, USA - Sample 2 (SPAdes) (version 2) | ecosystem: Host-associated > Tunicates > Ascidians > Unclassified | place: Key West, Florida...
TAACTTATGTGAGTTGTAATAAATATTCATTGCTGAACATTGGTGGTTTTTCAAAGGCCGGTCCGCGAAAAAATTTCAATTTTACACCGGTCCGCAGTGCAAAAAACGTTGCTGACCCCTGTGCTAAGTGATTAAATCTAACATTATACTTGAGTTTGTCAGTTGTGGAACATCATTGACTAGTTTGATTTGGTTGCTTATCGTAAAAGTGCTAAGTATGTGGAACAACGTATCAATTTAAATTGTTGCATTTGCTTCTTTTATGGTAAAAATAATTTACGACAATTATATTTCCATTGCAGACACGAAACAGTGGAATTATCTGCTGATGACGTATCAAACCAAACGGTAGGAGCGTTGTCTGCTCCACTAGATCATGTCTGGATTTTTTAATAACAGTTAAAACAGCATTGGAGACCCACGTACTGATTTTCGTGGAAAGCCAGTTTATTCTCGTTTTTGACATTTTCCAAAAACTGTATTATGTATTGAGTGTAATGCCTGTGTAACACGCTGTCCAGTTAATTTTTGTTGTATATGTTGTTGTGAATAATTATTACCTCTGAAGAACAACCAAAGGCACAAAACAAAGTTAGGTACCATATTCGTGAACTTAGTGGTAGCCAGCCATACAGTACATTTGGACTATACCTAAAACGACCGAAAAATTCTTTCGTGGACCACGTTTTCCTCTTTGTCTCCGATCTGATTGGGTGTATTCCAAAGCAGTAGGTTTGTTTTGTGACACTGTAAGTGGTCAGTCGAGACAGAAGTTATTATTTAAATGCAGAAGTCGCATCGTCGAATATATGCATATGCTGTTCGATCCAAGTCTAATTTCCATGCTTTTTCAGAGTTTTACACCTTTTTCTAAGGATCTCGGCTATCATTTTTTCTGTTTTTTTCGAAACGCAAGCACTAATATCGAAGAGCTGTGCATGAATGCACAATCCTAAGTGAGGCGTTTCTCAAAATATTTAGGAAATTATCACTACGCAATCGGTGTGGTTACCATGTTGATTTTTCACCATCTTGTTCGTTGCTAGCAAATATATACTCCTGTCCCATCCGAAAGAAAAACGCCGCTATGAGAATTCGGTGGAGGCCTTAAAAATCGTGCTTTAACCAATCAGTCATCACTCCGTTCTTTTGATAGATGCCAACTCTGTCGCAAAACGGCGTGAAGTCTATTTCTGGCTACGAAGAAGCTATAAAGTTTTTAGGCGATGTGAATGGTCGTCAGCTGACCTCGGACAACGATGAAGAACGCACAAGACAGTCCAACATACTTGAGTATTTTATCAAACATGTACGATGGCCTGCTTTTTGTGGTGTTGCAAAGTGTTGGTAATTCAAAACTGATTTCATGCATATTTATATACGTTGATACAGAGCATGCAGTAAAGAATCATAGGGAGCATTACGCCAGTTGGTATGTGTCACTGTCACCAGTTTCGCCCTAACGCCTCCCTGTTATGCGTAACTTGCTTATAAAAACGTATGTAAACTTGTAGGCCTTTTACATTTTTATAAAAGAGGCTTTTACGACTTTTGTAATTTTTTCTTTATTGCTCTTATATTTCCAGATTCTTCCTTACTTTGAAAGGTCGGTAGTGCTATCCAGTCCACGCGAAGGCTTTGATCTTTTTCTGGAAGCTGTGTCTTTTCTTGAAAATCATTTGTCCAGTGGCAGCGGCCAATTTTTCGGAGGCAGCCAGCCAAATTTCGTTGATTTCGGGATATTTCCATACTTAGAAAAAGTAAGTAAGGCTATTGGCAGCAAGCGATTGAAAACAACACTTTTAAAACATGCATGTTCTTCGGGACAAGTTGCGACTGGGATCACTCAGTTGCTGTCTCATGTATTCCGATGGTGAGTTGCTGTCAAATTTCTGCAGCAATTACACATTTTCTTATGTAGATTTTTGTGGAAAATTAGGTATATAGTTATGCTCAAAAGCAATACAAGCAGATGCGTCAGGGCGTCACTCCCAAAACTATCAAACCATGATCCACTTGTTCTGTGTTGCGCTCTTTAATCACTGATGTCTGAAGGAAGTCACTGCAGACGAAGTTGGGGGAAAGTGTTGATCACGGTGATCATAAGTTTTCCTGACTGGGCTTTGCGCTACAGAATTCGCAAACCATTCAAATAACGATCACAAATGCTTGACTAGATCTCTATTCAGAGCAAAGGTTTCTAAATTTATTCTATTTGCTACCACTTTAAAAAGAATGAAGCTAAAAGCAAAAAAAACAAAAAGGTTTTCATTTGCCATCTTTTACATTATCAGAAAGAAATATTTTCACGGCTGGTTGGCAGCGTTTTCAGCCGGAACCTTATTTTTCCTTGTTGTCTGCAATCGGTCTAGTTTTCCGGGACTAGCAAGTAACTGACTTGAGACATGAGTGAAAAGTCGCAACTCTTTCGGTCAACACTGTGCGTACGGTCACCCAAGCTTTGATAACAGTTATTGAAAGATTATTTGGTTAAAGTTCATTTTCTTTTCATAGTGATGATTCCAGATCGTTTGTAGCGAATTATGAAAATTGCCTCAGGACTTCAATTCAGTAATTTGTGGTAATAACAGCATCTGCAGAGATTATGCAGAAAAAGACGTAAGCAGGGAACGTGTTTCATAGAATTTTTCATGTCAAAATTCCCTTCCAGCTGACCTTTTTCGCAGATACAAAAAGTCTTAAAGCTTAGAAATATCACCGATTGCAGTGTGAGGATTTTCGCGTAAAAAACATAATATAATGATAGTTACTTCCATATCTTTAATGTTGAATGTCAGTGAATAAGCATTGATAGCATAGTCCTCTAATAATGTATTGAAAAAATAGGGAAGAACGTATGAGTGGTAGATCCTGTAGGCCGTTCGTAACTAGACCTTGCTACCGCATGTCGTGGATGGGATAATCCGCGCCTCACTGTGAAAAGGAATACACAAACCGCACTGATAACTACAGTGGATTTAGATACCCACCAAAATGTGTAAAAGTTCACGGTTTTCATTAACAGTGCAGAATTGAAATTCGAAATGAGATCACAATTTAGCGCCTAAAGACGCTCATTAGCTACTAGCGTCTCAAATCCAGAAGAAGTTAGACAGAAAAAACACATTTTTTGTAAAACGTGTCGAGTTTAGGCCTGATCAAGGTTCGTGAAACTCCCTCTCAATTCACTTGTGCTCGATCAAGTAGTGAACAGTGGCTGTACAATGCCTCTTGAAGGTCATGTGTTGACACATAATAAACGTTTTTTTACTTCCGCAGGTTGGCAAGTGGACACCTGCTTTGCAGCCACATCAATGTCCTTATACGCAAGCGTGGATTCGAACCGTGAAGAAAGAACCTCTCGTTCGCCAACAGCTTTCAGAAAATGACATTCAAAAACATTTAGAGGAGTACACAAAATCGCTGAAAACCCATCTTGCTGCGTAATGTGTTCGGTGAGCAAATGTGGCCTTCGAAACCGGACCTATAAAGAACTATTACTTTTTCCACTTCCAGCTGTTTTGTGCTGTAAAGCTACAAGGTCTGCCGCTTTACGCAAACAAAGTTAACGTATAAAGCTTTTCGAAAAGTTGCTTGTGATCACTGAAAGCAATAGCGCCATTCACGTGCCTGCTGGTCAATGTGTTGTTTCAGTGCGGAATCTTCGACAGCTTCGCGACGCTCTGCCACTGTCATGGAGAAAGTTTAGTTTCACGCAAGAAAAAACTTTAGTCCTTTTCGAGTTACGCTGGAACTATCGATGACTCTCTAATGCGGGTGCATTGCTTTGTCATTTTCTTTTGCAGCAAACGTATTTTTTATTGCCCTGTGTGTTTCTTGTAAAATCCGGCTTTCGTCCAGGCCCTGCAGCGCTATAGCTTGTAGACTCCCTGAAAAATTTATCAGTCGCAATTAATTCGATTTTTATTTGGTGTCTTTTTCTTTGGGTTCTGTACTCAGTTGTCATTTTGACTTTCAGCATTCGCGATTGGAGAATGCTATTTTTGTAGGGAAAGGCAGAATCAGTTTTTGATCCAAGATGTCTGTGTAGTGATTCGCTTAGGTTGGCAGACAGTCCAAGAAAAATTATATTATAACAGTATTCACGCACTTCTACTTGTTGCTAACCTACGGAAAGAGGTTTCTGTGTCTACTTCAAATGCCGATTTGCCATTGTTTTGGTCTTTTGTTTTTTTGCTACCAAATACGCGCGAGATGCATTTTTTAGCAAAAAAAATAGAAAATGTTCTCAGTAAAAAAATGTGTAAGCTTCAGTTTTTAGTACTAGGAAGTTTATCACCTTTCCATCGAAATAGACGCTTCCGTAGGGTGCAATTAAACAGTTAGGGCGCAAACAATAAGAGCAGCGCAACATTTTTTTACGCGAGGTAGTTTTGAAGGACTGATATTTACTAACCGCGAAGTAGTGTGTCGCTTACCTTGAACAAATGCAAAACTTGTTTAAGAGGCCGTAACAAAGTTTGGCATAGAAAAATTAGATTATATCTTCACTCATTTATTGCTAGAGGTTCTATTGCTATCAATCGACTGGGAACGATACTGTGTTAGAGTTACTATGACATCACCATTATTACATTTTGTTTTGTCGCTTTCATATTATTAGGCATCCGATGCTTAGCATTGTTGTTGGGGAGATACTGTGTTTCTATTCGCAGGAAAAGTAAGGACACTTCTCGTTGCCACACATGTTATGTCAATCTTTGCTTTTGGGAAGACCTATTAGGTCATCGTTTTTCTCGTGTGTGTGTACTGTATGTTGAAGGTTTTGTAATTAAAGACAACTGGAACTTACGGATGAACAGCTAGATGTGCAAGCCATTAATAACCTGACTTCGACCTTGAAATTTTTTTGCAATGTACGATTGCCGTGCGTATCATTGCAAATGCATGTTGAACGAAAAAAAATACACCAATCGTTGTTCGTTTATTTTTCATTGCCACTGAACTGCTATCAACATTCAGCGATGATCGCGCTATAAAGACTCTGAAGAAAAATTGGCACGTATTTTAACGCAATGCTCAGTTCGTAAATCCACATCTTGCAAAAGATATCACTCGCTTTTCACACCCGACTTTCCTCTGGGAAGGGCGGCAATCTGAGGATGTTTCGAAAAACTTCGTGGGTTTCCACAATCTGTGATAGCTGTGCAGACTCCATACCAAGATGGGATCAAGCCAGGTCAGAGATGTAATCTTGGTCACCCTCTGGGACGCTTTTCTATGGTTGTAGTCAACAGGACGTTCCTGACCAATCCTTCCTAGGATATCCCGGTCACGTTATCGAACTGTGGTAGCTGAGAACGCATAGTACTCAGACATAAAAGTTGCTATTGTGGGTCCCTTTGAAAACTAGGTACTTACACAATAGAGTTGCTGTTCGGGGCCCTTTTGAAAGCACAGTACTTACACATTAAAGTTGCTGTTTGGGGCCTCTTTGAAAGCAAGGTGCTTACACATTGAAGTTGCTGTTGGGGACCACTTTGACAGCAAGGTGCTTACACATTAAAATTGCTGTTGGGGGCCTCTTTGAAAGAAAGGTACTAACACATTAAAGTTGAAGTTGGGCACCTCTCTGAAAGCAAGGAATTTCACATTACAGTTGCTGTTGGGGGCCCCTGTGAAAGCAAGGTGCTCACACATTACAACTGCTGTTGGGGGCCCCTTTGAAAACAGAGTACGTGCACATTACGGTATCTTTTGGGGCCCCTTTCAAAGCAGAGTACTTACACACTGCAGTTGCTGTTGGGGGCCCTTTGAAAGTAGCATACCTTCACATTACAGTTTCTTATGGGGGCCCTTTGTAAGCAGAGTTCTTACTTATGATCTGCTTTGTAGTACATTATATGAATGGATAATAAGTTTTGCACCAAAAATAAGATAAATTTACGCGCGTAACGCCTCAAGGGAGGCCCCTAAACAGGGGAGCCAGAGGCAAGTGCCTCGCTCGCCTCCCCTTAAAAACACCACTGCATAGAGTGATGAGCTTGCATTTCACTCATGTCTGCTGCTTTGTCCTGCTGAGGCATGTTCCCGAAACTTGCGAGCAGAGTGTTCTGCTGTTGGGTTGTATTGCGTAACAATTACATGGCAACAAATCTTCAAAGGTTCACTTCAAGTTATGGCGGTGGGTGTTTTGCCGCATGTGACCGTTGAACTCAGCCATATTGGTAGGTGATGCAGCGAGACAGTTACCCTCTTTACACTGCACTGTTATCGGATTCGCGTTGGATTGGGAATCCCATAAATCACTCGAGCACGACCGTGAGTGTGTCACCGAGCTGCTTGAGCGCGCATTTTTTCAACCATACCCGATTCAGCGAATCCAACTAACAGAGGTAGGTTGGGAATACGATGATAAGGGATTCAAGCGGAAAAGAGGTTGGGTGGTTTGTATTAAGTCTTGTGCAACCTTTTCTGTACTTGTTTGATGCTAAAACCACTACCGTGGAACAGATTGCCCTATTCAAGCTAATCTGTAGCAAAAATGACATATTAATTTATTTAATAGTTTTGCCTGTAGGCTAACTGCACGTAGTTGGGAATCAATTAGCAAAATTGAATCGGTTGAGCAAACTGAAAGATTATTCGGTAGGTTACAAGACACCAGGTATTGGGCTGAATGACTATTACCCCAATACTGATTAATATGTTTTCATTACACCTTGGTATAGTAGAATGATTCAAACGCTGTGCAAAATATGCAATATTGGCAGTGGATGACTTCAGTATAGGCTACACTTTGAACTTTGCATCCCAGTTATGTGGCTGTGATTTCCTTAGTTCATAATGGAATACGTGGAGTAGCATTAAATGTGGCATAAAAGTTTGTGGAGCACGTTACAGTTGCAATTTGGTTAATTGCAGTAGCCTACCTACTGTTCATGGATTACTACTTACAAAGAGCTGTGAATCCTCATATTTGACACTCTGTTGTATTAAATTGCTGAGAACAGACTGGTTAATGATCGAAACTGAAATCAACAAAGTGGCAACGCAATGTAAAAACTAACTCCCATTTCCTGCACTGTAGAAGTTGTTCAAATTCTATTGGTCACTTGAAGACTGTAATTACGATACGACGCGGTTTTCATGACCTCATCGCCCAGCAGTTCTCCACGATTTTCTCTGCTGGCTGTTATTTTTTGGACTACACTAAATAAAATCACATCTCGGCGATTCCAACAACACCTACAAAAAGCACCTTTGTGTAGTGGAATCAGCTTTCACTTTTCATTTTCACCTGTATTCCCCAGTTTTCGCAATACCATAGGCCAAGCGCACGAAGCAAATCTTTCAGTCCGTGCAGTGTAAAAACGCCCCAATATCGAGTTCGCAAGTGCGTTCACGAAGGTAAGCCAAGGGCGACGAATCGCTCACGCGTCAATCCGATAACAGTGCAGTGTAAAGTGGGTAAGTGACTGCTGATGGTGGTAAGACACGTAGTATTATACTGTGTGAAAAGAAGCATGAGTGATGGATCTGTAGCAATGCTTCCACAGGTCTGAAAGTCCATTGCCAGTGTGAGCAGTGGCGTGACTAGAGGTTGAAGGGCCCACTAGCCACTGCAGGGGGTGCGCTAGCCAATAATCAGAAAAAAATGAAAAATGATGGTGAATCCGGATGTAGATGGCTATACTAAAACGCTGAATTACCGGAAAATACTCCGAAAAACGTAAAAAAGCAAGAACCTACTGAAAAAGTAAAGAATACTAGAACCGAAATATAAGCAAACTCTTTACACTCTTTACAAACAGTTGGCAGTCCGGTCTTTACATTCGGCTTGCCAAGGGGAGCGATTTGCCCCTCGATCCCAACGTCAGTTACGCCACTGAGTGTGAGACTGTGAGTGTGACCAATGTGCCTACGTGAATAGCTTTCTCAAGCTACGCTTATGCATTCTTCTTTTTACAAAGTATAAAACTACATGACTTGTTATAATATACCTATATAGGCTTGAAGAAATACGTTTTATTCGTTGAGATTTAATTCTGCTTTCTGAGTGAGCTCCCAAGCGTTTGTAGCTCTTGTTTTCGAAGTGACGCTGACGAGTCTTGGTGAGTAAAACAAAGTCACAATTTGTGGTTTTGTTAAATACCATGGCAATGCTTGCTGGCAAAGAAGTGCCCTGGTTTGAAAATCTGCAGATAGGCTATTGTGTCAATTATCGCGATATACCTGGCTATTGGTTCAGGCCCGTAGCAACGGGGGCATTTGGGGCCAGTGCTGCTCAAATACTTTGTGCCTTCCAAATTGTGCTGTGCTCAGGAAAACTTGTGTTAAACATTAAATGAAAACACAAATATTGTTACCCTAAAATATATTTTGCCCCACCAAACCTTGAAACCTGGTGAAGGGCCTTGACTGTTGCCGTAACAAGGGGCCTTTTCTTTGTGGAATAGAATTGGCAAAGCATTATGTGAACATCCATATGCATTGCATCATCAGGAACCTAGAAAGGATACGCATAATGTCGACGTTGCCCCCTGGAAATATTTCTGCGAACGCCCACGGCCACTGACACAGAAACAAAGGTCTGAGCAGGAATACTGTGCAATGACTTGACGGCTAATAACAGGTAGCCGTCGGCTATTAACAGGTAGAACAACCGCCACTTCTCTTTCATGTCCGCTGTCCATCTCATATATTTCACCAAAACATATATCATCATCAAAATTTCCAGCGCAAGTTGTTGCAAACTGGGAGCGCATTACACGAAGAAATGGATTTTTGATAGATTTACAATTCCGAAAATTTTGGATTTTTTGATATACTTTGCACGCGTCCAATCTGAATATCAGCAAGCACAGTTATCAAGAGCATGGCGTTTTCCAATCCGCCCGATACCAATATCTTCCACACCGCGCTGCTATTTATTTATAGTTTCTAAAGTTTTAACGGAATTTGCACCATTTTCATTAGTGTTGCAGTATAAAGCATATTTAACCACTGCAACCAGTACTGTTTCGTTACAAACGTAAATTAAAGTAACTTTTAACAGACGTAAAAAGAGCTAAGTATGCTGGAAATCGTATTGGGCACGGATCAGGCAATTGTTGACTTTGTTAATGGATGCTTGAAGAAAGTAGAAAATCGTGTGTGATTGCTTACAAAACGTGGAATTCATGCTATTTTGGAAGGTTTTTAGCAATGTCGTTGCTCAGAGGAATCGAGTTGTTATGTTGGTGATACCGTGGAGCAGTCCCAAAGAAACCCCACGGATTCCAAATTAAGGCAAACTACTGTATTGAAAAGGTTGTTTGCTTGTTTGTTGTATTTTGTTACTTTCTTGCACTTGATTTACACGTTTTATTAAAATATCAAACATGTGGCAAGCAGTAGCGGACAGAGGCTGGTTTGGTGGGGGGGATGCAATGTCGATTTGCAATCCAATGCTTCACAGGACCATATAGCGTAAATCAATCACTTTCGCATACGTACATTTACGAGGAAACACGTCTAAGCTTGATTTAGAAGAAGCTTGAGTGATAAAACTGGTCAAACTTTAACACTGCGCAGCTACGGAACCAACAAGGAAAGTGGCACATACTAACGATCTGAAGTAGTCACTGGCGTCGGCGCAGGTACATCAAGGACTCGAGAAAGACAGTTCACGTGACGACATGATACTTATTCTCATTGTAGTTTACGTTTGTTACATCACAATTACCGGTGGCAGTAGCCAGCATGGTGCAGTAGCGCTGTTTAATTTGTTTGTTGCAGCAAGTGAGGAAATAGTCACTTGGATGCGGTTTAGATCAGTGCTCTTGAAATGGGGAACCTTATAGTTTTTAACTGTCGTTTGGAATAGTCTGCAACGCCTATAGCAATTTTTGCATAACATTTATTATTGCAGGTGATTTTGATGAAATAATAACAAGAAGCGAGTGGACTATGTTTATTTTGCAACCGAAAGTAAGAGAACGGAAAGAAACAAACAATTCGCAATGAGTGAAAGCACGAAGAAACGAAGGCGAGAAAGCACGATCATTCACGGGCGTCAGCAGAAATTTTTCCAGGGTGGGAACGTCGACATTTTGTTCATCATTTTCAAATTGCTGACGATCAGTGTTCCCTCTAAGATAACTTTACACTGAGCAAATATTTGTTTTAGTGGTCATGATTATTTTAGGGCTGAGTAAATGGAGTTTTCAATGAATTACAAACGTTGTGAATTACATATTAAATATAAAATCTTATCAAAATACGAACAAAATACATATTTCATTAAAATGCTCCTTATTTTCGGTGGAGTTTCCTGGTGGTCCTGAGTATTTGCCCACCTTCGAGGGAACATTGCTGACGATGCAGTGCAAATGGACTTTCACAAAACGCTTTATCCTTTCTACACTACAGAGAAAATGCCCCATGTTACGGTAACAATCACAAAAAACGCTTCGTTGGCAGCAATAACCAGATATATTAGCATTATGACAGTTTACACAGTAAGCTATCTGCATATTTTCAGCGCAAAGCATTTCTTTTCAAGTGAGCATTGCAATGATTTGTAAAGAAAGAAGCATTGGATTGCCATGATTTTCAACGAAATCACAAATCATGATTTTATTTTACTTAGCCAACAGGGACGCACCCAGTTGATATATTGTACTGAACTAACAACTGAACATGTTTTTGAAAATTTCGGGAGAGAATTGCCCGGTTGCTCTCTCCCTGATTGCGGGATCAGTATCACTTAGAACAGCGGTTCTCAAACTTTCAAGAGCCGTGGCACTCAGTATTCACTCAGATGTCAGAACTAAACCTTAATGATTAAGACGTATTCCCACAAGCCCGCATAGATGTATTCTACTGTAAAAAGCCACATAATTTTATATTGCATGAAAAGAAGCCTGCACAAGTGTAGTTTGACACTCAGGCACATTGGTCACACTCATAGGCGTACGAGGCGGGGGGTCGGTGGGGGCGGCCGCCCCCGGGCTTGAAAATTTTGAGAGCAAACTCTGTTTTCAGGGCAAGCGCTAGTTGCTAAAATTCTCAATGATAAAAAATATTTCAATACAGGTAAAAATTTCCAGGGCAACCGTGTTTTTCAGGGCAAGTTGATCAAAAATCCTGAACGATAAAAAATACATATTCAATGCAGTGAAAAATTTCAGGCAACTGTGTTTTTCAGGGCAAGCGCAAGTTGCTCAAAAATCCTGAATAATAAAAAATACATATTTAGTACAGTGAATTCAGGGCACCCTCTGTTTTTCAGGACAAGCGCAAATTTCTCAAAACTCCTGAATGTAAAAAGTATTTTCAATACAGTGAAAAATTTCAGGGCAAACTCTGTTTTCAGGGCAAGCGCGAGTTGCTCAAAAATCCTAGATGATAAAATATATTTCAATACAGGTGAAAAATTCCAGGGCTACTCTGTTTTTGTTTTTTCAGGGCAAGCGAAAGTTGCTCAAAACTCCTGAATGATAAAAATACACATTATTCAATACAGTGAAAAATTCCAGGGCAACTGTTTTTCAGGGCAAGCGCAAGTTTCTCAAAAATTCTGAATGCAAAAAGTATATTCCAGACGGTGAAAAATTTTAGGGCACATTCTGTTTTTCAGGACAAGCACAAAGTTGCTCAAAAATCTTGAATGGTAAAAAATATATTCAATACAGTGAAAAATTTCAGGGGAAACTGTTTTCAGGGCAAGCGCAAGTTGTTGAAAATCCTGAATGTAAAAAGTATATTCAATACATTGAAAAATTTCAGGGCAACTCTGATTTTTCACGGCAAGCGCAAGTTGCTCAAAAATAGTGGACGGCGAAAAAATTTTGAATACAGTGTATATTGACTTGGGGGCGATCCGTTTATTTGGGCTAGTGTAGTTTGTAATCTGGACCAAAGTCGTTATTGGTCATAATGACTTTGATCTGGTCCAAGCCCTCCTATTCCGTAAAAATCGAACAATCGGATGTCGGTAGTTGAACAGCTTGGCATAACAATTCGCTAACTCTTTCTTTGTTCGTTTTCGAGTTTGCGCTGGGTAGAGGTGCAGGGTGTTAAGATGATAGATTTTTTGATTAACAGGAGTTTTAGAAGCGGCAGCACAGACGTGCAGATTGCTTGGCTCCTTTGAGTGCGCGTCTAAGTGCCTTGCTCAAGTGTACAGCAGCGACAACACAAGCAGGTTTAGGGTGTAAGATCATACGATCCGGAACCGTCGCGTTTAAAACATTGCGTTGCGTCATCGAAGTCGCGTACATATTTGCATCAGTAAAAGCAATTACCGCAAAAATTTCCTATCTGGAAGAACACAACACGCAAGGAACTTCAACCCCTTGAGTTAACAAGCAAGATAACTACAGAATTTGCCTATAATGGCACCTCTAGAGAACTGCATAAAGAACGTTATTGCCGAATTGACATTTTAAGGCAGCGGATTGAAATGCATATAAATGATGCCATCGCGACCAAACAATATGCAACGTTATGGGCGAATTGACGTTACAGAGGAAGCCGTTATAAACGAATCCAACTGTACAGAACAGATTTACATAAGGTTTCATGCCCCATACAGATTAAACGAAAAAATTAGTTTCAGGGCAATTGTGTATTTTTTGGGAAAATTGTTATTTTCAGGGCAAGTTTTTTCCACCCCCCCAAGTAAAATGCCTTCCCGTACGCCTATGGTCACACTCAGTGGTGGGTTTAGGGTTGGGGGGGCCCGAGGCAAGACTAAAAAAGGGGCCCTCTGATGACGTCACCATAATCATCCAACCGTGATAATCACGTTTGATTTGCCTAAGATACGGTCACCCAAGGACATGTTCCTAAGACTACCGCAAAACTGAAATAGCAGAAGGAGAAAATGCAAAAGGGTGTTCATAATACACAACTTTGAAAACATTGAAAGTTGGGAAGACATGGTTAAAAGTTAGGCAATAACAAGTTGTCATCGCCCCCACTTTATTGTCGCGCCCCTTTTCTCTGCATTCACCATCAATAAACTACACAGTTTGCCCCTTTGAAAATTTCACACTTTCCCCCTTTGAAAAAATGCTTGGTAGTTGGTATCCTGAATTTGTTC
>Ga0210059_1012173_pt1 | contig 13050 bp, 12 predicted proteins | sample Ectturendosymbi2_FD_188042 | JGI IMG/M metagenome (GOLD analysis project Ga0210059, IMG submission 188042) | Ecteinascidia turbinata endosymbiont from Florida, USA - Sample 2 (SPAdes) (version 2) | ecosystem: Host-associated > Tunicates > Ascidians > Unclassified | place: Key West, Florida...
AAATGACTATATTTTCCAGGCATAGGCGTAGCCAGTGGGGGCGAAAGGGGCTATGGCCTCCCAAACTTTTGGAAAATATAGTCATTTTGTGCTTTGAGAGGCGTTTTTCCAAACAAAATAGTGATATTTGCCTAAAATCCAACATTTTTCCCCCCAAACGTCCCCCCCCCAAAATTTTTGGGCTGGTTACGCCACTACGCCACTGTCTCTGTGCCCCGTGCAGCATCTTCTGGGGGACGACAAGTTACTGATTGAACATTGATTTTTGAAAGTAGTTTCAACTCTCTTCAGTTTCTGTGCTTAGAACCACCAGCCTAAAACATTGTAAATGTGGTTGTAGAGCGAGAAAATTGATGAAATTATTACTCAAACGTGTGTATCAAATCCAGAGTGGTAAACTACCCCTGTGTTTGTCTTGAAATCAGGGCTTCTTAACATACTTACTTAGGGGCAATTGACCCCAGTCTGGCACCTTCCTGCCTATCCCAGGCCATTTCCCCCATCCCAGTCAAAAATTCTTTGGACAAAGGACAGAGATGACATTCGACCACAGGATAGCAAACATTTACAGGTCCGGTAGTTCGAGATTAAAATTTCCCCCCACTCAAAATATAATAAAAAGGCCCAGTTTCAAATCAAGTGCATTCAAAGCTATCTTAATGCTTTTCCTCCTATTGTTCGATGCTTAGCAACGCCCCAATACCATATCATTACATCACCTGATACATATCGACATTGGCACATCTCATGCTATTGTTTATGTTCAGTGGTAGATTGTCAATGAAAAGATTATCAATACACACCACAAGCTGTCCGTGTTCGGTAAACATCATAGCGTCTGATTAATTGCTGTAGTGTCTGAAACTGTTGCCATGCTGATTTTCGTTCTGCATGTCAAAATTATAACATGGAACCTAATTCTGCTGTTCACATGTCCCATGCTTCCTCCTTGTCTTATGCTCCCAAAGCCATGTGATACGTCAACCACACGCATTGACGTCATGGCCAATCCAGCACCGTCATACCCGCAACCGTTCCGTGCACAGACCTGACCGTTAGAGCCCGCACATATCACTGGCTACATATTATATAAGTCACTGCTGTGCTTTTCTGTAATATCTGTTTTTCTCAAGGAAAAACAGTAGATTGCTAAATGATATCCATGCAGTGGATGTCTCAATTCATTCAATTTTTACCATTCTCTCCTAGGATTAACCCAAGGGTCGGCAACAATTTTTCAAATAAGAGCCATTCTGTGACATCTTCCAGCAGATATGACCGGTGAAGAGCCACAAAATGTTGATACCCTTTTATTTATCATGTGAATTCACAGGGGCATAGGCTCAATTGTAATCAACTTAACTCCAATCTAGGTATAATAATCAAATTCAAGTTTAAATCCGAATTTTTTCAAACCCAGAGAGAGCAACTTTAGAAAAGATTAACGAGCCGCACGCCCCTCCGGACAGGGACGTAACAATGGAGGGAAGGAGATCACAATTCTCCGGGCGCCGGTTCATTATGGGGCGCCGAATCACTGCGGGAGGCCCCAAATGTGTGCTGGGGGCGCAGAAAAGTCCCAAAAATTTCACAAGTACTTTCTTCAATACAGTAAATTTCCTTCCGAACGACCTCAGGTTCAGACTTGGGGGCGCCAAACTTGCTTCTTGTCCTGGGCACCGTCTAACTTCGTTGCGACCTTGGCTCCCGAGCCGCAGGTTGCCAATCCCTGGTTTAACCGAATCCATAGCCATACTCCTGCTACCATTTCTAGTTGCATCTACCAAAACACTCTGCACAGTGCACACTCTTTCTGTTTCTGACAGTAACATTTTTTCCTCACTCTTTCCTTGGTACTTTAATGTTGCATCTCTGATGTCTATTCCCCAGCAAACAATAAATGCCGTGACTGACATCTTTTCTTCATATTAACTGCATCCTCGCTTTCAGCGGACCTGCTCGCATCCAACCATTCTCCGCCCCTCTGTTTACTGACTTTTCAATGATGTTTTGGATCACAATCGCTTCAGACCCGTCGCCACGTGGGAATTTGGTGGCTTAGCCCGCCCAGGCAAAGCTCCAAGCCCCCCAAATTAACATATGAAACACTAAAACTAAGTGGAGTTTTGTTCAATTTTAGAATGTCAAGCCCCCCCTGCAAGAACGCAATGCTCCCACCGAAGACTTTCTAGCGACGGTTCTGAACCGCTTAACAACAAAATGCTCACGCACACTTCCGGGTGAATTGTTTGGCATTACATCTTTAACACATTCTACGTGTTGTCTCTGAACTTGTTACTGCAAATTTCCCTCGAACCCTGCGTGGCTACTTTATTCCAAGTGGTATTTCTTACCCAGTTTTCCTGAACTGACAGAACGTTTATTTTCTGTAGTATAGGCAGGGGCGTAACCATAGGTGTACCGGAGTGCCTAATTTTGGGGATGCAAAAATTTTTGCCCGAATTTGATTTTGTTTTTCCCAAATAACCTACAAACAGAAAGTCTTAGTGTTCAGACTACAACGTACAATTGTAAGCAAATCAAGGTGTCTGCATGTCTAATCAATCGTCAAATATCAGTAACAAATCAATTTGTGCGGTGAGTCGCGCTCTTGCAATTTTTCATGTACAAATTAAATTCAAAGCGGCAACGCATCGCTGTGGAAGTTCGTTAATGTGGGTATCTCCATCTCGTTGATGAACTGCAAGCTGACAGATTTCTCAATCCTGAGTTTGAAATTACTATTGCTTATACACCTCTTCATTACCAAATCATGTAAATAACGAGGTAAATTAACGCAATCCTGAAAAGAGTGTGTCACTATGGGGATCAAAGCCTTAAGCCCTCAACTAGCAATGAATATTTTATTATTAGGCCTACACCTTCTCATGACTTCACAGCTTCTAAAGTCACGTTATGAAAATAAAAAAACACTCCAGTTTAGACAGCTGGTTTTAGTTCAATTAAATGTTTTTAATTTCACCAAAATTTGTATAAACCTTTTCTCATTTGCCCAGATATAATTGAAGCTATTGGACCATACCCATTTGTTCCTAATTTATTCAAATGTTCCTATTTTTTCCCAAAACCTGAATCACGTTTTTTTTAATTGGCCCAAATTTGACGAAGACTGTTGGAATTCCCAAATGAATCTAGTTCACTTAATGGAAGTGACTATTTTACCATCAGGCAGTGTCTATTTTACCATTAGAGGCAACAAAAAATGGAAAAATAATCTCAGCAAAGCTGTTTTCATTGATACACTGTAAAAAAGTGAGTTATTTTTAAGACTTGGGGTAAATTACTTGGAAAAGCACCCCAAAATCTAGGACAACTTTTACCTTTGCCCAAATCAGGTGAGGTATTAGCAGATAGGAACTGTAGGTTCTAGGACTGCTTGGACTTTTTCTATTTCTTTGTTTGTTTATTATATTCACCGCTAGAAAAATGCCCCAGGTCACAAGCACTCTTTCAGGCCTTTGGCCCGTTCAGCTGAAGCCCTTTGCCAGTTTCCCTCATGTCCCCAGTTTGCCTCAATGTTCCCGTCCTCCTTGGGCCCCTCATGCTCGAAAGCCATAAGCTAGAGTTTGTATTTTGTCAGGTTGAATTATTCTCTTGTCGTCATTGGCAGAGAGAGCGATCTTGTTGACACTCTCAGTGAACAGTTAATGTTCTCTTGAACGAATGACATTCATCTTTCAATGTTCTTCTTTTCCAGTGAACAAGCATTGCTTGTAATCCTCAAGATGGATTGATTTTGAAACGACTGGTTTCTTTATCCCCTTGCAACATTTCTCCTCTTCTCCATCTTTTTTGAAAGCATAAATTTTGCTCGAAGTCCACAAAATTCTGAGATGATTTCCCCACCACATTCATCCTTGAACATGCCACATGCCAGGAACCTTTTTGTTCATTCTCAGAATTCCTGAAGAATGGTTTTGTGGAAAATTTGAGGTGTCAAATCGTTCCTAAATATCTTCTCTGATGCCTTTGCAAAAATCTTTCGTTTTTACTTCATACATTAGTGGATCTGTATCAATCATCAGAAGTTTACAGTCGTCTCCGTATTTAACTTTCATGTAATTATTATGAAAGTCATTCATGAGAGTCTTTGAGATACCAAGAATCGACATTCCAAGATAAACTGGCTTGTTGAAAACAAGTTCCGTTTTCTTCATATGAACGGTGATGAGTTTTTCACTGAATATTGTAGTTCGTTCATAATTTGGTTTCCGAACCAGCTTTTCCGCAGACTTTTCACTTGTTCGAAGTCTGACATCAACACGATTTCGGATATTTTCCATAGTTTTTCCAAATACTGAATTGTTCATCAGTTTGAAAAAATCTTTTTCGAAATCGTTTGTTGCCTCTGTTCGCAATTGAGTATTCAACTCAATATATGGTTTCAACCAAGCTTCTTCGTTGAATGAAATTCCGCGGTGGATTTTCGTAAGTTTCAAACCCATATCAAGACATTGTTTGAGATTTTTGTGATGAAGAACATAATTCTTCTTATCATTAAGAGTTGGAATCAACTTCTCAACTTTATTCACAACAACTCTCTCTGGTGAAAGAGGATGATCGTTGTGAAGATTATGAAGTTCTTTTGGATACTCCAAATCAACCTCAAGAATGCAACCTTTCCCTTCCCGATCTGAAAATTGTCTCCAATTTAACAGGTCATTTTCAGTCATCCACTCAAAGTTGTTGAGAGGAAGTGGTTGCAACATCGCCCAACCATACAAGTTGTTGGCATCCCGATACTGAATAAACTTTGATTCTTGAGTTGGATCAAAATTTTTCAAATACTTGTTATTAGCTTTGGAATATCGTGTTGAAATCATTGAGACTGCACCGCGAATTACCTTTTCAATCATCAACAACATGTTGATGTCATTCAACAGTTCAAGTTGAACTCCCGTCTTCTTGAGACTCTCATCAAAAGCAAGTCTAGGTGTGGTGTAATACCAACAAAGGTCCAGCTCATAATTTTCCATACAAAGACCTCTGAAAGTTTCAAAGACATCTTTCAGGAGAAGAACATCTGTTTTGAGATACAGATCATGATATCCACGGAAAGTTTTCATTCCAAAATGATTCCAAACTCTTTGAGCATGCTCATAGTCTGAATCACTTATTTCAGAATCATTCAATTTTGAATAAAATTTCTCTTTTGTTGGAAGTTTTGTTTCATTCAATTTTTCTAAAGAATCGATCTAATCCTAAGGAAAGACACCTTTACTTAGCAAGAGATCACACTCATCACCGAATGTTTCTTTCGTATGTGTAAATTGGTTTGGTTCGAGGTTTCCCGCAAGTTTATCAAGACTTGCTGGCAAGAACCTGAAACTACCGATAAGCCGAATTTTGTATTTTAATTTCTTTTCATCATCATAAATACTTTTTGAGAAACTGATGTATTTCTCTTCAGTATTTGGAATACAGTCAATATCACTTTCTCCCATCATGTTTAGATTTTTAACAAACAAATGAGCATAATAACCAGAGAGATTATGAAATTTCACAGGCACAAATTTTGGTTTCCTGAAAAGTGCGTTACATTTTTGATGAGCAGCACCTCTGTATTTCCCAGTAAAATGACAGTGATCACGAACTTTTTTATCTTTCTTGGTAAAATCTTTTTGACAAATCCAACATTGTTTTGCATTGTCAAAGTCGATTTTATCATCATCTGTCATTACCACTGGTTTAACTTCAGAAGACCAAACTTTTTCAATTGCGTTCCAAAGTCTTTTGCAAAATATTTCACCCACGTTTTCATCCTCAGATTGTTTTGTATACAAAACCGGTTCCAGTTTTTTCCCATCACAGACAATATGAAAGCAGAATCCAGAGGGTTCGTGCTTTTGATATTGTTCTGTATATGAGTGTTCTGTATTTGGTTGACAATGTTACAGGCAAGTTTGCCTGTAACAACTCGTCGCTGTACAGAAAACAAACTTGTTGAAATATCCTCACGCCTGAAACAGCCAGAACAAATTCAAAAAGATTACAGCCAATCAAAATTGATTATCAAATCAGCTGACCTGATATCCACATCTTATAACTATCATTTATTTAATGCCAGCATTAAGTTTTTGTAAGCATCATGAGACAAAATTTTTTGCCTCAAAAGTTCATCACAAATGCTGACTATTTCGTTTCGAAGACCAGTGTTACCAGCTTGCTTTGAAGCCATCAACAATTCCAAACGTTCCCACAAGGCATTTGGATCACTTGGCAAGATGATACCCTGTCCAAAAGTTTCAAGTTCTTCTTGTCTTTGAAGCTTTTTTTCATCACGTAATGGTTTTATGATCTTTCTATATTTATCACTTCTAGGCGCTTTTATAATTACTCTCCAATTTTTATCTATTTTATACAGCGCACCCGTTTTATTAAGAATTTCCAAATAGTTGTCTGTTTTCTTTTGTGGCTTCATTTACTTTTGGGACTCCCATTGTAATCGAATCCTTAAGACCTGGCGTTGCTTTGTAAATTCTACAAATAATTTCCAAATTATCTCCTTCAAATTTTATCCTTGACTTACCAATAAAAAATTTTTCATCTTTGGTTTTTAACCCCAAGATTTTATCACCATACTCCTTCCCATATGATTTAATCAGATGCCTTCCTATAACTGGCCCTATATTAATTGGAAGAGGAGTTTCAGGAAGTGCTTCAGCCTGTGATCCCCAGGGCAATGCTTGCAGCGCTGGTGAATTTTCGATTGCTTCTTGAAGAGGTTCAAGTTTGGAAATTATATCTTCCGACGACTTTTGTTGTTGTTCTGTAATTGGTTTAAAGATTTTTCCAAAATTTTTGTAACGTGATTGTTCACCCAATCGTTCTGAGCGAAAATCAACTTGAATTTTTTTCTTGGTTTTGAGATATTCAGCGACAAGTTTGTCACGTTTCGACAGATCTTTAAGTTTTAAGAAGCTCATTTATTGTATGTTCAATTTTTTGGACATGCTTTGGAAATTTTTGGGCGTGTTTTGCAAATTTTTGGACGTGTTTTGGAAATTTTGGACCTAACCTCGATAGATGAATACTTTTCTATACAGCTTTGGATCAAGGTGCATAATTTTTGCAATTCTTTACATTGCTCTAGTGTCAGCTTGTCGTTAAGAAACACAGTGACTGTTGAGCTTTTGATTCCAAGACTTTGTTTTTCATTTGGCATTTTAAAGTTTAATAAGATCTTTGTTGTCAACCCAAGAGTTGAAACTTTCTGGATAGCCCTTCCATTTCACCAATGACCTTGTTTTGCCTTTCTTCACAATCTTCTCAATTCTGTAAACTTCTTGTGATGTCTTCTGAAGCTCTTGCTCGCAGAAAGCCCTTGAATTTCTTCACCATTGTTGTCAGTTATTTTATAAGTAACTGGGTTAGTTCTTTGAATTTTTGAAACAGTGAACACTTCTTCTGTCCAGTTTGGGGTGAACCCTTTCTCAAAGAGTCCTTTCTTCTTGAGAATTCGGACTTTGTCACCAGTTTTGAATTTTGCATGTATCGGCCGTCTTTCAAAATCTTGATACAAATTTCTGTAAACTCTCACTTCATTCTCTTTCTTGCTTGCCTCAACAGGAGTCATTTTTATGCTAGAGTGTCTTGTGTTGTTGTATCTCTCAACATAGTCGTCAAGAACGTCAATATATTTGTTGGTATTGTTTGCTGTCAAATACTTGAACATTTTTCCTTTCATCATTCGGTTCCAACGTTCAGCCACCAACGATTTCTCCGCATTTTCAGTAGAGTAAAGCTTCACACCCAACTCCTTCACATGTTTGTTGTAAAACTCAAGACCTTTGTCTGTCCAAAGCTTTTCTGGTTTTCGCTTTGATTTTTTGAAAATCTCCTTGAACGCGTCTGCGACAGATTTTCCAGTTTTGTCTTTGAGCAGAAGCATCACACCAAACTTTGAAAACATGTCAATCACTGTTAGAAGATACCTGACCCCACGGCTGGACTTTGAAAATGCTTGCATTTCAACGAGGTTTGCAGCCCAAATTTTATCAATTCCATTCACATACACTTTTCGTTTTGGAAAATTTTTGATGATGGGTTGTGAAGTTCATCAGCTAGCTGGTCAGTCCAAATTGTGTCGTTTTTTAACCACCATCCAAAGCGCTTTTTCGTCCCGATAATTGTAGAAACAAGACCTCTCTGCATCCTTTCTCGAAGTGTGGGGATATAAATACCATTAAGCTCTGTCAACATTTTTATCACAAACTTCTTTACGAGTTTTTGTGCCTTTGTTTTTCACATAACAAATGTCATGGTGATAAGCTGCCTTGCCGACTCTGTTGATAGGTTTTCACCATGCCTTTGGAGTCATATCCTCATTCAAACGTTTTTTCAATTTCGTGCCAGGTCCTGTGGGAATTGTGGCCAGGCATGTGCATCTCAAATGGAAGACTGTTGATTGTGTCATTGATAAACCCTTTTCCACTTGCGCTTATAAATTTTGACTTTTTCGTTCTGCAATCAACACAGATGCCTTGAAGCATTTGACGGTTGTTTTTTGTTTCACGTCTCTTGTTTCTGTAAATTTACGACATTTGACACAATATATTTGATTCATTTATTAAATGCTTTAATAAAATAAATGGAAGTAAAGAATGTTTCATGGAATGAACACATAGCAAATAAAAACAATCACCCTCTGCTGCCGAAGAATCTGCGGGGGTTGATTTTGGGCAAATCAGGCTGTGGTAAGACTACTTTGTTGCTGAACCTTCTTCTCAGACCTGGCTGGTTGGACTATTCGAAATTGTCAGTGTTTGGAAAAGTTTGTTTCAACCAGAGTATAAAATTTTGAAAAAAAGTTTTGAAGAACAATTGCCAAAAGAGATGATAATGAGAGTTTTTGAAAACCGTGATGAAATACTGTGAGAACAAATTTCACCAAACCAGCTGGTTGAAGAGGTGGCAAAAAATCAAAAGACTCGTTCCAAAGAGCCACTTGAGCGTAATTTTTATGAATCGGCAGACGATGTGCCAGACTCAAAAGAAATCTCCCCTGAGCATAAAAATCTGATGATATTTGATGACCTCTTACTTCAGAAACAAAACAAGTGTGAAGCATATTATGTTCGTGGAAGACATTCAAATTGTGATTGCTTGTATTTAAGTCAAGATTACTTCAAGCTTCCCCGCCAAACAATTTAAGAAAATGCAAATTTCTTTTGTCTGTTTCGTCAAGACCAGAAAAATATTGATCACATTTTTAATGAACATGTGTCTCAAGACATGACAAAAGATCAATTCAAAAAAATTTGCAAACGGCGTGGTCGAAGCCACACAATTTTGTTGTGATTGATTTGACCTCACCAAACAACTGTGGGAAATACAGATCTGGGTTTGACGACTTTCATATTATTTAATAAATGAACACTGAACTTCTTGAACAAATTGAGAGAACTACTTCTCCGAAAACTTCAACTCAGATTGTGGTTTCAGAGAATTCGACAAAAATAAAGACGACTTTAACCCACCAATCGAGTTCGATCGAACGCGAAAGTATGAGATGGCTTTGGTGAATCTTGAGACGTTTTATAGTTTTCCAAATCTGTCAGATGAAAACAACGTTTTCAGATATTCTCCCAGTTTCGTTGAAGTCAACGGGAGAGGCGACGAGGATGACTCAACGCGACAAAGACAATGGGTCAAAGTTCAAATTCCAGAAGGCAGTTACGATCTCATTGATATTGCAGAAACAATTAAAATTGTGATGAAACGAAATGGGCATAACGATGATGCTGTGAAGATTACAGCAAACACCAACACCTTGAAAAGCATCATGGAAATTCAAGGCGACTTTCAGGTTGATTTCAGAGCGCGAAATTCAATTTCAAGCGTTCTCGGATTTCAAAATGAGGTTTACGAAGAGGGCATTCACGAGTCGGATAGTGTTGTCAACATCTTATCAATAAATTCAATTCTCGTGAATGTAGACGTCTTATGTGAATGGGAGAACGCAAAACACAATTCACAGTTTCCTTCCAAACGTTTCGCCTGGTTACAAAATCGTTGAGAACCCGAGAAACCTTGTGTATATTCCAGTGATTTTAGATAAAATCAATAAAATGGAAACAGTTGTCACAGACCAAAATGGAAAGCAATTGAATCTTCGTGGAGAAAACCTGATAATCAGATACCACTTGAGAGAAATTTAATAACATAATATAAATGAGTTATACCAATGTGAAAGTAAACATTTCTGAAAATCAACAGCAAGAATTGAAACACGTTGTTGATACAAAGAGTCCCGTTAGCATTCGTCTTGGACATGCAGACTTGTGTGGTGGAAGTGATGTTCTTGCTTTGACCATTCACAAGTGAACAGAATGACAAAAGCTTATCAGGATGGAAAAGGCATCACAATAAAAATGAGTAAACCTCAGGTTGTTCACAGTGTGAAAATAGAGGGTGGGTTCCTCGGGTTTCTAGCAGGTTTGGCTGCAAAGGCTTTGCCATTTTTGGCAAAGACTGTCTTGCCAACATTGGCGACTGGAGCGTTGAGCGGGGTTGGGTCTACACTTGCTCAGAAGGCTACTAACAAGGCCATGAGAAATGGACTGTATTTGAAATAAGGCTCAAACATCGCAAGAGTTGAAACGGACGGTCAGGGACTGTATTTGAAACCTTTCGAAGGTTCAGGGCTTGGCATGGTTGGAAATGGTTTGTATTTGAAACAGGAAGGTCAATTATCAGTGGTGAGGGTTTGCTTCTTGGCCCGAACAGTCCTTTGAAAAATATCCCAGTTCTCGGCTGGTTGCTGTGAAAGAAATGATTTTTTGGTATTAAATAAATGTGCAAATCAAAGGTAAAATGAATTTTAACAAAAAGTCACGCAAGACATCAATCAGCACATCAACCAAGCCGTCAATGAGCAAAACAAGAGCAAAAAAGTAATAAGTAACCAGAAAATTTACCAACAAATAAATCAACATTTGAATCAACACATCAACCAAAATGTAAAGTGAAGTGAATTTTTATTCATTTAATAAAAATGACTAAAGGTCATTTATACAGGCTTCAACAAATACATGAAATCGAAAAACAAATCCATTTCGAGAAAATTAAACAAGAGTCAGTCGTTGAAAAGTATCATTGTGTGATCAATTTTTTTCATTTTTGTTTCATACTTGTTCAGTTTTGTATGTTTTTGTTGAATGTCGGCTTTTTAGCTCATTTTTAAGAAATCATAAGCAACATTTCAGGAAAGATTTTGCAAGGATTAAATTTGATTTTTGGAAGTGTCTCAATTTTTCTGAAAGTAATTGAAAAACACTTTTTCAAGAAAATTCAGAAACATGAGAAGCAAAAAACTTTGATTGAGAGCGAAATCAACCTGATTCGAAACATGGTTTCGAAAGCGTTGTCAAACAATGAAATTTCCGAAGCATAGGTGTAGTAGCAGGCAATTTTTTGGGGGTGCAAAGAATATTTTGCCCGGATTTTCCCAAATTTGCCCGAAATACTTTTTTGTACAAACTTTCCCCATACAAGTTTTCTGTACCTGTTGGTACATTACATTTTCCTCAACCATGTTGCCATACATATTTCACTTTTCAGATGGCAGATTAATTCAACCGTGACGAAAGAATATAAGAAAATATACAAACTTATCAAGCTAAACATACTTCTGGCCCGTAGCTAGGTTTTAAGGTTGGGAGGGGGGCAAAATACAATTTAGAGAGCATGATTTTTGTTGTTATTAAGGTCTTAAACAAATATTTCTGGAGACACCAAAGTTTGGGGGCTTCTGTCCCTGCATGGCCCCACCCCTCCATTGCAAATGTTTCGTATGTAACATGTGTAAAGCATAGCAGCTCATCTAGTCACCCAACATAATACTGATAAAGGCTATATAGGTTGTTTGAGGTAGATATGATGAAGTATTTAAGTACAAACCAGAATACAGAATAACAACTTCCAAAAATATAACTTGATATACCTGCAACTACATGTCTACCTTGTCAATAAAGACCAAGGAATAGATCCGATTCAAGTTGAAGCTTCCAATAGTTTAACAAACCTCAAAAGTTCTAAAATAGCATTAAAACATTTAGCATTTATCTGAAAGTGTACATTATGAGAAAGTGATCAGAGGTAACAATACAGCCTTCATGAAAACACAATGTCACACATCAATCACCATGACTTCAGTAAGAGCCAAAGTAGGAAATGAAACCTGTACTGAAAATGTACACCATGAACATTTAACTAAAAGAATAAAGTCTTCATGAAAACACATTGACAGCTGGCATGATTTCAATAAGACCCAAACATTACAAATTAGCAATTGAACACTTTCTAATAAAATACATTTTGATGTTAAATAAAAGAAAAAGTACTTCCTTCACAAAAACATATTGTGAAGCATATACTGGCATAATTTGAACGAGACACAAAGACTCAAAAATTGCAATTTTAAACACTGGCCTGTAAATGTACTGTATGAAGATTTAACTAAAGGTCCTATACTGCCTTAAATCAAAACACAGTGTAAGGTATCAACAAGGCATGGCTTCAACAAAACTCAAGTTGCTAAACTAGCAATTGAAAACTCTACTGGTGTGTGCAACTGGCATGACTTAATACAGTGTTTGTCTCTGAGCTTCCAAAATAGAAGCTGAACACTGATCTGCAAAATCCAGTAGGAAAAAATATAACCAAATGGAAAAAAATATAATGAAAGTAATACTGCGTTTACTAAAACAATGTGAGACATCAACTGGAAAGAATTTCGTGAAGCAGAAGTTTCCAACATAACAACTGAACATTGTTTTTAAATCTATACTGGCATGCAAAAGCAACAATGTTGACTTCAAAAATGATTCATCAATTTAGAAAAAGTATTTGTTTCGTCCATGTCCTTGTCCAAATATATCAATGATGCACTTGACATCTAATTTATTTGAAGTTTGTCTTTCCAAGTATAACAAAGCTAAGTTTGACAGTCGTGTTTGACCCATAGTTGATCTAAGATATGTTTTCAATTGCCGCAATCCAGAAAAAGACCTCTCAGCAGAACATGAC
>Ga0210059_1012174_pt1 | contig 13050 bp, 12 predicted proteins | sample Ectturendosymbi2_FD_188042 | JGI IMG/M metagenome (GOLD analysis project Ga0210059, IMG submission 188042) | Ecteinascidia turbinata endosymbiont from Florida, USA - Sample 2 (SPAdes) (version 2) | ecosystem: Host-associated > Tunicates > Ascidians > Unclassified | place: Key West, Florida...
CCCATAAAAAGGGGGGGCCCGAGGTAAGTGCCTCGCTCGCCTCCCCTTAAACACACCACTGCATGTATCAAAGAAGATGTTTTTTTAGTTGATTAAACCCTGTAGCGAAACGTCTCATCCGCCTCGATAGGTTAGCGCGTTACATTGTCACGGATCGTAGATCCACAAAAAAAATTCTCTAATTTGCAGCCTCATTCGGATATGGCTCACGAATTGAAACGTGATGTGACATGCGGCTTTAATTCGAATATTTGTATACAGGAACCCACACCATTTAGGAAGTCGTAGACGTATAAGGAGATTCTCAACTACAATCCCCGTAAACCTGTAAAATTTATGCATGTGACGTAAGCTTTTCAATGTTTTTCAAATTGTCATCAATTTTCAGGTGAATCTTTTTGATGGCTGAACGTATCTAAAGTCATAAAGTCAATAAAACCTAAGTTTTCATCTAAACACACGAGACACCTGGTTCTTCTACCTTGATTTATTATACGGCGAATGAAGCAAATAACACTTTTTCATAATTCACACATAATGGTCGTTTTTTTTGCCATGATAGTTTCATCATTACAATAGTCGAGTTTACTTCGAGCGTCCTGTTAGATACAGGGCTTGTGAAAAAAACAGAAAATGAAGAAGTTGGATACGCTTTTCAAAACAAGACTGAAACAAACAAAATGCCTTAATTATTTCGAATTTTTTCCTGAATTTTGCCTTGATTTGAAAAGTTGTTTACCGTCTCTCTTAGAAGCAACCAACTCATATATTAGTGTCAATTTAATGTGGATGAGGTAGTGATATTCCTGGAAGTTGGTTAAGGTTTGATGTTTGAAAATGAGGTAGCGGTAAGTCCGGGTCATCCGCACAACCGTGTTGACGAGATTCACGACGTACATGTTTCATCAAAACTTTCAATACGTTCATTGGCGCGGATGAATACAACATCGGATTCAAAGCACTATTAACCGATACAATGACCAGAGAGAACACGGAAAGCGGTTGTTTCCACTCGAGCATGCGTTTGCACGTGACCTTTACTCCGGGATCATACATATCAGTAAAGTAGTAAAACGCCATGACAGATACCGGAACCCAACAAAAAAAGTCCGTTGCTATGATGAGGAAGATCTTGCGCTGCAGTCTGATGTTTTCTTTCTGTCTTGCAGCATCTGTCCCATCCACGAACTCAGACATGTTATATTGAACAATATTCGTTGTGCATTTGGACGTTTTCATTCCGATAGTTATATAGGCGATCATTATGTACAAAAAAGCAAAGAAGTTGTAAGCAATTATAGGCAGCCCGTAAGACTTGGCGGTATCAGGGGCACTAAAAAAATATCTTGGAGAACAATGATTTTGTTCCATGTAATACGATATCTGCAGAAAATCGTGGTTAATCAACTTTACTTGATTAGCTACTGAAATGCTTTCCCAAATGTCAATTGAAGAGGATAACAACAATTTTTTACTGAAACCCGTGGTTAAACTGCACGACGAGTCAAGCAGCTTAACAAAGCTTTGCAAAACGTTTTTGACTGCGTGGTACAGCAAAATGTCAGGTGCTCTCGTTTTGTCGCAGGTTCCTATACCGATTCTGCTGAACACATCTTGGAAAGGTTCTATCGGTAATAAAGGAATGCATGCGACCGCAATCCAAAATATCCAACCAGTTGTGGTGAGCGCAAGGGCAAGTTTCATATTTACTGCTCCATAAGGACGAACAACACTGTGAAGACGAAAGGTTGTTATCATGACTAGCAATGTGACTGACATTTGGCTCGAAACGAGATTGAACACACCTAGGAACGTACAGTAATGACCCATTCTTGTCATGACCTGTACACGGCCATCGGGGTCGTTGTAGTGAATGGCTATTGCTGCAACACTCAATACGTAAACTCCCATGCAAAAATCAGCCGTGGCCAAATTAATGAGTAAGATATGGTGAACACGCTGAACTTTAGTCAAATTTATATACACTTGTTTCAAATTTTTCAAACTGTTGATCAAAACTACAACGTTTACGCATATTGCAGCCAGACCTATCATACAAATCAGGACCTGAAGCGATGTCGGTTGAATGAGACCGTGACCTTGGGCGATTGCCAAGATTTCCTTGCTTGTGAGATTGCAAAATCGCTGTTTTTTGATAAACATATCTTGCCACGTCCTGTCGCAACCGGACAACACTGTTTTGTTGTTCCAAGCACTTCTTGCCGAACATTTGTCGCAACTGCTTTTGAAAATAGTGATGTTGCGATACCAGCGGTCAAATGGTAGTTGCGCAAAATCGCAAACATGTTTTACGTTTGCAGAATTCGGACAAATGAAGAATTTGTAGAGTTCATGATTGCTCTTGTTCTGTATGTTGGTGATAATGCACTGGTTTTCCGTGGCGTATTCGGCATCTGGAAACAAAGCAAATGCAGAAACTTGTTAAAAATATTTTGCATGCACTTTCTCAGGACCATCAACACATCTGCAACTAACTTATTAAAAGATGCCAGATATGAACTGTGTAAGGTCCAATGTTGGTTGGTTATTTGAAGTCCTTTCGAAAGAAAACGTAATAACAATGGCTGCCATCTACCTTGCAGAGGCAACGCAGTGGTAACAGTCACGTGAAAATGTATTCATAATGACTTGTATGATTATATTATCATACCGGTATACAGGAGTTTTGGGGATTTGAGGTTTGTAACGGGTGTAGGGGGCGCTGAGTCTAAAAATTGTATCCATTTTTGCCCATCTGATCAGGATTAGCTGCTACAGAGCGTACGCTTTGCATTTTTTTGCAAAACATTGAAAAACCTCACGAAAAGTTTCATAAGTTGACTCCCACCATTTTTAGCTTAAAAACAGATGTTGTAATCACTAGTTGTGCTTTTAAATGCTGAAATGCTTTAACAGCTGTTGTTGAACTGCGTAGGCCACAGGGAGTGAGTTGGTGGTATCGCCTATTGATAAGTGGTAACTACAATAAAATCCTATGTAGGAACAGTCTGTGCCTGGAACCATAGTTGAAGCGCATGACTGGATGATTTGCAGTAAATTAGAAGAATTCGTGCATATCGGTTGGGCAACAAAGTGGATGGAAAACATTTCCATGTTTCTGGTGTCTGTGGGACAGCAGGGCTTGCCAAGAGCATTGGGCTGGGAAAAGTTGGCCAAAGAGAGGATTTGAGATTGGTGAAAGAAATATTATACATTTTCCTTTGATTAAACCAAGCAAGGCGTTATTCCATCCTCTCCATATCAAAGTATGAAAGCAGTTTGTGAAAGCTTTAAATAGGGAAAGTGACTTATTTGCATATTTGTGTGAAAAGGTCCCTGCGCTGAGCACTGAAAAGTTGAGGGCAAGAATTTTTGATGGCGTTCAGATATGGCGTTTTAATACACTTCAAATATTTTCCACTTACTGTAACAACCCTGGTATAAAATTCTTGTCGGTCACTTACAGCAGTTGTCAATAACTTCATTGGATATTTTAAAGCTCCTAACTATCACGACCTTTCAAAAGAGCTGTTAAATTCTTATGAAAAATTAAGGTACAATATGAGTGTGAAGGTTCATTTTCATCAGAGTCAATATGTAAACTATTTTCCTGAAAACGTAGAAGTAATGATTGAAGAGAAAGGAGAATCCTTCCACCAAGATATAAAAACAATAGAAGAGATACCAGGAAAGTTGGAATACAAAAATGTTGGCAGACCATTGTTGGTGCTTAGAAAGAGGTTGCTGGCAGTAGCTACTCCCGAAAAACAGAAAAAGCATTTCAGGATTAGCAACCGTGTGATCTTTTCTGTCGTGGAAAAAGAGTAGGCTATCACGTTTGGGATATTCCTTGCATTTTAGCGTTGTTTTGTCACCACAATTTTTGTATTGCAACGCAAGGCCATAACCTATGTGTAGTTTCTCATCTGTGTCTTGTAAGTCACAGTTGTAAGTAGGTCTACACAGTATACACTAACTGAAGTTTTGTGTTTGTTTAACCTCTGTATGTTTTCTATGCAGCACATTGTTCTTAATAAGCTAGTTTACAAATTACGGTTATTGCAAGACGCCGCTAGCGTTTAAATAACATGTTAGATAGTTTAGCTAATCACGAAATGTGTAACTCTCTTATGCAACGGTATGCTTAAAATGCTACCATTGCATAAATTAAAAATATTAAATAGCTAAAAACTTGTCCACATATGGAGAATCTGACATCACCTTTGAAATCAGCGCCGCAAAATTATCCCGAAAACGCTCTCAAACCCCAATCCCATGACATTCATTTAAAATTGTTGAGATGTGAATTAATGAATTGCACAGGGTTTGTCACGCCCAAATTTAAAAGGCGTTAATTCATACTGTAAAAAATTGTGAAACGCATTCGAAATATTCCGAATATCCCGGTAACTATTAAAAGTAATCTACTATCTCATTCTAAGTGCAAAAGAAGTGAATGAAATGCAATAAAGGAAATATTTTTAATTACAATTTGATGTTTTGGACAAAAGGTTGCAAAAAAGCACTTGGTAAATACATGCAAAGCTGGTACCAATCGTTGCTCTTAACTTCATAGCAGTGGTGAAAAAGGGCAATCTAATGGCGAGCGACTTTAATCATGAAATATGGAAAGGTAATTAAAAACTCTGAGTTTGCTGCAATCATTTGAGTATTCAGCCGACTGAACTCTGCTTGCATGCTTCAGATTTGCACATATCAGTTTTCAAGTAACGCGTCTCCATAGATACGCCTATAGTATCAACAATGCTGTTCTTTCGGGTTAATGCTATTGTTCCATTATTTCTTTTTCGCGTGAGAAATGCTCAGCCTTACTCAGGTAATCACAAATGCAGTCACTTTCGCTAACACAACACGGTTCTGAATTTGCCGCTGGGCTGTGCAAGATTGGTTTGTTTTTGTAACACATTTATTTCTCATGCTTGAATGAAGCACTGAAATGAAAAGCAGTAGCGAAAATAATAATGCGCTATGGAAAACTGATAGCTGGCGCAAGATTCTGTACAAATCTCAAACAGCTTCTGCTGACAACTGGCCCTGTATTCGATAGACTTGGCAGATATAAGCGCCACCCTACTCAGGTCATCCTGCTGAAAATTTAAGGAACTGTTGAATTTAACTAATATCCTTCTAAAACGTATAAGCCACAATGTTTGGTACTAAGATTACTGGGAAAATCCGGCACTTTCCTGATTTTCGTTGAAACGTCAACTGTGCTGTAAGTGTTGGTTTTCAATGCATATCACAAAATACCACAAGTTCTTCTGTTGTAGTAAATATTATGCTGTCATACAAAGTTCTCCTAAGACAGTGGTTCTCAAACGTTTTTCGTTGCGACACCTTTGGAAAAGCTTAGTCTTGCGACGCACCGGCACTAAGAATTTATTAAAAGGTGTACATGATGAAATTTATGTTTTACTTCTTGATGAAGCAGCAAAAAGAAATATGCATCATTTTAATGTGATGTGTGAGCTTGCTTATTTTCGCTGTTTAGTAGAATCTTGGAAAAATTTGTGAAACTACCGCTCGAAATTACCGCAAGGTTTCTTCGTTATCAATATTTGGTTTAATCACGGCCATGGCAGAAAGTCCTGCTCCGCATAAATACGACATGGTGAAGGGAATGACCATTGGTAGCGCTTTTCTTGTCGAAACTGCGTATTCGTCATTCAATTAAATAACAAAATTTGTCGAATTCTCTGAATTAAACTTTCTTTTCAGGAAATCGTCAATTAGTCTGTTTTTGTTAAGGTAAAGGATGGGTCGGTTGGACGAAAAGGTTACGCATCCTTTCATACAGTAGCTTGATAAAATCTCTGGAAAGTACTGAGTTAATTTCGAGCTTAGATGGACGTTGCAAAAATATTCTTCGTAAATTTGAAGACAGGATGTTTTTCAACCAAATCATTAGATAGCGGAACCAACTTCAAACGTTGGGCAGCTTTTCCTTTCATTGTACTTACAAGTGCGATTGCAGCAGACAGTATTAATTCCTCAGCAATGGTGTGAGGTATTTCATGCTTAACAATTCTGTTCCCCATGCTAATCAAGTCCTTGGTGGGAGTTGCATGAATCGTGAAATGCTGGACACTAGATCATTTACTTTCCGACAGAAAAAACTACCTGGTTTGTTCACAAATTGCGGGTTTGGCCGTGTTAAACGATTCTCAAGCTTATTTGGTAGCATGCTTTCACTGGCCAATACCTTGCTTCAAAAGACACACTGAGGTTTTTCTCACCGTTCTACAAGATAAACGAGAACCCCAAATAACTGTCATTATACGTGCAAGATTTCTTTTTAGGCTTCTCTTCATTTGTTTGATGCAAAGTGAATTAATATTTGTGCAATGCGTTTATTAGTAAACGATAACGAAAGTTATGTCCTATCTACCACCAGCATAATCGTACTTGGACAATACCTGTTCTTTGGTAAAGTTACACAGCTGCACTGAGTTTTACTGTTATTACCTTAATGAATAAAACTGCACTGAATTTACGTTTGTGTGACGCCCTTGGAAAATTAAAACGGCGCACCAGGGCGTTGCGACGCGCAGTTTGAGAACCGTGGCCCTAAGACGACGAAGTCACACACTGTACTGGGTCTGTGAAATCCGCACCGAACATTCAGCTTGTTTGCTATTTAACTCGCTTGAATTATAACAGATAAACAATACATTAATGAACAGTTTAAATTTTGGGTTGGTAAATTTTGTGGTGGAATTGACTGAAAAAGTGAGAAAAATGTCTATAGGCAGACACACCACAAGTAGGAATAAAGGCTTGGATTAATTATATCCATTGCAAAATATTAGACATTGGGCTGATAGTGTTTCGCTTCTGTTGAAAAAGGTCTAACCGGTATTCACCATAAATGCCAGTGTTACCCATTGCAACTTTACTGGTTTTTATTCCCATTTGATGTGCTTTTAAACACCAAGAGAGAAGACACAATTAATCAAAAGATGCACCGTATCAAAAAGGAACCTTGGTCATTTAGTAGAAGGGATTATTCCATTAAAAAGCCTCCTGGAACCCTTCACTACAACTGCTGCAACATAACCTTTTCATTTACAGTACATGGTGACTAGAATTGCAACTATGTTAATCAACTAAATTAAATTGGAAAGCAGCCTTTTCTAAACAAGCATTTTTGACATGCAAATTCTTATTTACACAAATATTTTCTAACTTCTTACCTGCATGGTTGGCATGGAGATGAATGAAAAAGATAATGACAACACGAATATTACATTTTCGCATTCTTACGTAATTCTGAAAGCGACATTTTAGTCTCACAGTAATACGTTAACTTGGCGCTTCTTCAATGTACTGTAGTCTCGATCCTGATAAATGCATAAATAGGGTAAATGCAAGATTTTTCCACATTGCAAAGACGACAAGAAAAGAGATATGATCTCCAAGTGAATCTCACTCAAGGTTTGATACAAACGATAACGTGTGCTCTGCAACTACCATTCAACACTGCTTTCAATGAGTTTGATTCTATCAATCTACCTTACCTATCACTTTATATATCATGTGCAAGTGCATGTATCCAAATGTAACGCTTTGGCAAACTAAATATCAAAACCTGTAAGTCGTGTAACGTAAAAGCATTTCCAGAAAACTGAAGTTAGAAACAAATTTATTCACGTTTCAGGAAATATTGCAATTTTGTCTTTGAATATTTTCCTGCAAACATGTTGTATTTCTAAGGGACATATTCTCAAAGATCTGAGTAGCTGACAGTCACAAATTAAATTTTTACTACTCGGCTCAGCCAGGATCGAGTTCCGCCACTAGCAATTATAACGATTAAATGAGAACACGTCACTCGCGCACGAGAAACGCTTTCGATTTTTGAAACGTCTTTGCAAAGAAACCTAAAACTAGAATAAGTCTTTAATGAGCACTTTTGGTGAATTATTAAGCGAACACTTGGCAAAGAATTTCTGTCGCATAAACGGGTCAGACGCCTATCACTCAGCCTCACTGACTGGCCAGTGGGTGGACGTTTCTTCAGCAGGAAATCTCATCCGCGTTGAGCAACAGAACGCGTTGACATTATAAAGGGGCTTATTGGCGTTATGCAGACGCCCACCGCTAATTGTTGCATCCAGCCTGCGCTGGTAATACCCTGTTCCAAGGCTTCCTAGAGAAATTTTCCAAGGCTGTACTGTTGGTCCCGTCGCCACGGGGGGGGGATTGGTGGGCTTAGCCCCCCAAGCAAAGTACCAAGCCCCCCAAAATCGAAATATGAAACACTATAAGTCAGTGGAGATTTTATAAATTTTCAATATGAAGTCCCCTCGCACAAACGTAAAACCCCCCTAGTGAAGACTTCCTGGTGACGGTTCTGTGTACAGTAGTTTTGAGGCCCCGAGACTGATATAGACTATGCTTAATAATCAAATTTATATTTTCACCGATTCTACATGTGGACATCCATCAATGCTTTATTTCAATGATCAGTATTAAAAGCTCTAAGTTTGCTGCAAGTTTTCGAGGAATCAGCCGACTGGTCTCTGCTTTCATCTTTTTGCGATGATTCAAACCTGCGTATATCTGTATTCAAGTACTGTAACTAGTCTCTACAAAGGTGAAGAGTTTGATGCAATCAGAAAACTTTAATAGGAAATCGATTTCACGTAACACTACGCATCAACAGTCCCACAAACGTATTCAAATAGAATCAAATTTTAAAATGATACTTGAAGAAGGTTGTTGGAGTGTCAATGCGTAGTGTTTCATGAAATCGATTTTCTATTAAAAATTTGCTGATTGATTTAAATTCTTCACCTGCGTGGAGACTATAGTTCAATGGTTTCCAACGGGGGTGCCACTACGATGCTCAGGGGTCCCACGAAAGAATACGTTTTTCAATATTTCATTAAAAACACTATTTCCAAATGTCATCAAAACTTAAAACAAATTACTATGAGTTCGTCATAGGATGCCGTAAATTATGTTTCTCTGCTGTAGTGTGCCGCAAGCTTGAATAGGTTGGGAAACACTTCTATAGTTCATTCAATGATCGATTTGTTTAGAATGCAACAAAAACTCCAATTAATGCAGTAACAAACGTCAGTTTGCAATTAGATTAACCCCTGGACAAGACATTTAAACATTCATAGCAAAATCTTATAAAGAAAAGTTACCTCTTCCTTAAAACATAACAAAAAACAAACTCAGTTAAAATTTAAACTGGAGTACTGATTAAACCATCCCTTTCTGGTGTTTTTGCTGCAAAATTTCTAATAACATTTCTATAACCATTTTGTCTGCATTCCCGCATTCAATGCTCAGTCGTGATATATCAACAAGTCTTGCTTGAGACTTAGAAGTTTGTGATAAGTATGACTTCACTAAATGATCTCTCAGCTGATGCTATCGCAAATGCAATTGTCAACAGCATTATGAAACTAACCCAAAAATGTGGAAATATTTTGCACAATTTATATAGTCTGTGGCAAATTTAGCAAACTCAAGATGTTTCAATTCGGCTTTACGTACTCTCCTCAAATATCTTCTTTCTTTCTTGAAACTCTAATTGAATCATTCAAAACCTGCTCCCCTGAAAACGTTCGTTCTCTCGTATTGTTTGCCCAGTTCTATTCAAAGAAGTGATGCAATAGTGCAGAACCGTATATACCTTTAACACCACTTTGCCTGAAGGTCTTGCGTAAATTTCTGAAACTTCTTTGCTTAACCTAACCTTGATTTCATCTTACAAAGTTTTTTGTGGCGACCCCCTTTCCTGCTTCAGTAGCTTTATCATTATCACTCTCAGCAAATCAGTACTAATGCACCTTTAAAGCAGGACAGCTGGGACAAACTCCGATTAGGGTCAAACGAACTGCCTGTTTTTTTGGATCGGACAACAAATATCTTCCATATCAATACAAATGTCTTTCGTCTCACTCGAATACAAAACTGGTGTTTAAGACATGCACAATAACATTTTTGATAATGATAAGTTGATCCGCGAATTTTTTTAAAGCAACTCACTAGAGTAAGAAAAAATTCGGAAAAATACATTACTGTATTTATCAAAATGAAACGTCAATAATAAATGCAAAATGCATATTTGTGATGCAAGTGAAAGCATTGAATGCGATGCACCTTTTCATCACGCCTATGAGATCAAGGTGAAACACGAAAACTGATTTGTGTTTCCTTTTGGCAATAATTTTTAGGTCATTTTGGAATAAAGAATAACTCATGGCATTTCACTTACATTTCAGGCTTTCGCATAAATGCTTTTCCCATATAAACGAGATTGTAAAGTTAGGAAGAAGACCATACTGGGAATTTGAAAAAAAAAACTTGTTTTTAAAAACACGTTTATGCTATAATATGATCTTTAATAAAGTACGTCCCATCTCAGCACTAATTCTTCTCACAAAAGAGAGAGAAAATAAAACGGTTGGGGAAGTTATCGATCGCCGGTAATTTTATGATATTACCGCATTAGCAATGCCAGGACGAAACTACCTACAATTTAGTGAATCATTTGTACGGATCGTAGGTCGCCAATGAAAGTTCTACTTTACTGCGCAATGCGGACATGATTCTTGATTTAAAAGGTGGTGTGGTTTTACTTTCGAATATTTTTATGTGAGAGTCTTCGCCATTTAAAATGTCGTGATCGGAAAAGTAGATTCTCAGCTATCATCCTCATAAACCTGTAAAAATGTTGAATTTGAGGTAAGGGTTTAAATTTTTACGAAAGTTTCATTAAACACAGGTTTTTGCAGAGCGGGTTATCCAAACATCAGTTTGTTATTTCTCAATGCTTTCAGTGGACGCAATAAGCGGCGTCCACATCACTTGGAAAAACTGTTTTTTGATAGAATTAATATTTTGCTGCTCAATTCAACTTGCAAACGCAGTAACGTGTTGTTATGAGTATTACACAGCTCAAACGTTTGCTCATTTCGTCCAGAAAGCCGACGCAAAATAAATTATTGTTGGTTTGCGCCGCAGTCCTATAACGTTGGAAAAGCGCTTCTTTCGAGAAGGTGCATTTTTATTTAAATTTTTGGGTGAATATCTGTCGACGTATGCACTTGTCCAAAGTTGTAATGAAAACAATATTTTGAATTTATAGAGACCTACTAAATTGAAAATGATTTATTGCACATCGAATGAGGTTTTAAGCATAGTCCACAAACTGTGGCATTCTTTTTTCAACTGAATAGTACGTCATTGCAAAAACAAAATTTGCTTCGATGTGCCCGTAATGCAGGAATTTAAAAAATAAAAGTAAAGAAACAAAACTCAAGCAAAAGGATGAACTACATAAGTTTTTCGAAACACGTGCTACACAAGTGAAAAATGACTTGCTGGACTTCTTTGGAGTGCCTTGCATAGATTCGAAAAATTTGTGTTTTTGTAACAGGTGACCTACGTGAAAAGAACACTTCGATGTTTTACCTTTTAATAATCTATTCCAAGCCATGGTACAAAGTGAAACTTTATGCGAGTTTCAGGTCCCAAAAATATTTCATACTCTGAGTCATGGAAGGCCAGAACAAGATCTGCATCTTTCGAAACGAAAAACTCACAAGAACAGGTTTTTTGGCAAGCCTAATAACCGATTCTCTGGGTTTCACCACAGAAAAATTGCACAAAGAAATTTCAGCTTGTCACAGGTACTCGATGTTAACATTGCCTTTAAGTAAAATTCGTAGGGTATCGACTAGAAATTTAAATTTTCAAATATTCGTAAAGCAAATTGTTTCTCTTCAGGAGATAAGTTTTTTTGTATAAAATGGCGTTATTCGAAAGTGAAGAAAACATCCTGTTTGGTAAGCTTTATGCTGAGATTTCACCACATGGTCTGATTTTTCTTTGCTTTATTTTCAATGATTTAAACCTAAATGTGGTTTAAATGCTCTTCATTTCATTATGAAATGCCATGAGCCACCCCGTGAGACTATTAGAGTATGTTATGAAAATGATATTTTATATCAGCGTTGCAAAGGCTGGTTTGATAATCACGTACAGAGTGCCGAAAAAAATATAGAAAATGCAGAAGAAAAACTTTTAAAATCCATAACAAATAATTGTAGATCTTTAATCAAGTTAACAGCATGCATGGCGATCTTCCATAAGGGTCTGTTCGTATTTCTGAATCGGTCGCTCAATTTGTCTGTTTTACCAAGTGCTGGACGATTGAAAACGTTAACAATTTTGCAATTTAATACTAGTCATAGTGAGTGTCCTTGCTGCGGTGCTACCACTCTCACCTTTAAACCATGATGTGATCTTTAAAATACCACAGTTCATTAGTTCGATGGTGATATTGCTTATTTCCTTTATGGACGAAAGATAGATGGACATTAATTCGGTCCTTCAATAGAACAAGTAAGATCCTATTTGCCATAAATCATAGGCAGCTCCTACTTTTGCTTGAACACCGAACAGGACACAAACTGTTAATTCACGAAAAATCTGACCGACACTTTGCTGCACTTGAGTTACAATAGGATATGTAGTTTTCTTTGCAGCGCTAATATCTGTTTTGGCAACAGTATCAAATAATTTTCGAATAACTTATGATGATGTGATACGTTGACGGCGCATAATCTGACTACCTGTCACTTGAGTGCCCGCAGCGCTTTACCGATTACGTGCAGCAGTAAACTCGAAGACATAGCTGTCGCAGCCTCCGAATATGATTTTGATGTAATTTGCGTTGCAGTAATTTGGATAAATTATAATGTCGATAATTCTTGCATTTTATTGTCCAGTTGTTAGGACCTTTTCCGATTCGAAGCAAATATATATGGCGGTGGCGTACTGGCGTACGTGAAAGCTGACTTGTTTTGCGTTGGCACGCAAAACATCTATTCTACTGCAGTGCTGAAAATATATGGCTCGATCTTGAAGTCAATTGAAGCAATCGTTTATTGCTTGCAGTGTGTTAACAACCACCAAAAAGTATTACTGCAGACATTGGCGTCGAAAGGGAGGCAATGGGGCTTTGCTCCCCTGGATTTTGAAAATTTAGCAAAAAGGTTGTTTTTT
>Ga0210059_1012175_pt1 | contig 13050 bp, 7 predicted proteins | sample Ectturendosymbi2_FD_188042 | JGI IMG/M metagenome (GOLD analysis project Ga0210059, IMG submission 188042) | Ecteinascidia turbinata endosymbiont from Florida, USA - Sample 2 (SPAdes) (version 2) | ecosystem: Host-associated > Tunicates > Ascidians > Unclassified | place: Key West, Florida...
TCATTGCCGTTGCCTGGATGGGGGTGTTAAGTCGTTGAGGTGGCTGAATATATCTGAAAGGTAGCCTATGCCAGAGACATAATGAACTCATTTTCAAGGTGCTCTGCTATGCCACTACCTCCATGTCTCAGAAACTGCTCGATTTCTTTGCGCAGCTCACGAACACGAATAAGCACTTGAACACAGGATAGCAACGGCACTTTCGTGTAGTAAAGAAGAACATTGTGTTGAGCTTAAACTTTGTTACAAAAAACTCTGAACAGGCTGTGATTCAAGGTTTGGCTTATGACAAAGTTTACTGCACTCACAACAATCGACAACACATCTTTAAAATTTTCAGGGCGTGTCTGCCTAAAAATGTTGGTGCTTCGTACCCCCTGTTGCGGTGTTTGGTACCCCCAAGGGGTACATGTACCCCCGGTTAAGAACCACTGTGCTACTGTATAAGTGCCTCAGCCATTATGGTACCTCAGAGATTTGCACAATTGCGTGTCGCCAAAAATTCCCTTATTAGTGCATGGAAACGTTGCATATTATGTCGTTACGGCCTGTAGCGTCAAGGATTTTGTTTGTGCTTAATTTTATTACTGGAACAGAACAGAACTGCTGGTTCATTTTATGGAATCATACTCATGTTTTTGTGGCTCTTGAAGATATTCCTGACCTCTTCAAACCCATTTTCATTAAAAGTCGGAAGTAACGAAAGTATTTTTTCCAGAGGGAGAGAAATACTGGATTTTCCTGGGTAGCCAAAATATTTCTTCGGCGAGGGGGAAAAGTACAATTTGATTTTACCCACTCGCATCAAGGAAACCACTTTTTTGCTGAAAATTTGATAGGAAAATGCCAATTTTCAAAACCAGGGGTCTTGCAACCCCTCCGACCCTAGTGGTGATACAATAGAAGCAACCAGTGATTGCTTGTTTGCAATTAGGTAAAGGTAGCTAATCTTCTGTGTCTTTGAACAAAATCATTTAAAAATGTGGGCGATGTGTGCATCAAACATATCATGAATGCGCAGATTGAAGATATAAGTTTGCTCCTCACCAGAGTGTCTGATTTTATGACATGCATCCTCTCAGCTAGGTTGCTTTCTCAGCACTTGGCAAGGTGTGTGGTCTGTTTGACTGAAATCAAAATATGCGCATATCTGAATTGATCACCAATCAATCAAGGAAATATTGTGTGAGTTTTTTAACAATAGAATAGCAAGGTTAACTTTCGTACAGAAAGATAGTCAAATGGGTTTCAAAAGTATATCAACGCTTCCTTGAAACCCGATTTAAATTTTTAACAGAACAATTTTGACTAACAGTACATGTAGATACCCACATTTCGTACATTTTGCAAAGAAAGAAATATGTAAGAATACTATAACACAGCGCGAATTCAAGGATAATTTCAAACTTCATGTGATGCTAAAGTGAAACATTGACAATAGCATTGTGTGCTGAACCTTTACAGTACCTTCACCCACAGACTCTGGTGGAGACTGAAATGTTTGAACCACACTCACTTAAGATAAAGGTAGCAACCACCGAAACTATAACCAAAACGAAAATACACACAAAGAACTCACGTGAGAGGAATTTCAGAAGTGTAAAGCAAAATTACCAAAGGTGTGCATTGCCGTGGTAAAAAAGACGATAAACATAGTTCGTGTTTGTGGTTTTTTAGATTTATCACAAGTCACTATTCATTGTTAAACACTGTCTATGGAAAGAAATCCTTTCTCAGCAAAGAATCAGACACTAAGATCTTACAGAGTATATATTTCACCTACGATGTAGGCAGTGGCGTAACTGACGGGGGACAAGGGGCTGAGCCCCCCCCTGGCAAGCTAAATGTAAAAACTGGCCCCTCTTTACTTGACGTTTTGGTATTTAGTATTCTTCAATTTGTTGTTTATATGTTTATGGGGTGTTTTCTTTTTTTATCTGGTGTGGACATCCAGAGATTCACTATCATTTCTTAACCTTTTTCTGAGTTTTGGTTAGTGAGCCCCCTTCAGCTAAGCTTTGCCTCCCCCTGGCTCAAGCCTGTAGTTACACCACTGGATGTAGGCATCATCACCTCTTATTCAAATAGAACCTTCATTCTTAAACTGATCACATAGAACTTCTATTTAATTTCTTTGATGTACGTGTCATGCAAAGCATGATTCGCTTGCAACTCGCACATGACAAATCTTCTGAAGCGATCTAATCAGTCTTCTGATCATAGCTCGTGCATATCACGTAACTGCTTGAAGTGTTCTGCAGGAAGCTTAGCATTTTTACCTATAGAAAGTATAAGTGAAGATAACTCTTAAACGCAGGAATCGTCACAGCAAAATATGCAGATTTTACACGCTTTATCACAGCTTCATGCTATGTCTTTCCAACTGTGCAATTCGGCAATGCACGCCAGTTAAAGGTGCAACAGAAGTCATTGGATGTGAACAGGAAGCGCTCGACCTCGATTACTCAGAGAAAGCACTCACTGAGCCTCGTTCATCATCAGAAGGCATGGTTTCTAAAATGTTTCTTAACAGGTGAAGTGTTTTGCCTGCGCACTTCAGCACTTGACCAAAGGGAGCTCCCAGTGGCTTTCGTGCCACCGGTGATGTTATTCTAAGCGCGCCACATGTAGCAGCCGCCATGCTGCTACACTGTGACGTCCTTGATTTCTGTGCTGATCAGGATGTCATTGCAAATGTTCAATCATACACGAACTTACCATGCTTTCGATGGTATGTTAATACAGAACGTTGGGATAAATAACAGTTAAGTTACCTTCAACTAGTGTACTGTTCGTGTCACATTCTAACATTGATGAAATAGTGGTTGCTCTTCGCGGGAAACATTGTCCACATATCTGTAATAAAGATATACCAGGAGAACACATCTGCAACGTTCACACTATTTAACACACTATTTGCCTGTATCAGTCCCATATTGCCATTTTTTCTTAGCATGCTGTGTTTAGTGCTGATTTAACTGTCTACACTGGAGTGGATTTTTGGTTGTCATAATGGGACTCCAGAAGCTGAAAACCAGGGGTCACCAGCCTTTTTGAAGCTGAGAGCTACTTCTTGTGTGCAGATTATTGCGAAGAGCTACTGGATTGATACACACTTGTGAAATGAAAATGTAGCTCAGTTGATCTTCAAATTATTTTTGTATTAACAATCAAGATGATATTCCGAAATGTTAAGACACAGTTCACGCTAATGTTGGTTTTAGAACAAGCCCGCGGGGGGGAGCATAGCCAGCGCAAAATTTTTGGGAGGACCAAATATTTTGACTTTCAGTGAGCTGCAGTATTTTGTTTGGGACAACACCTCTGAAAGCACAACATGACAAAAAATGCTAGGAATTTGATGCAAATGGAACCCCCTGGCTACGCCTATGCCCGCGGGCAACCTGGCGCCTGGGGGCACCACATTGGTGGCCCCTGCTGCAAACGTTTAAACAAGTTGTAGTATTTGAAGTACAACACATTGCAATGAAGATTGCCTAATGTTATAGGCTAAGCTATGTGCAATGTATTAAATTGCCTACTTTCCCTCTCCTTGATTGACCTATTCGCAGCAATGTAATATTTTAGATCGTAACCTGATCTTTCACTCTTCCAGATTGAATGCGATTGCAGCTAACACAACTGCACACATCTACGCTAGAGAAGAACAGATCTTAGAATAAGTTAAGAACGTTTATAAAACGTGGACAAAGTTTCAGTGGCCTGTACAAACAAAAACAAGCGTTGTTGCTGTCTCCCGTTTTCTTTGCCTGTTTGAGTTCAGGCAAGTAACAGTATTTTGTTTGAATGCTGCCTTTCAAAGCACGAAATGACTATATATGCTAAAAATATCGCAGGGGTCATGGCATCCTGGGCCCCACTGGCTACGACTATGATTGGCAACAAAACTGGCATCCTTACAGACAACTTGCTGATTGCTACATATGCTTTGTCTTATCGTTGCATTCCGGTATCTAACGTAGTTGCAGAATGAGTATTCAGTCATGTTACCGCTGTGTTCCAGACAGGCCCGTGACGTGACCATGGGGGAGCGAATCCCCCCTGCAAAAATGCATGCCCACCTGTAAAAATGTGTGGGGCATTGTTTAAAACTAAAGAACATCTCTCAGAAAGTTTGGGCCCCTATCAGGAAACTCTTCTCCCCCCTGGTGTCCCAAGGTGGTTACGGGCCTGGTTCTGGTAAAAAAAAAAAACTTTCGACTCCATGCTTCGTATCAAAACTCATAAAACAGTTTTGGACTGTGGTAACGTAACAGTCAAAGCGACATCGTTCAGTGCAACGCTTCATTACATTAGCTTTCCAAGACCATAGGTTTTCCTGAATTTCAGCAGTATTTTGGCAATATTGTTTGTAATTTGGAAGTGAAACTGGCAGGATTTCATAAATGCTTGGCAGAATGCACCGTGCACCATCTGGTCACCGTACTCGATTTTGCTTACCACATTGGTGTTGTCAAGCAGTGTTGCTTGATAATGTAATACTACACCATGAAATTTTACATGCATATGGAGAAGTGCGGTGCTGCTCCATCGAAAAATTCTTGTAATTTGATGTTATTACAAGCGTTTTAACACAATTCTAAATACGTACAATTTTGCAGAATCTTATACGCAAAATCAAATATTTGACAGTTCAATTTTAATTCCGTTTTGGTTCTTGTCTTCGGAACACCAAATAGCTATTATTTTTGCACCGCAGCACAATTGGCATCCTTTACAGACAACCTACTACACGGGCTTACCCCCTGTCTTTGATTACGATTTATATTGGAGAACGCGAGCTTGCTTGTTTTGTATATGCCACCACCTACTGTCCTAATTTACGAAGTTGTTAACTTGAGCTCTTTTCATTGGGCCTTATCACTGTCCATACGTTTTTGTTCCATGTCGAGAATTTCATGTCCCTGTTGCAGGTGACCTAAATAAAACGATATCGTTTGTAGTAGGCGTTCTCTCGACTTCGTTCGCTCGCGCTTCAGTCCATTAGAGTCCGAGCTGCTGCATGCAATTTCAGTCTAACTGTTGAAGCAGTGGATTTGTCTTAGAACAGGGTCGGGCAACCGTTTTCGCTGTGTGTGCCGAAATTGGCTAAATCAATGACAAAATTCTTCCGCGTGCCAACCAATATTTGCGGTGAGGGGCCTGAATTTTGGACCCCTGTGGCAGCGTGATCCCCCACCAATCGGGGGTATGGACTGCGGGTGATACGGCTCTGTATCTAAAACACATAGCCTAAGGGTTAAATTGAATAACAGATTGTTAACAAACGAAAATGAAGAAACGCACACCGAGTTTCATCAGATAATATTGCGACTTGTAAGTTATTAACTTTTCCAATTGAAGGGGGGAGGATCTCGTTTCCGAGGCCTCGCTCACGTGCCGGATAGAAGTGCTCTCGTGGCAGGGGTTGCCCGTCCCTGGTCTAGAACAATGGTGAGCAAACCGGCTTGCGAACCTCATGCATGCAGCTCGCCGATATGGTGTGTGCGGCGCTTCTAGCTGAACTGCAACAACTCAATTTGATGGTGAGTTGCCGCTTTATATTTAATGTTTGTGACATTTATCAATGTGCTTACACGAATTCGTAAGGTTAGTTGCCAGGCAGTTTATGCGATTTGATGTAGTTATGTAAAACGTTTTCTGTAAAGGTTCCATTCTTTACCGAGCTGTATTTGTAGTGACGCTACAAACTGAATTTACGGCTCGCTGGTGTTTTTGGTTTTCTACAAAAAACTCTTCTACCGAACAAGTTTACCCACCCCTGGTATAAAACATTGGATTTGAAGTCCAATGTAATGAACAACTCCTATTTCGAGAATAATTTCAAACGAACGATAAAGTGTCCAATAACTCGGGCGAATACGAATGAGCCTGGTATGCAGAGGACCAATTGACGTTATCATTGCACTGTGACGTACATTACTCGTTAAAACAAGGCTGCATTTAAGAATAATTTCAAACTTGACATTGCTTTGTCATTTTTCAGTTATGATTAAAGCTTAGTTCGAAACATCCCTTTGTGAGTTCCGACCATGAGCCATCTTGCATCTCCTCCGTTTATCACAAAAACACTCTGTTTGACAACAATTAACTTTTTAGCTTCCTAAAGTCAATGTCCTCAATAGTCTTATTTTGGGCAGAGCAATTGTATTTAGTAAATTCCAACGTTTTTACAATGACGATAGCGATCATAACTTCTTGCACTTTCCAGCAACTTCAGTGCTACGACAACAACAGCACCACCTTAATACTTGCTGTTCGGAACTGAACAAACATGTTACAACGATACTATAAATACAGTTGCTCTGCCCAAAATAAGACTATTGAGGCCAGAACAAATCGGTAAAGGAATAATACCTTAATATATATATATGTATAATTTGACAATCACTTAACTAATTATAACTAATTAATGAAGTAATTACCCAACGCTGGACAGAAATGAGGGGTGCTGTACAATTTACAGTTGTTGTTATAGCTATAACTTGTTACAGCTATCAGAAACAAATATTGACCCTCAAGCAATTGACAAAACAATTTTGTGAAGGGTTAATTTTTAATTAGTTTTTAAAAAAATCATTACCCAATCAGTTGAGTAATTATGCCTAAAAAATGAGGTAATTTCCTAGCGCTGGCCATAAAAAAAGTTTTGCATATGGAAGTGATATTGAATTTAAAAGTCAATTTGCAGTCTGAGTCTGTTGTGATTAAATAATGCAACAAACACAAAACTGAAGTGAAATGAAGTTAAGTAAAGTCTTTTTTTTACTTTTAAGTTTATGAATTAACAAACGAAAGTAATTTGATGGCCAATACCAATAATACAAACCGTAAAGAAATTCTGTGATGTACTGATCATGACTTTTCTCATACTTCACCTGACAGAGCTCAAATACATCCAGTCATGAATTGTATTCTGTCACACTTCACCTGCAAGACCTCAAATACATCCAGGCATGAAATGGATTATTAAGTCATTTAACAATTAAAAAATTATTCAACAAGTAAGTGTGAGTGTATTATCTGCAAAAACAAAAATAAAATTTTCCAATTCAAAATGCTGTCAATTTCTAATCCATCTGTTCACTACTATGGGAAATCAGCTTAGTGAGCTTGTAATTGAACTATCCATTATTTAATGCATGGAATCCATGCATAATAAAGCATGATGGATATATACATTTCCATTACTTAACCAATACACGACAAGATTTAACACACGCCCAACAACGCTGAAGACAACCAAGCACTTGCCACCCACACCCAGCAAACAAATGCCAGCGCACGTAAAACAATCCAGCGCAAACGCGCACACAGCTGCAAACCCCAGTGTAAACCGCTGCAAATAAATGCCAGTGCCTATTTCAAAACACTACAGCTCAATCGCCGTATGTTCGGCAAAATCGAACAAGTGAAGAATTCAAGAACACAAAAATGCAGAAGCATCAAGGAAAAAGAAGATTTAAATGTGCTGATGGCAATCAACGTTTCTTATTCGCAAACAATTAAATCACCATGAAGGAGGTCGGCCGCAAGTTCGTATATTGACACATCATAATCGGTGGCATCATCATATGTCTCGTGCAGTGCCCAGTAGGCCACCTTATAAATATTGCTCCGCCTCAATTTCTCCAATTTTCCATTGTATGTAACCAATTGACTGTTTTCGTACCAAACATGAAGTACCTTTTTCCAAGAGCATTGCCATGTAAAATATCCTTGAATTGTGATACTGACATAACACTGATATCTGGAAAGTCCCCCAAAACCCGTTCCAATTGTCCATTTTTTAACTTTTTTTCAATCTCCTTGCGATGTGACTGACTTTACTTCTGCATTTTCTCATCTTGTCTTCGGATGAATTCTTCTCTCAGTTCAATCTGCCGAAACTTGTTGATCTCCGTAACTCTCGTGGCCCATACCAATAAAGCAGTACGCGTACAAAACACCATACATAACACATAGATGCTTTAGCAATGGCCATAACAGAGCAATTATTGCAAAAGCACTGAAAACACAGGCTGATGCCAAACATTGAAAAACGTTTTAGGTTTTACTCCAATTACTCATCATTAAATAATCATCCAGCAGTGCGAAGAAAAGCGAATTTGGTAAAAACTGGAGACTCACCGTCTTTGGTGCCCAAATGATATGGCTTTTTGCAGAATCATTTCTCATCGGGATTTAGGGGGTCCAGGAACGCGACCGTCCTGTTTTTTGTGGCCCGCAACCGGCACGACAGATAACAAAGTGTTGCGTTAGGGGAACGCTTCTCGCTGCAGAAAACATTCCCATTACTTCTTCAGCATCGATGTTGTGAGACCTAGCTGACTTGGTCTCCTGTTCCAGCTTCAAGTCAAGATCCCAGGAAGAATACTTTGCGTACTGCCTGTCAATGACGTCAGTGATGCCCATTAGACAACACTTCATCATAACGGAGAAGTTCGCGTCCTCCCTCGCAACACCGTTCAGCAATGCCGACATGGTTGCATCAACAACCAGCGGGTCCCCAAACAGGTCGACACTTTTCGTTAGAAGGCGTTCTGGCGAATTTGCTGCCACTTTTATGTTTGCCAGTACTTTTTCGACAACCCTAATTCCCTCCACGAAGTTGATTTCCGTCTCCGCAGACATATAAAAACGTTTCATCCATAGGCCGCTAAGGGTCTTCCCCAGCAGCCCTAAAACGCGCAGTTCCATTTTTTGCAGTTTCGTCTGTGAAGTCCTGCAAGATAGACCTCCGCGGGCCTCCAAGACGTTCCCGATTTGAAAAAATCGAGCAACAAATCGTAATTTTCAATAAGAACAGCGCTTGTTGCGTACAGGACATGAAGGCGGTTTATCTCGGAAGAATACAGTACTTCGGAAGAATACAGCGTGGAAGATTATGCTTCGCCAAAAAGGAAATGAAGCCACGTGGGTCCCCCTTGCCGTCTTTATATCGCAGCTTATTGATTTGCAAAATAAGATTTGCAGCAATGCATTCTTTCCCCAACAACGACCCTTACGCTGCTCCAGCTTTTTAAGAACTGCACGACTTGCACTCGCAAAACTGTCGAGGGTGCAAATGACAATTCAGTTCGTTCAAGTTTTTTTTCCAATGAGAGCAGACGATTCGCAATGCAGCATGGTTAGCTGCACAGCGATCGGTCGTGGAATTTTTAATTTTATCAAATATTTCCCTCTTTGTTTCTTGAAGGTCTTTCTCCGTAAAATATGAGTAAGGCTCACTCAGGCGGTTCACAGTATCCATAATATGTTCAGCGTAGTCTGCCGCCGTTCCACCTGGAAGCTGATCAACGGCAGCGACAGAGCAGTCTTGTGTTGTGAAATGTATTGAATTGACATGAACACCCTCCTGAGTCGTTGCATCAAATCCGATGGTGACATTATCACTTCTCAGGATTGTGGTCGCAGTCTGCATTTCTGCAATAGCGCCAAGTTCACGGGCCATCATTTCCACCGCAGTCCTCTGGGGAATCTTGTCCGCCTTCAGTCCTGCACGACTTTGACTTTGTAGAATGAGGCGCGGAATATTAATTGTTGGGACATTGTTAACAATATGGTCAAAGACCATCATCTGTGTCATACACGAATATGTCTTTTCGTTAGTCTTCATGCGAATAAGACTTTCTTGTTCCGCAGATGTAAGCTCCTCTACCTGGGATTGGAGCTCCGCAACTTTTTCCTTCAGAGTGACGTTTTCATATCCAACATAGTCTAGTGCATCACCCTGTTCTTTAACTTTGTTACGGAGACGCTGACATCCGGAACAAGACGTGGAAGCAGATTCAATCTGCTCCTACTTAGCCTTATGGCGGTGGTATGATATTAACGTTTTGTGCGCTTTTTTTGACTTCTTTAGCTCCAATTCCAATTTGGCAATTCCAGTTGTTTCCTTACATTCGCGCAATTGTTTTTGTAGATCTTGAATTTTTATATTCTTTTTTCTAGTTATTCCAATTTTCCGTTGCAGGGCTTGCTTAGCAACTCTTTTTGGTGTCTTCAGTTGTTTTTGCAATTCTTTGATCTTGTCCTGCCGCTTTGACGATGAAGCAGCGACAAAATCCAAACGCTTTTTCATCTTCACCTTGCGGGGTGTAAATGCCTGTGTTGTTCGGGAAATTCTTGCCGTATCAACATCAGGGTTGGCTTCCATGCTGGATGGTTCATCCAGCATTAAAGGAATTGATGTGCCAACAACTGGAGAGACACCACTTTCAGCAGTAGCTTCACCACCAACTTCACTCGGCCCAGGTTCCGAGCTGTCACCACTGAATATTGCAGGAATTTTTTTGGCGTCATCACTAACGTCGTCATCAACACTACGATGGAGAGACTCGGGTGTATCACGAGGTAGCCTCATATCAAAAGGTTTTTCGCATTCTATTCTGAATTTGCGAAACTCTTCGGGATTCCGTAGACTCCTGTATTTCTGTATCGTTGATGACACTATACGTTGGATGTCCGCCTTGTAAGAGCGTTCAGTAGTGATCCCGAATTGGGTTTGTATTATTGATCGTAACAGTCGGTCGCACTCCGCTCGGCTGAACTCAGCGGAAGTCATGTAAACATGATGTGATCCTTTTTAAGTTTTCTGTTTCTGAGCTCTGTAGATTGTGCGCTTTATCATCTAAACAACAGTCAAAGGTAACATTCTGGAAATGTCTACAAATTATTCTGTATTGTTATGGCTACTGAAGATGTATTAGATCTTTCAAATACGGTATTGCGTTACGAACCTTGTAAATTCTACAATTTAACTCAACTGCAATGTTTACTTAACAAAATTAGTGGTCTATTCCTAGTACATTGTAATACCAGAAGTCTAGTTAAAAATTTAAATAAGATTATGGGCTGGTTAAACAGTTCATCTATTCTACTAGATATCATTGCCATAAGTGAAACAAAACTTTTTGGTGATAAGCACACCGTGGTTAACATCAAAAGCTATAGGTTTATTCATAAAAATTCCCTCACTGAAGCTGGTGGTGCGGGGTTGTACATAAAATCCGAGTTACTGCTCAGAGAACGGCCGGATTTAAAACTTGATGACGATGACGTTGAAGATCTGTGGGTTGAATTATTCTCACCGTTCAAAGAGTCTATAATAGTAGGCACCATCTACTTCCATCCTAACAACAGTGTTAACGAGCTCAGTAGAAATTTTGAAAATAGGCTACTATCATGAAAGGCAAATAAATTTAGAAAATACTATCATAAAATCAAAGGCAAACATTTTATATCCTAGGAGACTTTAATATTAACCTGTTGTCAGACAGTCGCATGACTCATGCTCAAATTCTGTAGATTTTGAATCGTATTCTGTGCAGTTCGACTTGTATTTCGCGGGGGAGGATGACTCGAAGACCTTGTGGTCATTCTCCTCCCCGATATCTGATTTTTTTTAATGTTAAATAAAAATGTCTGTCTGGTGCCACATTGTGAAGCTTTACGCACTTGCTGCTCAGCCTTTCCAATCACAACAAAGTGGTGTTTTGACCAGGATGCGAAGGCGGTGCCAGGTGCAACCTTCACAAGAAGAACGTGCAACAGGTGCAGTTCATTGCAAAAACAAAGGGATGTTGTTGCAACGTCTCGGTTGGCGTTGCATTGAAAGTGTGGTTTTCGCATGCCCAATACATGAAAATGACCAGAGACGAACATGTACTTGGATTTAAAACTTGCAACATTTCAATATATTGATGGATTTGGATGTCATCATTTTTGCTTAACCAGAATTGGATTGGAATTGAAGAGACTCGAGTAGTGAAGTTCCTTCTGACCGACGATGCTTCCCAATATTTCCGGTTGCTTGAATATTTCCGAGTCCCTTCTGATACAGCAGTACCAGCCAGATCTCAACGTCGATGGTTCTTCCATTCCCTTGCTGCTTTTGAACACGTAATGGTCTATATGACGCAACACAGTACAAATGCCCTAAATTGCATCCTTGTTTTTTCCTTTATCTGTCGCATTTCATTTACTCCTGATGATGGCTTACGCATAGGCCGAAACGTCGAATAATTTCGATAATTGTGGCTGTTTTATTTGTAATAAAAATCTTTTGAACTTCTTCGCAACTTTCTGTTGAGTTTTGGGACTGCAGATTGCTGTAGGATTGCACGTTAACACTGGATTGCAGCCACCGACACGTAGGGAGCTATTTGTTGCAGGCACAATGCTGCGTCGCCCTGAGACAACCAAAGAAAGGGCCGAACCGACAATCCTCAGCACAATAGCAATTGAGATTAGGCCTATACATTTGACCAGGTTCGCTCTTCTTTTGCTGCTACGAATTCTACGTTCATATGTGGCATACTCACGTCGCCACCTGGGCTTAGGCCAGTGGTTCTTAACCCCTTTCATCAAACAAGGATGCCAAATTTATCCCAGGTTTTCATTTTTTTTAAAATACGAAATTAACAAACTCATCAGTTTAGAACAATTAAGCTCATCAGTTTAGAATCAAATATTACATTAAACCACGATAAGGTGTCAATATATTAAGCCCTACTGACCCCTCAGTGAAAGCAAAGTCTCAGGTCTCCCTCTACGCAAGTTAGGGAAACTTGATTCTCAAAATGCAGCATAGCAAGACCAGACAGGCAAAACAGAAAATTTCCGCCTAAACTTGATCATCACTCAAGCAAAAATTCCTCATTTCTTCATCACAAAGTGGGTCACTTTTGCTGCGAACATGACGACGCAACAGCACTGAACCTTCGCGTAGGAGCCAAGCAAGCATTGCGCGGCCGAACGTCGCTTTCCGCTGAAATTGAAACATTCGTTCATGAGGAGTCTCATTGGTGGCGGTGCAGAGAAGGGTTCGCACAGAATGCAGTGCTACATTGAGAACGTCCCCCCACCTCTCCTCTGGCCATGCGCGGCTATGCAACAGTAGCTCAATTGTTTTCCAGACGGTCTGGTTTACTCTCTCGCATTGGCTGTTTCCGGTCGGATGATACGGAGAAGAGCGGCTTGAAGCAATTCCCCGCTCTGCAAGGAATGCTTTGAAATCTCGGCTCA
>Ga0210059_1012176_pt1 | contig 13049 bp, 9 predicted proteins | sample Ectturendosymbi2_FD_188042 | JGI IMG/M metagenome (GOLD analysis project Ga0210059, IMG submission 188042) | Ecteinascidia turbinata endosymbiont from Florida, USA - Sample 2 (SPAdes) (version 2) | ecosystem: Host-associated > Tunicates > Ascidians > Unclassified | place: Key West, Florida...
ATTGACGAAGAATCAAACGACTGAAAGTTGGATAATAACCTACTTGTAAAAATATATAGGATGATGATCAATGAAAAGGTGTGACAGTGACCTTCCTCTCGCACTCCTCTGGCACGCAAAGAAATCGACAATTTAATTTGCTCGAGTTTGTTTCAGGAAATAAATTTAACGGAAATCTCGGGTATCAAATGAACTTATTTTAGGGGAAATATCAAAATCACTAGCTGGCTTTCAATTACCAGGACAGAGGACGACACTGCAAACCGCCTTCCTGTACGCTTGGTGCTGTGCACACGATGCCTCCTCGACAAGAAGTGCACTCCCATATCCAGAAGCATAGAGTATCAACTCCACCGCCGATTCCTGAGCGCAGCGAAGCACAACGCCTGAAGCCAAGTGGAGGTCGACAGCAGAAATATCAATCGCTTAGCTCCAAAACATCTTTTCGATGCCATCGCAGCCAAACTGACGTAAAACCAACGTCTGCCGGCCGTGCAGAGATTTCATTGCTGCTAAGTTCCAGAGGCTTCTTGGTCAGGACCACCTTGATCGTCGGAATTTTCTATTTCGTGCTGCACAGGCTCATTCTCGGCTCCAGCGCTTGACACCTTTTTCGGAGGAATAATTTTTAGAATCGCTTCCTTCCAATTTGCTTTTTCGCGAAAAGCGAGCAAAATCTCAAACACTGCAAAAAAGTAAGTTTTGTGTGTTTTCTTTATGAAAGAAGGAACTTATTTTCACCAAGCTACAAATAATATTTAACCGCCGATTGTAACTGTTGATCTGGAATTTAACAAAAGTAACGCAGCTGCCGCAGGTTATTTTCTAAAAAATTAAGTATTTTTTCTACCATAAATTGTTTTTATACGATCGGTGAAAAGTAAACACGCAGTTTCTGCTCATAGAAGAATAAGAAAAGCGTGTCTGACACCTTAACCAAGGGCACCATACCTTACGTACCGTTATTTGGGCCACGTACCGTGATTCACAGTTAGGACTTTTCGTGTTTTAATATCAACATTTTCCTCAAGTGGAAGGCGGGCAGTTGCGACACCACTTTCCTCAGCAAGCTTTTGGCAAAGGCCCTGCACACAACAATGTAAATCATGCACATGAGCACAAATACAAAGAACATGAAGATCGGAGCGTTTTGGAAAATATTGCAATGACCCGAACTTTTAGCAGAACATGAAGTTACGTCGAATAAGTCTAGTGCAGCCAGAGTTCACAAAATGCAATAACGTATGTTTTTGTTCTTTTAACATGCACTTTATTTCTTATGCTAATCTTCCGTTCATTCGTACAGGTCGGTCTTAAGTTCTACTCTACCATTCACGACACACCAAATGAAGTCATGAGTTCAGGACAAAACATTACAAAATCATGGAAGCGTGCGAACTTTCCGCAATCTATTTTTCCTAAAACGCAATTTGATGTAAATTGTTTTCCTGTTGTTTTAACTTGTTTCAGTGCACAGTCATGCAATGGACGGTTCCCGTTCAAAACAGACCTGTTCATAACAGACCACTCATAACACACCACATTCACAATAGACCACGTTTAGAACAGACAATGTTCATAAGAAGCATGTTATGAACGTGCTCTGTTACGAACGTGGTCTGTTATGAACTTGATCTGTTATGACACCGAAATATACACGAAACTAAATAAATATTTCGAGTGCAAGAAGTAAGGATCATAAATGATGCCGTGTGTTTCATTTCAGGGAACAAAGAATTATATCCTTGTATATAGCATCTATTTGCATGTTTGTATTAGTACTGCTGAAGTAGTACCAGCTTCGCAAACGTCGAACAGCAACAATCAACTTGCAATGAATTTTAAACACAACCTGAAACCAGCTAGTCGCAGACCTGATCTTATAATGTTTATTTCGAGATAATGTACAGTCACAGACGTACGAGACAAGCGATCTGGGCAAAATTCACTTACCACGGCAAAATTTTTAAAAATCAAGCGAACCAGAGCAGTGCTTCTGAATTTTTAAAGCATAAAAATCAGGGCAGACAAGGGAGGCAGCGTTAAGGAATTGAACAACTGCAAATAGAAATTGAAGATGAATAGGAGATTTTATTGTAAAAATGTGCGAGAACGACGGCTTCACATTATATTGTGGTTCCGAAAAAGTGGAAGAGTTGCTTGTATGCCTTTCACTTTATTTTATGGGAAATGCGCCAACTGCTCTGACAATTCCCACCAAATCTGCACAAAAAACTTGGTCACAGCCGGTATCAGAATCGGGGCAGTTAAAAAATTCACGACAAAATGGTCACCACCCACTCCTGGAAAAAGCCTTCTGGTCCAGTATACCTATCTCAACAACAGTGATGCAGTCGAGACCATAAGTTCCAAGACAGAGACTCCATCAAAAAAATTCAAGACGAAGACATTGTTTTTTTAGACCGGAGGAAGCATCTAAAAATCTGTCGGCTGGCAACTGAAAGCCAACTGCATATTCAGCGCCAAAGTAACACACATTACTTTGCCATGATGTTTCTTGAATTTATCACAGATTTACACGAATGACTGGAAACATTCCATCGACACTTGCTGCCTTTCGGTTTCATCAATTTCATCCATTTCTGCCAAATATTTAAAATTGTTCTCTCCCAACGATGAGACTACCGTAGGTTGAAATGCTGGAGCTTTACCAAGTCATTGTTACCCAGTCGTGATGATAGACCATTCCAAGTCTTAGAGACTGACACAGTGACTTTCATGGCCAAGAACCACAAACAAGGGGTCGAGAACCAAGACACACCCAAAACCTAAACTAAGCCTATTACCAGCAGACCAACTTGCACAAGTAGGGTTAGAGCTTGTAATGAACAGAAAAGACAGCCAAAAGAAAAATATGAAGTCAGTGATGAAACCTACCACCAAACTCATGAGATTTTCTAATAGAAGAGAGGTGCATGACTGGTAGGCAGGTTTTGCATGCAAGAGGACATGCATGTTTCAGAGAAAAAACAAAACCAGCAAAACACATTTACCAATACTATAAATTCAAAACCCTCCAGAAGTGCACTGTGCATGTGTTATGATTGCTCACCTTGTGATGGTTATGATCAACAAGGCCACCAATGACATAAACCACACCAGGTTCAAGACCCGTAAGAACATTTGGAGACTCAGCTGTAAGATAAACCACTTTGTCTTTTGGAAAAGTTTCCAGTAGCTTTTTTTCAAAATGTAGATCCCAGTTGACATGAGATGGATCCATGACTGAACTTAGTCTCTCACTAAGACCGCAAAGATGGTACTGTATGCAGATACAGATTGCAGTAGTGAGTGAAAAACAGCAAAACAAGTGAGAGGAATAAACATATGAAAACCATACTGTAATACATACTGCAAAACAAGAAACAAAATGTTTTTCAAATATATCAGCTCTGACAAGCAATGAAACCAAATGCGAACATAAACGTCAGTTTGTAGAAAATTTGAACCCCTATCCAACAATCATGTTTGCACATACATAACTGACAAAAGGCTGAATGCAATTTAATACTGAAAAAGAAATGACACAACCACTTTACAACGATGCTACAATGGTATGTAGTAGTGGCATTGCTTGCAGACCTAACATAAATTGGATGCTTTTGAAAATTTGATACTGACTTGCACTGGTTGTCGAGATCTTCTGTTTTCTTTGTAACACCAAGCAATCTGTTTTCCGAGCTTTTTTATATCCTTATTGCTCATTAGATGATCAAATGCACAATCTATAGTCACATGAATAAGTTTTTCAAAGTTATGTTTATTGGTAATCTTTTCAAGTTTGAGACGCTTGGGGACATATCCTTGTGAAGCTAGCTTCTCCTTGTGCTCAAGTTTTTTTCGTTTTCTTTGTTCTCTGCATAAAGTGGTTAGTTCCATTGATTTAATGACAAAGAAGTTTCAAGCACTGATTTTTCAAGGTTGTTTTCAGCTGATTTACACATCTTTATCTCGGACAATATCTTGCAGTGCACCATATACAACCAGGAAATACCGGCATGTTGAAACTTAGGCACTGAAAAACAATCTTAGTGCAATGGTTAATTTCATCTAAGAACTAGATTCCAATAGACTTCTTAGTATTCAAAAACAGATGGAAGCTTCTGTCTGCAGCAAAGTGTTTTGATCTATCAAGCATGTTCCCACATTTAACAAAATATGTATCAGTGAAAGCAAAATAAGTTGTGCTAGGATTGTTTGAAACATAAACACATGTAAGTGACTGGTAGTGACTCATGCTTTTAAAAAAACATTGGACTATACTTCTGCAAGAACACAAGAATAATTTTGTTTAAGATCACACCAAGAAATTACCCTTCCTACCTTCTTTCGTCTGCACAGGAGAGCCATTGAATCTGTTTTCTAATTTTCTTTTTCTGATTTTTTGATATTTTTTCATTTTCTAAAAGCTCATTCAACTCATCCATTCCCATTTCTGAAAAACAAATACACAATGGCAAACCCAATGACTAAGAATTCAAATTTTACAACTTTTAGGAACCCACAAAGCAATCAGGATTTTATTGTAATGGTTTTATAGAGTATTGTTTCATTGTTTCACCAGAAGCAATACTGTCAAAAAGATTCCAAATGAGTGAATGAATCCCTTCAGCTCAAATTATCCACATGTGTGAATCAACCCAAAATGGAGAGTTATAATGAATAAAAAATTTAAATCAGAAAGACTTTATTGCCAAAGGTATGAGAATGAAAGCATGGCCATAAAGAGAAATCCCCACAAATTTGACTAATCTGATGTAATAAAACTATCCATTCTAATTAAAAACTAGGAAGCTTAGAATGCTTAACACTTTGAGAGCTGGGGTACGATATATTCGTACTTTGAAATCAACCTAAAACCAGTAGTTGTCAGTTGCCTTAACAACGCCATAGCTCCTCTGCCGATTGTGCTAGAGAGCTGTTCAAACCCTCAAACGGATTGGCCATTCTTCTAGTCCGCACTCGAAAAAAATCTTTTGGTTGGAGTTCGCGGATTTTTTGTGAGTGACGTCATAAGTGAAGTAGTTTTTGGGCCATTTTGGCTCATGTTACCTGGCCTAGGCCCAACCACTAGGCCAAAGTATTTTGCTCAAGTTTTTATTGGAAACTAGGCCCGAGTCTGATCCTTCCGAGCGTTTGATCCACTTTCTAGCATTTCTGGTTCAAAGGTTATGATCTAAAATAAAAGAATTACTTAATTATCTAATTAACTACTTAGTCAAATCTTTTTATTATTTTAGATCATAACTTTTGAACCTGAAACTTTTGAAAATTGTAGCCTAGTTTCCAATAAAAACTTCAGCGAAATACTACCATTTAACAGTTTGGGCCCAGGGCCAGGTGAAGTGCGCAAGGTGGCCTAAAAGTCCTCCACTTATGATATCACTCACAAAAAATCCGCACCCCTCAACCAATAAATTTTTTTGAGTGCAAACTACAAGACTTGCTGATTCTTTTAAGCTTTCAACCGGATCTGTGAGCGCTTACCAGACCAGAGAAATTCCCACACAAAGCCACATGCAATCTGGTTGTTTTGACACGAACCGCTTGATTTAGACCGGATGTCGAAGTGTTAAGCTGAAAAGAGAACCAAATGGAACTCACAAAAAAGCTTTTCATTGCAGACGCAAAGACTTACCAAATCTTTTGAGGGTTTGCACAGCTCTCTAGTGCAATTGTCGGTGGAGATATTCCTGTGCAAAATCATGTGCAAACTGCTGGATTTTTGCCTTAGCCTACCAGAACGGAAGGTGTTAATTATCTAATTGTGGAATTAGTTACTAATGTTTTTGGTTTTAGGTTATAACTTCTGAACCTGAAACCCCAGCAAATCATCCAAAGTATCAAGACTCAGATTTTAGCCTAGTTTCTAATAAAAACTTGAGCGAAATACTACCATCTAACGGTTTGGGCCAAGGGCCAGATGAAGTGGACTAAAAACGCCTAAAACAACTCCACTTATGATGTCACTCACAAAAAACCCGAATCCTAAAACCAAATTTTTTTTTCATTGCAGATGCGAAAACTTGTCAAATCTTTTGAGGGTTCTAACAGCTATATAACGCAATCATGTGCAGAGATATTCCTGTGCAAAAACATGTGTAAACTGCTGGATATTAGTCTTAGCCCTCTGGGAAGCCAAGGTGTTAACACTTTGGCGTCCGGCCACTTTTGGGGATTTCCGAGAAAAAAACACCTAAACGCACGTGGCTTTGTGCAGGAATTTCTCCAGTCCGGTACGCACTACCGACCTGGTTAAAGTCTCAAAAGACACGGCAAGTCTTGTAGCTTGCACTCGAAACAAATTTTTTTGGCTGGGGGATGCATATTTTTTGTGAGTGACGTCATAAGTGAAGGACTTTTAGGCCACCTTGCCCACTTTACCTGGCCCTGGGTGCCAACCGTTACATGGTAGTATTTCGCTGAAGTTTTTATCGGAAACTAGGCTACAATCCGAGTCTTTTGATACTTTGGATGACCTGCTGGGGTTTCAGGTTCAAAAGTTATGATCAAAAGTAATAAAAATATTTGACTAATTAGCTGATTAGATAATTAATTTGTTTATCTTATATCATAACTTTTGGACCAGAAACGCTAGAAAGTCAATCAAAGGCTCAAAAGACTGGGACTCGAGCCTAGCTTCCAATAAAGACTTTAGCGAAACACTTTGGCCTAGCAGTTGGGTCCTAGGCCAGGCAACATGAGCCAAAAAGGCCCAAAAACTACTTCACTTATGACGTCACTCACAAAAAATCCGCAACCGCCAACCAAAAAATGTTTTTCAAGTGCAGACTAGAAGACTGGCCAATCTGTTTGAGCCCTTGAACAGCTCTCTGGCGCAAATGGCGGAGGAGCTATGGTGTTGGTAAGGCAACCGAAAACTGCTGGTTTTAGGCCGAAATCTAGGTACAAATATATTGTATGCCAGCTCCCAAAGTGTTAATCAGAAACAAACGTATGTCAGTGGAATCACAGGGAAAGAGAATGTTTCTGAAGATTGAAATTGTATTACATCCATGTTTCTGATGAGTTTTATTATCTGTTTTGCGTTTGGTTGCCGTATTAACTTCATTGTTAGCCACACGAAATGGTGTTAAAAAATTAATGTATACCACCCTTCAACAAAGGTTACCTATGCCTCTGAGGTACTTCCGCCTACTACAGTTGTACGTTTTGTGAATTAACACTTTGTACGTTTTGTGAATTAACACTTTGATGTCTGGGTTAATTCAAGCGGTTCGCAAAAAAACAGCTGATTCGCACGTGTCTTTGTGTGGGAATATCTCCACTCCTGTACGGGATACGGACCTGGTCGAAGCGTCAAAAGATGGAGCAAGTCTTGTAGTTTGCACTTGAAAAAATTTTTTGCTTGGGGGGTGCGGGCTTTTTGTCAGTGATGTCATAAGTGGAGGACTTGTTGGCCACCTTGACCAACTTCACCTGGCCCTGGGCGCTAACCGTTACATGGTAGTATTTCGCTGATGATGTTATTGGATTCTAGACTACAATCCGAGTCTTTTGATACTTTGGATGACCTGCTGGGTTTTCGGGTTCAAAAGTTATGATCTAAGTTAGTAAAAATTCTTGACTAATTAGTTAATTAGATAATTAATTAATTTGTTTATTTAAGATCATAACTTTTGAACCAGAAATGCTAGAAAGTCGATCAAAGGCTCAAAAGACTCGGACTCAAGCCTAGTTTCCAATGACAATATCAGTGAAACACTTTGGCCTAACGGTTGGGCCCTAGGCCAGGCAACATGAGCCAAAATGGCCCCAAAACTACTTCACTTATGATATCACTCACAAAAAATCCGCAACCCCCACCCAAAATTTTTTTTTCGAGTGCAATCTGGAAGACTGTCCGATCCGTTTGAGCCCTTGAACCGCTCTCTAGTGTAATCGGAAAAGGAGCTATGGCGTTAATACGGCAACTGACAACTGCTGGTTTTAGACCGAAATCTAAGTACAAATATATCATATCCCGGCTCTCAAAGTGTTAATTGGCAACCCTGGTAATGATGCTTACACCACGACAAATGCTTTCTGTTCATCATAATCCCTATTGTGACAGATGTGCACGTGATGCTGAAGAGAATAGAATGTGAAAAAAGTGTTTGGTCGACAAAACATCGCCAAGGAAAGACTGAGCATCATCTACACTCTTCGATATAAGGTAAAGAAATCAAAAATATATGCTGCCCTTGATTGTAAGCTGCATGAAAAAAAAATGCATAAGCCGTGGCTTACAATCGAACAAATACAGTATGCATGTTTTACATGTGTGTGTTTAAAGTCTGCTATCCGGCTTTTTTTGGGACTAGGTCTGGCTTTTTTTGGTGAAGATATGTTGGCAACCCTGACCACCACCTTTGACTCATCAGTGGCAGTATCATCCCCAGCAATCATCCAGGTGGCTGCATGAATATTCAACCAGTTTTGTTGCTGCTTGAACTCGCCTTGCACAAACTGCCTTTGACATTATGTTTGCATGGATGCTAATGGGTTATGGTAACACGAACGGAGTTTCATTCAGGCTGGGTTTATACTTTCTCTGTCCAGTTCAGTTCCTTACAGAACTGGTGCACCACAAAGAGTGGAACTGGTTGCAACCCAGCACTCCCTTCACAACTGTGGATCATCCTGGAAACACCCTTTTTTGACTGTGTTGTTTGTTACCTTTTTCACATGGCCTTTTCATTAACTGAAATGTGTCTTATTGTTAGCTTTTCCAGGGACATCTGACATGATAACTGTTGTGTTTTTGTCAGTGTCCTAGCAGACTCTTTATTTTGGAAACGTAAATATATTACCCCTTTTATCACCAATAAACTACTACCAACTACTACTACTAGAAAGAAAACAAATACGAAAATTTTTTAAAGCCAAATAATCTTTGCTGAAATAAGAAATTACATCAACTTTACTAAAAAAATTCAGCATCACTATGATAAAAAATATCAGAAACTTGCTTTTATAATTGTGCTCCATTAGATGTAGAATTTGAACTTTCTGATGTCCATCAATACCAGAGCATATATGATCAGAAATAGTTTGTTCAACTGATGTTAATGAAGTTTTATCAGGTTTCTCCATTGCACCAAAATTTAAGACAGTGACTTCAAACCATAAGCAAATTCCGTACAACTACAGATAGCTTTTTGTTAACATCTGTACACAACACATATAAAACAGACAGTCAATTTATTTTAATTTATAGTTAGAATACTTACACAAAAAAGTTTGCAACTGAACTGGATAGTACAGTTAAATAAGGCCATAAAAATCTATCACCTTGATGAAAGACCACACAATTAAAAAAATGTATAAGGCAGTGGCTATAGGTCTGCTAGCAAACATTCATTTTGGAAAACTAACGTGTCTGCCTCCTGTAACATGACACTAATGCACAATGAGTGTGTCAGCTCAATGAGAGCCAAATTGAAAACCACTCACACAGTGGATGTAGACGCTTACCCTCAACTATGTTCATGGTGTCATCAATGTCAGGGTTGCCAGATATTTGCCGTAGCTTGTGGCCAAAATGGACATGTGCAAGCATTTTTTTGAAAAAGTTATGGCCAAAAACACAAATGAATGTTTTGAATATCATAATTTATATAATCACGGAGGACTTAGAATGTTAGAAAGGCAGTACATTTTTTTTGCCAAAGAAGTAGGCCTACAGTTTTGCCAAAGAAGCAGGTTTTGACTGTAAAACACCAAAAATTCATATCACAACTTGTCTTTCTTTATCCTAGAAAAACGTACAACCAAATATTAAAAACGCTATTGTAGATAAACACTTTAAATCTGACACACTTCTGCTAGTTTTAAATTAACTTCTCAATCCAACGGCAATGCTAAAATTTTTTTGATCTTGTGCTCCAAGGCAAATGTATATGAACAAGAGACTAAATTCATGGATGATAATAACCACATGGTGAAAACTACCATTAAGTCCTCATATTCATATATCATATGAACGAAAGGATAAGAACACTTGAGAGCAAACAATGAGTCAAATGACAGGTCCGACTGAAACACTTGTACAAAATCTACAGATTGCAAGGGCTAAATAATTACTGAACTCTTCAAAGCAATACAAGGTTGAAGTATGGCAGTATAGAGTTACTATGATAAGAATGATGAGAAACCTCTAACAGTAAAATTTAACCAAAATGCTTCTTATACAACATTAGGCGTCTCACAACTACCCATTGCTTCCCCACCATCATCTGCGTTATTACTCACCTTTTACATTAGAGCCTACTAGTGTTTTCTCTTTTGCATATTTTTGTATTTTTTACTGTTCTATGTTTGCTTTGTATGACTACTGTTGAACTGTTTGTTTTCTTTTTTGGGGGATTGCATATTGCCATTCCAGCACTGCTAAGCTTAGAGAATAAACAACCTTGCCACTTTGTTATATCCAACACCTCATAATTTTTCATTCTCAGTTCAGGTGTATTTCAACCTACAGAACAACATGGTCAAAATGTCAATATGTTTTCACCATATTTATTACTCTTACTTAGTTGTGAGGTAAGGCAACTTTGAGTTAGACTAGGCTTACCATACGTCCTGTTTTAGTCAGGACAGTCCCAGTTTAAAGGCTATGTCCCTGCGTCCCGATCAGCCTACCAAAAAGTCTCGGTTTTGCATTCAGTCAGCAAGTATGAATAGCATAAGTGTTCAGAAGCAGAATGTGGAAGCCCTTATCTGTAAGTCAATTAATACTGGCTTTTCCTGCTGTGATTTCTACAAAAAAATAAAATTGAACAAAGACTTCTTGAAGAAAATAATTTATATTGTCTACAGAAAAGCATTATTGGGCAAATAAGCAAATTTACAAACGCTTGAACACTGTTTTGTTTCTTGGTAAAATATAGGAAGTGACTAAGGATACGCCTGTCCTGATGAAATTCAAATAAAGGGTCAGTTTGTCAGTCAAACTGCGTGGATCATACAGTGTAATGGTTATGCACTACGCCTTCTACGCCTATGGTTTTCGGTTCAAATCTCACCTTGGCCACTTTCGTTTTCTTTTTTTTCTTTCGACTTTCGTTTTGTTGTTTTTCAGGCGTACGTCTTACGTTTACGGGTTAGTGTTAGGTTAGGGATAGGATAGCGTTAGGCTAGGGTTAGGTTAGCTTATGGTTAGTGCTACTTTAGCATTAGGTGTGCTTAGGGTTAGCTTACCTTAGCTTAGGGTTAGGTTAGGCTTAGGTCAGCTTAGGATTAGATTAGGGTTAGTGTTAGGTTAGGGTTATCTTAGCTTAGGGTTAGGTTAGCATTAGGTTAGGATAGGGCTACAGTTAGGGTTTATCTTTTACATTTACTTCATTTCTAACAAGCCTACTGCACTCTCGTCGTGCGTAACTGTTACGTCACAGGTGGCGTATTAATAAGTTTTCCTATTTTAAGATCCACAGGCATATCTATAGCCACTGCCTAAAATGTATTATTTTAGTTTTTCTTGGTGTCATGACTATAGGAATCGAAAATAGCTACATACTCCAAGTAAAATATTAACCACATTTATCTGATAAGGCTCATTGTTCTAAAGCGCCCCGGTTTTCAGTCACAAAAAATGGTATGAGGTATGCTTAGGTTAGACTAGAGTGAGCTACGCCGTTGTTGGTTGAGACAGAAACTGCTTTACTTCGTTCAACGGTGAAAAAACTTTTTGTAATGCCTTAATAAACAACAACATTTTGCTAATGCTATGATCTACCAATAATTCATTGCCCTGTTCAGCTTATATCTGGGCCAGTCATAATTTATTGAAAACTACCCGCCTATTACTAGAATGTAGGTTGTGCAGCAATGCTTATAGAAGTTGTATAAATCAACCAAGATCAATTGTTTAAATTAATAAGTCACCTTAAAGATGAAGTTGTATTTATGTGTAAAACCGTGCAAGTTTCAGCATAAATAATACTGTAACTGAAATAGTAAGTGTGAAAAAGCATGTGTGTTACGATCCTAAGGTTGCTCTATTTGTAGTGCAATACTAATACATGTGCTGTGAAACAATGTTTATTTCACTGCCAAGACCATCTACCAACCATGGTATGTTAGAAGTACTATTTCAGGTCATGATGTTGCATTTAATTCAGAAAGATTTAATGCCAGTGTGACTACAGTACTAGCATGATTGCTACAGGCTGCTGTGTTATCATAAGGTCAGCTTTTCGGGCATAAATGGTGCATGTGTTCATTTTCAAGCTGAAGCAAGGTATGATCCACGTGTTGAGATGCCACTTTATTGCTGTCTTTAGCAAAACCTCGTTGGCTTGGCCTACACCTGCATCAACTGACCTACGCCTTTGTCGTCACAAACATCCTTGTCTCGTATATGCGGAAGACACGTTGCAAATGTAGACCGCTATATGCTGCTGAACTTGAAGGACAGTCTGCACGCGCTTCAGAAGCATGTCTAGTGTAAATCCACCTTCAGTCTGAAAGTTAGGATCCCGAGCGGCAGGGAACATTGCAGTCTATAGAGAGAAATTAGACAAGTAGATTTTTATTCAACTATGTACTTTCCACGATGGATGTAAGCAAGGAATCGATCAGCAAATTTTTAATAGGAAATCGATTTCACGTAAAACTACGCATCCTCAGTCCTGAAAATTGCAAGCAAAGCTTGCGGGTGAAAACTTGAAAGGCTGAAGCAACAGCAGAGAAAAGACAAACTCAAGACTACAATCAAAATTTCGTAACACAAGCTCATAAATCATAACATCTTAACAAACTGACTGACGTCAAGAATACTATTGGCCACAAAAAAAACTGTGACTCATTAAATAAGTGTTTACTCAAAAATTAAAAAGACGTTTACTCAAATAAATAAATGACTCAAACATCCAACTTGTTGATGCTAATGGCTGAAAAATTTCTCCAACTAAAAACTAACTCTTGGTGAAATGACTAACAACGGTAGAGAAAAATAGTAAGCCATGTGCGGGCAGTAAGTCTCTGGGGTACGCATTTAAATCTGCCACGAGTTCGCTTTAAACGCT
>Ga0210059_1012177_pt1 | contig 13048 bp, 8 predicted proteins | sample Ectturendosymbi2_FD_188042 | JGI IMG/M metagenome (GOLD analysis project Ga0210059, IMG submission 188042) | Ecteinascidia turbinata endosymbiont from Florida, USA - Sample 2 (SPAdes) (version 2) | ecosystem: Host-associated > Tunicates > Ascidians > Unclassified | place: Key West, Florida...
TTACGATGCTTTGTGTTGTTTGACTCAATCCGATGTTGTCTTCCGCTTTGTGCGCTAGCTTTTCTCTCAACACAGCTTGCTTACTCCCACCGCAGCGTTTAAAGCGAACTCGTGGCAGGTTTAAATGTGTACCCCAGAGACTTACTGCCCGCATATGGCTTACTATTTTCTCTACCGTTGTTAGTCATTTCACCAAGAGTTAGTTTTTAGTTGGAGAAATTTTTGAGCCATTAGCATCAACTAGTTGGATGTTTCCGTCATTTATTTATCTGAGTAAACGTCTTTTTAATTTTTGAGAAAACACTTATTTCATGAGTCAATTATTTTTGTCGCCACTAGTATTCTTGACGTCAGTCAGTTTGTTAAGATGTTATGATTTATGAGCTTGTGTTAGGAAATTTTGATTGCAGTCTTGAGTTTGTTTTTTATCTGCTGTTACTTCAGGCTTTCAACTTTTCACCCGTAAGCTTTGCTTGCAATTTTCAGGACTGAGGATGCGTAATTTTACGTGAAATCAATTTCCTATTAAAAATTTGCTGATCGATTCCTTGCTTACACCCATCGCGGAAAGTACATACTTGAATAGAGATATGTGCCAGTTTGAATCACCGCAAAAAGACGAAAGCAGATGGCAGTCGACAGATTCCTCGAAAGCATACAGAAACACTAGTGCTTTTAAGTGTATACTGAAGTACATCACTAGCGATACCCAAAAATGTCATCTAGGAGCTCTAATAAGTTTTCAAAGCTAGCGTTGCTTCAGTCAAAAAACTAAAAGTCATCCCTTGGCTAAGTTACCTGAGCTAAGCATGTTTAATTAAGTGCACACATGAACGGTCTTTCATCAGAAGACTTGTGTATTATTTGCATTGCATTCATCACAGTAGCATACAAAAGGAAATACATTTGGCTGCAAATTTATATAAATGAGTAACAAGTTTCGAAGCGTGTCTGCCTTCAGTTCAATTCCGTTTGTACTCCATTTTGCACTCCTTTGAAGAGTGGTGAGTCTGTGGCGTGGACCTTTCCAAGCACATACTCAGTAACGACGAGCACGAAAAGTGTTGTTGCCCTGACAACATTTTCTGCCCCCCAAAATTTTGTTGAGACCACAAATTTGTTTCAAACACAAAATAAAAACTAAGATCTTCCTCCCATAAAAATGTATTTTGCACCGCCAAACCTGAAAACCTGGCTACGGCCTGGGTGGTCCTGGACAAAACCTACTTTTTCCTTTGTTTTATTTCCATAGGCAAGAGCGCAGATGAACAGGTCGACACCAGAAGCTGTGGATACACCAGTGTCAACAAAGGATCGTGTTGAAATGGCCTCAAGATTCCCTGGGCCTCAAGCAACGAAAGATCCAAAAGTAGTGACTGCGATGAAGTCTCATCCAGGGGTTAAAAGATCTACCGGACAAACCTTGTCTAAAGTGATTAGCAGCTCGTCCGAGATTTCAACAGTGAAAATCCCCATTGATTCTTCTAAAAAAGATTGAGAATTTCCTGGGAAAGCAACTACACCTGACTTGGTGTCAAAACATTTGAACGAAGTTCACCAACCTTCGAAACAACAGCTGGTCCAGGGATGCTCAACAGAAAGAACCCCACCGTCCTCTCTCACCAACAGTTGATACACTTTGTGCCACATCCATCTGCTCAAGCAACACCCTGCAACAATATTGAGCAGGAAGTGGAGACGACATTGTGCAGCACTGACAATAAGAAAATTCCGCGCCTGCAAGTCAAGGAGGTCCCTTCGCACCAAGAGCGAAAGAGAATTTTTGCTGATGCATTGACACAACAAGGAAAATTTCAACAGATGAAATAAGCAACACCGTCTCGTTCTCGCGTGGGTCCATATACCTTCCGACCAAGTTCAAAGTACGGATGCAAGTTGGAACAATACCGAGCTCTGCAGAGGTCAGAAAATTTCGCAACCTCAACTACCGAAGAAAAAGTCGCAACTCATGATTCATCAACAGCCAGTCGGTTGCTGTCAGCCACTAATGCCGTCACTGTAAAAGCTCTAGCGAAAATAAAAACAAAACTGGATGAAAAAAACGTTCTCGTAGATCTTGTTCAATCGCTGGATACACAAGAAGAAATAAAGCCGGATGCGGATGAATGGAAGGTTTTTTTCTCCAACCAAAGCAACCGCGTAAAAGCTCCAGCAGACGTTGGCAAGCTAACTTCACGGAACACGTCACCGAAGCTTTCGCCGGGAGGAAAAACTGGAGCTCGAAAGAGCGAAATACCGCCTCCTCGGGCAATCGGAGTCACAAAGCGAAAGAATGATCAGATCCGTCCAGCACAGCAAGACAAAATTCCTGGACAGGTTCACGAAAAGAAGGAACGTGTTGAAAGCAGCCAAAAACCAAGGGCAGAACGAACAAGCGACATGGGAAGGAAAACTCCAAAACAAAAGTCGCAGTCGACATCGTCGCCCGATGCCGTGCAAACATGTTGCAATAGATGTCAGCACCAGCACAGTGGAAAGCAAACGGTAAAGCGCAGATGGTTGCCTTTGCCGAGAAACGTCACTTCGCTGAGATTGTACGGACCAGCGTTTTTCCGAATGAACAGACAAAATACTAAGCGAGACGCTTCTAAAAAGGCGAAATATCAACCAAAACTTGCCACCATTCCCGAAGAACCTGAGGAAATCGACCCTAAGTGGAATGAGCCGCTAAAACTTGTACAGGAATATGAGGAATATTGTAAAGGAGCTTTAGCAAGAATAGCTGAAACGAGCGCTAGGTATGAAGAATTAAAAGCTGAAGAGGTTCAAACACATACCAAGCTGGTGGCAGAGAGCGAGAACTCTGAGTTTATGACTTAAATCTTTTTTGATCGTGTTTCGTCAACACTTTTGCATGGGATTAGTATTTTAGTCGTGACGCTTCATTTTCATTTTTCTTGACAATTTCGAGCGTTCAGACTTTCTTTGATGCTAACCTTTGCAAATAGATCAGAAAAGATTTTGCTGTTTTGTCTAAACTACCTGTTCTGTAACTTTGAGACAGTTCGTGAGTCTTCACTGGCAGAAGAGTGGCTTCAAAAAACATTAGATTGTGATTCGTTTGACCCCCACCAAAAACAATTAAATGTTTTTGGTAAACATCGAAAAGACCAGGTCCTTCCCGCCATTTTTATGTAGAAATTTTATTTCCAACGTTTTTGGTTTGAGCTCTATGACTTTATGAATGGAAGCAACTCGCTTTTCTCAGCAACTTGGAAAAACGAGTTTTCCTCCAAAACGACGTAATAATGACGTCACCGGTGCGTGAAAACTACCCCAAAAGATTCATTGCTGATTCCCGGATCCAACGATGCCTTCATTGACTCTCTAGCTCAATCTGTTTAGGAGTTATGGCCGATCATAACGCGGGCGTTAAGCAGCTGTGCACTTCAGTAGGTGGAGTTCAAGTACATTGGAGTGGAATTCACGACGGTGGAGTACAGGAGCCGGAATGTAAGTTTGGACTCCTGCCGGAGTCTCAAGGAATTTCCAAAATAGCAGTACGGCCTGAGTTGTTTTTTTCACGAAAAATCGGAGCCGGAATCAGTTTTTGAATAGCTTGAGTCATTCAAATTGGAATTAAAGGTGTCGATGTGCAAACCTTAAATATGTTTAGGAGTCGGAGCGGAGTAAATTCAGCCAAACAGGAGTGGAGTTGGAGTCAAAAATTTCAGACTCCGTAGCCTACACCACTGATTTACGAGGGAGGGGCAGGTCCGTAGCCTGTATTCGCAGCAAGGGGAGACAAAAATCACGAGCGGCCCACACTTTTTCAATACAACATTGGATTTATGCAGCCACCGGGTGGCCAAACATGAAATGGGGGCACATATTTTAAATGGGGGCGCCGGCACCACTGCCTCTTGCCCTGGCGACAGCCTTGGCGAGTGGACGAAAAGTTGGATAAGGAGATTTAAACGGATTGGTAAAGCAAACGCCTTTCTGCCTAAACCATATCGCTCTAGTGCAACTACGGGAGCTTTCAAACACAGCAAAACTATCAATTTGTCAATCGCTCTTGGTTTCCGGTCGTCACATACAGCCATAAGTGTTGACATCATGGCTGAAGAAGTGCTATCTCAATACAAGCGGAGGTGATGGCATTTTGGGTTAAGTTTATGGCGTCACATTTCGTGACCAGTGTTTTAAAATGGTTGTCACATAAAACTGCTAAACGTGTTACGAAAACTGCTGGATTCTGCTATAAATCTTGTCAGACCTTTTCAGCCGAAATCTACTTAAAGTGGTGAAATTCTGCCGAAGTAGCCTACTGCTATTTTTGAGGTGATTGAAATCAACTCAGGAAGCTACAGCACGTATCAATTTTTGGTCTTGCATCTACACTGGACAAGTGCAAAAAATATTCGTCTTGGCCACCACACTTATCGCCTTACAATTTTTTTCGTCGACAGTTTGAGCAACGTAAGTGCATCTTACCTCCTTTTAGTACGACGCACAGTTACAGTTTATAACAATCTCTTTCAAATGGTCGCATGTGTTTATACACAGGGGCGTAACGAATGGGGCGGGTAAGGGGTCACAATTACCCGGGTGCCTAATAACTATAGGGGTACCGAATGACTGTGGGGAGCGAAGAGTCCCAAGACAATCGGAAGATCTTTCTTCAATACACTAAATTTGCTTCCGAAAGACCTCAGATTGGAACTTGTGGGTGACAAACTTGCTTCTTACCCCGGGCACCATCTAACCTCATTACGCCCCTGTTTATGCAGCAGAACAATGCTCAGTGATAAACAGTTTGAGCATAGCTTCCGCCCCTACAACTTTCGCGGGATCAAGTCATACGCGCTGACCCAGCACAGAAGCAAATCATTTAAACATCACCAAGCCACCTAGTTACTTGTCACTTTGACACAATTATCTACTTGAAGCAGCTTCGTTGCATCATACTGAAAAATTCCAAATGATTGAAAGCAGGCCAGCTGGTTGTGCCTAGTCCTGATGTTGCCCTGTGTAAGGTGTCCTAAAGAAGATCAAGTATTTTTTGATGAAGAAAGTGTAAACGTTTTCATCTCAATAAACTGTTGAAACATTTTTTTGGTCAGGAGTTTGTTACCTGCAAACCTGCCAAACGGTTTTTAAAATCCTGCTAAAAGGAGCTAACTGCTAGATTGAAAAATTTTCAGCTAACAGTAAGAAAATCCTGCTAGATTTAGCTGCAAACCAGCTAAAATGCAACACTGGCCATATGTGTCCCGCGGGCTGTGTGTTTGTGAGCCCTGGTTTACAATTTGAAACTGCTACACTACACACAAGAAGTGAGAATGCGCATTACGTATGCAAGAAAACCTTCGATTTTCATTTTTATTTTATTTGTTTATGTCCAGACACGAAGTCCATAGTATGAACACACATACCCTGCAGAACACAGGTCGTTGAAAACAGACAAAACAGGACGTAGTACAAGGCATTGAAGCCGGCGGAATCACAGGCTTACAGACACTTTTTGCAACCGCACTGAAGACAGAACCACAGGGTTACAGACACATTCTTATAACTATTGTTAGCTAGCACGTAACACTTGTTACAAAACTACTGCGGAGTAGGGCGCCAATTCCTAAATTGGTCGAGTCTAGGTAAAATGCGAAAGCATCGTGGCATGACACGCCATGAATCAAACGGATAGGCCCAGAGGTGTAGTGGGGTGGGAACGCATGGGAACGGCGTTCCCACACCTTTTTGCACTAGAAACGTTACTTGAAGATTTAGATTTTTCATTTCAATTTCTACACATAGCGCCTGGAGCGGCATATATGAATAAATGACAAGTTATCTCGTGTATAGCACTATTGCAGTAGCGTGATTATACAATTACTGTTTGTGACATCAACAATGGTATTTGGATACTCGACGATTCGTCTGATTGTTTGCATTTATCATTACTCTGCTGCAGGGCCGGATTTAGCTGATGCGAGGCCCTAGGCTAATCACCTTGTGAGGCCCCTCTCCCACTGTTACGAGTATTACAAGTATTGCAACCCATAGAGGGTGGCAACGACATGCTTTAGATTCAGTAGAATGTCTCTTTTTAGTGGGTTCTCATTACTGAATCTTGGATCGTTTGTGCAAGTAACATCCTGTTTAACAAAGCCTTGTCACTGAGTTCTAATCATAATATATTGTTCTATTACTCAATTTTTATTACTCAAAAATTTTATTACAAAATTTATTACTCAATAAATCACCAATCAATCTTATTTTGTTTTCCATGTTTTATTAAAAGCAAATATACAAAAAAATATGAAAATAACAGTGCTCACCAATTCACAATATTCCAACCATACGAGGCACTTCTCGACATGAAGTAGTCCATACATAAAATAATGCTGACTTATACTAAATTCTAACATTGTTCATCAGATAAATATATCGTACACGATTCAAATATACTGCTTCACTCAATGTTCTAATATTTCGCTAAAACTGACACTTTCTGTACTGTTCACTGACTGACAATTCGTGCCTGACTAGTCGCGATTCGTTCTTCAAATACCAGTAACATTCGTTCGTGCGGAAATTTATCATTAAACAAGTTTTTGGTCTTGTTGGGTTTGTTCGAAAGTAATCTCAGTCAAAAGTGGTTGAATCGAGAAGGAATCAAAGTATTCAAGTGACCTCTGACGAGCTGGGTTCGACCCAAGCGAGCCACAAAGGGTTGTGACTGACATGCCAAGCAGGATACAGTTAGATAAGGACTTACCTAAGTGTGACAATTCAACCAGAAGGACCTCAACCAAGTGCAGTTTGACTGCGACGTCACAAAAATCGTTTGAAACAATTTTTGTACGGCATCCCGAGTCGGAAAGCGGAAGGACGTTAAAAACATCCGACGGTGAAGAGAGAACCAGTTGACTGAGAAAATTTAGCAACATATTATCAAAAGCAATTTAGCAATAATTACTACATTAACACGAACACTTACCTTGACTGGTTTGACAGAACTTCACCCGGCCAAGCCACTTTTTATAGTTCGGCCTGGCAGAGATTCCCCTGGACATTCCAAATTTTCTAAGCTGTTGAAGTTCAACGAACCTTCACAACAGAGGGTAAGCTGTCGCAGTTCACCGAACCTTCACGACAGAAAGAGTCTTGTTGAAAAGACCGATTTTTTGTGCAATGCAGCCATATTGAGAGCTGAACATTCTTTCTGAGTTTTGTTAACACCTCTTTGTTCCAGGTGTCTGATTGGCTGATTCTTGTGATTGGTTAGCTTAATTGGCTTCTGGAAGTTTCTTGGACTTGTTTGTGTTTGGGTTTTTTTCTTCTGAACTTCAGTTCGTGTTCCGTTGGCACATTTCCTGTCACATGCGGTTCCTGTCATGTGTGCTTCTGGTCACGTGCACTTCCTGTTCATGATAGTACATTAGCTAATAGTCATATGATTTTTGTTGACCTTTTCCAGTTGTTCCATTAAGGTGACTTGAGGTTATTGTCCTTGGGTAACAGTCTGTCAGTCTCCGTAGTCATAGCAACGGGCTGACATCCAATTTTTATTGGTTTCATCTTCTCATCATTGCTGTCAGATTTATTGGCTTCTCTGTAGCGCTGATTTTATGTACAAGAATTCGTGTTCAGGCAAACTTGCCTGTAACATTCCTCCGGCGTTCACGGAAATTGATTGTCTAATCAATTTTTAATCTTCTTTGTTCCTTCTCGGGTTTGTCTCAGGAAGATTGTTGTTTCAATGCTTTTCGCTTCAAGAATCCTTGTTTGCTTCGTGTGGATCTGAAGAATTTCTTCCTCTTCTGGTTTTTTGTCATAAATAAAACCGAGTCCAAAAACCTCTGCTACATGTTGCTTGAGATGTCCTCAGTAAAGATGGCACGGGCCGTTAATGGACCGGATTTTGGGCCACAACCACTCGGTGGTAATAAAAGTGACTGAAACCACTTGGCATTGCTTTGTCGTTGCTGTATTTTAAGGCAAATTTGCTTTCCCCATATGTGAGCATTCCGTCAGGCGCGACAGGCAGGTACACTTTAAGAAACTGTTCGTGTATGGTGATAACTTCTTGCATGAGTGTAGCGGTCAGCAATTTTGGTGCTGAGTGGCTTCTTGGAGAGGACGTGTTTTAGGCAACATTTTGATGGCGTGCTATAGCTGTTTTTGATATATGCACCAAATAACAATATTTTTATAAGTAAGGTTGCGGGATTTTACATTTAGAGTTTTAAGTTTAGGGCTCTAGGTTTAGGGAATTAGGTTTAGGCTAAAGGTTGAAGGTTTTATGGTGAGGGTTCAGGTTTATAGGCTTGTAGGATGAGAGGTTTTGGTTGAGAGCAGAACGGCCTCCGGAAAGTCTTCTATAGGAGGGCTGTATTTTCTGCGGATGTCTTGACATTTTAAAATTGACAAAAAATCCACTGATTTGTATAGTATTGTTTCATATTTTAGTTTTTGGGGGTTTGGAGCTTTTTTGGGGGGCTAAGCTCAATAAAGCTCTCCCGTAGTGACGGGACTGGTTGAGGGTTTTATTTTTAGGTTTAGGGTTTTAAGTTTAGGTTTTGGGTTTAGGTTTGCAGCTTTAGGCTTAAGGTCTTAGGTTTAGGGTTTTAGGCTTAACAAGCACATAACTTTGTTAATGTGCTTGTCACATGACATCTCCACTTCAACCAATCATGTTCCACAAAAGGCAAAATAGTCTCAGCAGATATTTTGCCTTCTGAGGCAAAACAGCCCTTGAAGATATTTTGCCTCAGGAGACTAAATAGACAAGACTGCTGCTTCACAAACATGCGCACTTGGCAGTATACAAACGATCCGTTAGCGCAAAGCCTTTGGAAGGCAGGAAGGACATAGCGAATGATGATACCGGTTGATTTGCGAAAAAGCAGTAATTCAGTGATCGCGGCTTGTGATCTTTTTGCTGCTCCCCAACAATACATAGCAATGGAGATTTAGAGTCCAATACAGGACAACAAAAGTTGCTGCCAACAATTGCTCTCATTGCATCCTTGCCGCTCGTCCTTTACCATCGCAACAACGCCAAGCACCTGAACGTGCATGCATAACTTTTTCACAAATCTCAAAACATACTTACGATCAGCTGATAAACATGTTGTGGTTTTTTTCCCCTCTCGTTTCATGTACTACAATCTTGACATGCGGCCGCTACAAGGTAATCGCAACATGTTCTGTGATATTCACATTTTTTCTGCAACAACAACAACAACAGAAGCATTACATTTCAGCATCCAAGAGCTGGCAATTGTCAAATGCTCAGGCCACGTGCAAGCAGAAGTTTGAGTTGGTTTTTTTTGTGCAAAGAAAATTTTGTGTGGCTTTATCATGCGAAAATAAAATTTTGCATGTTTTTTGTGGTACAATATGTGTAATAATTTTTTTTTCGGAGTTCAGTTAATGCAACAAAAATATCTATGAAGGTTTTACATATTGAAACGAAATAGTGCTGTACCTTTCAGTCAAATCGAAACCAAACTGAGTTATTTAGCAATCTGCAAAGCACAGCTGAACTTATGTGCGTTTTCGGACGGAAACGAAAAGCAGAAATGCTGTCTAGGACCAGGTGATATATAAACTGTCATAACTTTTCTTCTCTACCATTTTTTAATTCTAAACTTGGCAGGATGCTTTGTAACAGCTATAGCAACCATTTCTGCGATTTTTATATCTTTCCCATTGTTGGAATAGGCGCAATAAACTTTCAAAGTAAGAAAACAGGCAATCCACCCGTGTTTTCGGGCGTTTTTTCTCTCCAAAAAAAGAGAAAAAAATTTTTTATTTCCATTTTCACAAACTAATCAATGTGACTAACGTTTTTGTGCAGACTTTGTGTTTCTATCGTGCAAGGTTTTCCATCCAGAGCCTTTTTAAAACGACGCCTTGCCCACTCAAGCGCCAGTGCAAAAACCATACCAGAGTTTTAGCATCAGACAGCAGCCACGGATATACGTGGACCGGCGGTTGATGGGTTTGGACTGAGTGTTGCGGACGATGGGCGGTCCGGGCCTGAAAAATCTTGGACCGTGCCATCTCTAGTCCTCAGGCTGAAAGTCAGGATCCCGAGCGGCAGGAAACACTGCAGTCAACCGAGAGAAATTAAACAAGTAGTAGATTTTTAGAAATATCATGTCCAAATAACGTAATTTTTCTTCATACAACTGTTATTCCATATCAAGATTTTTTGCATGGCCACATTTTTTTCATTTGGATAATCTGGGTCCGGATGAAAGGGAAGCGATATCCAAATCCAAAAAATTCAACTATCCCACCGGATTGGACTCCAAAATCCGGGTCCTGTATACCACTGTTACAGATGTCGTTATCAAGTAAGAACTGAGAAGGTCATGCGTTTTGAACTTGCCATGGGACCATTTCAGACAATTGTGTTTGTGTAAAAATAAGAGCTCCAGCAGTACTGTTGCCTCATGAGACAAAATAGACGCTGCCAATCAACACACCAACATACTTTGTGTTGAATGCAAGGCTACAACTGTCTACCACAATCAGTTTATGAGAGATCTGGACAAGAAGTGCGTAATTATTTTTCTACATAGTAGCGCAAGTTATAGTTGTGCGCAATTCTCATGTGCTCTCTGATGGAGATGTTTAAATTAAATGATAGCCTACAACTAGCCTACATTTATGTACCTGCAGGACACCATGCAAGGCAACAGCTATTGTACGTTAAATTAAATCATGAGAGAAACATCACGATAATTTTATACCCAATGGTATCATTTCTTAAAGCAGTACAATGAAGGTTCACCTCAATCCCTTTTTCATTTGAAACTATTACCCTTTATAAACTGAAATTCAAGCACTGCTAGGCTTAGAGAATAAACAACCTTCGTTAATCCAATGCTTCCTTTTTCATTCTCAGTTCAGGTGTATAAACCTACAATAACATGGTCAACATGTCAGTACGTTTTCACCATGTTTATTACTCTTACTTAGTTGTGAAGTAGGTCACTTTGAGTTAGACTAGTGAGATACGGCATTGAGGCAGAAACTCTTGAACTTCGTTCAAAGCAAAAAAAAACTTTTTGCAATGCATTAATAAACACCAACATTTTGCTATGATTACTAATAAATACATTTCAAAATGAAACGTGTCTCATCTGAATAACGATGGGCTGCCTAATTAAAATTATAGAATCAATCATGCTCATCTTCACACAGCTCCAAACTACTGTGTACATGTTGCTTGCGATAATGAAATCTGATGTCTTCCGTCTAAAAGTTTGCATCCCGAGCGGTAGGGAACATTGCAGTCTATGGAAAGAGATTAGACAAGTAGATTTTCAGTAATATGATTTCGAAATATCCTAACGTTTCCTCATACAACGATTATTCCATAATCAAGATTTTTTGCATGGCCATTTCATTTTATTTGGATCATCCGGATCCGGTCGAAAGGGAAACGATATTCAATCCTAATAAAAAACCCAAACATCCGGCCTCATTGGAATCCAACCTGGATCCTGTACATCACTAGTAGCCAGGGACCGAGTTTACTAAAAAACTTTGGGTGGACAATCCTTACTGTTTGCATTTCGATGAAGTCACCATGTTCACTCAACCGTATTACGACCTTTATGTAAAATTGGCAAAATGGGGGGCACATTATGGAATTGATATAATTTGGTGACCATGCCCCCTCCCCTGGCTACGCCCATGGTGGTGGTATGCCAACTAGTAGTATATACAAAAATACGATGGTGCTATATCTAGATATCTAGCACTTAGCACTATAGTTAATATGAAAACACATTAATTCTAAGAGTTGGGCTGAAATAGACACAATTATGCTCAACAATTGTGGTAAGTAACAGAGATGAGCACGGATCAGGACTGGATCGGACTGACAAAAATTGTTGTTTTGATGTGATTATTCTAACCACATCAAACATTTTAGTTGTAATTTTTATTTTGCAGGTTTGTTAAATGGTAATGTATATTTTGCCATCAATGGCCAAGTTCTATTGGGACGATTTTATCATGCATTCAACTTTGAGTAGATGATGAAATGGATGCCAATTTTGCGCATTTAACCTAAGGTAACCTCGTGCGATGAAAACGCTGGAAACACAGCTGGCTTCTGCGTCAAGGTAGTACGTTTTAGTAATTTCCGATTCGCCTGGCATGAATGGCCTCGGATATAACGCTGTGTTTGTCAGTCAGTCGCCAGAGACCTCGTAGCCTACTAAACATGTCTAAGGGCTCGTACGCCAATGCTTTTCGGTTCGGCTCTCAGCAGGGGAGTTTCATTTTGGTAGTAGTTGTTGCACAAGTATCCATGCTTTTCTCTTCATATTTTCCGTTTTGCTTTACGTTTGGTCTTTAGGTTTAGCAGTTAGGTTTAGGGGTTATGTTCAAGGTTTAGAATTTTAGGTCTATAACGGAATCAGTCGAGTACAGCAGAAACTTCCCTCTGACCCTACCTTGTCGCAGAAACGACTAGTGTTTCCAGCGTTTTCATCGAGCGAGGTTACGTTAGGTCAAATGCACAAAATCGGCATCAATTTCATCATCTACCCCAACTTTGTCCAGACTCCACATGTAGCGTTGAGTTCGTATTACTAGCAACAAGGTGAACGCTGTCAAGGTGTCAGTGTCTGTGACTGCTGTGCATGTGTTCAGTAATTCTGCTCTCAGCTATGCTTTGGCTTAGGTGGTAAAGATCACATCATTGATGGGAGAGCTTTTTATGTACTCTTGGAAAAGATTCAGGTTTAGGTTTAGGGTTTCGTTTTAGGGTTTTGTTTAGCTTTTGGGTTTAAGTTTTGAGTTTAAGTTATGGGTTTAGCTTTTGGGTTTAGGTTTTGGGTCCGGGCTAAGTGTGTTAGGCAATGTCAGAGAGACCAGCATGCACTCACCCAAGTTTATCATCCTTGTCACTTGACCAATTATACTGCTGCGATCGAAAAAGCCCGAGCGACATGTGCGCAAAGCTTCGCACCTTGGCAGTAAGCAACAATAGATTTCACGCGCCACGATCACTCTATTATTGCTTGATCACGCCACATACATATATTATTGTTCT
>Ga0210059_1012178_pt1 | contig 13047 bp, 10 predicted proteins | sample Ectturendosymbi2_FD_188042 | JGI IMG/M metagenome (GOLD analysis project Ga0210059, IMG submission 188042) | Ecteinascidia turbinata endosymbiont from Florida, USA - Sample 2 (SPAdes) (version 2) | ecosystem: Host-associated > Tunicates > Ascidians > Unclassified | place: Key West, Florida...
TTTTTTCTCTTAAACGCTATTGACGTTCTAATGCTTCTTGTCAGGTTCTAATTTCTTTTGTTAAAGTCGTGTTCGGATAATAAGCGTTTCGGATAATAGGCGTTCGGATAATCGGAGTTCTACTGTAATTCATTTGATCAAAAAAATGTCATGTTCTTTGACATGCGCTTGTACCCCCACTTTCATAAAGGTTCCTCCACCACTGCCTGAAATCACTAAGATTCAGTGCACGAGGCCAAATGATGGAATTGTACATCAGGTTTTCACCCTTTGTTCTGCTCAGTAGTAACAGACTGGAAAATTTACAACACAGCCACTCTTTTATCCATACAAAACCAACTTAATTGTTACTGTGGCAACAAACACAACACAACAGGAACAAAAAAATGACAAACACAACACCAAAAGAGTGATGACTGTGCTCACGAAGTCACATGCTTCTTTCAAACAAAAAACACAGACAACAAAATTCCCATTTTTGGCTGACACTTCTACAACACATTACACACAGACACATGAGCCTAGTTTGCTTTTCATGTTTTATGGAAATTCAGAAAGCAATTTTTGCTTCTGGCTATGCATAGGTGGACTTGACATTTGCTGCAAAAAAAGTATGGTCTGCTGTTACAACCAGGTAGTTTGCATTTGCCTCTCTTCTCTTTATAAATGGGAAAATGATCCACATTGTCATTTCGTACAGCCTGCTGCGGTATGGCTTTTGAAGCATGACCCCTGGCTTTTTTTGCTTCAAAAGCTTTGTCAAGTGATGTTGATCGTCTTCCTTTTCTTGATGCAGCCGTCTTCCTTTTCTTGATGTCAGATGAAAGATCACAACCTAGTAGCCTATTGCTTCTCACAGTCCCAAGGCAGAAAATCTTGGATTTTGCAAGATGACAGACAAGCGGCAAGGATGTGAACCAGTTATCAAAATAAAGAAGATAGTGTTTGTCAGTTGGGATAATTTTTGCAAGCCTCAGAACAATGTTTAAACTGGCTCCTAGGTCAGAGGCATCATCAGCAGGTTGGATTTTCCCAGTATACAGTTCAAACTCATAGATCACCCCTTTATTGCTACACAAAATGAACACCTTGTATCCATACTTGTGGGGTTTGCTTGGCAGATATTGTTGCAGGGCTGAGTTTCCTTTAAAAGGGATCATTTGCTCATCAATGCAAAGCATTTGAGACATGGGAATGTCATTATACTTTTTCAGAGGTGATCTAACAATGGCCTCACTTTGAAAAGCTTGTCAAAATTTTGATGTTCAGGTGGAAGCATGTTGTCATTATTGTTGAAATGTACAAACCGCTTGACTTGTTCAAAGCGATACCTGAACAAAATTTGGTTTATCTGTGTGATTGCCAAGTCTAACGACCAATGCAGTCTTGAATTATTGACATGAAAAAGACCACTCCAAGAAACCTTTCAAGTTCATCAACAGTAAGTTGTAGTGGCTTTTCTGGATCAATGTGAACTCAATACAGGTTTGATTGCATAACGAGACGGTTCTTGATATATGAATCAAAAAAATGTCTAAAATACTGTATGGGTGTTTGCATTGAGTCTGCTTGAGACATAATTCCCAGCCATTGTGGACGACTTCGGGATGTCAAACTTCCATGTATCGCCAAATAGGTCTTCGTTGCTGCGACTGAGAAGGGACTCTGATGAAGTTATCATCACAACTCCTTCCTCTGAATAAACAAATAATGCCATTAAGAAAATTTTCATAGTGGAAAAAAGCTGTCACAACACTATTGGCATTCAAATAAATAGAAGAAAAAAATCAAATAAACAGGGAACAAAGACAGCAAAAACTAGCCAGTGAAGTATGTCTGGTGACAAGAAAAGCATGCACAACAAAGTTCTGCACAATTACAATTACAGTAGCAAAATACTAAATCTTACGTGAATCTCTAGATTCATCACGATCTTCATCAATGTCACAATGCTGAGGTTGTGGTAAATATTCTTCATCTGATTCAGTGAAATTTTCATCATCACTCCCCCCCACATCACCCCCAACGTTTCATGTTGCAGACAGGGGAACCATGCGCCTACCATAAAAACTCTTAGGATCCATATCATCTGTATAGATCATGACATCAAACCATAAAAATTTGCTAGTACTGTAAAACATTACTATTAAGACTTGCCACATAACAATAAAAACCTCCAAAGCTATGTGACCTAACGGACCGAATGCACATATCTGGTACGTTTAAAACTGGGATCATACCACTTGCAAGCCATCACACAAATGAAACTTGTTGATTTTATTCTAAACCATGCATAATAATCTACGCGCAATAAAAACCCAACTCGATTACTTCTATCCAAGCCTGGCTGCCTGGCATCCTGAACCGACAATCTGGGAGTTTCCCCAAAATCGTTAAAGCCAGAGGTTAAAGGTTGATAAAAATTCACACTGATTAAAATTTTTTGGATTGCAACAGCGAAGTAGACTCATTGAAACGTTCAAAATCTGGTGATATGGACGGTTCAGCGAAAATTGACCCCATGCAGCAATAAGATCATAAAACCTGAAGCGTACCAGATATGGCACATTGGTCGTTAGAGGGTTTAACTGTTCTAATGTGAAACATCAAGTTTCAAAATGGTTCAATTCCTCTTTTCACTGCAATTTTTCAGGTGTAACCTGCAACATATAAGCAGTTGCAATCAGCCAATACGTCACTGCAGGTTGAATTGTGCGCAGCTTTCAAAATCTGATGAAGAAATAACGAAAGAATTGAATTTTTTTTGGGCCTTTGGATAATAACATAGATAAATTCTGGTTGAATCTAGGATTTGTTTTCGAAATCGAAATAAACAATTCATCATGAGGTATTTCTTGCTGAATTATTCCATGATTTCACCATTGAGCTTTCACTTGCAATTTACAGGACTGAAGATGCGCAAATGGCGTGGATTGATTTCCTTGCAAAACACTTTGCAAGCAATTGGAGCTTCTTCGCACTTGCATTGTTTTGTTGCATTTATTATTTATACTCAAGCTTGCTCCAGTATCACCCACAGAACATAAGTAGTTGCAAGCAGCCAATCACCACAGCATCTTTCTTGGATTTGAGATGAGTTCGTTGTGCAGTCATCAAATTCTGGCGCAAACTCACCAGAAAACATTAGGTCATTCTGAATTTCATATTTTTGCGTAAACTCTTGACAAATTTGGATTGTTTGCTCATCTGAGAAGAAACACAATATTTCAAGTGATATATTTCTTAACAACACTGCAGTTCTTTTCTGTATAGCCTAAAGAACACGAGCAGATGTAATCAGCCAATGCGTCTTTGCAAGTTGCTTCGGTTTGGCACGGGTTTGGTTTGCAATCATCGATATCTGGTTAAAAAACGAAAAATTTGAATGACTTTGAACTTTCAACCCTTGAATGGTTATTGCTTTCTCGAATCATTGGTTAGTTGTTCTAATCACAAACAAAGAAAAAATACGAAATCATTCCTTCCTTACTGCAATTTATACTTATGCGTGCGAAAAACAGTGACAGTTGCAATCAGCCATTGGGCAGGTGAAAGCTGCTCTGTTTTGGTATGGGATTCTTGTGCAGTTGTCATTAATTAATGAAACAAAAACGAAAAAATTTAAATATTTTTTAATTTCGATTTATAACATTTGGTTTAAATTTCGGATGCTGTGTTTTTTCAAAATAATAAATTTTCAAGGAACATTTGTTCTTAAAATGATGGCTGAGCACATTTATCATTTCACCAGTAAACTTTTGTTTGCAATTGACAGGATAGGTGATGCGTGAACGGCAAGGAAGCGACTTTGTCGCATTTCAACTTGAGAGCTATTTTAGCTGCGTCGCTTTTGTTGTGTCTTGTTGCATTTCTCGCGTACAATCGAATTTTTTCCTGTATAACCTAAAGTACATCAGCAGTGGCATTCAACTTTCTGATCATTGCAGGTTTCTGTTTTTGACTTGAAATCGTTCTGCCAAAATCAACCTGTGTGGAAAATCTTGGCATAAAGCAAATCTCTATCTCGGACCTAGCGCCAGCTGGAGATCCAGCGCCGAAACCAGCCTGAGATATTGTTTTCACAGAGATGTTTTTCTAGTTGCGTACTAATATGCTTTTGAAAGTGGGAAGGAGTAATGAAGTGCACGATGAGTGGAACAATTTGACTGAATGACCAATCAACGCTTTGCACTTGCCGTGAGCCTGCTCGCAGTGACGCAGCGAGGCTAAGTGCTTACTGGGGCCAACCATAAAAAAGCTGCCCTTTCCACTTGTCAAATTTGTTTACAAGAATCTGAAATGCAAGATCATGTTTCTTGGTTATAAAAGATATAAGTGGCAATCAAACACTCATAAATTGCAGTGGGTCTTGTTTTTCATTGTCAATTTGTGTTTCCCGGTTTTTATGCCTGTAGCCACCTTTATCGTCATTACTCCTATTTTTTTCTTTCTTATATGTATATGCATCCGGCATAATTCGTCCAATATTTTTCGTGTTGATTTGTAGTATCCGGCAAGTCGCACCGTTGACTTTTGTCATTTATTCCAGAGCTACCCAACTTGTGGTGTAGGCCAAGAATTTTTTACTGTGCATGGCCACGTATTATTGAAATTTAGTATGTTTTGCAAGTTGAACACTCTAACGTAGACATTGATAGCTCATGAGCTGGGAATGGCATAATACACTCTATTTTGTCATCATGCGTCAGAGATTATTTCGATACGGAAATTTGAACGTAGCCTCCACATTGTGCAAAATATGCAGTCGCTGAAAACATTTTGAGGCAGACGGATGGCTTATGTTTCCATGAAAACGAAATCTGGAAGCAGACTAATGTGAAATATGATTGTGCATCACCAATCACCATGTGTTGAGCCTCGAATATCCTTACTTTCTAACAGGGCCGCAACCAGCTTATGATATTTTCGAAAACAAGAGATACGATACCAGCATTACTTGTGTTTGCTTGTACAGGTCACTGAAACTTTTAACAGCTGACCACAGTGACTTCGTAGCGATTTTCTTGAAAACAGATTATATGATCTTGTCTACAGTAATTTTATATGTAATCCAGAAGAATTTTTAGCAAATTACACGTACAGTTGAAAAAAATCAAAAGTCTGGATTACAGTTACAATCAAATGAATTGCTCCAATTCTCTAATTTTGTTAAGTTATGTTTTGACGAAAAAGAGGGAGCTGAGACGCCCGAAACATTTATGCATCGCATAATTCAGGAAAGAAACCTGATATCACTTTTTCCAAACATTGCTATCATTCTGCGTATATATCTTTATTTAACGTGCTCAAACAGCAGTGGTGAAAGGTCATTTTCGAAACTGAAACGGATAAAGAATGAACTCAGATCATCAATGTCACAGCGACGTCTAAATCATTTGCCGTTGATGAGTATTGAGAGTGAACTATTACGGAAACAAAACTGTTGCAAGCTGATACAGGAATTTGCTTGTGTTGCAGACCCCGGGGTTAGGTCTGAACATATTTTTGGGGGAAAAACTGTTCTTTTTAAAGTTTCATATTGTTTTCCTGTATTGTCGTTGACTTCATTCTAAGAAGATTTCCATTGAAACATATATATTAGAATTGTCACCTTGACAAATAGGAAATATTTCTTGCATCGTGCTTTTATTGTTCTCATTATAAGTCGTGATGCTGTGCTTTTGCTGCAGCGGATAAATCAACAAACTTCATAACATTAGTTGCGCGAGGCCAAACGGCCTCGCAAAATACTACCACAGGTCAGAACTTTCTGTTTTAATCACTTTGCAGTTGAGAATTAAATTGATACCAGAATAAAGGTACGGCGATTCGAAGGCAGACTATCTGCAGAGAGTTCCTTATCGGAAACGTGCGTTATTGTAAGAGGACATGGTTTACGTAGCAAGTGTTTTTAAAGTTCTGCAAAGCTGCGGTGCGACTACAGCTTGCCGGAAAATGTTACGTCACAAGACCATTCGTCAAGCGCAATGTCTTCATGTCACAAAGCTTTCGCTGTGGTTCGCACAAGTTCATAGCGTTCAAAACAACAAAACAAGTCAGCGCTGCACAGATCGGTTTGCACAATTGCAGCACCTCTAGGAATAAAACTTCAACAAACTTCAATAAATTCATCCATATTGTGACACTGGGTCACAATACTTGCAAAAAACATGCGAAGTAATATTGAAGGCTAGTGTCTAACATGCGGGAAAAACTGAGAACTTTTTCGCATTCCTGAGTTTATGATAGGACAAACGTTTTCATTCTCGCATTGCCTATCTACTCTTTTCATTTGAAGTGTCAGAGTGTGTTATTTCGCATGATGAACACGAGTATTATGGGGATACCATGCGTCATTAGTTTTAATTGAAAAGATGGGGCTCTCAAAAATTGTGTCTCAGGGCATCCTCGAAAAATTGTGCCTAAAAACCTTGTCGAGCACTGCAGGTGATGTAATAATATGCAGTTGGGGGATGTTCCTAAGGATCGAACAATAGAAAAAAAAGATTAAGCCAGTCTTGACTACATACAGTGATTTCATGCAGGGTCTTTAACCAGATTTTGAGTGTATGTGCATTGGGCAAAATAAACTTCGAACTATCAGACCAGTTAGGTTTGCTAGTCTGGAGTCGTATGTCACTTCTGTCGTTTGTTCAAAGGCTTTTCACGGGGTAGGGGAAATGGTTTTGGCTGCATAGGAAAGTGTAGGGACTGGGCAACAATTACTAAACAACGCATGTAAAAAAGTCCTGATTTCAAGACAAACACTTGGGTACTTTAGCACACCGGATTTGATCCAGGCTTTTGCGTAAACATTTCATCACTTTGCTCACTCCACAGCCACACTTCCTAGTTTTTCAGATAGCCTACAGCCTACCAGTCGACGAGGGCATCCATACACAAAAACTGAAATAATTTCTAACTTTTAAAGTTTAATTTAAAATAATGAAGCGGAGTTGGAGCTTTTGAACTATTTTCAAAAACTAATTTTTCATCAAAAATTTGCAACCCCCCTGAAAGTGCCGCCTGGGGCCCCTTTGCTACACCACTGCTTGCTTGTACTGTTGATTTTGGCCAGCATTACATTTTATGTGTTCAGGGTGTTTGAGGTTTGTTTGGCCATTAGTTTTGCGATGTCCTCAAATGGTGTTGCTCTCTTAGCATGCTTGTCATCATTTGCTTCAGATGCTTTGTGTTTAAAAAATTCTGAACATTTTTTACCCGCAAGCCAAGTTTTAGCTATGAGCAATTGAGGCAATGTCTTTATTGAAGCTGTGACAGGAAGTGCTGCAAGCCTTAAACCTATTTATGGACAAAATAAGTTTGTCTTGTTTCAAACTCCACCAACCTCCAAAAACAAGAGTAAATATCACTTGCATCACATAATGAGGAAAAATTACCACAAAGAATGTGACGCTCTACCAACCGTGTGATTTGAGAAACTCTTAAAACTCAGGTTATCTTCAATGTAGTGAATTTCTTTTTCCTTGCCATAACGGGCAATTCCACGCAAATGTCAACCACGGACTATTTGTTGAGGTATTTCTTGCTGCACTGAAGTTTTTCTTTTTGGATGTGGAAAACATGTTATGAGCAGCATCATTTAGTGGTGATATGTGGAGAATAGTGGATGGTGAATAAATTTTGATGTGTTAAATACACACAATTTGTTTCTCAACTTTTTTCTGGCTGGTAAAACTTTTTTACAACTACTTTTTGGTGCATCATTGAGTGCAAGAGATATGTTGTGTTATTCAATGCTCAAAATTTCCATTTTCCACGTTTCCTCTGAAATATCACAGATTTGGCACATATTTATGTCACACTCACACTAGGGTGCATCAGCTCCCCCTTACTTTCTAGTTTCAAACCTACCTTTTTTTTACTGGTGAGGTTAGGTTAGAAAATAACTTCTGCAAAGTTTGGTGCTGATCGGACCAAATTTGACCCCCCGTGCGGCTACTTTTTGCAGGGTTCGACACCATTTTTTCATGTTTTTTTGCCACTAGAGAGTGCTGTGTTCAATAAACTAAAAAATGTTGATATAAACGGATGCCCGTATTTCTTTCACATATTTTGAAAAAAAAATTCTAAAATATGTTGAGGGGAAGATAAAATATTCATAGTTTTGTGTGTTTATTTTGCACAAGCGCGCCACTAGTGGTGATAAAAAAAAAGAATGTCTCACTGACTACTAATGCAAATCAAATGAAATTGGTGTCTACCCCCTTATTTTCAGGGATGAATAATTTGTTTTATCTGTTACTTGTTCACATTTTTACCACTGGAGGGCACTATAAACAATTAAATACTATTTCGACCAAAATATTAACTCATACCAAGTTTTTGTACGAGAAGTTGGTAACCAGTTAGCTTGATTTTGACAAAACACAGTGAATAACATGTACAAACTAACAATGAATCATACAATTTTGAGTTAAAGATAAACATTGTGTTTTCAATTCAGGTTGTTTTCAGGTTGTCAAAGTCGTGATCTTGGTTTCTTGCTCCGTAAGACAACAACCTGAATTGAAAACACAATGTTTATCTTTAACTCAAAATTGTATGATTCATTGTTAGTTTGTACATGTTATTCACTGTGTTTTGTCAAAATCAAGCTAACTGGTTACCAACTTCTCGTACAAAAACTTGGTATGAGTTAATATTTTGGTCGAAATAGTATTTAATTGTGTATAGTGCCCTCCAGTGGTAAAAATGTGAACAAGTAACAGATAAAACAAATTATTCATCCCTGAAAATAGGGGGGTAGACACCAATTTCATTTGATTTGCATTAGTAGTTAGTGAGACATTCCATGTTTTTCATCACCACTAGTGGCACGCTTGTGCAAAATAAACACACAAAACTACGAATATTTTATCTTCCCCTCAACATATTTTAGAATTTTTTTTTTCAAAATATGTGAAAAAAGTACGGGCATCTGTTTATATCAACAATTTTTAGTTTATTGAACACAGCACTCTCTAGTGGCAAAAAAACATGAAAAAATGGTGTCGAACCCTGCAAAAACTGGCCGCATGGGGGTCAAATTTGGTCCGAACATCACCAAACTTTGCAGAAGTTATTTTCTAAGCTAACCTCACCAGTAAAAAAAAAGGTAGGTTTAAAACTAGAAAGTAAGGGGTAGCTGATGCACCCTAACTCATACATGTCATACGTTTTGCTTAAAGCTTTTTTGAAGAATTTTTGTAAGGTGTTTTTAACTGCATTTCAAATTCTCTTGGATTTACTTCTACTGAACGCATTTATCCCATTGATGATTTTCTTACTATTTAAATTTTGCATAGAAACAATGAAGTAAATTGGTCACACACGTCACACTCCATAACGTGACGTGTGTGATATAATGTTAATTTCATATAAGTGCACAGTTTGAAAGGAATTAATTAGTTTTGTGCATGAAGAAAATGCAGTATTTGGAAACAGTGTATCTTGCTTCCTTGTCACATTCCTGTGCATAACTAACTTGTCCTTGCACATATCAGCAAAGGATTGCTTACGAGTAAGACACTTAGCTGACAAAACTTAGATACGTAAGGCTACACCAGTTTGGGTAAACAGTTTTAGTCCTGCATTACGCCACAAATAAAGGAAAGACTATTTCATAAAGTTCAACTGCCGATTAGTGGACCGTATCCTACATTTCCTACTTGTCTGCTGTTGTTATGTTCCCTTGAAAAGGTCATGCTCTAATAGCACCAAATGTAAAGTTTTTGTTTCAGTGCAACAAAACGACTCTTATAGCTATAAATTTCCAGGTTCCAACAGGGTTTTCGTCGTTGCCACCTAACGTTGTTAACGCATTCCAGTGGAACTGCCAATTTTACTACCATAGCAAAACTGCCATCAAGTTGATAAAGTAATCACGAAAAAGATGCGTGCAATCTGCACACACATAAGGCACTGTGATTGCAAGTAAGTGAAAGCACAACTGCAAGGATTGTCATGAAAATGTATGACCGAAATGCAAGCTGCTGTTAATAAAAATTTACTTACTAATTAAAAGGTGAGTGACACACTGTATGTGAACCACTACACAAATATTTAGAGGTCTTGTATCGCAGGTACTATCCTCCCCCATAAATAATAACCAAATCCTTGCCTTCCGCCATAAATAGCAGCCCACCAGTAACGTTTTGGAAATATTGTTAAAGTATGGTAATTCAAGCAGCATTTTCAACAACGTCCTAAATGAATTTTACGTTTCGCGAAAACGAATATTACTCCCCACGATATTTTTCCATTCATCTAATCGACGAAACGTTTTTTGTTGTTAAACACTTTCGCAAAGGCTTTGTTATTGTTTTAAACATAACCCTGTCATAACTTCTGCTTTCAAGATGGTTTAGTGACAGATAAACAGTTCATTTCTGCTAATAAAACCAACTAAGCCACTTTTCAGGTAGATACAGCTACTAGCTAAATGCACAAACTTCCCCACTTACAAACAATATGACTGTTAGGCTATGACCTCACAATAAGTCTCATCGCACTCTTGTATCGCGTGGCCTGACCGTCAACAGGTCAGACTTAATGCACGAGTCACTTTGATGAAACAACATCAAACTCCCTACTACCTGTGCTTGCTGCAATACTACGTTGGAACTTGAAATGACAGCAAAGCTTAAACACAGAGCCGTGCTGGATTAGAGAGGACAAGAGTAAAAATATTTTAAGTGACAATCGTGTGTCATCGAAGAACGTTGCTGTCGCGCAATACGGTTCATTGAAATGAAGTCTTCGTATCGTAAAATGCACGCCGCAGTGTTGTTGAAAAACAGTTACCGTACTTACTGTCAAAGCTTCTGAGCTTCTGCAAAAATAAGTAATGCCTGCAATCAGCAGCGGATCCAAGGGAGCGATTGGGGAGACCGACCCCCCTAAAACCTACGGAAGTAACTTCATTCACCATGATCTTGCACAATTCGGAAAACAACATATCAGACCCAATTCCGAATAAGCCTTTGGTGACATTCGAATTGTCTCATTGTTGGCAATATAAGGCCATTCCGTCGCCCATTGTTTTGTCACAGCAGTGTTTTGAAGTTTACTTCATCTATCTTGCGGTAGCGAAACCGTTATGAGACTTGATTACCAAATATTAGTGAAATTACCCCTCTAACGTTACTACCTGGGTCCCCCCTGCCTGCAGTACGCATGCCTATAGTGCGTATTAAGATTTTTCATCAGCTAAGTGAGAAACGTGTGTCGACTGCAATCACTCTTGCGCGAAGACCCAGCGCAACCAATGGTTAGAATGAAACCACAATATTTTCCCGAATATTCAGAAAAAAAAAAAAAAAGTTTACGAAAGACCGTAACTCTAACAAGCCTAATACTTAATAGACTAAATCGAAGTAACAACCAAACCTTCCGTTCCCGAACTGTGACCATCATCAGTGCCAAACTTCAACCGGCATAAACGAGATAAAGCGGAGTGTACCACTGTGACATTCTGATGACGCGTCTGTGGTCAATGTTGACGCTTAAAATGCCGTGCTCAACGCTCGTTGACATGAAAATCTCAAGAAATGGTGATGCAATGCGTGGTGGGATTGGGAAGAAAAAATATCAGAGAGTAGGAAATGTTGCTACATTATCCAAAATGTCTGGCCCTATGAAAAAGAAATTCGATTTTGTAAAATTTGGAACCGCGAGAAACTAGTAGTACTCGGCTGGTCAGATCATTTGCGGTGACAAAAAGTGATTTCTACAAACGAAATTGTGGAACATTCTGCTTTCCAAGCACGTTTCTTTGCCGAAGCATATAATGGTTACCACGGGCGTCGGCAGACATTTTTCCAGAGGGAGGAGGGGGATGTCGACATTCTTTTTCTGGTTGTTGGCCAAGCAACGCGAATTGACGTATACAAAAAAGAAAATGTCAAATGTTACGGCAACAGTTGCATGCAGTGTTTTCTCCTTGTAAGAAAACTTTACATTGAGCAAATGTTTGTTTTAGTGAGCATGGATATTTTAAGACTGAGTTAGCAGAGTTCTAAATGAATTACAAACTTTGTGAATTTGTAGAATAGTGTAAAATCTTATGAAAATACGAACAAGCTACACATTTCATTCAAATAGCTTCTTGTTTTCGTGCTTTTCCAATGTTTTGGAATGTTGCAAGTGCGCGAGATGAGATTTCACTGCGCAAATGGTCTGGTGGTTCTGCGCATTTGCGCACCTTTAGAGGGAGCATTGGTTGCACTGTTGCAGAAAATGTGCTTTGTTGATAGCAATGCTTCTTTACACATATATTAAATCAGGCGTGGGCAAACTTGTTCAATGGAAGAGTCATTTGCAGAAAATCAAAAACACCAGCGAGCCGCAAAACCAGTTTGTTGTGTCAATACAAGTATGGTAAAGAATGCAAGTTTTACATTAAATGATGTACAGTAATTGTCAGTATCAAGTTTTTGTTTGATTTTCTAGTCGCCGAAAACCTGGACAGCATGTTGTTAAACCTGTGCGAATTAATTCTCCCAAATGTTCATTTTTCAGGGTTGCACGATGGTTTGATTTTACGAACTTCATGACAGAGAAAAAAAATCACAGCACCATGCTGTGCTTTACACAGAAATGAGTTATACACTGGTATTTCAAATTTTGGATATTTGTTTTCTGGAACCTGTTGACTAAAATTAAGTGTGGAGTGGCATTGGCTAAAGTTATTTTTGACCTAGATTTTCTGGCATTTCGGTCAGTTTTATTTCTACAGCAGACAAGTTTGTAACAAACGGTTAACCAACCGGTTGGCAAACGGTTAGCCATCTGAACAGCCATCACTGATACATTAATATTGAATGGATTTACAAGGAATGGAAAGCATAGTTTTAACTCTTGGAAATGGTCAAACCTGGCTTGGAACTTTTCCAGTGGTCTTGGAGAAGCGGCATACATCTCCCAAGCATCCTTTGTGTGGCTTTAGTAATCTTTTAGTAACAGATTCTATTTGAATAAAAGCAGATGCTGCCTACTTCGCAGGGTTGCGGAGTCGTAAGGAGTCGGAGGTTTCTGGGTGGAGTC
>Ga0210059_1012179_pt1 | contig 13047 bp, 9 predicted proteins | sample Ectturendosymbi2_FD_188042 | JGI IMG/M metagenome (GOLD analysis project Ga0210059, IMG submission 188042) | Ecteinascidia turbinata endosymbiont from Florida, USA - Sample 2 (SPAdes) (version 2) | ecosystem: Host-associated > Tunicates > Ascidians > Unclassified | place: Key West, Florida...
AACCCGACCCGAACCCGAACCCGACCCGAACCCGAACCCGACCCGAAAAACCCGACCCGATTCCAACTGTGCTCCAAACTACGGCCCGCGGGCCAAATCCGGTCCAGGAAGCCATTTCAACCCGTCCGCGAAGACATTTTGTCATTAATAAAACACAATATTTTGCGAAGCATTCGTTGCTTCGGTAGAATGTAACATATCACGAAAGAATTACTTTGCGTAATATGTCCGGCCCTCGAACTCCTGTGCAATAGGTTATGTGGCCATTGGAAAAAAAGTTTGGTGACCCTTGTCTAAGAGCAAAGTCGCTGCACAGCTTCGATCGATTGGACGTGTGCTAGTGTACTTGAGATGCGTGTAAGTCTAAGAAGCGCAATCATACTGGCGACCGCGATGACTTCTTGCTCAACTGCAATATTGGCTGCACAAAGCATACTGCAGATCTTGCGCTTATAGCATCGAGATTGTTACAAGCGCTTTTGCAAGAAAGTTTTACAAGCAATTGGTGGCTTTCATCCAAAGCAGAAGCTTTTGGAATTTTGCTATAAACAACCTTTTAAAACTTGTAAATTCAATGAACATAAAATATCTATTTGCCAGCTTAATTCTGAACGTAATTATTCAGTAAAAAAGCGCCAGAAAAATGAACATTTAATGGATGATGCTTTAAAAACAAGGGGCGTTATTTATTTCAATGTTGAGACTTGGTGGTTGTTTGCCAACTCCCTATCAAAATTTATGGATACGCGCCTGAACTGGTCTGTTATGAACTGATCTGTTTTGAACATGGTCTATAACGAGTGGTCTGTTATGAACTGGTCTGTTACGAACGTGGTCTATTACGACTGGTCTGTTATGAACGTGGTCTATTACGACTGGTCTGTTATGAACGTGGTCTATTACGAGTGGTCTGTTATGAACTGGTCTCTTTTGAAAGGGAGCGGGCTGCCCCATCCACGCAATCCTACCTCATCCTGTTATCTCCTTGTGGCGGGTGCTCGGAGGTGTGTGTGTGTGACGTCACGAGCGCTCCTCCAAAGCCCCTGTGTCATTCCTCGTGACTGTCAAATACGATTTGATTCATTCGTGTATTTTCCCATCACGTGACCGCAGATTGATATGAAACTCGTTTGTCCTCCGCGTTTGCTGCAGCGCCCAAGTTGTGTTGAATTCAATCACACTGCAAGTTACGTAGGCTGCTGCCGATCAGTAACGCCCAATCTACTCTTTTTCTTTATGCGACGCATTACTTGCAAAGATAATACAAGGCACTGCGTGAATCAAACTCCCCTGTGCTGTCAACCTGCAATTTCGAGCAGAGGCCTACCGCTTGCTTTTCGCATGAAAGATACTTACTGGCGCGTGTACGTTCAAGAGGAATGCGTGATTATGACTTTGTATGTGGACCTTACGATTCTACTTGCGTTGTTACGACTTCTTGCGCCTTGTTACGTTGCTAATCAAATTTCGAAATTAATCATTCAGCAATTAAAAATTACAAAACGCGACAAAACAAGATCAAATAGAAACACAAGACGAAATACGCAAAATTCCCGATACAAGCTATCAACGCATAAGAACGTCACTGACTATTTTACCGTCCGTTCGTAGTCGTTGATGGATGTATCGCCCAACCTGCGGTGAACATACTTTTCCTAAAAAATTCTAACGAACAAGTGTTCACCAACTATTTGTTGAAACTACGTAAAAGCGCATGTTTTAACCAGTCCGTTTACCCATGTTTGTTGTGTGCCTGTCCAGCGTGATTCGAACTGTTGCTATTCGGCAAACCTCCTTGAGAAGCATCTGCGCCAGCAGGGCCGGCCTTCAGCCGATGCAGCCGATGCAGCTGCATTGGGCCCCGCGCCTCTGGGGCCCCGCGCCTCTGGGGCCCCGCGCCTCTGGGGCCCCGCGCCATGATGATTCTTCATTTTTGCCAGATACACCTTGCGCTTGCGACTTCAGTAGAGACGCCATATAAATTTCATTGTCAACATAGAACACTCTCGTCAGAACTAGCAAATTTCCTCTCGAACGTTAGCAAACGTGCTCAATCCTCATGTAAAATATTTTGTCATACGAGATTTCAGGGGTACTTGTTCATTGTCCATCTGTCGAAATGCTGAAGGATATATGCTCATGTGTCGGAATGCTTAAGGGGTACATAGGAAACAATAGTTGGGAACCCCTACTCCAAAAGTACGGTCAATAAAATTTTGTAGATCCTTACTGCGAGTGCCTCACGATGACTGCGCTTGTTCTTACTTTCGGCGCAAAAGCGTTCAATGACGCGGAATCTAATAACTATAATGCTTCCTTGGTTGGCGGGAACACTACTGCAATTTCAACAGGGGAGACAAACAAAAACGTCACGGTTAAAGTTTTGAAAAACCACATGGCCTATGTCAGATTTACATCTCTTTTTTCTTCGCTGTGCTCAACAGTTGCACCCACAAGATACAATTTCCTAAAAACCAAACACACTACACATATAGCCTATGTAGCGGCCATAAGGACAGGGGCTGTAAAAATCTTGCACACACGAGCAAAATACGTCAAGTAAAACATCACATATGGTTGCAACTGCTAGGATCACTATTCGATTGTTTGTTACTTTTCACCACTGCAAAGAATCGAACGCAACGAAACCAGCGCACGAAAGGATATGAAGTTCAAACTTCCCTTATGCTGTCATTATTGAAATACGTGTTAAGATAAAAAGCTACAATCATCGAGTCAAGTCAGGCTGAACAGAGCACAGTAAACAATTAAAAGGGTTTAGTCCTGGCCTTCATAACAAAATTATCTAGGATTTCATTAAACTTTGTTTGCCTAAGTTTGTCATTTTTAATGCACCGAATGCTTAGTGTTGGACAACCTGTCCAGGAACATTGTGATCCTTTAATTCATTTTTAATTCTTTTGAATCTTTAGAAAGACCTTTCTCCTGAGCAGTTTGTGATCACCAAACTTAGAAATAAGACTCCGTGTGTCTGGGTAGACCGACCAAGAACCACTAATCTAAGGCATCAGACGTCAGATCCAAACGCTGCTCGGTCCTTTTCTTGCTGTTTGTTTACTCTTTGTCTCCTTGGGTAGAGTTATGTGGTTGCCATTTGGCAAAGTGACTTTTGCTTATTATTTAAGCTCATCAAAATTTCTTTGATTTGCTTAGCATGGGGGCAGTACAAACTTGCGCAAGTAGTGTGCTCAAGGGCAATCTGATTTCTGAAAGACTGAATAGAAACGCTAACAAAGCCGCTGTATTGCTCAAGATCAGAAAAAGCAACTGTGTTTTTATTGCACGATAATGCTAGCCTTACACACATCTCTTATCTGCAGTATAACCTTTAAGCTTTGATCAGGTGCGTACGTATCGAACCTTTCGCCTAATTCACACGTAACAGTCGACACGATTCACCAAACGCAGGACGCGGTCAAAGTGCTTTGAGTGTGACGACACTACAGTCGGCATGCGGCTTGACCAACGGTCATATTGAGATTCATGAAAACTCGTTGAAAGACCCTGACGTTAACGACACAAAATCTGATTAAATGAACAAAAATTAAAAACATAAATTGTTGACGAAAAACATAAATTGTTGACGAAAACATAAATTGTTGACAGTTCTAGCTTCAGGAAAAGACGCCGTCCCTGCTAGCAAACGTCGAGGCGTCGTCTGTGAAATTCCATGTGGGAGCTGTGAACACAGGTACATTGGAGAAACGAAACGAAGCCTGAGTACTCGACTGAAAGAACACCACAGGGACATCTTACCTAGAAATATTCTTAAAAACCCAGAAAAAACACCGTTGACGAAACATGCAGCCCAAAGTGTCCATGCTTTCAATTGGGATTACGCGCATGTTCTACATCACGTAAATAGTTATCATAAACGCATATTTTTAGAATCTTTGTATATTAATTTAAAAACTAACACTGTGAATGATAAAAGCGCAAACTTCCCACCTATCTATTACAATGTTTTAAAACATGAGCGAAGCTTATCAGTTACCGGACTTCCTTGAGTTTGTATTCTTAATGACCGCCTTCTTTGCCTGTAAATTTTGCCAACTCTCACCACGCAAGTTTCACACTTTATTTTTACCCCATACTTTCACGCTATACAACCGTTTTCTGTGCATTTCTATGTAGGTTTTACTCTATTTATTGTGCTGTTATACTTCATTATCTCCTAGCTGTTTTCGTTATACACCTCTACGTTTTTTCTGTGACATGCTGTCAACCATTTCCTTAACGTGATGATCGGTGTGCGTTTTTTTTGTCATCACGTAAATAATTATCATGCAAGCATCTTTTAGAATCTTTATATTTTAATTTAATTTAAAAACCAACACTGTGAACGATAAAAGCGCAACTTCCTGGCCATCTATTACAAGGTTTTAAAACATGAACGAAGGTTACCCGCCACCGAACCTCCTTGAGTTTGCCTTCCTTTTTTAACCACCTTTGTGCCTGTAAACTTGCCAACTCTCACCACGCAAGGTTTTACACTTTATCTGTTCTCTATTTTATCCCATATCTTCACGCTATGTAACCATCTTTGTGAATTTTTATGTACGTTTTACGCTATTTATTGTGTTGTTATACTTCATCATCTCCCAGCGGGTTTCATTTTACACTTTTACGACTTTTCTGTGGCATGCTGTCAGCCATTCCTATAACGTGATGGTCAGTTTTGCGTTTTTTGTCTTTGTACGTCATACTGCTCATTGTTTCTTATTATTAGTAAGTTGCATGTTATACGTGGTTAAAAAACATTGCCCTGAGGAAGCCCACTTGAATAGGTGGGCGAAACCTCGGCTGATAATAGAAAATCGCCAGAAGATCTAATTTATCTGCTTGTTATCGAATGTTTATTTATCGAACTGATCATATACAGTAGTGGCAATTGATTCTATGCGTACCACAATTTTCTGGAGGCTCATTGGATCTTGAGACTCCAGGCTTAAGACAACATATTGGTAAATCCGGCTGTGAGTGTACACAACCTATGTGTGGTTACTCAAAAAATAATTTCATAGTGCACTGTGTTTCGTACAACTTTGCTGTCCGTCATGAAATAAAATCAAGACGCGCTCTTGGTTTACCATAAGCGAAAATTTTGTTTGCATGAAGCATTCAAGACCCTTATGTTGACAATTCCAGCGCCTAAACCAGTGAAATTTTGCGCTTTCGTTTACTTGAAAAACGAACGCAATGTCGCAGACTAGAGTCATTCTACAAGCTATTGCTTATTCACTATCTCCAACTGCGCATAGAAATTCTACAGCTTCGTGGTAGTTGGGGGGCCCAAACATTAAATGGGGGGAACAGAGTTTAAATGGGGGGGCCGGGGACCATTGTCCCCCCCGCTGGCGACGGCCCCGATTACAACAATGATACATCAAAAGCAAAAGAAAAGGAAAAAACGCACCTGAAAGCTGATCTTTCTTTGCTTTAGCGGTGCACTGCAAGTCCTTTGTTGCTATACTATCTTGAAGCATGTTATTGATTGTTAGAGAACACCTAGTCCTGCAGTTTACGGCGTAGATGCCTTTTTGAACAAAAAAGTAAGCAAAAGATCAGATTTTGAATGGATGCTATTTTAAAATTCAGTGCTAAATGAAAGTAAAGACAGCACACTACATGTGAAAACTGAAAAAGGGTTTGATACAAGAAAAACCTAAAAGAGCCGAGGTTATAAATACATTAAATGAGCAACTTCAGATGTGCTTTTCACATTAACAGTCAGACGTCTATGAACAAGTTTAAGTTTTACGTGGCATTGTTATTTTTAGATAAACAAACTGTTGAAGAAATAATTTCAGAAACTTCCTGGCATTCGCTCAGTCCTATATAGCTTGTATTTTATTTTGGAAGCATAAAATTGAAGTTATTTTATTCTTGGACCTACAGTTCCCTATATATTTGGTCCGATGTAAGCTATTGGTTTTCGGTTGGAGAGAAGCTAACTGTACCAGGATCACGTTTTATTAATAAAAAAATTAATATTGTAGTATGTTAGTTGAATATTACTGCACATGATATGTCTAGTGCAGGAGTGGGCAATTAATTTGGGTCGGGGGCCACTTGGAGAAGGCCGCGATCAGCGGAGGGCCATAACGTCTGGAAATACAAACAAATGTCGGTTCAAGTCAGCCTCAGCACTAACGTTTGCTGTATTGAGTTGGAGGATATTTTAAATTTGAAGATTTTCGTGAATGCTTCCGCGGGCCACTGATAAGGCTGTGGCGGGCCACATTTGGCCCGCGCGCCGCTATTTGACCACCCCTGGTCTAGTGTCTACACAAGGTTTATTAGGTAAACCTCCAAACGCCGAACTAAGTTCGTCTAAATCAGTGGTTCCCAAAGTGGGCGATACCGCCCCCCTGGGGGCGGTGAGAAACTCTAGGGGGGCGGTGAAGTTGAAATGAGCAATTTGGGGGGTGGTAGGAGACTCAGTTAATAATTACATTTCTGTTGTCTTACTAACTTTGAGTGACCAAATGTCATAAAAACAGTATGATCAACAAACATGTATGCATGTAATTTGTAAACAAAAACTTAGCGTTTTGGAAACAAAACAGAGGTGAAATGCTAGGAGACAAATTGATGAACTACAGTTTCCATCGCTGAAGGTAAGCTGCACAGTAAAACTGTCCTCTATAATGAAATGATTATGACAGGAATTTTCGTCAGCTGGACTTCTTGGCACGGGTAAACTGCTACTTAATAATGCACGTTTCGTTATAGTGACTATCACCGGTCAGATTTGAGAATGCACGCTTGCACTTAGAATCAGCCTGTAACCAAAAGCGTGAGCTAAGTTTGGATGGAGTGGTTTAATGATCACAAATATAATAATAACCTTGTACGAGTTCAATTCGAAAGTAGAAAGGCAATTTATATGATTTACAGATAGTGTTAGGTGCCAACAAGAATAAGTTACCTAAAGGGAATCGAAAAGATACCGGAAAAGAGAAATGTGTTTCAGAAGGCACTTTAGCTTGAGCAACGCCAAGGAAATCCAGCGAGAAAGACATGGTAGAGCCAGTGGACGACTGCAAGTGTCACGGTTAAGTTCAAATGCTTTTAAAATCTGCAGATTAAATTCAATCCTGCACTGCTCCGAATTCAAAATTTACTAAAAATGTGGCAGAGTATTAATAGATTGATCAAAGGACACCAAAGGGTTCAGAAGTGTTCTGCTAAGTTTAGGCAATGTGGTGCACTCGGATAATGATGAAGAGAGTTTGTACGCCCATTGTTGCACACAGAAGGTGACTGTCAAAGGGTGTCACAGATACAGTATCTTGGCTGCCAAAGACCACAGATATCTTCAGGAAGTTCAATGAAGTTAATTTGCAATTGCAGAATGATGTTAACCTCATTAAAGCCAAACCAGAAATCTCCACCTTCTTGCCCAAGTTTAATGCTGTTCAAACGAAATCGAGCCCGTCATGAACTCTAACAGTTTCCAAATTATCAACTCTAACAGTTTCCAACTGCTTAATGAGTTAATTTACAAAATTAGGTTTTATTGTGAAACACATTTTGCGCTCGTTCTTGTTTTAATCATTTTCAAACATACCAAATATGCAATACAAAAACATTGTGTTGATATGTGTGCTAGGCATGGTAGGGGGGCGATAGAAAATTGCTTGTCAGAAAAGGGGGCGCTAGCCAAGAAAAGATTGGGAAACACTGGTCTAAATCAGCTATGTCCAACACGCGGTTCGTGGGCTGCATGCGGCCTAGTCGAAGGTTTTGTTTGGCCCAGTAGGCTTTTTTCATTGTGTATGTACAATACAATGACAATCTGCCTTTATTTTGATAATCTTGAATTCGACATTTTTGATGCAATGGTCTTTAGTGCCCGTTTATCATGTGCTATGCACTGGTAGATTTCCACGTCTCCATTGACATTGACACCTCGGCGCAAACTGATTTCTAGTTTTCTGATTTCTACTCATGTGGTCACGCTACGACGTTGTTTTTGAGTTTTTCGTTTTTTCTCCTTTGTTTGTTTCCAAAGTGTCTCTTGTTGAAAAACTTCGCTATACTGACGTCACTGAATCACGTGGCTCGCTGTGTTTATTTGGTGACGTTGTCTGTGAAGGTCTCTTCGCTGGCAAAAAAAGTAAATTCGTTGTTGAAATGGCTCTGAAGCTTCGCAAACTCTTGCAAGATGAGATCAGTCTGTTGACTTCAAAACTTTACTGATAAGTTTACTTATCCATCGCCAACTCTTTGCGTTTATGTCAAGTGCGTGGACTTGTAAAAAAAGAAAACATTTCCTCGTGAGGCAAAAAAAGTAAGAACGCCTTTAATTTGCAATGGAGACGAGGTCTTATTGACTAATTTGGATAACATACATCAATCACGCAGTTGCGCACAAGAAAACCTATATGGTTTTCTCTCCACATACTAATTCTAAGCCAACATTATTTCACGTAAAATATTCTTTCCCAGAATTTAGTATTCAAATGACAACGAAAAATTTCGAATTATTGTGAAAACCCTCCCCTTCATTGCATGCTTGTGACAAAACCTGAGAACGGTTTCCCGCCCGCGAGTATTTTGTGTTTTTTCTCGTAGACGCGATACAGCGCCTTGCTGGTAGCAGGTAGCGATAGTGGAGGTGTCAGCGCTGTGCATTTTCGTCAAGGTTGTTTGAGGGTTATTACAGGAAAACGCGCACTGATGCAAGCAACGTTTAAAGGCGCATTATCTTGAATGGCGTTTGTAGTTTGGCGATTATTTCAGATAGTGACGCGTGACGTCTCGTATTACTAAACAAGTGCTTGTATGAAGCTGTGTTTCTCGGATACATTTACTTTTTCCGTGACATAAATCGCTTCTGCAGCAAGTAGCAACAACAGAGGTCGAAAATTAAGGAAGAAAACGCAAAACCTGACTTTGCATTTTTAACTGAGATTAGATCTATTCAGTTTCAACCAAACAACCATGCGCGGAGCATCAAAGCGTTCGTTTCGATGTGTTTTAGAGAGGATGGCGGTTGTGAATACTTTTCTCTCAGTTGACGACAATCTATGTTGCAGTTTCTCTGCGTCTGATATCAACGAACGCCGTGTCCGAAAACTTAGATTTACATAAGTTTAGACCAGGGGGGTGCACAACCTGCGGCCTTACGGCCGCATGTGGCTTCGATAAAAGTTGATGTGACCGTGCACATGTCAGTGTAATTCAAAATATAGGAGTTATGGTGGTCGTGCATTATTAAAAACTATTTGTCTGCTGTATGAGTATACTTAGTAGAAAGAAGGCCAAACAAACGCGTAGAAGCAGGGTCGGCTCAGCGTGTGAAAGCAGAACAAGCAATGCAAAAATAAAATATCTTGAACTTACTGGGGCCTTATATCATAAAAGTAAATATGATGCCCCCGGGAAATACCGAAGAGGTTGTGCAGCTCTGGTTTAGACTTAGTTTTCCTTTTATCAGGCCATGTCTTTCACTGTGCTTCACTTCTTCTTTTGAGCGAGTTGTTGAAACCACTGCTTGGCCGCACTAGATCTCGGGGCAGGTGTTGAGCAGCCATTCGGTTGTCTCATCGTCCAGAACCGTCAGGCCATGCAGTCCATGGAGAGGTCGATGGATTGGACATTGGAGGGCAACACGGTCGACGGTTTGTTCTGCGCCACACTCACAGGCCGCAGAAGCGGCTATACCCTATTTGTACAAGCAGGAGCGGAAAAGTCCAACACCGGTGCGGAGGCGGTTAAGACGGACACAGGCTCTTCTTGGGAGGGTCATTCCGGGGGTATGGGTGCCGGTGTCGGTGATGAAAATGCGGAACCTTGTGGGGTTGTCCAACAACTCCGCATTTAATTGGTAATCCTCCCACTGCGCCGCACGTACGTTGTTGTTGTCAGACGAACTGATGAGTTGTTATGCGGCGGGTAAAAATGGGTGTCTCGATTTGAGGCGCCGTTCGCGTTTGCACTCCGTGGGCGGGTGAGCGTTGAGTGGAGCAGATGTCCAAGCTCCATGGCACGGTGTGGTAGAGACAGTGTGGCTCCAATGCGACGAAGCTCAGCAGGTTGTATGACTGCGAGGGTTGGAAGGTTGTCCGCTGGTGTAGGACGCAGGCATCCAGTCACGATTCGCAAGGCGTCGTTGATGGCGGGGTCGATGAGGCGGATGTGAGCACTGCGGCACTAAACAGGCGTGCAGTACTCTGCGGTTGAGTGGACCAAGGCTAGGGTGGCTATTCGCAGAGTTGTTGCTCCAGCACCCCAGCCGGAGCCAGCAAGCCGCCTCAGAAGAACGACGCGTGATGTCAGCTTCTTGCGAAGTGACTCAAGGTGTCGGCGATACGTGAACGACCTGTCCAACGTTACTCCGAGGTATTTGGGGTCGGAGCAGAAGGGCAAGGTTTCGTTGTTGTATTTGACATTAAGCTGTGCTTCACAACAAATCAGAACTAAAATGTTTTTTTATTCGAAATTATCAACTATGATGAAATTTCTTTATGCATTTCTGGGGCCTAAGCATATAAGGAAACTCTGACCAAAGTGTTAGGTTTTCTCTGCACTTTGAACTCAACCCAATAATGCGTAGTCACATCAATCTCAGCATGACGATAAAATGCATGTACTATACAGTTTTACCGCTGAAGCAGATACTTGAGACGCGGCCAGACAGTGTGCTGTAACAAGTGGATGTATTCATAAGGTATTAAGCAAGACGATCTGCATTCAAATTCACTTAAGCAATGACAACATTTCGTTTGTTTCTCCGTGCACTCATTCATAAGCGTGCGCCTCAATTGCACGACCACAGGAACTAGGCGGAAATCACACTCGCAGTTTCTTCTGTTTTGAACGGAAATCGCATGAGCCCCGCGCAACGCTCTTTTCTGTGACGACTCAATGTTAACTAAAAATTTGCAAAACTGCGCAGAGGCATAGCTTCACAATTTACCTTGAAACGGGCGGAAATGCAAATCTCTAGTCTACTCTAAACTCTTATCAGTACAGTAACAACATGACAATAATGTGCATCTGAGCGTGAGAGAGATTCAGGCCATCTGTATGAAAGCGGTTACAAAAAAAGAATGAAAAAGAAAAAAACGGTACTTGATGTTCAATTTCCACTGACAAAAAAGCTCGCAACAACGCAAGACCGTCAGATACTGCAAAACGCCGATGAAAAGCAAGATTGTCAGCTTTGGATCCTACGTTTGGTTGTTTTTACCAGATTTCCCGCAAACAGAGATTGCTTGTTGAAACTCTATATGTTAGTTAAATCAGCTAGAACAGTTTCTCGCGAGCTTCACTGGGATAAACGTGTCTACATTGGGCTTACTTCATGGTTAACTGAGGGTGTTGTGTCAATACTTTGCTTCTGTGCAAAATTTGTCTTCACGCTGTTCATCATCAGCATATCACAGGCGTGCGGGAAGGCATTTTACTGAGGGGGGCGGAAAAATTGCGCTGAAAATAACAATTTGCTCTAAAAACAAACAATGTTGTTGGCTCAGTCATATGAAACAATAAACCATTACCATTTGCCCTGATGCTCTGAAACTAACTTTTTTAGTACAATCCGAATGGGGTCTGAAACCTCTTATAAATCTGTTCTGTACAGTTGAATTCGTTTATAACGGCTTCGTCTGTAACGTCAATTCGCCTATATTGTTATATTTTGTGCGGTCCCGATGGCAACTTTTACATGCATTTCAATTCACTTGAAACGTCAATTCGGCAATAACGTTCTTTATGCAATCCCCTCGAGGTGCCGTTCTAGGCAAATTCTGTAGTTACCTTGCTTGTACTCAATGGGGTGAAGTTTCTTGCGTGTTGTGTCCTCCCTAACAAGAAACTTTATGGTAATTGCCTTTACTTATGCAAATATGTACGCGACTTCGATGACGCAACGCATTTGAAACGACGGTTCCGGACCGAAGGGTCTGACCCTACACCTGCCTGTGTTATCGTAAGTGCTGTGCGGTTGAGCAAAGCACTTAAACACGCGCACTCAAAGGAGCTTACCAAATTCTTAGCACAAGCTGTTGACCTACCGACATCCGGTTGTTCGATTTTTACAGAAAACGAGGGATTGGTCTAGATCAGCTATGCCCAACCCGCGGGCCGCATGCGGCCCAGTTTAGGTTTCTGTGTAGTAAATGTATCCTGTATACTGACAACCTGTCCTTATTTTGATAATCCTGAATTTGAAAATTTTGATGCAGTTGGTTTTCAGTGCCACTTTATCACGTCTGTTACCATTGCAATGAGGATTCGAACGCTTTCAGTACATTAGCTTAAGCTAAGATCATTTGATAAGATCAAAGTAAACCATTCAATGTGCGGTCTTCATTGATAGGTCATTCAATGTGCAGCCATGGTCCAGATAGTGACATACTTTTTGGCTCAGTAAAACATGTGGGTTAGACATGGCTGGTCTAGATCAAAGCCATTATGACCAGTCACGTCTTTGGTCCAGTTCAGTTTACAAACTGAACTAGCCCAATTTACACGGACCACCCCCAAGTGAATACACACTGAATACACTTCATTGAAATTTTTTTTCACCGTTCAGCATTTTTGAACAACTTGCACTTGCCCTGAAAAACAAAGTTTTCCCTGAAATTTTTCACTGTATTGACTATATAATTTTTATTATTCAGGATTTTTGAGCAACTTGCGCTTGCCCTGAAAAACAGATTTGACCTGAAATTCTTCACTGTATTGAAATGTTTTTATCATTCAGGATTTTTGAGCAACTTATGTTTGCCCTGAAATTTTTCACTGTATTGAATATACTTTTTGCATTCAGGATTTTTGAGCAACGTGCGCTTGCGCTGAAAAACAGAGTGTGCCTTGAATTCACTTACTGAATGCATATTTTTTATCATTCAGGATTTTCGAGCAACTTGCGCTTGCGCTGAAAAACAGAGTTGCCCTGAAATTTTTCACTGTTTTGAAATATTTTTTATCATTCAGGAATTTTGAGCAACTTGCGCTTGCCCTGAAAACAGAATTTGCCCTGAAAATTTTCAAGCCGGGGGGCGGCAGCCC
>Ga0210059_1012180_pt1 | contig 13047 bp, 12 predicted proteins | sample Ectturendosymbi2_FD_188042 | JGI IMG/M metagenome (GOLD analysis project Ga0210059, IMG submission 188042) | Ecteinascidia turbinata endosymbiont from Florida, USA - Sample 2 (SPAdes) (version 2) | ecosystem: Host-associated > Tunicates > Ascidians > Unclassified | place: Key West, Florida...
AAAGTTACGTTCTTGTGTGGCAAGAAGAGAGCCTTATACAGCTGCTGAAGAATTTGTGACACCATGTGAACTACGTTGGTAACAGTTACTACTTGCCTTCAGACAAGGGGTACGAGAGAATTTTATGAAAGCTCAGGGGGTACGAGTGTGTAGAAAGGTTAAGAACCACTGTATTAAAGGGTGTTATGCCAGTTCGACTTTTCGAACATATAGCGCCTGACTGCAGACCTGTCGCCTCCAAGTCACGAAATTACTCGCCGTCGGATCGAGCGTTCATTGCCACGCAGACAGCACAGATGCTTCGTGATGGTATAATCAAACCGAGCACGTCTCCGTGGAGAGCGCAAGTTGTCGTAGTCAACAACAGCAATCATAGGAAACGCTTGTGTATTGATTACAGCCAAACCATAAACAAATTCACTTTGCTTGATGCTTACCCGTTGCCACGTATACAAACTGTTGCAAATAGCGTAGCTCAATACAACTGGTTCTCCAGCTTGGATTTAAACAGCATGTATTACCAATTTCCGACTATGCCCGAAGAAAGGTTGTTTACTGCATTCGAAGCCAATGGCCAGCTTTATCAGTTCAAGCGCATACCCTTTGGGTTGAAGAATGCCGTTCCCGGTTTTCAGCGCGTAGTGATGAAATCATTTCAAAGTACAACTGCAAGGGAACTTATGCTTATTTGGATGATATTACAGTATGTGGACGGGCTCGTGAAGAGCATGGCGCGAATCTAAAATGTTTTCTAACTGCAGCAAAATAGTGTAATATTACCTTCAACGAAAAGAAGTGTACCTACGCCACCGATTGTCTCAAGTTGTTGGGCTACCACATTTCGAACGGCGTGTTGCAGCCGGACCCTGACCGTGTCAAGCCTCTATTAGAATTGCCAGTGCCGAACACTGGCAAGGAACTCCAACGCCTTGTGGGAATGTTTGCGTACTACGCTCAGTGGGTCCCTTGTTTTTCCGAAAAAATTAAGCCGTTGATTGCAACAAAAGTTTCCCTTGCGCGAGGAGGCTGTGCAAGCTTTAAAGACACTGAAGCAGGATTTAACTTCAGCTGCCCATAAAGTTATCGATGAAAAGTTGCTTTTTGTTTTGGAGACGGACGCTTCGGATAATGCGATCTCCGCTACTCTGAATCCGGAAGGACGACCTGTGGCCTTTTTCTCGAGAACCTTGAACAAATGCGAGTTACATCAGTCAAGTGTGGAAAAGGAAGCTTGTGCTACTGTTGAAGCCATTCGAAAATGGGCTCATCTACTTAGTGGCCGTCGATTCACTGTTGTGACGGATCAACAGTCCGTATCTTTTATGTACGATGTACGTCACTTCAGTAAGATAAAAAATGAGAAGATTATGCGTTGGCGTATGCAACTCAGCGAATTTGATTTTCAGACAGTGTTTCGTTCAGGGAAGTTAAATTCAGTCCTTGACGTCCTTTCTAGGGCGTATTGCGCGAGTTTGCAGGAAAGTACTCTTTATACCATTCATGCGTCATTGTGCCACCCTGGAGTAACGCGTTTGTATCATTTTGTCCGCGCTAAGAATTTGCCGTATTCTTTAGCTGATGTGCGAAGGTTGTCGCGTGTGTTCAGAAGTCAAACCGAACTTTTGTAAACCACCTTCAGCTCAGCTTATTAAAGCGACGCAGCCGTTCGAACGTTTAAGCGTAGACTTTAAAGGGCCGCTCCCTTCGTCCACGAAGAATCGCTACTTGCTAACAATTGTTGACGAGTATTCTCGTTTTCCGTTCGCTTTTTCTTGTGCCAGTGTTGATTCTAAGACCGTGATAGCTCATTTTAACCAGCTTTTTGCGTTTGGTATGCCTGCATACATTCATTCCGATAGAGGGGCGGCTTTTATGTCAAACGAGTTGACGATGTTTTTGCGTCAGCGTGGTATCGCCTGCAGTAGAACGTCTGTTTATAACGCTCCTGGAAATGGACAATGTGAACGCTATAATGGCATAATTTGGACAGCGGTCAAACTTGCGATTAAGTCTCGGAAGCTGGACATTGCGCGCTGGAAATGTGTTTTGCCTGATGCGTTGCATTCCACGTTCTCTGCTTTGTGCCGCGACGATTGCGACTCCGCATGAGCGCCTGTTTCATTTTACACGACGATCGACGTTTGGTGTGTCGATTCCCACCTGGTTGACCGCGCCTGGACCTGTATTTCTGAAGAGGCATTTACGTTCATCCAAGTATGACCCCATTGTTGACGAGGTAGAGCTTGTGCATGCGACACCAACTATGCTCAAATCCGATTCCCGTCTGGTAGAGAGTCGACAGCGCCTCTGCGCGATATTGCACCCGTGGGAGAATTTGAACCTGGTTCACCTTCTGAGCAGAACGACGCAAACGCGTGAGAAGCAGCTCAAACAGTACATAGCCCGGTCGACTTTGTGCCTGGTCACGGTGAACATGTCGAAAACACTGTTAGTGATCCCGCCTTACCAGAGAGCGACAGTCGCTGCGATGATCGCGCAGCTTTACAAGACGGCGGTAATCGAGCGGAATAAAGCTTGCATACGGACGCTGCAAAGTCACCTGCCCCCATTGTGCGCAGGTCCACACGGCCACGAAAACCTGTGGATCGCTATCGCGTTGTACCGTATTGGTAGACTTCGTTTGAGGGGGGGTGAATGTGGTGCAATTATTGGACGTGCACGTGTTTGCTCGAGGGTGATTACATGATTGGCGCGTTGTGTTCGCACCGTTTCCTGCGTAGTTGCTGCGCATTCTGTTCTGGCTTCCTTATGCGAAGGTTGTTTCTTGTTTGTTCGAACCTAAGTAACTTTATGCGTTTTGTATTTATGGACTAAGTCCAGTTATAGCAAAATAAAGCCTAAGTAAATAGGCGTGCTGTGTGCAAATGTTACAAGAGTTGCCACACTGCGCTAGAGCAAATAACATTACATGTGATGTGACTATTCTTCAAAGCACACATCTGGTACACCCCTTGAAAATTCTGGTACACCCTGGGGTGTAAGATACGCCCGGTTGACAAGCACTGCATTAGTCTACCTTTCGGACATTATGACCAAATTGACTTATTCAGTTTATGACCGAAAAAAAATTGGCACGCTCAATGCGTTTTTGTCAGATACCGGCAAGTTGTTTGCTGACTTACATATGTTGCTATAACGCTGTATTATGGTTCAATCAAGAGCATTAACTTCGAAACTCATCCACTTAGCTTGGTGTTGCAAAACTAAGATGCAGACGTAGGTTACTGCGGAGCGGACACATGGACTGCACTGATAACAGACCTGATACAAGTTTTTCGCTTTGCAGGCTTCTAAAATCTTGCGTCGGTTCTAAGTTTTCCGTAATTATTGCCTTCCTATCTTCACAATTTTTTGTGTCCCCACCAAATTTTGTTGTGCCCTGAAATAAATTTTTTAAACATACAAACAAAAATTTTGCCCTTTAAAATGTACTTTTCCTCCTCAAATTTTAAAACCTGGCTACGGGCCTGTATACGCCACGATTTAAAAGTGGATCATCTTTCCAAGTCTTTTGCTTCGCGGTGGTGTTTGCTTTGCCAGAGTCAAAAAATTTTCGACGGCTTGGCGGAGGTGTCTTTTTGCAGCCCTGTATATTTCAGATACAAGCATGCTATCGCACAAGCACTCTGTCCGAATTCTATGGCGGCCTCTACACTGCTCGCAATTACTCTGCTTGGCGGAGGTGTCTTTTTGCAGCCCTGTATATTTCAGATACAAGCATGCTATCGCACAAGCACTCTGTCCGAATTCTATGGCGGCCTCTACACTGCTCGCAATTACTCTAAGCACACAGGAAAATTTCTACCAAGAGAAAGTTTACTACAAAAGCACAAAAGAATTTCAGTAAGCCACAGAATGCGTCAGCGAAGAAAACTGCAGAAGCTGAGCACCTATTTCGAAAAGCGGGCAGGTAAAGCATGATTGATTGTGATCCATCATGTTGCAATGCAAAGCTTAAAGGATGCAGACATTTATCAAAACACAGGAAATTATTTAAGCGGTTTGGATGAACTTAACGCGTGCAAGTATAACCAGGAACAAACGCTTCACAGCGGAAAATGCAATGACAAGTCTCACGGGCCAAGCACGACCAATGCTCATCATTCACAAGGTTTCAACCTCAAATGGTAGAAAATTTTTTTGCTCCACTTTTTTGGCACCCCGTCGGTTAGCCCTCGCCGACTGCTGTTTCTTCTTTGCCTCATTCAGTCGCTTCGCTTGCCATGCGCCTTCGTTGGCCAGTTGAGTAGCTCTCGCCCCGTTGTCATCGCCCTGACAATGCAAGGTTATTCGCTTAAAGGTGTTACAAAATCCAGAGTAGAATTCTGTAACAAAAAGGGTATTTTCGTTTGGTGGTGCTTGTTCAGCTAATGACAGGAGCGACACCGGCTCCCGGGCATCTACCTAAACACCATGACGCGGGGCCCAATACAGCTGCATCGGCCTAAGGCCGGCCCTGGTGCCACCACCCATTTAGTGGCACAGCCAGAATGAGGCCAAAGAGGCCATTCTCCTTCCCCGAAACAAACTTGCTAAAGATTTCTCGCTGGTGCTTTGTATCAATTTTCTACTGTTCGAAAATAAACGGAAGGAACAGTCGGACTCGAGACGACGTCAATGACTGGCCCCTCCCGAACAAAATTCCTGACTGCGCCCACGCCACTGATTTAAGGTTGTTAACTCGGGCTGTCTTTTCATGTCTGGCCTTTCGCGTTGATGTTGCAGGTGACCTGAATCAGGAAATATCGTTCCTAGTAGACGTTCTCTCGACTTCACTCGCTCGCTCTCACTCGGGCTCATCCGTTAGAATGGGAGGTCAGAAGACAAAGCTCAAGGAAGATTTTATCACCCGTGTTCAGTACAAGACGTTTTCGACTTGAATGTGTCGTCGTTCTACTGTAGCTTCTGGCACGACAACTTGATGTGGACAAGAAAAGATGCTGTTCGATGCTTGATAAGCGCCAGCTGCTTCAGAGTTGCTCAGCCGATGTTTTTTCTTAATTTTTTTTCAGATGATGAAACGCTCTTGCTTTTAACAATGATGCTCAGCTCACAGTGCGCTTTGCTCTGTTCAGTACTGATGGCAACTGCTCCCGATCAGTGAACAAGCCAAGCTCATCATGACACGCCGAACATATATCACCGTAAGAGCTCAACGTGCGCTAGGAACAAACGTGCTCAGCGAATGTGACATGAATTGGGTGATGAAAAAATGTTATTTAACGATTGGTAACCTGCAGGGCGTGCGACTGAAGCATTTGTTTATTGTTACATTGACAAAGTTCTAGATTTCAGCCGCGATGGTTCGGCTGAAATCTGTGTGCGCAGCGGCTGCCACGTATACGTTACTTGGTGTGTCGCAACTTTCAATTTAACAAAACTTGTCATGATTGTGTTGGAAAACACGCATTTACGCACGCATGTAGCATGATTAAAAACTTTTCTGTTTTCGAACTTCTTTGTCAGAATCACCAGTTGACGTCACATAAGCTATATGGGCAGGAAAGCTTGCTTCTTGTGTCTAAATGGTGGTGCAGTTGAGTACATGGCACGAGGCAAAACTCAGACAGAAAAGTAAACCATGATCATCTACCTCGCCACGCAAAATTCAATACAAGATGGATTATGTAATGTATATACTCCGAAATTTTTTATATAATTTTGAATTTGTTATAGAATCATTAAAAAAAATTTCAAGCATGTCACATATTTTGAAAGTACTTCTAAGTGTTTAGACTATACTTCCTCAATTAGACAACCCGAAAACAAGAAGTCCACATTCCAACAAGCCGAAAGGCTAAGATGCACATAAGCACAGGACATTAGAAAACACCTGCAAACGCGTTTAGCACTAACAGCCTTCCCCAGTTTCCAGTAAAAAGTCTGAGACCGTTTCGATATCTAAATCACAAAATACCAAGCATGTCATAATATTTTGAAAGTAGTTCCAAGTGCTTAGACTAGGCTTGCCTAATTAAACAACCATCTATACAAGAAATACCAAAACAAAACTTTACCTCTTGATCTTTGTATTTCGAACGAACACGTTGAAGAGCTAAAACTCCTCGAATCAACTTCTTCCAATTACCGTATATTCTGTTCTCACGTTTGGCCTGAGCACGCTCAGCGGCATTAGCTTGATCTTCTTCCCAGGCACTGCGAAGAATATCCTCGTGCTCCTTGCACGCAATATATCCGTCGGTCCTGCAAGCCAGAAATGGCAATAAAAAATATTTCGACAAGCTGCTTCAGCGATTGCACAGAAACGTGCTTGTAAAAGCTGCACAGAGTCATTAAAATCATGACTTCTCTTGAGCTAAATATTAAGCTTAAATGTACCGGGGTCTATAACTGGTTACCGCCGCCTTTCGGGGTTTACAGCGGCTTACTAAACGACAAGTCTACTGTGGTCTACTTAACGACCCCAACTCAAACCCTAATTGCGGTAGGGCCCCGTATGGTCGCAGTAGGCTGAGGTTGGCCTGTAGTTGTTGGATAACCATACAACATATCAATATTTCCGATAATAAAAACCTGCTCATGAGTTTGAAAAAAAATTAATACACAAAAGCTGTGGTGTAGGCAGAAAATTTCTGAGGGGGGCAAAGTTTCGTCACAATCGTGTGACGTCACAAATCAACTTTAGGGGAAGTACCGAAGGCACGACCATTCCAAGGGGTCCGGGGGCATGCCCCCGGGAAAGTTTTGCAAAATTACACCTAAAAATACGCATTTTTGTGCATTCTGGAAGCAAATTTTAGTACAGTGGCGTAGTCAGCCCAAAAATTTGGGGGAGACCAAAATGTTTGATTTTAGGCGAATAACACTATTTTGTTCGGAAAAACGCCCCTTAAAGCACGAAATGACTGTTTTCCAAAAATTCTGGGGGGCCGTGGCTCCTTTGGCCCCCCCGGCTACGCCTATGTTTTAGTATAATGCTTTTACGAGATTTATTAGCCGGTGAAACACAAAACTGAACTTTTGTTGTCTGAGGCTCATGAAATAAACCTGTACGCGTGCTTGGATGTTATAAGTTTTAGACATGTTATCGCTTATCGAAGAAGCTTACTGAAGTTTGTGGGCTCAAATCTCACGCCAGCCGAAGCTTTTTCTGGTGTTCCTTGTTACCTGTGTTAAGTTACTTAACAGCCACGTGTGAAGCAATTTTGTCAGTGAAAGAATGAAATCGTAAAATGCAAGTCAAGCAGAGGAAACGTACAGCAGTCATAATAAAATTTGCGTAGTGCGTAACTGCGTATATCAGTGACCAGAAAACAAAGTCAGTTTATTTTAAATTGAGGCCCTTTCCCCTCCTTAGTTACCCCACTGCCGAATATTGTTTATACATCTTTATATTTTAGGGTCTGAGGGGGGGGCATGGCGCAGTGCCCCCCCACCGTACGCCAGAGCACAAAGGCTGTCGGAGCAAGTGTACAAGAAAAAAAGATGCAAGAGAAAGAACCAGTTACAGCGATAATTGTGGAGAGAATACCAGTGCCGTGAAAACTTTTGTAAAAAAGGCACTAAGGCCGACTAACCAGTTGTAAGTTACAATCTAGAGAACTTTAGTCAGTTCTTTTGACACAAACGTTCGTTTCTGTGGTGCAGTGTCAGAAAATCATTTGTGGGAACGAACTGCTACGACAAACACGTGATTTTGCTACAGTCAAGACAGGTGGGAGTTTTTTGGAGATATATCAACGCAACAAAATGATATAACCACCAACATATTGTAGTCGATAGGGCAGCCATTCCCAACCAGCCGAGTTGGCTGGAGTCACACAAGTTGTTTTCCCGCGCCTGCAGACTCCTAGTCCAGGCGAGGACCTTGATATAGATTCATGCCAACACAGTTTCTGGAATTACGCTGCTCGTGAAAGTTCTTATTCTAAGTAATGTTAATTTGGTCCTTGAGTCCAATACCTTGGTTGATAGAAGTTAGTCTGCTGCATATGAAGGGTAAGAACCACTGAAACAGGGGAACGGCGTTTCTCTTTAAAATATTTGGCAGAACAGTGTTTTCCGCGACAACACCCTTATTAGAAAGTGACAAACATTACAATTACTAATTTGAAACTGATATCACAAAACGGGGTGCTATAAAAATAACGAAAATAATAATACCTAGCAAGTTAGTAACGGTAGCAATACCAACAATAGCACTGGTTACATTGATGCAAAAGTAAAATTAAATCTAAACTCTTCGGGAAAAATACAATTTCCTTTTTATTCTGTGTAAGGTTATTTTTTTTCAATTCGCCACTAAGATGATAAAATGCCAGAATCTTTCCAATTCGGTTTATGAGTGAAAAACATTGCAAGGACGACGTTTGACAGTGACGTACGCACACGACTCCCCCTAATATTTCATTGGGCTGATTTGCTTGCCTGCTCCAGCGTGATAACGTTACTTTGCAAGCGTTATTTGCACCTTCCCATGAAATATTCGCCGCCCATATCCCACCGTAAGAACTCATTTTGTTGTACCGGTGACAATTCGCAAAGAAAATGCAGAACGAATCATTGAAAATTGCAACCAACTGAAATAGCTCCAGCGAGATTGGGGCAACAAAGCACTCAGGCAGCCCAAAGGTAACACGTGCTTGGCACTGTAAGTAAGCCACGACACCTGAAAAAACATCTTTGATAAGTGAGCGTTCCACATCCGCGAATGTTACGCGCAGCTCGAAACCAGCAGCGAGTTTGCTTACACCGGATGGGGGAATCCATGATGCGTGTCGAATCCAACAATCGCTGGCGAAACATCGATATCAAGCTTCTTGGCAATAGTATGCAAGCCGGGAAGTTGCAAGTGCACGCAGCCGATCGGCAACATGCTGGGTTGAAAGAGGTCCACGTTGCCATATTCGTTTCTCGGTACCTAGCAACACACAGCCCAACAACACAAGTGATTATCGCTTGTTAAGTCATGAGCACTGCGCTGTCTGTTACACTCACTTTTCCATCTTTAGCCACCGGAGGTTGATACGGTTCAGTTTGCCACCGGCCGAATAGAGCAAGTGAAAGTGCATCGGAGTCACGGTTGAGTTTGCGGTTCAGCATAAAAGAAGCAACCATTTTATATGGTTTTTCACCATCACGCACTGATAATGCCTGCCGCAAAATCACATATACAAGTATTAACGCACAAGTCAACCCAAACCACTCCGCGTTATTGAAGTAAAAGCAACCGATGATCAAGGAACTCAAAGGAATATTCATTAGAGATCTCAATCTCGTTGTAACGTTGACAAGTTATGCTGTAGATTCGGCAAATCGATTTGCCGAATACGTTTAGCACTGAACAGCGTCTCCAACACGCACTGGATCGATTTCAACTGCGATCAAAAGGTATTGAAATCAGCACTAAGGACGGAGGTGTTATGTCTCTCCAGAAACCCAAGTCGGTGTATGCTGCGAGTAAGCGGCAATACAATGCAGCAGGTGGAGAAGTTCGGTGGTATACACGAGCGACAAAAGCAGAACAAGATTGATACAAGGGCTGCTAAAACAAACACAATCTAGCATGAGCTTCACCGTTCCTTGGAGACAAAATAATGTAAACCTGATCGAACTTGAAATAAACCAGTGACACTGACATACCGACTGAAGCCACTTCTCTCTGGTGTGAAGTACGTGAACTGAAGAACGGGAAAGAACCTCCTCACCGCGAACGAACCCTATGGCGGGGGTATCAGGGGGGTAAACGGCTTCATACTTGAGGAGGTGTCTACGAAGGGCGAAGAGAGGGTGGTTCTTGTACGCAGAAATGCCGACAGGAAGTGGTTGATGCAACAGTTCAGATTCAAGAGCTTGATTTTCTTCTGTGTCCATTTTCTGCGGTTATGAAACCCCATATCAGAACTCGGCAAAAAGCAACTCAACGCAACTTACAGACACAAAACAAAGCCGTGCAAGCGGTTAACGCAATGCCTCTTATCATTATGGATGATGATGGAGCATTCAAGGTTATTTGCATAAGCAGCCAAGCTATCTTCCACACATCAGCCGAAATGAGTGAAATCACTGGATGGTCGTAACTTACGCAGCACTGCGTAAGTTTTTAGGTTGCGATTAACGAATTTCCAACTGCTTCATTTTTCAGAAATGGACTGGGCCGAGAGGTCAGGTTGAAGCTTTTGAATAATAGCACGAGTGAAACGCTCCACCAGAGCAAGCGTGATCGCATAGTTGAAGTGAACGGAAGAGACATTTATTCGTGAAAGCGTCGCGTCCCAGTCATCAGCCAACCGGCGCAACCTTGGTCATGTATGGACAACAGCACTGCACAGGTTGCGTACTGCTTCGATGTGACCACTGCAGTGCAGTGCTCGATCGACGTAAAGAATGATATAAGTGTCAACATACTGCATTCTCACCATCGCACCCAGACAAAATTATAAAGAACCTTGTTTTTTGTTTTGTAAGGAGCCAATGTTTGCTTCCACCAGTCAGCGTCAACGTACGACACACGCAGTTTGCGGGTGGTGGTCATCCAATTGGAGGAATACCTCGCTGTTACATCTTTGACGCAGTTGGCATTATCAAACCCAACCACGTAATGGACCGGTTGTGTGGCGTTCTTTTCCAATGCTCTCGGATCGTTTATAACGCCGCTGATGCAATCCACGCAAACCCATCCGGTCTGAAAATATCAGTCACACGTTCACGATACTGCCATCCACAGTACCAGGTCAGTATCAAAGTCAGCAGCCGATTCTGTTTTTTTATTACAGACAGGCTTGCTAATTTAACTGCATTTACCCTAAAACCCTTCCAAAGTGTTTAATTTTCTTTGGTACTCTGGATAAAATGTCGAGATTTTTACTGATAGTTATGTCTCTCCATGTCTTCTTATTTGATTGTTATGTCTGTGATTTAATAAGATAAAGATGCTGTAAGTTCGATTTCCAGTACAAAACGTTTATGAACATCGAAACAGAAAGCTTGCATAAAACCTACAATTTTAAACATGAACTAAATGCGCTTATAGTACGTAGGACACTCAAACAAAACTTTTCTTTTGACTACCACGATCAATACATATTCTGTTTCATTCACGACAATCGATGTTCACAATGTCGTCTTTTAACGTGGAGGAGTTTCGTACTTTTGTTTAAACAACTTGAAAAGGTGTACATCGACCCAGGCCCGGAGCCACGGGGAGCATCCGGGGCCAGTAACACCCCAATTTTGTTGTGGCGAGAAAACTTTGTTTTCAACATACAGTAAAAAACAAATCTTGCTCCCTATAATACCTAGATATGTATTTTCTCCCATACCTAAAACCTGGCTACGGGCTTTCATCACCCTTCGGATCAAATTAAATTTTTGAACATATAGCAGTGCTTCACCTTTGACCTTACAATATTTGCCTACGTTGCACTAACATCCGGGTTTATTTTTTCGGGCATTTTCCGGTCATAGACCAAATTTTTTTTGAAATGACCGAAAAAATATAAGTTAATTCGGTCATAATGTCACGAAAGGCAGACTAGTGAATACTGTTATGGTGAGTTTTAATACTATTATGGGACAAATGACCGAAATATCTCAGTGAAAAAAGAAACCCAGACTCACGTTCGTTAAATCATATTAGTTCCTCATGTTAAAAAAAACACACGATTAACAAGACATCAAAAATATTTCTATAACGAACAAAAATGTGTTCGGAGCGGCGTTCCAAACACATTTTTGCCTTTCAAGGCTTTCACCAAATGATTCGAATGATGAAAACAAGATGCACGCATTGAACACGAACGTTGTTCCAGATTTTATTATGCCTACGCCGTGAGGCACGTTTGAGACGAAAATCCATGGTAAGGCCGACCCATATGACCAGCATTCTGAAAACAATTCCAGCAGAGACATTCCTTTCGCGCAGACACGTCGTCACCATACTCTTCAAGAACCAGAACTTTATTTGAAAGACACCACCTCAGTTTACACTTCAAACCGACGAGACGTTAAGTTTTTCACCAGCTATACAGGGTACACGATTTTTTATTTCATAGATTTCCGCTTAGAACATTTCGCGTTGGTGCTTTGACCAACACTAAGGATTTTTTACAAGCAAAATATCTGAATCTAATTTTACGGTCAACGAAATCTTCTGCACATAGTTTCGACCCAAATAGAGTCAGAAAATGTCCAGAACGTTTTTGCTCATATCTCCACGCGTTTTCTGCCACCTTGAGTCCTGGGCCTTACGGCGAACTACAACCGATGGCAAGGCTACTTTTTGGGGTTCAACAGTTTTGGGGAATCTGAAATATCATTTAGTGATTAGTCATCATTATTCCCAAGTCGACTCTGGCCCGGAGCGGACACCTGACAGGGCTCCAGCTATGGATAAAATAGTCTGTTTTACAGAGAGACTAAACTCTTCATTTATGCAAGGCCATCAGTCTAGGTCAGTGGTTCTTAACCTTTATATGCACTCGTACCCCCTGACTTTTAATCAAATTTTCTCGTACCCCTGTCTGAAATCAAGTAATTGATAGTAACATAGTTTCATCGCAACGAATATAACGATACAATGAACTTACAAAGTACACCAACAATCGGACAGAGGTAAATTTTTTTTGCTGTTTTTTTTTCAATAATTATGCTGTAGCATGGCTCTTCTTTTAAGATAGCCACTTGCTTGCATGTCATCATCGAGCTCTTATAGATTCCTGGCCTTAGTTTCGATGTCCAAGCGAGTTGAGAAACTGCTTTCACCTAAGTAGGTTGTTGAAAATAGCACAAGGACTTCCGAAGATGTCTTTGCTAACTGCGAGAAAGAAGATAGCTAATTACATTGAATGGAAGTTTATTTTAATTTTTCTCTTCGTTTTCATTTCAACTAGATCTTCCTCATACCATCATTGTCATCCATAGATTTTAGGTTAAAAATAAATGGGTTCTGTCCTGCATCCAACCCTGTGAAACAGAAACCTCTCCTGGTTGAAACCTGAAAGCAACCCTAGAAGGACTGCTGTAACACCTGCACATGCTTTTATATTTCAATGACAATGATTAAGG
>Ga0210059_1012181_pt1 | contig 13046 bp, 9 predicted proteins | sample Ectturendosymbi2_FD_188042 | JGI IMG/M metagenome (GOLD analysis project Ga0210059, IMG submission 188042) | Ecteinascidia turbinata endosymbiont from Florida, USA - Sample 2 (SPAdes) (version 2) | ecosystem: Host-associated > Tunicates > Ascidians > Unclassified | place: Key West, Florida...
TATATTCTCATTTGCTCTAATGTTCGCTAATGGTTGGTTTACTGCATGCGATGGCATTTATGGTGCTTCTGCTTATTGGCTGAGTCATATGAAACAATAAACCATTACCATTACCATTCAACATTAAGTTTTTGCGTAATCACTGGAAATGCGAGCACTCACTGCACTGTGCAGTGCCAATTGTGTTGTGAGCAATAAACAGTCTCAGCGCTTGCAAACAGGTCTGCGTCTTCGCGATAGAAATGCGATAATTGCGTCGAAGTGGAAATGCTCTTGTGATTCTGATCGTAAGTACAGGAGTGAATAGGAGAGACTTTCGCACAGAAAGCTGCCGATGGATAAGTATGCAAACTGTGGCACCATGTTACCCAAAGTGTGGAATTTCACAAACCATGAAAAGTCGGGAAGATCAGTGCTCCAGCACAATGCCAAGCAAGATTTGATCATAACGTCGAAGAAAAAATTTTGATATTCTTGTAATTTAGTTGTTTTTGTAACAAAGGAATGGCAATATCGCAAATAAAGTTTGGCTTTTTTCTGGCCTTTGAACAGTCGGTTTGGCCTTTTTTTGGCCTCTTTTTTGCATTGTTTGGCTTTTTATTGAAATTTTCATCTGGCAACCCTGATGCCAACCAGCTTTCACCCGTGGCGGACAAACAACTATATCTAGATAAGTCGTGTACAGGTGCCTTTTGCGACTCATATTGCGCTTCGTCATGCTCTGACAAAATTTGGGTTAATTTACATGCAATATCGATCATACGGTAAAGAAACTCGGATGCAAACCTACATCACTGGTCAATCGTCAGTGCGATGTACTGTCGCAGGCAATGCAGGTTGGTTGCAGCTGATCGAAGCAGCATTGAAACCACAGCTACGGCAGAAAAAAACTAAAACAAGGTTTAATGGTGCACCTACTTTGTGGAACAAATACGGCGGTGGTCGCACGTAGCAGAACGTTTGAGACTGATAACAAGTTCATGAGGTACAGCGCAACTTTCAGATATCCATTGTTTTTGCTTGATGGCGGATTCTAAAACACAATAAAATTTATCTGTTGCTGCACATAATTCGCTAAAATAATATAACGGACTTTACAAACAAAATTAAACGTATTTGATGAATAGCATACGTCCGGTTCCACGCTGAAAACCAACTTCACATTGAAATTGCCAGCGAGCTTATCCTTACACTGATCTTGCTCTGGCATTGCGAGTATTGCCAACGTACCTTAAACATTTCCATGAGCTTGTTACAAATGGTTGTCTGGTGAAGACTAGAGAGATGCTCTAGTATTCGCGTCACCGAGTTTAGAACTGTCTGTTCATTCTCATTCAATGTGATCGATGCTGAAGGTTGAATTGTTATGGAAGCTGCAAAATATTTTCGGAAAATCAGTTAAAAATGGTTGATGGCAGCAACAAACCTGCCTCGATCATTTTCAGCATTCTTGGCCAGAGATACTTTCGACATGACAGAACAGTTTACCCTGGAGCGCCCTGATTGTTGGTCGGCTTCACAGGCATCAAGCAATAATCAGTATGGACACTTTTCAACTGGTGTTTTGTTGAAATGGCCAACCGTGTCCCCTTTAAGGCCCGCGCAAGACGTAATTATGGAAGGTACGTGCTGTTTTTTCGGTCATGTTTTAGTCATAGACCGATTTTTTTAAACGACCGAAAAAAATTAAGTCAAATCGGTCAGAATGTCTGAAAATATATACTAGTGAACACTGTTACGGCAAGTTTTAATACAACTGTGAAACAAAGGACCGAAACGTCTCAGCAGAAAAACCTAGTGCACATGCTGGGTCATAACTCGCCAGCCGATAAATCCAGAGAGCTGTTCAAACCCACTAAAGATTCGGAAAGTTTCGATTTAAGAAAATGGGAAGTTTTGGGTTTAAACATGTTTTGAAGGGACGTCACAACTCACAACCGGGGTACGTCAGGGATATTTACGATGACGCCAGCGGAGTCTGAGAAAAAAGTTCAAAGTTAAAGTTTAAGTAGCAAAATACTTGATTTTTCTTTTAAAATATGCCAGGCGAAAATCTACATCACCTAAAAGCAACAAATGAGTCAATAGCCTACTAGGGGATTCATTAACTGTAGACGTAGATTTCGTGGCAATGAAGAAAGCTTTGGAGAATTTTGATGATGGTCATCAACAACTGAAGTGACCGTTTACCAGAGCATCATAGTAGCGATTCTATCCTTGGCCGCAACCAAATTTTCATACTAGACAATTTTTAAATCAAGGCTGCGACTATATTTTGTAAACTGGAAAAAGACGGTGTCGGTGAAAAATGGAAGGATTTAAATAATGCGCGACTGTCGACCAGAAGACGATAGGCGCAAAGTTTTATCAATAGCTGCAGAGCGTACAAAGATCGACCAAATCACGCAAGAACTGCAAACGCTTTGCTGACATTTCATTCATAGAAAACAACAGTAGTTCAGTTGATATTTTGTCGGTTGCGAATCCGAACAAGAAATCGCTTAGTTTGCGTTTGAGGCTCAACGCAGCATGATGCAAAGATTAATTATGACGTAACATATGCGCACTGGCTTAATAGTTAGAACGACCACGCTACAACGTGAGCAGTAAAGCCTTTGATTTAATCTCACAATTCTAAAAAAAGCGTGGAATTTGGATCTGTTTTTTTGCTCTGGAGCAACATTTTTTCTGTCGTATATTATTTTCACTTTTAACTGTTTCTTTCGATTCCCAACCTGAATAATTTATATTTACTGTAAATGAACAAACGGTCGCCAGTGGAACATAGTTTTATAGTTTCTGTGCAGTTTTTGCTTGATGTGGTCTGGATAAAACAAAAGGGAAGAAACCTACTGCACATTGCAGAATAAATGTTTGAATTAAATTAAAATTGACAAAGGTTTTAAAACCATTTTTAATCCAAAACAAATTCCCGAAACGCCTCCGCGAAAAAAGTCCAGTTTAATGTAGTGGTGTGAAAACCACCACCAATCGAATGAGAAACCAACACCGTCAACCAATCGAATTACCTGATCCATCCCTGAAATTTTGAAATGCTCATCACAAACGATTGCGTACGCAAGGCTCAACAACTAAGACAACTGAAATGCCGTGGTTATCCCACCAAACGACTTTGAACGTTCAATGCACAAAAAGGTTTTCGATCTTTGTGTGGGTGAAAGTCAAATTTCCAACTTTAAACGTCGATTAAGAAGTCAGCTATACAAAAAGAGCAGTAAAACTGCTGTATTGTTCGTTCCAAAGCAGTATTTGATACACGTTAATTCTATGCAAACAAGATTCTGAGTCAAAATTAAAGTTAAAACTACAACTAACAATGCTTTTAACTTTTCTTTTGTTACATCTTGAAGTGATCAGGAACATGGCGTTTATACTTATGAGCACAAGTAATCTACAAGATAACCAGTGTTTTCACATGCAGCCGATATAGTTTTTCATGCAGAAGAGATAAGCTGATGTACTCAACAGCGTTCAGCCAAACCGCACTGAAATCTCCAAACTAACATCTAAATGGTTATTTCCACTCCTCCCTCTTTCTTGCACATACTAACAGTTACATATTAGCTTTGGTTGCTGTATTATTATAATCTTACATGAATTCTATTTTGCTATAAATTACAACTACAGGAAAATTGGAATGATAAAAATATGGCATAATTGCAAAAAAGAGCAAAAAAATTAGCTCCAAATCCAGATTACTGACATGATCACAAATGACTCACTCCATCTCAGCTTGCAGAATTTGGTATATCCTGTATACAATACTCTCTCAATGATAGCATCTGGAAAAGTGTTGCCAACATCTGCTACCACCCAATCAAAATATGGAGAATGGTTTGATGACGCTGAGAGCAGTGTGTCCATGCAAGAATCAGGATTATTGCTGATCCTGTGCAAGATATTGTGAAGATAAGGATAATTTTTAACTTAACATCAGTTGAAACAGTACTTGGCCAATTAACACACAACATTGCGAGTTTCAACTAAAATAAAATGATAAAACTATTACTTTGAATTAATAACTGCACTTTTAGCTTTTACTAAAAACAAAATGAATGAAAAACAACTTACAGAATTTTAAGACAAGTCCGATAGATGTCCAACAGCATTCTCATTGGCACTACACTCAGCCAAAAGTTAAGGACTCGAACAAGGTTATTTGGCAATGGTATTACTTGCCTCTGTTTGTAGCACCCGCTTATCTGGCCTTGAACACAAAATCAGTGCATTAGAATTTAGGAAACATGTCCAGAAAAACTTCATATCAGCTGTAATTTCTACAGATTAGGCAAATTTTCTCTGCAAAACATAAACCACTACAATATTGTTTCATGTCACAGCCTCACATCAGCATGTAGCCAAGCAATGTCGAACAAGACAAATATATTTTAATTTTAAGGAAGTTCTTTCAAGTTTATGCTGTCTCAAAAATGTAATTTATTATAAAAGTTGTGTCTCTACACCTTTGGATAGTCAGCATATTATGAACTACCATTAGCTAAGTGCAGCAAAAACTGTTCAAAATGACATGGCACAATAATATGCAGAACGTTTCTCAACGTAAAAGTTTAAACATAGCACAGCAAACAAATTATAACATACACCTTTCTGCCTTTTACAATTTTTGCATTTGCATAGCGTATTTTCTGCATTTTTAATATCTCTTCTGAATTACCCATGTAAAATATAACAATTTTTCTGAAACATGTACGACACTTGATGTTAAAAATTTACAGTAGCTTGAACAATTGTTCTTAAGAGACATGCTATCAGGTACATTGATCTATTACAAGTTAACTCTTTTAACAACTTCAAACGCAATGCAGTGCTCATTTTAAATGTCTTTCACAGAAATTGCTTGTGTAATTAAGCACACAATGCCTGTCTACACTTTGTTTAATGTTGGTATTGCTACACAACCATATTTTATGTTTGTGCATTAGGTATTAATTGCTAGCAGTAGTATTTTTATCGATTTTGTCTCAGCCTGTCATTTGCAGGTTGGTGAAAGTTGCAGATGAGTTTACTGAAACTAGGCTGGCATTGTTTCCACATGCAACAACTCAGTAAGACTTTTTATTGCATTTTACCAGATAGTTCATTGTCTATGAAACAGCAACACAGCAGTTTTAACTGATGGAAATTTCAGTCTTAACCGCACTTTATGAAATTTCAGTCTTCACCGCACTTTACGAAATTTCATTCTTAACCGCACTTTACCACACTGACCTTGTAGCACTGTAAACAAACCATAGAATCACTCCCGAAAAAAGGCCCTAATTTCCCAGTGGTGCTGTACATGAAATTCAGTTAAAGATATACTGTAGTTTCAAGAATAGAATACTAGGACTATCTGAAATAAATATAGAGCCCTAAATTCATTACAGCTTTGCAGTGATATCAATAATGATGGCAAAAAAGACTTTTAAAATAGTAATCCATCAGCCATGTTTTTGCAACAACATACCCAATGCTTCCACTGACCAAGCACATATAACAGGTGCCCATGCTTTTCCATTTTTTTCCAGCAATTCCAGTAGAGTGGTCACAACAAGCTCCAAACTATTGGCAATTTCTGTGTTTACTCCAGTAGCTTCAAACAAGTTAGCAAACATATGATGTACAAACACACACTGCATGGCTAATTACTCCAGTGTTTTTTAGTTATTTAGTACTTTAAATAACAAACTGAATTTCATTTACAGTAATAGTATGTCTGCCACAAATCATAATGCAGATTGGTTACTAACTACAACATTTTTACATTTTTATTTCAATTTTTATAGCCAAAGACTTCTGAAGGTTTTGCAAAATCAAGCAATATTCACAAAACATTTTATATTACCAGCCTGCAGCTTGATTTATAGTTGACAGTAGATCCTAAACCAGCTGATGTCCAGTCTAGGAAACATGATTGCATGTGTTGACCTAGCTTGGTAATGTTTTGGTATTGAGCTAGAAGTTACTAGGAATCAGAACTCAGGTGTTTCAAAACATCCTATAGCAAGGGTTGGGGAGCTTTTTGGATATAATGACCCAGTTATTCCAAGAAAAATATAACTATCCCATAATTATTCAAGAACCACAACAGATTATAACCATTATGAATAGCCGTTCAAATATATTAGAAAAAGTTTTAGTTAAAAGAAAAAAGCTTATGACAACATTACACCAAATTTTTATAAATTTTATTCCATTTGAGGTAATTTACCACAGTTTTGACTGAGAGCAAAATACTTGCCTCTTGTGGTTAGGCTCAGGGTCAGGTAACCTGAGCCAAAATTACCAAAAACCTACCTCACTCATGATGTCACCCACAAAAAAACCAAAACCCCAATTTTTTTTCTTTGCAATCTAGTAGACTTGCCACATGTGGTGAATGTATGATTATCTTGTCCTTGCCACGTAGTGGCGCCTGCAATCTTGCAATCCCTAATTGTGCCCCTGTGTTCGCCGCACGGCTGTTGCGTTTTGCTTGCGAATGCAATACTGCAAAGGGTTCTTTTAGTGCAGCTTGCCCGCCCCGGGAAGCATTTGATCAGTTATGCTGTTGTGTTGGTTTCAGTGTTTCATTGCTCACTTGTTCAGCTCCATGATTGAGCGGTGTCCTTAGTGAATTAAAGCCTGGCTTTCTGCTGATAGTGTTTAGTGGGATTCGCAGGCGAGTGCACGACACCACATTTATAAGGGCTTGAACAGCTCTTTAGCACAATTGACTGGCAAGTTATGGAGTTGCAAAATGGTATGAAAATAGCAGCTAATGCGGTATTTCAGACTGTACGATATATTAATACACCAGCAGCAAAGGTGTTAATATCTTAGCATGCATTTTAAAAACCATACGCAGTTTCATCCTGTTTCATACCACACTAAGATTTTGCAAGGAAGTAAAGCATACTGCTCCAAAAAAATAATTATAGTTTTACTCAGATGCACGCTAATAAGTTTTGATGTGCAACGTTACTTGACACCTTCCAAGTTTACATACTCAGATATGCAAAGTTAGGCTAGCTTTAAAAACATACCAGTTCTTTGAAATTCAATGTGATCAAGCTGCACACGAATTGCTTCTTCAAAAAGCATGGTAAAACGATGTAGTACGGCATTTCGCGCAGCAGGTACTTTGAGCAAAAGATCAACTGAATTTTTAACACGTTCTTGACTGAAGCTTCCAGATGCATAGCTTGATGCAACAAACCAGTGGACCATTTGCTGAGCTTCAAGCTGCAAACAAGTAAACAACTTACAAGTTAACCAGAAAAGGCACATGCAACATTCATAAGATATTCATAGGACTAGTTCAGTAGTTCCCAAACTTGTTCGAGCCTTTGCCCAAATCAAGGTAACGATTATGTCTTATTACCCTCAATATTTCGCAGTGATCACTCATTAGAACATTGTGGTGTGGTTCTGCATTACCCCCAAAAGAATCGCATCTTATCCCAGAGGGGTAATTTATCCCCAGTTTGGGAACCACTGGCCTAGTCAATAGCATTTTGCTTAGCAGTAACTGTGATAGTAATGCTTATCACATAACTAGAGTTTTTTACAATGGGCAAGAATGGAGGCATGGCATACTAGTATAACATTTGCTTTTTTACTGAAATATTTCTTATTTCAATTAGACCACTGCAATCCTAAGCCTAAAACATATTAAACTGTAATTGTTTATTTGCAGAACAATTAAATAGCAGAAAGAACCAACTGAAGTTTTCACGGCAAGCAAACTTCCATTATTTTTAAAAGGCATAAGCAAAAAGTTAAGGAAGTGGCTATAGGTCTGCCGTGCATGACACGGTTTGCATAAAATGCTCAGTTATTAACTTTAAAGCAGCACAGTCGTGATAGCATAGCAGATGCATTTATATCTGCTGTGCGAATGGTTTTTGGTAACGGTTTGGCTCTCACCTTGGTGACTTTCGTTTTAGTAGTAGTGGTTGCATGTTTCACTGCATAAGACCAGTTTGACTTTTTTATCATTGCATGGGACTAGTTTTTCTTTACTTTTTTCAAAAGTTTCCAAAATTTTGTGTTCATATTTATAGTTTAGGGTTTATCTTTGGGGATTAGGTTTAGGGGTTAGATTTACGAGTTAGGTTTAGGGGTTACATTTCATAGTTATGTCTAGGGGTTAGGTTTTAGGTTTAGGTAGTGGCTACAGGTCCGCCACGCGTGATGTGGAAAGAATAAAATGCTGAGTTTGTCACGTCACTGGCACCGTCGTGATAGCATAGCAGATGCATTTACATCTGCTGTGTGAATGGTTTACGGTTCAGCTCTCACCTTAGTGACTTTCATTTTAGTAGTAATGGTTAACTTTTCAATACATAAGGCCACTTTTTCTTTACTTTATTCAATTCAATACTTTCCAAACTTTTCTGTTCAGATTTACAGATTAGGTTTAGTTTACATTTGGAGTTTACGGCGTTAGGTTTAGCTTTATGGTGTTAAGGTTTAGGGATTAGGTTTTACGTTTACTTTGTTTCTGCCAAGCCTACTGCAGTCCAATGCACACTTGTCATGCATTACTGTAACATTACAGGCTGCGGACAAATAAGTCTTCAAATATGAAGGTCCAGAGGCAGACCTGTAGCTACTTGACTGCCTTAGGTTTAGGGATTAGGCTTAGTTAAGGGTTTGGTTTACGGTTTAGTAAGTTTCTTTCTAGCAAGCCTACTACTACTACTACAGTCCACTGCAGTTGTCGTGCGTTACTAACTTACTCATACTGCCACCTTGCCGGTGGCGGACAAATAAGTTATCAAACATGAAGGTCCACTGGTGGACCTGTAGCCACTGCCAAAAGTTAAAAACTTCGGTTTACTTGTTTTTTTCTTTCATTTAACCAAATCTACTCTAAGTAGGAAAAAACTAGTAACAGGTACTGAGGTAGGTACAACGTAAGGCAATAATAATTCAACTGCCCAACCACAAGAAGCAGCAATGTTCATACTTTACGTGTTGGACTATGCTTCTGCTTCATTCTTCACTTCTACAAAACACTAAATACTAATAAACCCACCGGAAAATCTCGACTCTCTTTTGCAGCTAATCTCAAACTGCAGTGCTGTATTACTGCTGTAGGTATAATAATACTCAATGCCTACTACAGTTTTTGACGAACAAAATCCATATCGGTGCAGTGACTGCTAGAAATCAACCAAGCATGAGAAAATCGAATGGCTCAGTGATGCCAGGTTATTTTGCAAAAACAAGCAAGAAAATATGAAAAACAAGCCAAAAATAGCTAATTTGACTGAAAAACAAGCCCAAATGCGTTGGCAGGAAAATTCAACAAAACGAAAAATCAGCAAGTAACTTAAATAAAAAAGCATGCTGACAAATCAGAAAAACACAAGCCCAAAATGACCAAATTTTCACAAAAACACGCCCAATATTCCTTCGGCAGCAAATTGAAACAGAAAATAGCCACAAAATTTGAAGAAAAAGCTATCAAAAAACAGAAATCTGTAAAAAACAAGCCCGAAAAACTTGAAAATTTCAGTTAAAACAAGCCCAAAAGCAAGCAACCGGCAAGTCTTCAAAAACACCCGCAACTCCACAAAAAAACAAGCCCAAAATCGCGGGAAAACCGCAACGTTGGCAACACTGGAATGGCTGCTCTGCAGAGATGATCACTATCCGGTTTGCCGGTTGGATATCCGGCAGGATAGTAAGTTTGCAACCGGATAAGGATATCCAAATACTGCTTTCAAACGGGAACCGGGTACGGATCCGGATATCTGATATGCGTTTATCGATAGTTTGAGGATTCAGACTTTTGGAAAAAGTTGCACATCGCACAATCAGATTCATTTATTATCTTCGGAAGCATCTCTTCAGCCGTCTGCGCCATGACCCCGAGTCCGTCAATGGTGCAACTGTAATCTCTGAACCATAGAGTTATGCCAAGTTTGTTGGCATGAATCTGTTCGTGGTGTGGCAAGATAATAGGACTCTTCCAGTGTACACTAAGGCAGGGTTTTCAGGTTGGTTCTTTTGGGGACAAATTTCGGAAAATTGTTCCCAAATAACAGTTACTGGCCCCAAGATTTTTATTTGGCCCTTTTCCAGGATAGACTGGACCCTTGCAAGAATTAGATCTGACCACCCTGGATCTTGTCTAAGAAACCATATTTTTTCACTTTTTTGACTAATTAATTGATTTCAGATTTTCACCAAATTCCTATATTTTGAAAGTTTTTGATTACAAAATTTTGTTAGTATCATTAGGGTCTCTGAGTTAATGTGAAGGAAAGTTTATCAGAATGCCTGTTACGTGCTGCAGTTTCAGAGGTACTAGTGAGAACTGTTGCTTCACCTAACTTAACTGTTGTTCAGGTGGTGCACCGTGCACGCGTTTGTTGGTTTTGTTCAGACTGTTGTTGATCGCTTTAGCACTTATCGAGAATGATTCATTTATCAGTTTATGGCTATACATGGAAATTAAGTTCTTGTCTAACGATTTTTCAACACGTAGCCGACTTGTTTTGCTTTTCCGTTACGATTGTGATTGAGGAACACTGTCATTTAGTAAAATGCTAAATATGGGTTCATATGACTTTGTAGCTGCTGATAAATTTGGAAAAAAATGGTTGGACATTTTTGGCCCCTTGTCCTAGAATTTGGCTCCTTTTTGGCTCTTTTCTGGACTAGATTTGGCCCCTTGGCAAAATGTAGATCTGGCAACCCTGCACTAAGGACGTTGTTTGCTGCGCACCTGGACTAAGGCTAGCTAGTGCAGGCCTACGGTGATCTATAGTCTAGACTAGCTAGAGCACTCTAGCTCTTATGTGGTCTCTAGTCTGCACCAGGCCTTATAGTCTTCACGCCTATTCTACGTGAGCCTGCATTGACTGGTTGTTGGGTGGTAGCCTACCAGGCCAGATGCAGTAGCTTTTTAAACATGATAGACTTATGCAAAATTGTTGTTTTATGACATTGACTTGTTAGACTGAATTTTTAGTCAGCCATTTCAACATATATCACTAATTTTAAGCCAGTGTATAGTTTTGAATGAATGCTGTTTTGAATTGTAGACTAGCATCGCTATGTAGTTAGGTTTGGTTAAGTGCAACAACGGGTAGAATTAATAAATGAAAACTTGAATGTGAACTCGGATGGTGTTAAAATCTAACCATTGTTGCAAAAACAATGGCCAATGAAAAGCTTGGTGTGGCAACAGAACCGCCACCAGAAAGTCTTCTATCGGGGAGCTTTACATTTGTGCAATGGGACTAGAAATTCTGAAATTTGAACAAACATCACTGTTTTATAATGCTTCATATTTCAATTTGGGAGCGGGACTTGGAGCTTTGTTTCAGAGGGGATAAGCTCACTGAAGCTCTCCTGTGGCGGCTGGACTGTGTGGCAAAACTTCAGCTTACTTTTTAATGCAATTGACTCGGAAAAGCACTTGGGTTGTGCAATATGTCAAGCTTGCAATATATGTCAAACTTTTTGTTTATAAGCATGACAGGGCCCAAAGTGATACAAGGCATTCAAGTGTCTACTCTGCTTCATGAGGCAAAATCTGTGCTGGGACTATTTTGCCTTCATTTGAACACAATTGGTTGAAGTAGTCATATGACAAGGTACACAGAGACAATTGGTTGGGATTTAAGAGTTATGGTTAGGGTTTTGGATCAGGGTTTATGGTCAAGTTTTAGGTGTAGGGGTTCAATGTTTGAAGTTAGGGTTTAGCTTACAGTTCACTTAATGCAAACAAGAAGCTGCTTACTGTTTGTCAGCCCTGAAACCATGAAGACCATCATCCATGCATGGGACTGAGCTTTTACAGATGTCATGGTCAACTAAGCAGGACATGCGTTCTAAACTTGTCATGTGACTACTTCAACCAATCATGTTTAGCTAAAGGCAAAATAGCTCCAGCAGTTACTTTCCCTCATGAGGCAAAATAGACACAGCACAAAAATATATGTTGTGCATTGCAATACACTTTCGGATAGTTTTCGGGTACGGATAGTGTGATTTCAACAAAAACAGGATTCAGATCGGATACAGATATCATTTTTCAAAAACAGGATGGGATTGAATGGTAAAAATCCACTATCCGATCATCGCTGCTACTCTGCTCAATAGCGTTGAACGGATCAGAGATGTTTACTATCCGGTTTGCCGGTTGGATATCCGGCTGGATAACAGAGATGAGAGGACTGTGAAATTTTTCAGTCCGAGTCCAGTCCTGAACCGATAAAATTGAATCTGATCTGGTCTTGATCCGCAAAATTTTTGAAAATCATTAGTCCGATCCAGTCCTGATCCACCAATGTAAAATCATGTATTTTTATTTTGCCTCATGAGGCAAAAGATCTACCGGAGCTATTTTGCCTTTGGCCAAACACAATTGGTTGAAGGCAAAATGCTTCCAGCAGTGGTTTTGCCTCATGAGACAAAAGAGACACGGCATTTTGGCGTTTCTAAAATATAACAAAGAAGTGTCTATTAGGCATCAGAGCAAACATGAGCACGGATCAGGACTGGATCGGACTGGATCAGGAGTGAAGCCAATTTTGGCCGGATCAGGACTGGATCGGACTGCAATTTTTTTGAAATTTGGCGGATCAGGACTGGATCGGACTGAGAAAAGTTTTCTTGCTTTAATGTGATTATGTTCAACATATGAAAAATTTTAGTTTTCATTAGATTTTACAGATATGCTAAATGGTAGTGTATATCTTGCCATCAATAGCAAAAGTTCTGCTGAGACTATTTTGCAATTTGAACTGCAATCACCTTTGTCCACAACCACATATAATGCTGAGTTGTTGCAGCAACGTGAACATAGCAGAGGTGTGCATGGACTGGATTTTGGATATTTTGGACCCGGACTCCGGCTGCGTCCAGCAGGATCCTGATTCAGGTTTTCTTAACAAGAACCAGATCGGGAGTGGATTTGGATTTTGTAATTTGCTGATGAAGAATGGTTTGTGATACTGAGCTGTGCCTGTAATTGCTAATTACGTATAAACTGCTATAATAGTTACTATAGTAACTATTATAGC
>Ga0210059_1012182_pt1 | contig 13046 bp, 8 predicted proteins | sample Ectturendosymbi2_FD_188042 | JGI IMG/M metagenome (GOLD analysis project Ga0210059, IMG submission 188042) | Ecteinascidia turbinata endosymbiont from Florida, USA - Sample 2 (SPAdes) (version 2) | ecosystem: Host-associated > Tunicates > Ascidians > Unclassified | place: Key West, Florida...
AAAGAATTGCAGCTTGCAGATTTTAAGGTAAATCACACCAAATTCTACATTAGATGCATTTACCTTCAGTGCTTTGATTGTACTTAAATTTTATCGAATACAAAAGTTTTTGTTTATTGACTGATGGAGAAAAAACTGGGCACTTCTTGGTTAAGCGCCTTGAACCTTGATAAAAGATGCCGCAAAACAAATGAACCAAAGCTGGATGATACCCGGTGCAGTTTACGTCCAGGCCGTAGGACTACACACCAAATTTTCACTCTCCAGCAGATTTGAGAAATCTTGGGGATATGCCAAAGACATATATACTCATGTTTTGTCGACCTCGAGAAAGCATACGACTGGGTTCCTCGTGAAAAGCTTTGGGGAGTGTTGCTGCCGCCTGTTACTGGCCGTCAAGTCACTATATTCCTACCCAAGAGTTCGAGTCCGTGTCGGCCGAGTTAAATCGCAACTGTTTACCGCTGGTGTTGAACTCCGATAAGGGTGTGTGCTGTCACCACTCTTCTTGAGAGTCTATCTGCATTGGATGGGATAGACCAGCTATGTCCAACCCGCGGCCCAGTCGAAGGTTTTGCGCGGCCTAGTTTAGTTTTCGCTTTAGTAAAAGTATCCTGCATACTGACAACTTGCCCTTATTTTGTTAATCTTGAATTTGACACTTTTGATGCAGGTGTTCCTCAGTGCCACTTATCACGTCTGTTACCATTGCAGTTAGGATTCGAACACTTTTAGTATACTAGTTTTAGCTACATTTTTTTTGTTATAGTCAAAGTAAACCATTCCATGTGCGGCCCTCAATAATATGTCATTCAATGTGCGGCCCTGGTCAAGGTAGTGACATATTTTTTGGCTCAGTAATCCATTTGAGTTGGACATTGTTGGGATAGACAGTCACAGCCGAGTCGAGGAGGGTGTCACAGTTGGGAACTGCCGGATCAACCATTTAGTTTTTGTGGGCGATTTGGTACTGCTAGCATCTTCTCAACAGAGTGTTCAAATGCACTCGATCGGTTTTCTACGGCGGCACTGACAATGAAATTCAGCACACTAAAACGAGCGAGGTATTATGTCTCTTTAGAAAACCAAGGCAGAGTATGCTGCAAGTGAGCGGCAATACACTGGAGCAGGTGGAGAAGTTCAAGTACTTTGAGGTGGTATTCACGAGTGACGGAAGGCGGAACAAGGAGATTGATACACGAATTGGTAAAACAAACGCAGTTCTACGTGAGCTTTATCGCTCTGTGGTAGCAAAACGGGAGCTGTGAAACACTGCAAAGCTGATACTTTTTACATCGGTCTTTATTCCGGTCCTCGGGGTCATGAATCATGGGTAATATAACTCAAAGAGTGATATCCCAAGCGGCATCCCAGCGGCAGAGATCGAATTTTTGCGAAGAGTTCAGGTGTGACACTTTCGCGACAAGTGCGCAGCTGTGAAATTCGCAAAGCCTTGAACATTGAGTCACTTCTCGGAATAGGGGAACCCCAACTACGATGGTTCAGCCACGTATCTAGAATACCCAGGAAAGACTGGCCAGGCAAGTCCTACCGATTACATCCAAGGGAAAGAGGCCCAGAAGTTGACCAAGGACCAGGTGATTACATCTCGGACTTTGCCCGTCTTGGTGTGGAATCAACAGAACAACCTGTGATTGCTGTTGATCGTGATGCAATTCGAGACTTTCATGGGCTGCTGTTCCCGCAACTCTCCACAGAGGAATAGTAGGAACGAAAATGAATGAAGAGAGAACTTAATAAAAATCCCACAGTGTTCCAACTCACAAAATTTCACATTCGCATATCTCAATTACTCATGCTTTTGCGTATCATGAGGTAAGCAACAAAAAAGACTCGGATCCGATTTTTTGACTTCATTTGAACAAATCGACTGAATGCCTCAAACAAACGCCAGAATTAACTCCGACGAAGGATAACGATTTACACGACTTTTCAAAACAACAACTTCTGGAAGCCGGAGATCATCTTCACGAAATTTATGATATGCCTCCACGCTCACTTAAGAAATTCCGACTTAACTCATATCAGTTTCATCTAAAAAATTAGCAATGCAATTCGTACATGAGTCCGATATCACCAGGAAACTTAAGACACTCGTTAAATAAAAGAGACACGTTTCACAGCAAACTATCAAGGGATGATGAACCACATGACCATGGCTTGTAACATTTCTACTCATCCAAGACAAGTTTCCTCCGGAAGCAATATATGATGAGCACTATCTCACAAGCACAGACGTAGTACACAGGGTTCACCGTAGCGATAGTTATAAAAAATATTACAAATTGCTTTTCCGCGTCAGTGGTGCGGCCCAGCTCAAACTTAGAACTGATTTGAGATCATTTTGAAAAGTTGCTTTCAGGTTTTGATAATTTTTTCAAAAGACAAATTTCTTCCAATTAATTCAAAGTTGTTTTTCTTGGTAAGCCATAATAATTCACAATGCTCAGAATCTTAAGCACATTTAGCATGCTATAGTCAAAAACTTTCGATTTTCTGGAAATGAGACAGGTTGTGGCTATTAAATCCGCGACATTTTTTCTTAAGGCATTTTCTTCGTGGGAGGAACTATCAGGTTTCCTCATGGACAGTAAAAACATTTATAAAATACGCAGTTGACATGCAATGTTGCAGACACCTTTTCCTGCGTCACTCTGTAACAGAAGCTTTTAAAAATCTATTGCACAAAGTATTCAAGACAAAGCAGAAGGCCAAACAATTGTCATTACTTCTTAAGAATTCATCAAAAACAGAAAAAAATATTGAAAGGTACCTCCTCTTCTTCCAATTTCCGTTTACGATCATAGTAATCGTGCAAAGCACCGCCCCGCTGCGAAGGACCTGCTCTGGGGAAGGCGAACCCAGAATTTGGACCTGAGTCATTTCTGCATAAACAAAAAAACTTTGTGAAAGACACGTTTGAGATTAGCACTTGTAGTCATATACAAAGTAACTGGACTTACTCCTGCTGAGAAACTTCTTGTTTCAACTTCATGTGCGGAGGTAAAACACCAGATGGAAGCTGGGCGCTTTCACCGCCGTCTGTCGCAGGAACATTGCTTGTATCTGTTCTCTATGAACCCAAAAACATTGTGATAACCAAGTCTGTAGTAAAATTTTGCCAATCTAAATTTTTAATCCTATGTTCAACACCAATACAGAATCATTTTATCACAAATCATGAAAAGGTGCAGCTGAGACAACATAGTTCATGTGATATAAAATGTAGCCAGGCACAATTTCACAGCACTAACAAAAACAAATTTTAATACGCATGGAAAATTAACAAAAACGGCAAATGAAAAGCATCAATCCAAAAATATTTTCAAAATCTTATAAATTTCAAGCTCATCCACAATTCCAAAGTTGCTGCTCATCATTTCTACTCTCTATAGCAATAAACTATCACTTGGTATGCCAAGTTTCTGAAAACAGTTCATTTTTGGTCTGATCGAATTTTGGGGAACCCTTTAAAGAAGTTTATTTGCTGTCACTTGACCACACGTAAAAAAATTGTTGTGAGTATGACTTACTGCTTTCATTGGCAGTTCACCAGCTGCAAGTTTTCCAACTCTGACAAGATAGTTTGCGAAGTCATAAGCTGCATTGGTTTGGGAATCTTTTTTATTAGTTGAGTTTCCAATTCCAACATAAGGAATGCCATCTACACGAACCTGAAACATACCAGACAAAAATTAAACATTGGGACATTTGGGGAAAAATTAACATTGCACTTTCTCCACCCACTGAAATTTAATCCCAGCAAATCTTAGCATTTATTCAAGAACACACAGATAAAGCCCAAGTCTTTTAACATTCCGTCTGTGAGAAATTGTGTCAAATAATTTACATTACTTTCACACTACTTTTTTAACATTACTGAAAAGCATAGGTTTTCAATGTGCTACTTTTGCATCTACTGCAGTAACACTTGGAAAAATGTTAATAGCAGATTTTAGAATAGAACTGTATGATTCACACCAAGTATACATACTGTATATTAGTAGTTCCAATTTACCTTGCCAATGCATGCTGTTTACAAGAGCAACAATTGGTTGATTAGTCTTGTCAAATGTTTATCGCAAATAGAAAGATCTAAATGAGGAGGACATGCGTTGCAAAAATTCAGGCAGAAATGGAGCCTTTGTTAACAAAAAATTCATCTTAAGAATTTCTCCTCTTTTTCGATGATGCTCTGCATCTACAAACTTCATGAAATGTTTTCAAGGAAAAGAAGAGATAGTTGATTGGTAAGTTAATCTTTGAGCTAAGTTTGAAACATGGCACATTAAAACGCCTAAAGCAAGAAGCAAGATATTCAAAACATCCTTTCTTCTTATTTGCATTTAACACATTTTCAAAGGAATTGAAGGCGCTGTAAGATTACATGCAATTTTTATGACCTCTACAGAGCAAGTGCACCTCATCACAATGGCAGCCATGTTCAATGTCAGTTTTTATGTCTGGGGAATCACTTTGCGATAACTTCATGAAAACGTGCCTTAACAATATTATTTGGAAATCAATTTTCTACTGATGGTACTTTGCATTGTGATGGCGAAGCCTGCCAAGTTTCACCAAAAACCAATGGTGCGAACATACATTTTTTCGCAAGTACCTTGCACAAGGTTTTGCATGCATGTTGTGCTGTCTTGACTACAAGCAGTGTTCCCTCTAAGATTTTTGTAAGTCAGCTGGTGTCCATAAAGTGCCATCAAGATCAAAACAAAGTTAGGCACCCTTTGTATATTTTCCCAAAATGCGTCCATTTTCAACGATAAAACTTTTCATCAACCATTTTCGATTAATGACCAAGAAAAATAAAAATGGTCTTCACTTTTTCCAACACGTACACATGCAACATTTTCTGATAAACAAACAAAAAAAACAATCATCACAAAGGCAATAAATGAAATCAGCTGCATGCAAACCTCTTAGCCAAATGTGAACCTTTTATCTCAGACAGCGGTTGCCCTCATACGGTCCTGAATGACTGTTCTTGTCTTTGTTGTGCGTTGCTTGCTGTCACACTAAACCAGTTCTTTTTAACTTTTTGTACTGCGACCCAGCAACCCACTCTAACCTAACAACTCCCATCTAAAACTTGAATAAAGCAAATGTAATACAGCTGTGTACATAAATATCTACCCTCCGAAAATACTTCACAACCTCCAGCTTGAAAATCACTACACTAAGCCAACAGTACAATTGAACCGGGCTGATGATCTGACGATACGTACTGCGCAATTTCTTTAAACTGGTGAACATGATCTTGTTTACATTCTCTCCAACAACCGTCACCTACATCAAGCCACAATGCACTTGCAAATCATCCACATTGGATGTGTTATTATGTCCAGTCCACTGCTTGAGAGGTTTATTTGCAAAAGGACCTGCACCGCCACAGACAGAAAACAATACCCAGATAAAGAAAAGCACTCTGCACAACCGTTAGACCTATTTTCTCACTTAAAAATTCTAGGTATAATTATCTTAACTGCACACATTGGTTCTAACCGATATGTCAAAGTCAATTGACAGAAATCTCCTCTCCCAGCCTTTCGACTATTTGCACTGACTTGATCGAGAAATAGTTTTTTTAGCCTAATTTTGCAAACAAGCACTAACTTCGTTAGGAATTTACTGCATGTGCGAGTTAACTGTTATTCGAAATAAGTGTGTCGTACCTATATCTTGCCAGGCTTAGATATTAAATATAATTATCAATGAACATTACTTCTTCCCGCCTCTCGCAGGCTTGTTTACTTTCATATTTGATACATCATGAATGGTCGTGAAATTTTACCGTCAAACTTTGTGACCTAAGTCAGAGAACTTCCAAAATGTGTGTGAACTTCAGAACAAACACTTTCTTTTGGGGCGCATTAATCGTGAAAATTCATACAGAACTTTCTCCGTAAACCTTGGAGGCAGAGAACTTCCAAAATGCGTCTGAATTTCATCGCCAACAGCTTTGCTTTGGACGCAAAAAACGTGAAAATGCACCCAGAAATGTTTTATAAAGCTTGCACGGAGAAAACTTCGAAAATACGTCTGAACTTCACAGCAAACAGATTCGATTTTAGACGCATAAATCGTGAAATTTCACCCATAAGTTTTTCTATAAACCTTGCAAGCGAAGAAATTCCAAAATGCGTCTGAACTTCACAGCAAACTGCTTCGATTTTGGATGCATTAATTGTGAAATTGCGCCAAGAAGTTTTTCATAAAGCTTGCATGGAGAAAACTTCCAAAATCTGTCAGAACTTCGCAGGAAACAGCTTCATTTTTGGATGCATAAATCGTGAAAATGCGCCCGTAACTTTCTTCAGAAACCTCGCAAAGCGAAATCTTCCACAATGCGTCTCAACTTAACAGCAAACAGCTCCGTTTTTGGACACATAAATCGTGAAAATACGCCCATAACGTTTTGTGTAAACGTTGCAGGCAGAGAACTTCTAAAAGGCGCCTGAACTTTACAGCAAACAGGACGCATAAATCTAGGAAATGCGCCCAGAAATTTTTTTGTAAACTTTGCAAGCGGAGAACTTCCAAAATGCGTCTGAGCTCAATAGCAAGCAGTTTCATGATTGGACGCAAAAATCGTGAAAATAGGCCTATAACTTTCTTTATAAAGCTTGCATGGAGAAAACCTCCAAAATGCATCTGAACTTCGCGGCAAACAGATTCGTTTTTGGACACATCAATCGTGATAATGCCCCAGAACTTTTTTTATAAACCTCGCAAGGTGAAAACGTCCCAAATGCGTCTGGACTTCGCAGGAAACACCTTCATTTTTGGACACATGAATCGTGAACATGCGCCCAGAACTTTCTTCATAAACCTCGCAAAGCGAAAACTTCCAAAATGCGTCTCAAATTAACAGCAAACAGCTCCGTTTTTGGACGCATAAATCGTAAAAATGCACCCATAACTTTCTTTATAAAGCTTGCACGCAGAAAACCTCCAAAATGCGTCTGAACTTCGCAGGAAACAGCCTCGTTTTTGGACACATGAATCGTGAAAATACGCCTGGAACTTTCGTCATAAACCTCGCAAAGCAAAAAACTTCCAAAATCCGCCTCAACTTAACAACAAACAGCCCCGTTTTTGGACGCATGCGACATGAACTTTTTTCTGTAAACCTTGCAGGCAGAGAAGTTTCAAAATCCGTCTGAACTTCACAGAAAACAGCTTCGTTTTTGGACGCATATGTCGTGAAAATGCGCCTAAAACTTCCTTCACAAACTTCGCAAAGCGAAAACTTCGAAAATGCGTCTGAACTCAACAGCAAACAGCTTCATTTTTGGACGCATAAATCGTGATAATGCGCCAAGAACTTCCTCTGGAAAAATTGCAAGATGAAAACTTCCAAAATGTCTGTGGACTTCACGGCAAACCGCTTCGTTTTTGGACGCATAAATCGTGAAAATGCGCCCAGAAATTTCTCCATAAACCTTATCAGGCGAAAACTTCGAAAATGCGTCTGAACTCAAGAGCAAACAGTTTCATTTTTGGACGCAAAAATCGAGAAAATGCGTCCATATCCTTTTTATGAAGCTTGTACGGAGAAAACTTCCAAAATGCGTCTGAACTTCACGGCAAACTGCTTCGTTTTTCGACGCATAAATCGTGATAATGCGCCCAGAACTGTTTTTATATACCTCGCAAGGTGAAAACTTCCAAAATGCGTCTGAACTTCACAGCAAACCGCTTCATTTTTGGACGTACAAATCGTGAAAATACGCCCAAAACTTCCTTCACAAACCTCGCAAAGCGAAAACTTCGAAAATGCCTCTGAACTTCACAGCAAACAGCTTCATTTTTGGACGCATAAATCGTGATAATGCGCCAAGAACTTCTGGAAATCTTGCAGGCAGAGAACTTCCAAAATGCGTCTGAACTTTACGGCAAACCGCTTCGTTTTTGGACGCATATATCGTGAATATGCGGCCAGAACTTTTTTGTAAACCTTGCAAGCGGAGAACTTCCGAAATGCGTCTGAATTTCACGGCAAGCAGCTTCGTTTTTGGACGCATAATTGCGCGCATAACTTTTTTATAAGGCTTGCACGGAGAAAACCTCCAAAATCCGTCTGAACTTCACGGCAAACTGCTTCGTTTTTGGACACAAATCGTGGCAATGCGTCATGAACTTGTTTTTATACTGTATACCTCGCAAGGTGAAACTTCCAAAATGCGTCTGAACTTCGCAGGAAACAGCTTCATGTTTGGACGCATAAATCGTGAAAATGCGTCCAAAACTTTCTTCATAAACCTCGCAAAGCGACAACTTCCAAAATGCGTCTGAACTTAACAACAAACAGCTTCATTTTTGGACGGAAAAATCGTGCAATTGCGCCCATAACTTTTTTATGAACTTGGACGCGGAGAATTTCTACACTGCGTCTGAACTTTTTTTCACCGCTCACTGCTGTATATCCATGCTGTGACTTGAGAACGGCTTAAACCGTGAAAATGTCCCACACATTTTTGAAAAAATAATGAAATTTTGTTTTGTGAAATTTTCTCCAGTGGAAGAAATTGCGTCCAAATTTGCAAGTGCCGATTTTCGAAATTTTTATCAGCTGGCGTCCAAAACAAGTGCCGAAAGTGTCGTTTTTTTCGGCTTAGAGGGAACACTGACTACAAGTGATCTAAAATCATGTCTTGACTTACAATGGTTGTTTCTAATAATTGGGTGGAAAGCAGCAAAATCTCAAAGCACCATTGAAAAGATCCAGTCTTTTCACTAAGAATACCAAATTTCATCAAAATCGCTAGACACAATGAGAATACAAACAATATTTTTTGCAGTTGCTCTAATCATGCCCATTTAATAGATGATTAATTAGTGAATGCAATATTTGCATTTTTCTGGTTCAACTGTTCTCGAGAAGGCTTGTCACCTAAAACCCATTATTATATCATAAGGCTTCTGAGCACTACAGAGCTATGTCGGTCACATTTTGAAATCAGCCAATGCCATTGAAGTCAATGGCAGGGTATATTAGGAAATCGACTGTTTTTGGAAACAAAACCAGACATAACTTTTATTGTTCTTCACGATCCAATTCTTTACCAATCCAATGATGCCACTTGTTTGCAAATCTAAACATCTTCAAGAAAATGTTGGCATGCCTTGATTGCAAACAAAATTGAGAATTGCAGTTCAATCGCATTGTATTTACTTACCTCACATTTAAACTTGGGTTTGAATTTTGAACCACTTGGTTGAATGTCATAACATGGAGTTAGCTTCTGTTTTCCCAACCATGCATACAAAAATGATTTGATCTCTGCCATTTGCTTTACCCAATCACACACTACTTAAACACTGGAAGAAACTTAATAACCTAGCCAGCACAACAAGATGTCAAATTCAAAGAATTTATTATGAACAACCTACACCACCACTTGTATGAAATACCAAAGACAATGATATATAATATGTGCTCATGGGTTGTGTGGGAAGTTGTTAAAATTAAAGATCAATGTTAAGTTGCTAGCCAAGATCTGTCTGCCTCAGATGCTGTCTGGGCGCAAAAAGCATAGTTTACATTTTGTACAAGATCTCGAGATCCCGAAAAGTGTTGCTCGAAATTTTAACAGATATGGAATCTGTATAAAATACCAAAGACAGTGATATAAAATGTGCTTGTGGGTTGTGTGAAAAGTTGTGTAAAATTGGGACAAAAACGGTTGATTTTCCATTTTATAGGCCATGATTGCGATGTTGTTTTCTTGTTTTGGAAATGTGTTTTGCATTGCAATGTGAATTTTTTGCTGAACAAGGTTTCCAACTATTTTGATATTGTTTTCCTGTCCATTGCAATGAAAAGATTGTTTATTTTTACCCCTTGGCAATTCGAAATATTTTTATGAACCTCGCATTCAATTGTAAGTGCGGCTGGCAAAACTGCAGCTAACTTCACCTTGGTCTTTATTGAGGTGAGAAACTCTTAGCCCAGTGGTTCTTAACCTGGGGTAAATTTTATCTTCCAAGGGGGTAAATTTACTGAACACAAATTGCAGCCAATGTAAGTTTTTATAAACCATTCTAAACTGTAAGAGTTTGCTAATTTTGGATTGTCAAAAAATGAGCACCATTGAGCATATTGGAGCTAAACCTGGTAATCTTGTTTGATAAAAGGGTAAAATATGTAAAAAAGGTTAAGAACCACAGTCTTGTCCTTCACTGGGCAAAGATGTCTACCAGCAGAATTTACTTGGAAATACATTATTGACGACAAAACCTTCAGAAAACCTAAACCTTCAGAAAGCAATAGCTATGGATTGAAACAAGGCAAGTGGCACGCAGGAATACTGGTTAGTTAGTACACTGGGAATACTTAAATCAGATCAAACTATATGGCGAGTCCACCGCCTCCTTTTTTGGGCAACCTTGCGAAGAGATTTGTTGACAAATAATATTGGTCAAGATTCTATTTGAATAAGGAACATGTAAGTCAGAAGAGCTAAAAGTGTAGTTTCTGAAGTTTTTTCTTTGAATCTCTGAATAGCTACTGAGGGGTTTTGTTTTGAAGTGAGTGAATGTGGAGCATGTGAAGAAATTTGCAAATAGAATGAAGGCCGTAGAGTGCGATGGAGGATATGCAAAATGTTACCATTGAAATCGTGTCAGAAAAATTGAGGAACAATATAAGGTCTACGATTGTGGCGACTAGACCAGAGATAACTCATTAAATGGTGTCAGGATAATGCTGTGGAAATCGCTCAGAAAGAAAGACCATAATATGGGGCAAGATGAAAGATACCGCACAAATCAGTCCAGTCTTGATCCGATACAATTGAATGCAATCCAGTCCTGATCTGCAAAATTTTTGAAAATCATCAGTCCAATCCAGTCCTGATCCGCCCATGTAAAATCGTGTATTTTATTTTGCCTCATGAGGCAAAAGCACTACTGGAGCTATTCTGCCTTTAGCCAAATACAATTGGTTGCAGCCAAAATAGTTCCAGCAGTGCTCTTGCGTCATGAGGAAAAACAGACACAGCCTTTCAGAATTTCAAAAAATTTAACAAGACTGTATCTACTTTGTCTTTACAGGATAAAGCACTGCTGGAGTTATTTTGCCATTCGGAGAATCCGATTGGTTGGATTGGTCTTGTGACAAGGACGATATATTATAATCGTAAGATCCTTGTAACATCACCTAAAACCCTAAAGCCAAAATCAAACCTAAACCCAAAACTCAAACCCAAAACCTAAACTCAAAATCTAAACCCAAAACCGAAACCCAAACAGAAACCCAAAACCTAAACCTATCCCAAACTTAAACCCAAAACCTAAACCTAAAAGCTGAACCTAAAACTTAAAACTGAAACAATCCCTAAAGCTAAACCCTAAACGCAAACCCTAACCAGTGGTGTTCAAGCTTTTTCAAGCAGCAACTCATTTTGCAACTCAATTTAACCTATTAACCCCTTCCGAAATTTTCCAGTCAGGCATATGAAATGCAATTGTGTTTGCACAACAGAAAATCTTATTGACTAAAAAATAACGTAGGATACCACTCTCCTGAACAAAAACTATTAAATTCATGCACATGGCAGCATCGGTGAAGAAGACCTCTGCCATATATGCTACAAATAACTCCACAGCACTAGAATTGAAACTAAAATAACTCCCAAGTTAGCTACCACAATCAGATATATAATTTCCAAGCACAGCACATTCTTTCGTCACAAAGTTATTCATGTGTTGCCGAATGCAACAGTACTGAAATGGTCATAATCAATAATCATAATCAAAACAACTTTTAATGAAAAAGCAGACTATCTTTTTGCCAGTTAACAGTAGCGCAGTCAGAATGAGAGCGAAGAGGCTATGGCCTCCCACAAAATAAAGTTTGTCAGATTTTTGCTGATGCTTTCTATCAATTTTCAGCTGTTAGAAAAATAAACGGGAGTAACAGTAACAGTTGGACGCAAAATGTCTATGACTGACAATGTCACTGACTAGTCCCTCCAGAACAAAATTATTGACTGCGCTACTGCCAGGTAATCCTATTGATATGGGTACGGCAAAAAGTGGTTCCATGTGATGTACGAAATACAAAATATAGAAGTAATTTATGAACATATTTACTAGTAGCTTTCGCGACCCACAGAAGAACACAGGCGAACAACCCCCAGGTTGAAAACCACTGCCCTAAACCCTAAACATTTACAAAAATAAACTGCACAAAAAGCATTCCCATCAAAAGGTGCCATCACTTCACTCTGAGCCAAAACAAATGGTGAGAGCAGAATTAACGAACACTTGCACAGCAGGTATAGACATTAACCATTCAACTACTGTAGTGTATGTTCACCTTGCTATCTACGTACTAGAACTCAATGTCAGTGTTGCCACTCTGTTATTAAGAAAAACCCCAGAATTTACCTTGAAAAAAAAACAGAAAATAATAAAAAACCCTAGACATAAGACAAAAAAATGTTTAAAAAAAGCCAAAACCAAACTTGAAATGTACGCTACTGGTACTTGCACGTAAAAATTAACGTAATAACATATTTTTATCAAGTTCAAGTCTATTTTTAAACATACTGACAATCACAATTTACAAGTAGGCTATCAGCTAATCAAATCATAAATGTATGAAGTAACATAAAAAAGCTAGTTAGATATTTTCTAAAAAAACGTTTAATGTTTTCTTGTACTTTCACTTAAATGCTCAAATTAAACATGTACATGATACATTCACGGTCTTACTGTTTTCTTTTCACCCTAACCATTGCATTCATTGCAAAATTTGACTACAAATTTAACATTCAAAATTTTACATTCATATCACAATCAATTCAATCATCAATCAATGCGCCTGTAAAACAATGAAGAGATTATGAACGAACCACAGCATCTTCAAAACCAAAAAAGCATTCCAAAATAAATCATCCATGCACAAGCACGCAGCAGCCCTTGACATATCAGAGATAGATTAGAGTGCTGACCTATGCCTAAAGTTAGTGCTTCATCTGTAAACCACTATGTATTTGAAACAA
>Ga0210059_1012183_pt1 | contig 13046 bp, 6 predicted proteins | sample Ectturendosymbi2_FD_188042 | JGI IMG/M metagenome (GOLD analysis project Ga0210059, IMG submission 188042) | Ecteinascidia turbinata endosymbiont from Florida, USA - Sample 2 (SPAdes) (version 2) | ecosystem: Host-associated > Tunicates > Ascidians > Unclassified | place: Key West, Florida...
TGGCGCTACAAGAGCATTGTAGTTATACAGCGCCAACAACAAACCACCATATCAAAAATATGAAAATTGTCCACTTCTGCCGCATGCCTCCGATGGAGACGCTCTGGATCGTTTCGCCACTTCTGCCATTTCGGTGACTGCTTTTGACTGCGGTCTGCAAGGATTCGCGCGTAGGATGTAGCAGTGAAAGTATGATGGAGGAGAAAGTAGTAGAGTTCCACTGAGCGAATTTTATGCCAAATGGACTGCATCTAGCAAGCAACATAAATTATACCTAAGCACACTTCAGTATTTTTGTCCAATCAGGTGAATATCACATATATGGCTACCTCCAGCCTACTGTAGGCCACAAAACTGTACCATACTGCTCCACAAAAGCAATGCACAACTGTAGGCTTAATAAGTTTGAATAAAGCAGCTTGATTAAATGATTTGTTTTAAGTTTTGATACTTTAAGAAGGTTTTGGAATCCGCATTACTGTTTTAATTTTCATAAGTTTGTATCCAATCTGTGACATGTAGGCTAGTACGAAAAAGCATGTCAAATTATGTGCAAACTGTGAGGTAAATTTTATGTACATGTCTCTGTAGTAGAAGAGATAGTACAGTATATTGTGTTATAGACAAGTAATGTCATGAAGTAGAAATGATTCCACATGAAATACTTCACAGTTCAGTGTTTCACTGTACAGAATGTTTGCAAATGCATTTATTTCTTGCTAGTATTGTGAAGACATGTCTAGAAAAAAGGTAGAGTCTTTAGTGGAAGAGCATTACCAATATTTGATAGTAACATCAATAAAATATCTGACAGTTATTTCCAACAGGTGCAAATAATCACTTAAGTCATGGAGCTTGATTTAATCACTGATGAAACGAGTCCAGTATCTCCAGAATCGATGTTTTGCACGTTTTCTGCGCTGTCTTAGCAATGCGTTCAAGTAATGGCGCCAAACAATTATCAGCTCGAGATAAATCTGATCTACCTCCATCCTCGAAGATCAGTTGTAGCAACTGGCGCGAAAGTAATTATTACGTCACCGACGAATGAAAACGTCGTTTCTAAGTGTAAACTGAAAAACACCAACTGCGCCTGGTCCTTTACGCTCACGTCTGACCGCTCCCTGTCACTTCCCAGCGTAGAGCAGGCTTAATGGATTTCAACATTTTGATACTTAGTGTTTTCTTGTGCGTGCGTTCAGCAAAGTGCTTGCAACTGATAACGGCCTTTTTCGGGCATGTTACCTTTATGTTTGCTGTCGATTGAAGGCAGGCAAGCTTCCCTCTATTCCCAGTAATCACCAGGAAAGCATAGCGAAGTGAATGAAAGAAAATCAGAAGTGGAAGAATTTTGTGCCATTTCCCGAATATATGGTCACGCGCAGTAAGCATATAGAGAAGTCAGACAAGAGAAAAACGCTGAGTTAATGGATATTCTTATTTTATAGTTAGGTAATTGGATGACTTTGCAGTTATTATTTTGAGCAATGCAAGAAAATGCCCATATCTAACATATATGTACTCCATAACAGGAAAGAAACGATTTCAAACGAAAAGTAAAAAAATGAAAAAATATTATGGGTTTGTTGATCGTCGACCTGCTGGTGAAATTTGCAGAAGAATTGGAAATGGTAGATTTGCAAAAGCGATCGCTTTTTTTAAAGCGTGCACTGGTGACAAGCCTGTAAGTGTTTTCCCTCAATTTTTCTGGTTTGCCACGCATATCTGTCCACGACATCACAACTTCCAACTTAAAAAAAAAACAGTAGGTTCAAGTTTTGATTTTTGTGGTATATGTAGCGTAACGTCTATGCTTCTCTCACTTGATGAAATTAACGTCTGTGCTGACATAGAAATAGACTTGTCAATAACGCATTCATGCCGTAGGATTAGCTAACGAGTTTAAATACAAAGACAAATTCACGAGTAAAGCAGTGAAAAGTATTGCTCAGAGTGATAACGTAAATTGATGATGAAAAGCATTTGATTTTCAGTGTAAACAAAACCTTGTGGTTGAAAATGCATACTACGCTTAAATATTATCGGTCGATTTGTTCACAGCTTACTTCCCTAATAGAGCAAGAGATTTTTGGCCAGATTGGAGACTTGATTTCAGTCAATTAAGTTCACAACCTGGAAAGCGATGCTGTATTTATGAAATGTTGTTTGCAACGATTCATGGAGAAAAAAACATTATTTGAAACAAATGTCGTTTTCTGAAGATGAAAGACAGTTTGACCGTGAACTTTCGACCAGTTTGATCAATCAAACCATGCAGCTGATGGGGATGATCTTGATTAACAAAAACACATCAAAGTCATCAGTGAACGATTTTTACAAACATTTTTCGGACAATTTTCAGGTTGTTTGCAAGTTGCCTTCTTTTTACATATGTCTTGCTACAACATGCGTTTACCGTAGAAAGCTTGAAAAGTATGCTCAGTCACATTTTGTATCGGTGCAAAACCTATAAACGAGATAAAGTTGTGTGAAAGAATGCAAAAGCAATCTGTGTGTTTTTCACCGAAGCAATGCAATCGAAATTGAATTTCTGATCTTGCATGAAAAATGCAATTAGCTTAAATTTTGTTACACGGCATTGGGTTTTACACGGATTCGTAGGCTGCATATCATACTTTACACTTTTTAACACAATGTAACTTACGATAACATATGAGTTTGTTTGTGCTTCACTTGCAGCAAGCGCATTCCAGGTACAGTGTTGTAATTTATTGTTCGTGCGGTTTGCAAATCGTTTGCCTACGTACATTATTATAGGATTCCACTTGAGAGCAGAAACAGAATACAAGTGGTTTCATCTTGTTCTGTTTTATAGCATTGGTGTGTTGAGTTAAGACTTTGTACTTTTGCTGCCGGCGTACGAGTATATCGTACTTTGAAATCAGCCTAAAATAAAGCATATTTTAAGTGTCTTAGCAGCGGCATAGCTCCTCAGATAAATGCGCTAGAAAGCTGTTCAAACCATCAAAAGACTCGGCAAGTCGTCGAGTCTGTAATGAAAAAACATTTTCGGTTTTGGGTTTCGTTTTTTTGCGAGTGGCGTCATAAGTGAGGTAGGTTTTTGGCCATTTTAGTTCATGTTACCTGGCCTAGGGCTCAACCGTTAGACGGAAGTATTTTGGTTATGTTTTCATTGCAAACTAGGATAGAATCCGAGGCTTTCGAGCCCTTGATCGACTTTCTATCGTTTTTTGTTCACAACTTATGGCCTAAAAACAACAACAAACAATCATCTAAGTAATGGCTTAATTACTAATTTTGTTATTTTTAGGTGATAATGTTTGAACCCGAAACCCCAGCAAGTCATCCAAAGTATCAAAAGACTCAGAGTTTAGCCTAGTTTCCAATAAAACGTGAGCGAAATACCACCATCTAGCGGTTTGGGCCTAGGGCCAGGTGAAGTGGGCCAAGACCCAAAACTACTCCACTTATGACGTCACTCACAAAAAATCAAAAACCCAAAACCAAAAAATTTTTTTTCATCGCAAACTCGAAGACTTGCCAAGTCTTTTGAGGGTTTGAACAACTCACCAGCGCTTCCGGGGCCGGAGTTATGCCCGCGCAAAGACACGTGCAAACTGCTGGATTTTAAGCTGAAACCGCCCGGCAGGTGAGGTGTCAAGTGTGAATTTCTGCTTTGTGGAATGCAGGAAAACGGACACTGCAAAAACACACTAATGTCACAAAAGGCAACATTAACCCTACAAGAAATTTTATCCGAAAACTGTGAAAAAGGTTGGGTGTCTTTCGTCAAGTCTCGAGAACAACGCTGTTGTTAATTTTTCCTTCGTTTCACAAAGTGCAGTTATTTCATGATGTTTGATTTCTCAGTGTATGTAAAGTGAAAACAACCGTTCGTATTTCAAGGAGACACAGTAATCATATTTCTGTCAAAATACTACAGTGCTAGCTTTCGTAAGTACGAAAGAATTTAGGTACAGAATAAGAATAAAGACTAAAAAACACTTGAGACAACTTTGACTAACAGTCCACAACTGTAGTTGTGAACTGTACCAAAATGAAGCGAATAACAACGTGAAAATTATAAATATTTACAATCATCAATCTCTGTCGACAGAACCACCATAAATATAACATTGAACGCGAAGAAACAACCACATTTAAGTCTGAGACTAGAAAAATGCTATCTATCATAGCTCAAGCGGTGTGGAACTATGTCAGTGCTATGAATGCAAATTTGCACTACTCTACAGTAAACCATGGAGCACACTGATGTAGTTCAATAATGTATAAAACTGTGTAAGTTTTATGAAACAGTGGCGATGCCCATTTCAATTCAAAGGCACTTCAATTGTATGAAAGTGCTGGAATCACTTTATTAAAACGGATACTGAAGTCTTAGACCAAGTATTTTTAGCAACAAATGTATTAATTCCTACCTTTTCGTCTTCTAAAAACATCAATCATACAATCAATATCAAGTGTGTTGCTAATGCTTCTTTCCGTGTTGTTCACGGCAAGTGTGACAAGCTTTCCTGTGACATTGTGGAGCGTAGGAAGGTCATTAGTCTTCCTAGTCAAGATAAGATCGCTCAATAGAGAAATACCGTTGAATTTCTATTGCTGACAACTACCGACAATCTGAGCTAGAAAAGCCGGCAAGCTTGCGGACGGGTGTTGTACAGTAAAACACGACAAACCAAGCTTTTTTATCAGTAAAAACCTGTTTTGCGAACAATTTCATGTTAACGAAACTTCGGATATTAAATGCGAAAGGAAAAAATACGGATGTGTTTGGATTTTGGTTGTCATTGAAATATAAAACAAAGCTTAATACGAGGTATATGTAGCGAATTAGAGCACTTTATTGGACAATGGACCCCTCCGTTGTTTAGTTTCCCCTCTCTTTCTCCATCGATGTACTTGGAAATCGTCGCAGTTCTACATCATAATAATCGTGATGCCATCATTCATGCGTGTGTCTTAAAAGCTTGTGTTTCGTCAAAGTAAATGTTTTAGCGACATCAAGCGTATACTCTCTACTACCGCCACTTTTATATTCTCATCTTTTTTCATGTATTTGTGTATTCCTTGTTACCAGGGGTGTAGTGGACAGGGAAAGCGTGGGAATGGCTTTCCCACACCTTTGCTGTTAGCACTACATCCCTTATCGTTACTGCGATGCATGTTTAAAGTCTAGCGCCTTGCGTGTGGGAGTCACGACGGTACACAATACAATTATGTTTGAAAAAAGAACGTCAGGCAAAGATCGTTCGACTCAGTTATGATTAAAAAATGGAATTTAACTTTTCATCAATGAAGATTTAACGTTTGATAACTTGCTAATAACACTGCTTTTCGTCCCTAATTTGAACACCTTACCGGATTCTTCAGGTTTAGTCGAATGTTTTGTGGAGAAAATTTTGCGTCCCTTGCATTAACACAAAAAAGATTATTCCTCTTTCTCTACAACTGAATATCTCGTCATTTTGTATCATTTTTCTTCTGTAATCATTTTCTACTATACTACGTGTGTTTTATCTAGGCGTCTTCACTGGTATTTAAGTAGTTCTACAAAATCGTTTCAGCTGCGTATCAGTTATCGTGTTGGTGCAACGTGTTTTTAAATGCTCTGTCCACGCAAAGACAGTTTTTTGTATAATCTTGTTTGCTCGTTGCTTGTTTTATGGCCAGGGTTTTTGAAGGTTTGATCTTGGTGACTGTCATTTGAGAAACCGCAAATATTTCATCTGAAAACCGAGATGGTCATAATGCATGGTTTTAGTGTAATTTGTTGGTGGTTATGCAGCGAAGTTCTATTGTGTTTTGATAGACCGCTGGAAAATTTTGAAAGATAATTTTGGTCTCTCTAAACATTTTGAAAACACTGTATGTGGTTATGGTGGTGATGTTAATCTTGCGAATTTCGCAACCAATTTATTGTTCAGGATGCAATTTTCATCGTCATGTGACGCATTCGTTGCCTCTATCAGTGTGCTTTGCTGCAGATTTTCAACGACCTCTCCCGATTGGTGTTAATAACACTTTTTCTGGACGAGTTTCCGTTTGTGTACGGTATAGCGATATATCGGATTATTTAGGACTTTTTGCTTGCAATGTTTCACAATGCGTTTTTTGTATAACTTGTTTTATATATCTTGTTAACATATTCAGTTCGTATTTGCTTACTTTTTTCTTCTGTACATAAATATATCTTTGGAAGAATATTTTTGGTAGCATGTGTTTGTGGATGAAAAACAGACAGGGAATAGAGATAACTGTGAGATGTTGAAGTTTAGGCTCTGTATGAATCTAAATAGATGACAAATATGATATTTAAGATCAACATTTGCTAAATTAAAATCTCATTGAGGGTTCACATAAAAACATTTTGTTAAGCCGAATGTCATGTCTTTAAATACAAACATTTGCGATGTGAGTTGCATGGCAAAGTTTTAACCCAAACACAAGTTTGCTGCGTGGAAACTATTTTTTAAGTTTCACGTCCAACCATACAGTTGTTCCGGTCACACAGAATTCAGCAGGCGATTATATAATCACGATTCAGGCAAACATAAATAGCTAGTTTCAGATATCAATTATATTGCACCATTCTAGGCTTCAAAAAAAGTTTTTGTTTTCTCCACATTGATCACAGTTAGGCTTTTGTGAACTGGGTTTTTGTAGGAAATAGGTATTATTGGCACATACTGAACGTTTGATTTTAGTTTATCTCAGAAGCTCAAAGCTCTGCAAAAGCGGAACATTCCTTCATGTTAATCTTTAATCCGGTCGTTTTGGAAACTGCATGGCAAAATCCTTGTTTTAACTTAACAATCTGTACCCTCGAAAATGCTGTATTTATTGATCGGTGGCTCTCTCGTCCTCCCAATAAATTTCCTTTTTCTTTTCACACTCTGCAAAGTGTTTCTTGTAAAATACATTGCAAGTTTGTGTACATTTTCATTTTCATTTGATACTGGACTTATTATCGTAGCGAAGGAAATTGGCCATGCAGACGATTTGGCTAAGACTTCAAAGATTAACTCTGCTTCTTCATTCACTGCACTCTCTTAACCTTTCGCATCCATTTATCTTTTGAGGAGAGTCGCTGAGGCAAAAAACTAATGGGCCTCAAAACACTTCATGTTTTTCAGCAATCTCCGGTAATTCTGCTGGCTTCACACCAAGACGCCACCAAGTTATCACGCCAGCTGGGCTTTATTAGGACTTCTTGGCTGTTTTCCTGTGGCAGGAATCACTTCTCCAAATCTTTTTTGTGCACTCCGGTGACGTGGTCGATCATTTTACATGAGATCTCCATATGCGGAAGAGAAATGACCCGGCATACGTGGTTTTACGAATGTTTATAACTACGCCAACAAAATGTTTTATCGACTTGTATGCTGTTGCAATTCCAATCAAACAACAGATGAGAGCGTAGCTATAGTTCTAAACAGATACATAATATTACTGGCCAAAGATAGAGTTTTAGAAAGCAGCAAACGCAATGAAGAAAGCCTAGAATTACAAGCTATGTTGATCAGAAGTGAATTCTGCACTGGCGTTCAATTAACTTCACAGACTTCAGCAATGAGACATTCTTGAGTGTGGCAAGCTGCATCAGTGTCTATCTTGTCTTCTTGTTCGTGCAGCAAAGTGCCTCCAGGAAGCGTCATCGTCGTCGTTTGAGCGAGTTGTTACTATCAACTGATTGGCCGCACTAGATCTCAGGATAGGTGTTGAGCAGCCATTCAATTGTCTTGTCGTCCAGAACCGTCAGGCTCTGCAGTCCATGGGAAGGTCGATGGATTGGACATTGCAGGACATGGTCGACGATTTGTTTTTCCGCGCCACACTTACAGGTCGCAGAGGAGGCGATACCTCATTTGTGCAAGCAGGAGAGGAAACGTCCGGCACCAGTGCGGGAGCGGTTAATCCGGACCCAGTTTGTTTCTAGAAGGGTCATTCCAGGAGAGTGAGTGCCAATGTCGGGGATAAAAGTACGGTGTCTTGTAGGTTTGTCCAATCAATCCGCATTCCATCGATGACCCGCCCACTGCGCCGCACGTATGTTGTTGTCAGATAAACTGAGATGTTGTGGCGCGGGAACAAATGGGTGTTTCGATTTGAGGCGCCGTGCATTCCCACTCGGAGGACTGGCCAGCGCTGAGTGGAGCAAATGTCCATGCGCCATGGCATGGCGTGCTAGAGACAGTGTGGCTCCACTGCGATGAAGCCCAGCAGGTTTGTTGCCTGCGAGTATGTGAAGGTTGTCCGCTGGTGTAGGACGCAGGCATCCAGTCACAATTCGCAAGGCGTCGTTGATGGCGGGGTCGACAAATGGCGTGTATGAGCACCAGACAGGCGCGCAGTACTCTGCGGTTGAATGGACCAGAACTGATGAGTTCTTGTGCGGTGGGTACAAAGGAGTGTCTCGACTTGAGACGCTGTGCATCTGCACTCGGTGGACGGGTGAGCATGAACTGATGAGTTGTTGCGCGGCCGTTGTAAATGGGTGTCTTGATTTGAGGCGCCGTGCATCCGCACTCGGTGGACGGGCGAGCGTTGAGTGGAGCAGATGTCCAGGCTCCATGGCACGGCGTCCAGTCACAATTCGCAAGGTGTCGTTGATGGCAGGATTGTTGAGCCTGGAGTGAGCCAACCGGTATTATTCATGTGTGTTGCTTCGACAGCAACCACTGCTACACGTGCTGGATGCGTCCTGGAAACGATAAATACGAACAGTTATTCCGAAAGAGCGACATAAACGTTTCTTTCTATTGATATAAGGCAACGTTCACGCCGTTCGCTGTCACTTCAAACAAACAGAGAGAAGCAAGAAAAAGCACACGTGGTTTATTTTCGCGCCATTCGTCGTCATGTGCAGTCAAGCATAGAGAGAACGGCACAGTTGGCGCCAAACCACTTGTGGAATTTTGCAAAAGCAAAGGAAGTGCCTTGTGGCAGCAGTGGCGATTCTAAGGGGGGGCCTGGGTGGGCCATGGCCACCCCAGATTTTTGCTTGGCCCCCTGTTTGGCTCTTCAGTTTTTTTCTGAATTTCCCGTTAAGTTTCTTTGGTTGACATATACAGTAGCCTAAAAAACGTTGGGCCAGCAAAATTAAACGATAGTTTAGAAACCCTCTAGCCTGCATTCAGTATTTCCCAGATACATGATAAGCTGTGTTTTTGTGTTTGACGGCCGGACAACTAGAGCTGACGACACAAGACAGTAGTTGTTTGGATCCCGCGTGAAATGTAGTCAGACCGCGGTCGTGGTGTTGAAAAAGTCATTTCGAAACTAAGAAACAGTCGCAGAAATGGGAAGATTGATCTTTCGTGCATTTCAGTGTGAAATGGAACTGGATTACATTACGGTCAGCAGATTGTTGCTTGCCCCAGTAGCAAAAGGTTTGTCAAAGCATTAAGAATTGGTTTCAGTTAATTTAACCGAATTTATCCTGGCTGCAGTATTGTGTTCTGCTGCCTATTTTTTACGGTATATGACTTCGAAACATCTTACGTAAGCGGTTTGTGACTACAGTTTTAAATCTGCTCACGCATGTGCTGCCACCTCATGGAATTTTGTACGGGTTTTCTGTAATGATTCAGAAGCAATTCTTTCGCGTATGTCAGCTCTTTATCCCGCAGGTCAAACATTTCTATCAGAAAAAGCACTTGAAATAATTCGCAAATCATATTCATTTAGTGAAATGATTTAAAAAACATGAAAAAGCTTTGGCAAATAATTTGTTTCGGAAAGAGTCGAAGCTACGTATATCGCTTGAACAAGTTTTTTCATTTATAGCTAGCCTGCTTTAAAAAGCTGCGTTTGATTGTTGCTGGTAGCTGTAACTCTTGCCGCCACGAGCGCTTCATCCGAGAGAAGTTTTTCAAAAATGAGATTAGTGAAAACAATTCTCAGAAACTCCATGATCAGTGAAAGATTGGCTAACATTGATCTACTTTCAGTTGACAGGTACGAACTGAAAAATAGATTTAGATGATTTTGTTGATCGATTTGACAGTCGACATGACAATCGAAGGATTAAGTTACATTGAGGTGATGATGATATAAATTCCAACGTACACAGTGCAAGGATCTGTGTGATAATCATATTGCTCATTGTCTATTTGTCTGAATCTGTTTAGGTTTGGAGTTAGTGCGTGTTTCGCTTATGGCAAGACAGTCATAAATCAACGCAGGATTGAAAAGTCAGCTTTTGAGGATTAGTCAGAGGAAAATTCAGTGTGAATAATAAGATGAACGACTTTGTTGGGAATATTCTGCAAAATACGTTTTACGCCTGCGGTTAAATCTTACCATCAGGTACACGCCCTAAAACCGATGCACACATTCCTATCTGCGGGGCTGCTTTGCAACTTTAGGTGCCGCTGGGCCGAAACCTCGATGCTGTTAACTGCACACTGCATTGAATAATCGTCACCCTATCCACGTTGCAGATGGGCATCAAACTCGTAATAGTAGTTGCATAACACTGTTATGGTTACACCCATCAGTGACGAATTTACGCATAGGCCAGGTAGGCCATGGCCTAGGGTCCGCGCTTTTGGGGCCCCGCGCAACTCTTTCCTACGACGACTCATTATTAACTTAAAATTTGCGAAACTTCGCCCAGTGGTAACTACACAATTTACTTTGAAACGAGCATAAATGCAAACCTCTGTTCTAGACTCTTATCAGTACAGTAGAAACATGATAATATTGCTTGCTACGCAATATAAGAATGACAATACTCCTTTTCTTCGGATTCTGCAGTGTCTGGCGCTCTTGCGTCGTTGCGAGCTTTTTGTCAGTGAAAGATTGAACATCACGTAAGAAAGTGCTGTGTGAAAGGCTTGATGCTGACGAACGTGGCTGGGTGCGTGAGAGACGCAGGCCGTCTGTATGAAAGTGGTTAGAAGCAGTAGCGTAACCAGCCCAAAATGTGGGGGGAAATGTTTTTAACGTAAGCGAGGAACAGTACTTTATTCGGAACACTGCCTGTCAAAACACAAAATCACAAGATGTGCTAGAAATTTGAGGAAGACATGGTCCCCTTGGTCCCTTCTGGCTACGCCTGTGGTTACAAGAAAATAATGAAAAAGAAGGAAGAGTAGCCTACTTACCTGATGTTCAATCTTCCACTGAAAAAACGTTCGCAATGACGCAAGACTTCCAGACACTGCAAAACTTCGATGAAAAGCAATGTTGTCAGTATTGGATGCTACGTTTGGTTGTTACCAACTTGTAGATTGTGCACAATAAATTGCTTGTTGAAACTCTATGTCTTAGTTAAATCAGCTAGAACAGTTTCTCGTGCGTTTTACTTGGAAACACGTGTCTACATTGGGTTTACTTCATATGCTTAGATGAGGGTGTTGCAAATATACTTTTCTGTGCAAAACTAGTCTTCATGCTGTATATCATCAACCTATAAAGGCTTTACTTTCTGTTAAAGATCTCAGGCAATCGTAGAACCAATATCGGCACCACAAAAGATATATCTTTGAGGGAGGGCTTCGCATGAGAGAGGCATACTTTCACGCTTTTCAGACAAACGGTCAAAAAGGCCACACCTGCGTGAGCCCCCAAAACTAAGATGGCCTAGGTCCCCGCGCTCTAAAACCGTCCTTGGTTACACTACAATCACAAAATGTCCATAAGCTGGCACAAAAGCGGTTTAGTAAGTAGCCACCAATCTGTTGGCAGATGGCTTATTTTTTGTGTTTTGTAGTAAGAATATTTTGACGAAACTTGTTGGCTATCAGCAGCCTACTTGTCTTTGTGTCAAGATGGAATTCGTGGTTGGAACCGTTTCGCTTTCATGTGAATTGTATTCACTTTTGTTGAGCTGTTTTCGTCCATGTGGGGCCGGTACAATTGTTTCGTTTCACATGTGCAGTGCTGTGAAAGTTGCATGGTTAGCACTGAATATCCGACATAGCAGTACACGTGTGTGATTGCATCTACAGTGGTGTCTAGATGTCTCTAGTGAATAAAAACGCTGCTTCATATTTAAAGATATTCATAAGCCTATGTTGGGTTTGATAGGGTAAATCATAGCAACTTAATCTTCAAAACAACGAAAAAATCACCATGCGAGATGGACATTTTTGTTGCCCCCCTAAGTTTTTCTTGGCCCCGCAGTGGCCCCCCTACTTTTTAAGTTCTAGAATCGCCACTGTGTGGCAGAGATGGAAGGGAGTGTCGTTTGTATATACTTCTACCTGTTCGCTCATTTCCAATGAAGTTTAGTAAGAATGCGATTGCATGAGACGAGATATTTGCTTTGTATGATACAATCATAACAAATGAAATATTTTTGGCGATATTCGTATGTTGTGGCGATTCAAGCCAAACAACAAGTTGGCTAGTTCTAACCAGATAAAAATAGTACTGGTATAACGTACGTTTCGACAACAGAAATCGTAGTGAGTATAGAACAAAGTATTAAAATATTTATTCGTGAAGGTTTATTTCTGTACTTCTGCATAATTACCTTTCAGGTTTCAACAGTGAGACATTCAAGGTGGCAAGCTGCATCAGTGATTGTCTTGTTTGTTTGTTTGTGCAACGATATGCGTCCAAGAAACTTTAAAGGCGAACATTTATTTGGAAAGTGCAACATAAACTTCTTATCTATTGATATAAGGCAAATTTGCAGCCATTCTATGTCACACCAAGATACGTACAGGGAAGAGAAGCAAGAAAAAAGAACAAGTGGTTGACTTTCGCGCCAATCTTCGTCACCTGAACAACACTTGACGGTGAGCTCATATTTGCATATTTGCAAAATGTTACGTACATAGGTAAACGGAACAAGTTATACTCCAATACATTTTAAGCAGAATTCTTGTAACCAGTTCTGTGAATGACTTGACAAAGTAAAATGAATTGGGGGTTAAAATAAAGTTCAAATCAACCTCGGACGTTAAAGGATTCACAGCTACTTTTCCAGAAAAGCAGCGAAAATTGTGTTTCCTCTAATAAGCGACCACTTTCGAAACGTGCATATTTCTCATGTGTCAGAACCAGTTTAAATTCTTGCAGGCTGCTTA
>Ga0210059_1012184_pt1 | contig 13046 bp, 8 predicted proteins | sample Ectturendosymbi2_FD_188042 | JGI IMG/M metagenome (GOLD analysis project Ga0210059, IMG submission 188042) | Ecteinascidia turbinata endosymbiont from Florida, USA - Sample 2 (SPAdes) (version 2) | ecosystem: Host-associated > Tunicates > Ascidians > Unclassified | place: Key West, Florida...
CTTCCTGTCACACCCAACACCCGCCGCGTATTACGTTGATACTGAAATCATTTTTTTGAATTTCGTATCCAAGTGTTTTTCATGCTCGTGTGATTGTTCATTTCATTTTGCTTGACAATGAGCTCACCTTTTAGTGACTGACAGTCTCAGTAACCTTGATTTACCCTTGGTTGTTGGATTATTGCATGCAAGAACGTCCCAAACGGCCTTCGAACGCGTCTGACTTGCCCAGCCCCCAAGCCACTTCGTCTGGGTCCAACCAGCGTGGTGTGGACGACTCCCGCTCTTTGTCATCGGCCAGCGGCAAAGCTTCTCGACCTGCAGCTCCTTCGCAGTCGGTGCCCAATCAGAAGAAACAAACTGTTTCACCTCTGGAAACCACTGCCAGCTCAGCACTGGACCAAACTGCTGAAAAAAGCGTCGACAATGGTGCCTACTGCCAAAATCATCAGAAAATTGTCTTGCCCAACGGAACGAGTGGCACGTTAGCTAATGGGACAACAGGTTAACGATTCTGCACGAAGCTTCCTTTGTCAAATTTTAATTCGTTTGTGAATTTTGCACGACTTTAATTTGTCATGAAAACAAAATCATTTAGTTTGGATGCTAAGATTTATAGTTTTAAATCTCTCACCATTGTGCGAATATAACGTAGAGAGGGTGTCGTACCCACGAAGTTTAGGACTACTTTGATTCGAGCGCGCTATGTTTGTCTGTTTTCTGCTCTTGCGTCGTGTATTGCATCTTTCCTGGTCAGCTGAAACAAACTATTTGCAGATCTACCGGAAACCCCAAAGTCAGCTCTTATGAAATGCACCTTAGCTGAAGAAACAATCGGATTTGTCGAGAACAACTCGTCGTCAGTGCGCGAGGCGCCCGGTACTCCCAAAGTAAGACCCTCCACATGCACGACGCCAAAAAGCGACGAAACGCCCCGTTCTTCCCAACCCGAAAATCCTGCGCCCACACCGTCGTCCCCTGATGAAACCCCTGAATCCCCCGCGGTGAAACCCGCAGTCAAGAACTCTGCGTCTGCTGAAGGGGCGCCCGATGCTGCGGCGGACAGCACTGACAGCACCACGGCGTCGAGGAAAGGAAGCAAAGGTACTGAACACTGCTTTGTCGTTTTCGCTTCGTTGGATCGGCGTCTAGGTCGCGTGTGCAACGCAGGGCTCGTCCGGATGACGGCATCGAGGCTAATTGTTGCCGCGCGATTGTTTCCCGGTTGTGCCTCTGCCTTGATCAATGGCCTGCCTGGGGGCCAGGAAGTTGAAGACAGATTTCTCGTTAATTACCTTCAGCTATTCTCACACTGTTTCGACAGACGAAAATGAGGAGGACAGCGAAGATGAAGGAGGTATGAGCGCTCTCGAGAACGCGGAAGAATGCGGGACTGCAGTACGTGAATCTAAAGCTTATGCAGCCATGTCGTCACTCGTCAACTACATTCAACCTGTGCGGTGAGCAGAAAAATGGAATATCAGTGACAGTGGGTGTTGCGATATTCGTTCATGCTAGTTACGTCAGGATTTTCTGCGACGAGACGCGACGCGTACATTTGAAGTTTTTGCGTACATTTGATGCTTACTGTGGTTGCGACCTAAGTAAAGCTTGGTGCCGTTTCGCTCGCGTTGCAATTTTTAATGTTGTGAAACTTAAATTGCTTGTTAGTCATTGCCATGCAGCCGGCACTTCAAACCTATCGCCACCGACAAAAATACTCCTGTTACTGGAAATGTGGTGCGGACCAGTAGGTGTGTGTGTTTTTTTTCAGTTGGCAGCAAAAGCTTTCAACTGAAAAATTCATACTCGATCTGCGCACTCCGGCCACTGGTGTTCAAGTCTGGGTAAAACTCCTTGTGCTTCATTACAGGTTCGCTTCTTTCGACAAGTCAGAAGCGCGCGACCGATCTTTTGAAATTTCGTCGTTCACCGAGAACGCTGCTTCTCGGCTCTTCTTGACGTGTCCAATTGATTTCGTTCGTTATAATCGGCGTCAGACGAGCCGGATCTATCCGAAAGGGGCGCGGATGGATTCGTCGAATTACATGCCGTTCATTTATTGGAATGCGGGTTGCCAGTTCGTCGCCCTTAATTTCCAAATGCTCGGTACTTCAAACTTGTACGATGATGTTCGACTAGTGGTTGAAAGATTGAAAGTTGTGCCTTGTACAAATTTGTTAAGTTATTACTGCAGGTGTTGTCGTTTGCGAGAATGCTGCTTATCCCGCAAAAATAGACTTGTGATGATTTCTATTGAAGAAAACACCTTCCTGGTGGCCATTAGCCTGCCCTTGCGCTTTGCCTTACCTGAAAAGTGTTGCTGTTGATCAACCGGACGTATCAAAAAAGTTGAAAGGGTTCTGTCTTCGCCCAAATGAAATTTTTCTTTATGTTTACATGTGCAAGCAAACTTGAATCAGAAAAGCCATATTTTAACTTGGCAGGGCTAGGCGCGAGTGCAATTTTGAAACGCCCGATGTCGATTGTATCCGGCCTGGGTTGTGAAATGAGACGCTGTGTCACGGGTGGATGCACGCGTTAAAGAAAAAATCCCCTTCCGTTGTGGTTTTACAGTGGCTAAATCTCAACCTTCCCTAACTGGCACACCCATGACACTCAGTTTTTCGCTGTTTGGTGCGAGTTGTAAAGGTGTGCCCGCGTTGTTTCAGATCTCGGAATGCAACTGAACTTCGGTTTGTTTGAGTTCCACGGCCGGACAGGTTACCTTCTGAAACCTGAACAGATGCGCAAGAAAGACCGCATGTTCGATCCTTTCGCAAAAAGCATTGACGGCGTCGTGGCTACAACGCTACAAATCAAGGTGAAGCTTTGAGTCGTTTTTGTGTCGATCAATGACGAGCAATTTGGTGTTTTCGATTTTCGCTCCGATTCTTTATCTTGTGAGTGATGATGACATCGACAACTATTGCTTTAAACTCCGCAAGATCTGTTTTTGCGCCATCCTGATTGCATATTGTTAATGACAAAATCTAATAATAAATTTAAAGGTCTTGCGACTTCTTTTATAAAATAAAGAAAAAAAACGGTCATGTTTTGCGGTTGACGTGAATATCTGCCTAAACGGCAATTTGTAATTGGAGTTAAAGCAGGTAGCTATGGATGAAATTAATGTGTTATGAGTTTTCATCCCACAAAGCCATTCACTCAGTGCTCTGGGTAGACGAAGCTCAACAACCTAATTACCTGTGCCTACGAATCAGGTTCTTTGCTGAAAGTTTTTGCTTAATCAATGTCACTGCGGTGCCTAACATCATTACAAGCTTATCCGCTCTTACTTGCCGTATGACTCGGCCATAGGCGTCTTGAAGTGAAGTATGTTCGTGTCCTATTCAGCTTCGCAGTCACCACATCGAAACGTATGGAATTTTTTAATATTTTCACCCTCGCCCCCTCGAGCTTGGCCTTTCATTGGAATGATGCAAAGCGTGTTGCAGACATTGTTTGCTGAGAAATTTTGTTTCAGGGTGTTTCAAATTTGTTTTGTCATAATGCAATCTATTAACTTGAGCAATTTTTATTCCAAGTGATCTAAAATTTCAACACCATGTGAAAAAACAACTGAATTTTATGTTTGATGTTCCATGCGTTTATCTTTCAGGTATAGAAATGGTTTTCGTTTCAATAAGGCGCCAGTTCCAGTTCAGATTTAGAAATGGCACGTAAGCTTCAAAGAGGAAGGTTGTTTGTGTAGGTCCAAAGGATCTAGACAACCACCGGCGTAGGAAACGATAGAAAATTTGGGAAGCATTTGTGCGAGAAATTGTTTAATTATTTATTAAAAATCACATGCGTTTTGGATTACTCAGTATGATTTCTATGAATAGTTCTTTTTCTTCTAAACATTAAGCCTGTTTAAGTTCATGCGCTTAGAGTTTATAGTTACTCAGACAAATACATGTCAAATGATAAAAAAGTTTGCAACGCGATACAAAAAGGCCGTAACAACGCACCAAGAGCTGACGCAGTTAAAAGCATAACATTCCATCTGGCGATGGAAAGAAAGAAAGACCTGGCTCTGCATTTGCAAAACTGCTTTGTTTTCCTTAAGCTATTCCAAATATGACTGGCGCAGTTGGTCACATTTTTATTAACAGACGAAACGCTAAGACGGAAGGTGGAATCCTGTGGAAATGAGCGTAGGCACCCCAGTAGGAAACGTTGCGTTTAGTACGTGTAATGACTTGCTTATGGCAGCCAGCTACATATATCGACTACGTTCGCAAAACCGTATGTGTTCGAAGCGAAATTATCAACACACAATGTATCAATCAGGGTGGCAAACAATGGGTAAAACAAGCAATACTCTCAGCCAAATTTTCAAAACTTAATTTTTTTGCGAAATGTTTAGAGATTTTCTGCGTTTTGCAAAATTTCCGGGGTTTTGCATCTCTGAAATGTTCCTTCTGTCCGCAACCGTTGAGTCGCTGTGGCCCTACTACCGATACTTGGCACCTGGCACTCCCAAACAAAAAGTTCCATCGTGTCCAATACCACTGTGTTTGTTTTATACGATGCAATGCCCTTGTCCATTCAGTGAGTTGCGTGAGCGATTGCACTGCCTGGCGTTTGAACCCGCTGTGTACAGGTTAATTTTCGATAAATTTCCAGTCTTGCGGAGTCAACTCAGAGCGCAATGTGAACCAAGTTCGAGGATGCAAATGATGCGAGGGTTCATTGTGTATTAACAAAGGTGTGAAGAAAATTAATGAGCAAATTCTGCCCGTACTTTGGAAAGCTATTCGAGTTTTTTCACCGTGCAGTCGCATTGATACTTGGGATTGCGCCACAGGTTTACTCGAAAATAAGGACTTGTGCGGATTTTCTGCGCCAAATCGTACCTTCCTCGAAAACAGTGGATGAATGAAAAAACTGCCTCCTCTGGTTGGTGATTGTCCATTCTTAACAAAGTTCTCTCCTCAGATCATCTCTGGTCAGTTCATCTTTCCTTCTCGCATAAGTTCGTATGTTGAAGTTGACATGTACGGCTTGCCTGATGATACCGTCCGCAAAAAGTACAAAACAAGAACGATTGAAAATAACAACATCAATCCCTGCTACGACACCGAGTTCTCGTTCGAGAAGGTAGCGATCGAAGCTGCTTGCGTTGCCTACTGCCTGTTTACTAACGTAAACCAGGTTGTTTAATATTTATGTTTGTGAGCGACAGTAGCATGCGTTTTCTACGCTTGGTTATTCAACCTATGCAACCCCAGAACTCTCTACTCGAGGGTGAAGGTATCTTCGCGATTTGCAAACTTTTTCCACATTGCCGCTAAACACCGTTTTCTGTTAGACCTTTCTCGTTCTTCAGCCGTTAAATGAGTCTCAGCGGATGGCACGCATCCGCATCGGCGGTCATGCGCAGAAAGATGACCAAACACTGTTGATTTGCTGCAGGCAGAAACGTTTGCAAACATTGTTGAATTACTTACTTGTTGAAAACACTCTTGAAAGATAATGACTTGGTATTTTGTTACAGATCAATTTGCCGTCCATGGCGCTGTTAAGGATCGCTGTAATGGATACGAGTGGCAACCTTGTTGGACACCGTGTCTTGCCAGTCGAAGGACTGAAACCAGGCTACAGGTACTGGAAGCACAAAACAGTGCATGGGAAACCCACTTATTCTAGAGTTTTTCAGCTTGGGTTTGAAGTCATTAAACAATCTTTATCTAAAAGAAGCTATGTCTACAGATCCCAGCGTTGACATCCACTTGCAAAACAATGTAAACTATTTTACTTTTTCAGATACGGATCATTGCGTCTGTTTAAAAGTATAGGAAATCAAGCAAAATGCAGTAATCAGACATGTCATGGTCAAGCAATCATTGCAGGTCAAAAACGAGTTTTTCTTGTTAAAAGCGAAGTAATTGTGACATCTACCTGCGATTAGATTGGCAAAAGCCTAGAAGCTCGTCGTGACGACTTGACCAAGATCATGAAATGAAGCGTCATTAAGTTTTACAATGAAGCAAAGCGGACTGTTCGAGATTTTTGTCTCAGGATTCTGGGACCATGCTTTCTTGGTAGTACCTATCACATGCTTCTGTGTGCAGCACACAGGGTTGCCCGATCTACTTTTCGCCTAGGGGCCAAATATAGTCCAGAAAAGAGCCAAATTCTAAGACAAGGGCCAAAAAAAGGACCAACCATTTTTTCCAAATTTATCAGCAGTTAGTTACAAAGTCACATGAACCCATACCTAGCAATTTATTAAATGGCAATGTTCCTCAATCACAGTTGTAGCGCAACAGCAAAACAATTACTTGATGAAAGATCGTAAGAGAACAACTTAATTTCCATGTGTAGTCATAAACTGAGATAACTTTACCATCCTTGATAAGTGCTAAAGCGATCATCAATCTAAACCAATGTTGCCACTAGGGTCAGTCGCGTTAACAACATCAGCTTGTTGCCTTTTTCAACATCAGATTTTTACATTACAGTTTAATATAAGTTAAATGCTTCTGTTACCAATTCCTAAGTGCGATAAAACACGTTGAATCCGAAACAGAGATGTATCGTCATTAAATGGAAAACTCGGTTATTTATGCGTAGCATAAATGTTATTCCCAACGCTATGAAGAGAGCTTCTTCAGTTTGGAACGATTACCAAACACCCATGAGGGTGAGAAATTGATGAAATCATGAATCTCTTTCATATCTTAAAAGTATAGAATATTTGGAAAAAAGCAACAGCTTAGTAAACATCAGATTTGTTGCCAAAACATCAGACATCAGAAATTTCTCTCAAAACATCAGGTCTGATGTTAAAACATCAGAAGTGGCAACACTGATCTGAACGAAACTAACAAGCACGTGCACCACCTGAATAACAGTAAGTTAGGTAACGTAACAGTTCTCACTGCTACCTCTACAACTGCAGCAAGTAACAGGTATTCTGATGAACTTACTTTCACATTAACTCAGAAACTCCAAGGATCCTAGCCAAATTTTGTAATCAAAAACCTTCAAATATAGGAATTTGGTAAAAATCTGCAATCAGCTAGTCAAAAAAGTGAAAAATTATGGTTTCTCAGACAGGACCAATGGTGGTCAGATCTAATTCTTGCAAGGGGCCAGTCTATTCTGGAAAAGGGCCTAAAAAGAGCCAAAGGGCCAAACGAGAATTTTGGGGCCAGCAAGTGTTATTTGGGACCAAGTTGCTGAAATTTGGCCTCAAAAGGGCCAACCTGGCAACCCTGGCAGCACAGAACCTTTGCACACTGACCCGTACAAGGCTTTTGCGTCAGAATCGGTTTTGATATCGCGCCTCCCGACTTTCACTCACTTCCGTCGCATGCTTGGCAATGTTTTTTCTCCTTCACCGCTTTTACCGCGCAGGTACATCACGCTGAGAAACGAGGGAAACCAGCCTATTAACATGGCGTCCTTGTTCGTGTTTCTGAAGGTTCGAGAGTATGTTCCTAAAGGGCTTGAAGGTGATTATGTCGTCTTGCCTTTTAATTAACCAAACTTGAGATTTTGTTCTCTTGCACCTGACCATGCGATTTACGAAATCTGGTTTTCACCGTGTCCTCCCGAATGGATGCTTCTGTTTTTTTGTTCGATTAAAAACGGTTGGATTTGCAAACTACTTTAAACATACGTTGTAGAAAAGCAGAACCAAAGCACGATTTGAAGTGCAACCTGTGCTGATCATGTTAAGCTTTCATAACCCAAGAACCGGCCTGTTGTGAAAAGCGCTTGGTTCGCTCATGGCGTCAGGCAATTTTGAAAATTTATAGGTTTGAGAGTTTCGCCATCGAAATTGGTTGACAAATACTCCTGTATGTGGACTTGATTTCTGAAAAGGTCGCGTGTCATGTGTGAACCTCGCTGGCAGGACTGTCAAACCACGTCTGTTTGAAAATGTGTGTCCTGTATCAAATGCACCCTATCACATTTTTATAAGAGTTAATAAAGCGTCTCTTCGGGAAGGTTGGTGAGGTGTTGAACAAGATCATGGTGATTTTCCTTCGTTCCTTAAATGAACTTATTGCAGGGCATTGTTTTTCAGGCTGGACACCTGCTCAGAGGTGGGAGTAAAGTAGATGGATATTAATCGGCTTTATTTGGTTAGATATTTCATGCTTTCGCGCACGTCTTTAATACTGCGTTCCTGAACATATTTGGTCTTTTAAAAACAAAAGTACGCAATAGAAAACAGGAAAAGATATGTTTTCCTTTCGCGATGCCTTCTCAAACAGAAAAAATTGTATGTCTTGCAACGAGGTAGAAACATCAATCAAAGTGTATTTTTTTGCATAAGTCGGGTGCAGGAGCTGGTGGTGGGAGGTGTCCAGTTTTCGTCGCTTCAATTTTTGTATTACTTCGTCACTTGTAACCCGATGTGATAGTGTCAGCGGAATGTCTACTCGCAGCACACTTGACTCGTTGATAAGAACTAATGCGGTTTCAGACCAAAGTCCCTTATGAATATTTAACGACATGACTCTTGTGCCTTATGTATGTTGATCACGTCAAGCGCAATTTTCTGAAGTGGTCCACAATAAAAATTGTCAACAAGATGATGTGCGACCGGGTGTCAAATATCCTTTTTTCTCAAAATTATCGGTCTAAATTTAACTGCTCTTGTTTTCGGTCGAAAACACAAGTTAATGCGTGTTATCAAAAACGATCATTTTTGCTATACCATTGTTGCAGACTTATCCAGGCAATTTTGTTTTTTGTGAAAAAGGCAGAGTGCGTTTCTTGCACATAGTGTGCGCTTCATTGAGAGTTTCGCTGGTGACAAGCTCATTCTAAGAACGTATCTCAAGCGCGGCTGTACCAGTACTTCGCGGTATTCTCGCATCTGCTAGGGTCTCCCAAGCACGTGGGCCGCATGTGACCGCGAGGGGTATTTTGTGCGGCCTCACTTGGCCCTCAGAGCAATTAGAGTTTGAGAGACACCTTCGCCATGCTAACGCGGTTGGTCGAACCGCCACGGGTTATTCCATCTCACACAAGCTCTTCATTTCAATGTCCTGCTCCATGCTTATAACATGCGCAGAAACAGCAACGCACAAATTATTATACACATTAGTATTTTTCGATCCAAGCTTCTCAGAAAACCCTTCAGTTTTTTGTACAAAAAGAAGTTTCAATTTTTGTGTTGCATGATACCGATGCGATAGAAACTTCAGCCTGATCACTTTTAAGTAAATGCAGTTTTCAGTGTTTGTTGACCTTGTCGCGTGGCCCACTTAGTTTTTTAATTGAAAATTTCGTGGCCCATTGTCTCGACAACGCTGGCTGCATTCGCTTGGGTTGAAGAAACTTTCAAAGCATTACTTTGAAGTTCCGATTTGTCGCGAAATCGTGGCGTCTCCTGACTGATTTGTGTTACGACGTTTAAAATATTTGAAGCGTCTGCGGGTTATTGCAAAGCTCATAAATGAATCTTCTGCAGAACTAATCAACGCTCTCACCGATCCTTTGGAATATCAACGAAAAAAAGAAAGAGAGGAACAGGAACGCAGAGACCTACAGAAAGCGTACGCTGTGCTAATGGGAGAGGATGAAAAACCACCAATGGTTTGGCATGGAAGGCCCTTGGAAACGGTTGGCATGGAAGGCCCTTGGAAAAAAAACGAATCCACACCAGATGTAAGTGGCCTTTGTTCTCCGCAGATGGAAATAAAGTCCTGCAATTCATGATGTCTCCTTACATAAATGCTAATGACGTTTTCTGCTATGGAACAGGATGGAGGGGACGTGGTTGTTATTGGTCCCGAAGACCCGGCACCACCAAAAGTTACCGAGCCGAAGCAGGACCCTCGAGTGAAGCCGGTATCGATAGTGTGTAAGTGACAGGGCAACGTATGTAAGGACCGTTGCCCAACCAAAACTCCGAAAGCGATAGTTTCTACTGAGAAAAACTGCACGATTCGAGAATGTGCAAAATCGTCCAACAATCAACAAGCAGCACATTTTAAGACACAGCTTTTATTTCTGCTTATCACGTTTCTCCGAGGTATTCGACGTGGCGTGGAAACGTGAGATTACTAAGTCATGCATTATGTTACGTCATTCTCGGCAGTAAGCAACTTCCTTTCCGCGAACGTTGCGTGCCTGGGTGTGGCCTGGGCGTGGCCAACCTTGTCTGGAGATGTTTTTCTGTGATGGGTTCAGCTCGTCTGATTCGAAGCTGAAGGCGACCGTGGCGGTTTGAACAATAGACCTCGTCGTCTCGTGCGGGCTCTTTGGTTTTGTTGGTTGTGTTATATTTATGAACGGTGTCGGTCAACCTCAAGTTAGAAATAATCCGGATTTCTGGAAATTCCGCAATTGCCACCCTTTGTCCGGTGTGTCGCGCTTGCCATGCACTCATACCCCGCGTCGTGGAAGTGAGCGGCTGTTCACCTGCGACGTCATGTTTGTTGCGTTTCATATCGGCAGCGTGTTTTCTGTTTGTCAGTTGAAGAATTCAATCCCCAGAACCTGGCAGACATCAAGCTGGGAAAAGCTTACTTGAAGATCAAGAAAGATCAGGATCGCGCTTTGGGCAAGTTGAGAAAGAAACACACAGAGGTAAAAATCAGAAGTTTCACGTCGTACTTTGTCGCGACTTCACACTTGCGAGTGTTGTGTACTAATTTTGATGAACAAATGCCAGGTATTTGCAGGAATACGCTTGTGAAGACATTTGATTTTGCGAGCTGCATGTCTTGCAGCAAACGCGCATCTGCAAAACCTCATTAATTTCCGTTGTCGCCAAATGCGGTTGAAGTTTTACTGTAGGCATGGGCGTCGGAAGAAATTTTTCCAGGGGGGGTGCCACTAGGGGATTTTTCCAAAATTTTGAAAGTGGGGCCAAAAGTGGTGAAATTCGTTCTTTCCCACTCAAACGAAGAAAACAACCTTTTTTTGCTGTAATTTCAAAATTCCAGAGGGGCAAAAGCCCTCTCCTGCCCCCCTTCCGAGGCCCATGACTGTAGGTGTGTGCGAGATTTCGACCGCGTTTCAGGAATAGGACAGAATCAAATAGGCAGAGATGGGAAGTGGTCGCACTGCAAATTCTTGATAAGCTGCAAAAATGTTGAACGTATGGAATACAGATACTTGAAATTTATTAATTCTAATTCTAACAGGTTGTTGAAAACTTAAGTTGGACATACATGCAAACCACCTGTATTTTGTTGCTATAGCGTTTGTGAAGGTTTTTTAATCCGCCAAGTGCCGCGTACAGTTTAAATGTTGCGTTGCGCTTTCACAATGCAGTAGATTTAGGTTTTGGGCATAACAAGTAACTTTTTTGTCTTCTAGTAAACGTCATTCCCCAATAAGATCTACCTTCATAGCAGAAACTAACATTTCGTGGCAGTTGAAGTTGCAAGCAGGGTTGTGGAGCCGGAGTCGGAGATTTTTGGATGGAGTCTGAGTCGGATTCCTAACAACTCTAGAAGTGGGTATCGGCGTCGGATTCTTTTGTCTGACTCCGAAAGTCCAATTGGATCATTTTTTACATCACACTCCTAACTTGGGAACTCCTGTTGAAATGATACGATTTCTTTTGAAACTTTTGTTGAAACAGATGTCTTGCTGTGCACCGCGATTTCCATTGATTGCTAATTGATAAGAAACAGCCAGACTTCATTCCCTTTATGTTAAGGAGTCTAGTCGGAAATTTTGGAAAGATCGGATATTTTTATCTCCGACTCCGCAACCCTGGTTGCAAGCTGTTGTGGTTGGATTTTTCCGTCTATCTGGATTCGTTGTCATGGAAAAGAAGTTTACATGATCGACCATACCATTCATTGCTGTCATTGCCCCATTCTGTGAACAAACTCTTCATCCTCAATAGCAAAATTCTATTGTATGGATAAAAACAACTTATTATCGAGCAATATCTCTATATCTCTATCAAACTACACATCCTTACAAGCATTCATGAAATCATGAACGCATTGTATCCTCATTAGTATTACCAATGTGTTTGATTTGTTTAGTGTTAATGAAATTCGAGATTTGGATCATTCTTACATTTCATGGCAGACCTTCCGACACTGCTACCACATCCTGTTTGATGTCCGACGCCCGAGCATGCTGAACACCTTCATGCCGACGTGGGGAAAACGAAAGCTATCCGGTTTGTTCTGTCGTTCGGACTTTCATCTGCGCCGTTCCATGGTCCTAAATATTTTTCGCCTGTGTCTTTTTTTCTGCAATATCGGGTGATTTTACTGCTTAAATTTACGTTTTCTTTTGATTGCAAGGTTTTGCCATTTTGGCTTTTCCTGCTGTTTCAACCGCTAATGCGTGTTCAAAGTTACCAATCAGTCGAAGTTGCTAAAATTGTCAGGCTGTACCCCACGCGGCTGCACAAGCGTTGATAATGTTGCTCATTGTTGCATGTCGAAATCGTAGGGTCACGATTGCCAAACGCCATCATTTGTGTCGTAGTCATCGACAATAGCGGCTGAAAACGCATCCACGTCTTCATTAAGGATGAAGTTTTCAAAAACAATTTGTCGTGTTTTAAAAAAAAAATCACATCCTGCTCTTGTCTCTCCACCCCCACCATGTAGACAACAACTGCGAAGTTTTACCATTATCCGGAAGATTTACAGTATCGACCGTGAGCATTATTTGACAGATTTTTGCTGCATGCTTTATATTCTTTTTAAGACAGTCGCTTCGCCAACGATTGTCGGTCGGATAAAACAATGACGACATCGATACCCACGCTCGTGTCTTTTATTGACAGTTACATGGATTTTTACTCCTGCCAGACAGTGTTTCGTGTTTTTATTCAGCGTAAATGGGAGAAAATGTGAAGACGTGCTAATCTTCCAAAAGCGTTTGGAAAAAACACTAAAGCTTCATATTGTTGCGATCGGAAATCCCGAGCGGCATGTGCACAGAGCTTCGCACCGTGGCAGCAAGCAACAATAGAGATCACCCGACGAGATCACTCCATTATTGCTTGTTCGCGCCACATACATAATGGTGTTATTCTTCACGCACATCCCGTTCGTGGTGAATCACACAATCAACGCAACACCACCGGAGAGGTT
>Ga0210059_1012185_pt1 | contig 13044 bp, 20 predicted proteins | sample Ectturendosymbi2_FD_188042 | JGI IMG/M metagenome (GOLD analysis project Ga0210059, IMG submission 188042) | Ecteinascidia turbinata endosymbiont from Florida, USA - Sample 2 (SPAdes) (version 2) | ecosystem: Host-associated > Tunicates > Ascidians > Unclassified | place: Key West, Florida...
GTTAGTTTCAAACCGAGATCCAAATATTGTTTCAAATTTTTGTGATGAAGAACATATTTCTTCTTTTCATTCAAGTTGGGAATAAGTTTCTCGACTTTATTGATTTCAATCCGCTCTGGAGTGAGTGGATATTCATTGTGCAAATCATGAAGCTTCTTTGGGTATTCCAAGTCAACTTCAAGAATACATCCTCTCCCCTCTTGATCAGAAAATTCTCTCCAATTCTTTAATCTTTCATCAACTTGAAACCCCTCACAGGCAGTGGCAAACTCATCGCCCAACCATAGAGATCGTTAGCGTCAAGATATTGGATGTATTTTGATTTTTCATTCGGATTGAATTTCTCACCCATATATTTATTGTTGGCTTTTGCATAACGTTTTGAAATCATTGAGACTCCTCCACGCATGCCTTGCTCAATCATCAGAAGCATATCCGGACCAGAAAGAAGTTCAAGTTGAATCCCCGTTTTTTTCAGACAAGCATCCCAAGCCAACCCAGGCACGGTGTAATACCATGCTGGATCCAATTCATAGTTCTTCATGCAAACATTTCTGAAATTTTCAAAGACATCTGCAAGCAGAACAACGTCTGTCTTGAGATACAGATCATGATATTCTCGGAAAGTTGTCACCTTCAGTGCATGTTCAAAGTCTTTGTCTGTGATATCACAGTCATTCGACTTTGAATAAAATGACTCCTGTGGTGGAAGATTTCTTTCAGACGGTTTTTCCAGAGAGTCAAACCAATCATATGGAAAGACTCCCTTTCGCACCAACAATTCAATGTCATTGCATTGTTCCTTCAAGTTTTTGAACTGATCCGGTTCGAGATTGTTTACAAGTTTGTCAAGACTGCTTGACATAAATTTAAAAGAATCAATACAGCGAATTTTGTATTTGAATTTCTTGTTTTCGTCGTTAACACTTTTCGAAAAACTTATATGTTTCTCCTCATTGTTCGGGATACAGTCAATCTAACCTTGTGTTTTCCCAAGATTCTTGATGAAGAGATGTGAGTCGCAACCTGAAAGGTTATAAAATATCACTGGCACATGTTTCAGTTTTCTGAAAAGCAGGTTACAGTTACTATGAGCTGCTCCTCTGAATTGCCCGGAAAAGTGACAATAATCTCTCACTTTATCATCACCAGCTTCAAATGGTTCCTGGCAAACCCAGCACTCTCTTGCTTTTTCAAACTTTGCCCGGTCATCTTCGGAAAAAATCATCTCTTTCACTTCGGACGACCAAACGCGGTCAATTTCCTTCTCAAGCATGTCCACGAAGATTTCAGCAACGTTTTCTTCCTCTCTTGTTTTTGTAAACAAGATTGGTTCTGAAGATTTGTCAAGACACGTCACGTGAAAGAAAAACCCAGACGGTTCATGCTATTGGTAAGCTTTCGTGAAGCTTCTGTCAGGATCCGGTTGGCATGAGTCAATCGCTTTTGTGAATGACTCAAAGTCGGCATAAACCACAATTGGCACTCTCATCGAATGCTTGTGGTTTTTGAACTCCAAGATTGAACCCTTTTCTGGAAGAACAATCTTGATTGCATCATGATTCTGGCAATTTTCTTCATGCCTTTCCAAAGCTTTCTCATTTGGAAAATGATTGAGACATCTCCGACAAATCACAATCTCCCCATGATGTTTTGAGGTTTGCACTGATATTAGTCTCGACAAATTTTTGACAAGACATGCTTGTTCTCAAGAAGCAGCAAATCAATTTCTTTTTGTCTTTTGAATTTTGATATTCTCAAAGGATAAACTGTTGAGATGTTATCAAATCCAAATACATTCACAGATATCTCTGTATAGAGTCTCTCAATCTTGTCAATTGCTTGCAAACTCATTGGAAACTCAATTCCTTTGAAATTGAGAGACTCTGCTTGTTTTCTCAAGTGTTTTGTGATCCGATCTGTTTGTTTTTCAATTTCCCTTTTTGCTGGATTCAAAGCTCTTGCAATACACCATTTGAAGCATTGGTTATCAGTGTTCTTCATGTTAATTAGCGCCTTCTTGCTCGCTAGGAATTTCAGAAGAGGAACCCAAGAACTTCCGTTCAATGGATCATATCCAACAGTGTGAATATCAAGCGCCACAACTGAGTGAAATGTCCACCCGCTCCCATTCATCTGAAATTTTGCAAGGCCCTCGAGGACTTGTTCTGTCAAGAGACTGCACAATTCGTTCTTGTTTGTTTATTCAAGAACAATTTCATTTTTTGATCTTCCGCGAGGCTTTGGCCAGTATTGAGATCTGTTTTTTTTTATCTTTGATCTCAAAATTATTTTCACTTTAGTTTGCGTTTGGAGATTTGCGAGCGCCTTTCGTTTCATAGCAGTCAAAAAGGATTCTGGATCAAATGTCACATTGCCGCTTTGCTCAAGTGTGAATTGATTTGTGAAACCCCTGAAGGAAGACTGTTTTCCTCCGTCAATTTCATAACCTTATCATCAATTTCGTTGATGAGTTGTGATCTTTTGAGCTTTGTAACATTTTTGATTCCAAGTGTCTTTGCTTTCACCAATAGATTTCGTTTTCTCAATTGATCCAAGTCTTGTTGTTCTGAAAGCAAATTTTTCAATTGTGCTTTCTTGAGTTTTGACATGTCATTGAAGCCTCGAAGACGTGCCTCGGCTCTTAATTGTTTGAGAGTTTTCTCTTTCCCAAGAATTTCTCTTATATGTCCTTCACCGACAAGTTTTATCAACTTTTGCAACGTTATATTTTTCATTTATTATAGGGTGAAATTTTCTTTAAATGAAATTTATCAGTATTTTCTCAAAAAATAACAAAAAAAATTGTTATTCTTTCTGAAAATGGCTAATGGTCAATCACTTTAATTTTTTTCTCACTCTTTTCCATTGTTGTATATGAAAAAAACATAACTTTTGTTATAATATTCTGCAGCGTCTGCCACCTTATGGAAAAACATTTTTTCATTTGTTTCAAGGTCAACAACCTCGATCGCCTTCGTATTCGTTTTCTCTTGTGATTCTTTTCAAGTTCAAAAGCTTTGTCAACAAGATTTTTTTCTTCAATGATTTTCCACAGTTGTTTTTTGTTCATGTGAGTTAATCCTTTGGTATTTTCTTTCAATACACAAATCATTGTAGGTCTTGAAATCATTTATATTATGATAACTTTTTTTTAAGTTAATTTAATCAATTTCACAAAAGACAAAAGAATTGCCCAAATTGGCAGTTTTTTGAAAAAGAGAAGAAATGCAAAACTGTCAAACCTACTAGAGATATATTATTTTTTAAACTTTAATATTCAACAGGGATTTTCTGCCCATCGCTCTGGAAAATAAGACCTTTATCACTGACGGCAACGGCGAAAGCTTCAATATTTGCCGGTACGTTTGCTGAAAACTGAGTCTTGATTTGAATGTCAGTCACAGAGTGTTTCAGTTTCTCGCTCTGTTTTGTCACATCAAAAACAAACATTGGGAACAATTCCTTGTAATCTGCCGTGGTTATATTTGGAGAAGAAATCAACTCTTCAACATTGCAAAACTTTGTTCGGAATGCCGCGGCATCTCCATAAACCCTTGAAATTTTTGCTGAGTAAAGTTCATGTCGTGATAGTCAGTCTCAGGATGCCTGCGAGAGTTCAACATAACAAACATGTTGGTGAGATTACAGTGGTCAAAAATTGACGGGTTGCGTTGCTGGTTTCCAGATTTATCTGTCCGAAACGCCACGATTATCCAGCAAGGTTTCTCCGGGGCTGATTTCACCGACAATCGCCAGGTGAAATTTCTCGTTTGTGAGACTGAGATCGAGTCGCATTGAATCATTCGGTAATCGACTGAGAGACTTGATTTTGATTCAACTGTTTTGTAGAGTGCAAGTTTTTCTTGATCATTTGGAAGCACATGAGGCATATACCAAGAAAGCTTTGTTGAAACAATCTTTCCATCATCAGGTTCTGCAATTGCTGGGGGCTTGTTATTAGGACCTGCTGCCACTGTTCCAGTTTTTAAAATTGCGTCATTATCACCCTTTCTTACGAGAGTGAGTTGATGTTTAAAACCGTAAACGACTTTCTCATAGTCATCGCAGAACCCAAAGATGTGTTTCAGCGGGATTCTGAATGAAAATGTTCCGTTCGGGTCAGGTTTTTGAATGATATACTGTTTTCGAACTCCAAAACCTGTGTTATTTTGAAGATGAGCTGTTGCAACTGTATCTTTGAACCATAACTGGTTCAAACGCGTGCTTTTTTGAAAATAATCTGGAAATTTCAACAGCCCAAGCATCGTTGTTGCCTGGCCAGGGTGAAAGAGACTCTCAATTTTTTGCCCTGAAAGTTGGTATTTTATGTTGTTGAAAAGATGGATCATGGCATTGTTTGTTAGCATAATGATGTCAGCATCGGCGTAAACAGCGCCGTCATCGTTTTTCACCAACAAAAGGTTTTCACTCGGAAACCAGATAACTTTCACTCGGATGTGTGAATAAGTCTTGTGTTTCAATATTTATCCTATTTCCCCAGGTCTGTTAAGGTCAGTGCCAGTGATTGGTTGGTAACCGTGATATTCATATTTTTCAATCGATTCATCGGTTTCAGGTTTTTCAGTAATGTTAAGAATGTCCATTTATTATAGGTGGTTATTTTTTTTTCACTGCAAAAATCAGGTATTTCCCTTAGTTTATCACTCAATACCCTGTTGAAATATTTGAGTTCTTCAATTTCTCTTTTTAGTTCATCGATATTGTTTTTGAGGGCTTCAAGCTTTTCAAAAACATCCTTGATTTGTTCAGAATTGTTCATTTATTATATGTATTCAACCGCCTGACAAGGTCTTGAACCTTGATCGCGGGCTGACCCGAACCAGCTATCAAGTTATTTAAATTAGGTGTTGTCCTTTGTTAAGACCCTTGAGGTGTTGAAGACACAAGTTTTGATAAAATTTGTTGTGATTTGGGAGTCAATTTCGAACTCGCAAAATCAGTAGCTTTTTGTCCAGCCGTTTGCCCAGCACTTCGAGCAATGTTCAAAGCGATGTCAACAACTTGCTTTTTACTGATGAATCCTGACAAAAAGTCTTTGAGCTTTGAAAAAATTCCAGAGCCGCCAACTTGGTATTTTCTTCAATATCTGCGTCTAATAACTATCATTTATTTAATGTCAGCATTAAGTTTTTATGATCATCGCGAGACAAAATTTTTGTCTCAAAAATTCATCACAAATGCTAAAGATTTCGTTTCGAAGACCTGTGTTTCCTGCTTGTTTCGAAGCCATCAGCAATTCCAACCGTTCACACAAGGCATTTGGGTCAGATGGGAGGATGATACCCTGTCCAAGAGTTTCAAGTTCTTCTAGTATTTGACGCTTTTTTTCATGACGTAATGGTTTTATGATATTTCTATATTTTTTACTACTAGGCGCTTTTATCTTTAGTTTTCCATTTTTATCCAATTCATACAGCGCACCGGTCTTGTTTAGTATTTCCAAATAGTTGTCTTTGTCGGTTTTTGTAGCATCTTTTATTTTTGGTTTTTCCATTGAAACCAAATCCAAAAGACCTGGTGTTCCTTTGTAAATTTTATCACCAATTTCTAAATTATCTCCTTCAAATTTTACCTCTGAATTGCCAATAAACAAATATATGCCTTTGTTTTTAAACCTATATGTTTTATCACCATACTCCTTACCATATGATTTGATCAGATGCGTTCCAATAGTTGGTCCTATATTAATTGGAGAGGTTCAGGAAGTGCTTCAGCCTGTGATCCCCAGGGCAATGCTTGCAGCGCTGGTGAATTTTCGATTGCTTCCAGAAGAGGTTCAAGTTTGGAAATAATATCTTCCGACGACTTTTGTTGTTGTCCTGTAATTGGTTTAAAGATTTTTCCAAAATCTTCATAAAGTGATTGTTCACCCAATCGTTCTGAGCGAAAATCATCTTGAATTTTTTTCTTGGTTTTGAGATATTCAGCAACAAGTTTGTCACGTTTTGACGGATCTTCAATTTTTAAGAAGTTCATTTATTGTATGTTAAATTTTTTGGACATGTTTTGGAAATTTTTGGACTTATTTTGGAAATTTTTGGACTTAGCCTTGATAAATGAATATTTTTCTATACAGCTTTGGATCAAGGTTCATAATTTTTTGCAATTTTTACATTGCTCTGGTGTGAGCTTGTCGTTCAGAAACGCAGTGACTGTTGAGCTTTTTATTCCAAGACTTTGTTTTTCATTTGACATTTTATATTAAAGTTTAATAAGATCTTTGTTGTCAACCCAAGAGTTGAAATTTTTTGGATCCCCCCTCCATTTCACCAATGACCTTGTTTTGCCTTTCTTCACAATCTTCTCAATTCTGAAAACTTCTTGAGTTGTTTTTTGAAGCTCTTGTTCATAGAAAGTCCCATGAATTTCTTCACCATTGTAATCAGTTATTTTATAAGTAACTGGGTTGGTTCTTTGAATTTTTGAAGCGGTGAACACTTCTTCTGTCCAGTTTGGGGTGAACCCTTTCTCAAAGAGTCCTTTCTTCTTGATAATTCGGACTTTGTCACCAGTTTTCAACTTTGCATGTATCGGTCGTCTTTGAAACACTTGATACAAATTTCTGTGAACTCTCACTTCATTCTCTTTCTTGCTTGCCTCAACAGGAGTCGTTTTTATGCTAGAGTGCCTCGTGTTGTTGTATCTCTCAACAAAGTCGTCAAGAACATCAATATATTTGTTGTATTGTTTGCCGTGAAATACTCGAACATTTTTTCTTTCATCGTTCGGTTCCAACGTTCGACCACCGACGATTTCTCCTCATTTTCAGTAGAGTAAAGCTCTACACCCAATTCCTTCACATGTTTGTTGTAAAACTCTCGGCCTTTGTCTGTCCAAAGCTTTTCTGGTTTTCGCTTTGATTTTTTGAAAATCTCCTTGAACGCGTCTGCGACAGATTTTCCAGTTTTGTCTTTGAGCGGAAGCATCCAACCATATTTTGAAAACACGTCAATCACTGTGAGAAAACACCTGACCCCACGGTTGAACTTTGAAAATGCTTGGATTTCGACGAGATCTGCAGCCCAGATTTTATCGATTCCGTTGACATACACTTTTCGTTTTGGAAAATTTTTGATGATGGGTTTGGGAAGTTCATCAGCTAATTGTGAACTCCACGTTATACCTGAAATTGTGTTATTTTTTTAACCCCCATCCGAAGCGCTTTTTCGTTCCGATTACCGTAGAAACAACACCTCTCTCCATCCTTTCTCGAAGTGTGGGGTTATAAATACCATTAAGCTCTGTAAACATATTTTTATCACAAACTTCGTTGCGAGTTTTTGTGTCTTTGTTTTTAACATAACAAATGTCATGATGATAAGCTGCCTTGTCGACTCTGTTGATAGGTTTTGACCATGCCTTTGGAGTCATATCCTCAATTAGTTGTTTGTTCAATTTCGTGCCTGGTCCGGTGAAGTTGTGACCCGGCATGTGCATTTCAAATGGTAAAGAATTAATTGTGTCATTGATAAACCCTTTTACACTTGCGCTTATAAATTTTGACTTTTTCGTTCCGCAAGCAACACAGATGCCTTGAAGCATTTGACGGTTGTTTTTTGTTGTTTTCTGTTTCACATCTCTCGTTTCCGTAAATTTACGACATTTGACACAATATGTTTGATTCATTTATTAAATGCTTTTATAAAATAAAATGGAAATTAAAAACCTTTCATGGAATGAACACATAGCAAATAAAAACAATCACCCTCTTTTACCAAAGAGTCTGCCGGGTTTGATTGTGGGCAAATCAGGCTGTGGTAAGACTACTTTGTTGCTGAATCTTCTTCTTCAGCCAGGTTGGTTGGACTATTCAAAATTGTCAGTTTTTGGTAAGAGTTTGTTTCAACCAGAGTATACAATTTTGAGAAAAGGTTTTGAAGAACAACTTCCAAAGGAGATGATCATGAATATCTTTGAAAACCATGATGAAATATTGCGAGAACAAATTTCACCAAACGAGCTGATTCATGAGTTGGCAAAAAATCGAAAGACTCGTTCCAATGAACTGCATGAGTGCAATTTTTGTGAATCAGCTGATGATGTTCCAGACCCAAAAAAAATCTCCCCTGAGCATAAAAATCTGATGATATTTGATGACCTCTTGCTTCAGGAACAAAACAAGTGTGAAGCCTGTTACGTTCGTGGAAGGCATTCAAATTGTGATTGCTTGTCTTTAAGTCAAAATTACTTCAAGCTTCCTCGCCAGACAATTCGAGAAAATGCAAATTTCTTTTGTCTGTTTCCTCACGACCAGAAAAATATTGATCACATTTTTAACGACCACGTGTCCCAAGATATGACGAAAGAACAGTTCAAAAAGCTGTGTAAGACTGCGTGGTCGAAACCACACAATTTTGTCGTGATTGATTTAACCTTTCCAAAACAAAGTGGTAAATGCAGAAGTGGATTTGACAATTTTTACATTATTGAATAAATGAGCGACATTGAACTTCTTGAAAAAATTGAGAGAAATAGTTCTCTGAAAACTTCAACTCAGATTGTGGTTTCAGAGAATTCGACAAAAATAAAGACGACTTTTAACCCACCAATCGAGTGGGACCGCACACGAAAGTATGAGATGGCTTTGGTGAATTTAGAGACATATTATTCGTTTCCGAATTTGTCTGATGAAAACAACGTTTTTCGATATTCCCCAGGTTTCATTGAGGTGGGGAAAGGTGATGAGGATGACTCAACGTGACAAAGACAGTGGGTTGATATTCATATTCCGGAAGGCTCCCATGATGTGATTGATATTGCAGAAACAATAAAAACTGCGATGAAACGAAATATGCATAACGGTGAATCTATTAAAATAACGGCAAACACCAACACTTTGAAAAGTGTCTTGGAAATTCAAGGCGACTTTCAGGTTGATTTCAGAGCGTGAAATTCAATTTCAAGCGTTCTTGGATTTCGAAATCAGGTTTACGAAGAGGGCATTCACGAATTGCAAAATGTCGTCAACATCTTATCAATAAATTCAATTCTCGTGAATGTGGACGTGATTGGTGGGTCTTATGTGAATGGGAGAACGCAAAATACAATTTACAGTTTCTTTCCAAACGTTTCGCCCGGATATAAAATCGTTGAGAACCCGAGAAACCTTGTGTATCGTCCAGTGATTTTAGATAAAATCAATAAAATGGACCAAAACGAAAACGGAAAACAATTGAATCTTCGTGGAGAAAACCTGACAATCAGATATCAATTGAGAGAAATTTAATTACCTAATATAATTGAGTTATACCAATGTGCATGTAAACATTTCTGAAAATCAACAGCAAAAATTGAAACAGGCTGTTGACACAAAGAGTCCCGGGAGCATTCGTCTCGGCTACGAAGATTTGTGTGGAAATGATGTTCTTGCTTTGACCAATTCACAATTGAACAGAATGAGAAAAGCCTTTCAGAATGGAAAAGGTATCACAGTAAAAATGAGTAAACGTCAGGTTGTTCACAACATGAAAACAGAGCGCGGGTTCCTTTCGATGTTAGCTGGTTTAGCCGCAAAGGCTTTACCATTTTTGGCAAAGACTGTCTTACCAACATTGGCGACTGGGGCACTTTCAGGGATCGGGTCGGCTTTGGCGCAAAAAGCAACAAACAAGGCCATGAGGAATGGTTCATATTTGAAAAACGGCTCAAACATTGCAAGAGTTGAAACAGACGGTCAAGGACTGCATTTAAAACCATACAAAGGTTCGGGGCTTGGCATGGTTGGAGATGGTTTGTATTTGAAACAGGGGGGTCAAGTTATTAGCGGCCATGGCCTTCTTCTTGGTCCAAAATCTCCGTTGAAGAATATTCCAGTTCTCGGTTGGTTGTTGTAAGAATTGGATTTGTATTTTTTATTCCATTGAATAAAAAATGAACCCAAATTTATACAGACTACATGAAATTCATGAAACTGAAAGAGAGCTAAATGAAGAAAAACTCAAACACTCTGCAATGATAAAAAAATATCATTGCTTGATGAATTTTGCACTGACTGCCTTTTGATTTTTCAGTTTTGTATGTTTCTTTTGAACGTTGGGGTTTTGTCAAATTTCGAAGAAATCATCGGAACTATTTCTGGGAAGGTTTTGCATGGATTGAACATGTATTTTGTAAGTGCTTCAATATTTCTGAAAGTAATTTAAAAATTCCTTTTCAAGAAAATACAGAGACATGAGAAACAAAAAACGTTGATTGAGATGCAATTGAATAACATAATTAACATGGTTTCAAAGGCGTTGACGGACGATGAAATTTCTGATGTTGAGTTTGAGAATATTCTTTCTCAGACGAGATAACGATTGTCACATACAAAAAGTTTGAAAATGTGGAATTTGAAATTGATAAGCTAATGCCTAAGATGTTGCCAAAGAAATCGGAAAGTTTTGTTTAGAATAAATGATTCAGGTTGAAAATATTGTTCTTCCAAACAAACCTCTGAGCAACTTTCAAATCGAAGATGCGATGAAAAAGATTGGTTCTTTCGTGGTGTTTTCTTGAGAGACACTTTGCCAAAGAAACCAAAACGAAATGAGTGTGCAATTATGAACCTAGACGACACTTCTGGAAATGGGACACACTGGGTCGCGTGGTTCAAGCGTGGAAACGATAATTTTTATTTTGACTCATTCGGATTGCCCCCACCAACTGAATTGAAAAACTATCTTAACAGGGGTGTGTTCTATCCAACTGAGCAAATTCAACTGAGGCAAGCAGTTATTTGTGGCTATCTTTGTCTTTTTGTTTTAAAAGAGATGCAAAAAGGAAAGCACCTCCAAGAAATAATCAACACATTTTGGTGATATAATAAATGCCAGTTGATAAATTCGGACGAAGTCCAAAAACGGGACAAAATGCTAGAAATGTGGGTGGAGTTTCACTCGGATATGTGAACAGCAACTTTTTGCGAAAATGTCAAGCCATTGACATGTCTGGTCAAAGCATTGTGAATCTTGGTTCGACGCAGGGTCCAAAGGACGCAGTGAGGAAGAAGTATGTCAATGAAAATTTTGTTTGAAAAGGAAATCTGATCGATATGAATCAAAAGGCAATAAAAAAACGTATTGTCTCCAACCGAAGAAGGCGTCGCGGCGAATAAGTCTTACGTAGATTCAAAAAGTGTTGGTGAAAGTGATTTGGGTATGGGGGGTCATTTTGTAAGACACACAAACCCCACCCCGATACATGAAGATGAACTGGTTCCGAAACAGTGGATTCAAAACAATTTTTTGAATCGTTATAGCCCTGCGTCGACTATGACAAGAGATTTAAATATGGATGGTCATCATGTCTCATACCTGAGAGCGCCAGAACAAAATCACCACGCAGCGACAAAAAGATATGCAGATACGAAGCTGTCGCTTTTGGGTGGGGACATGCAGGGTGAGATTGGTATGGGTGGAAACAGGATTTCACATTTGGGTAAGCCTAAACAGGACAACGACATCGTAAACAAAAGAACACTTGATGATATGATTCAAGCCAAACAGTTGTATTTTGAAGAACATTTCGTTTCTGCAGATGCCGCTTCTCAATTGAGGGGGCCCGTGAGTTTCAATAGTCAAAGAATATTGAATCTTAGAGATCCTGAAAACAATGACGATGCAGTAAATTTGAGAACTCTTCAGATTGAACTTTCACAAAACAATATGAGAGAATTACCAAAGTATCTGAGACTTGATGGCTCCTCAGAACCCACAAACGATCTGACAATGTCAGATAATTGAATAACAAATCTTGCAAATCCTACAAGTCCAAAAGATGCTTCAACGAAAAAATATGTTGATGACTTAATAACCAATCCAGTTGGCGCCGCGCCGGAGGTTGTCAGTGCTGGTTTGGATGTCAACAATTTCAAAATCACCAACTTGAAAAATCCGACTGACGGCCAGGATGCTACCAATCGAAGATTTGTTGAAAGAAATTTCGTCAGAAAAGATCAGGACATAAATATGAGAGATAATAAAATCACAGGTTTGCACCTACTCGACTATAATCAAAGTGATGAATCAGACGCCGCTCCAAAAGGGTATGATGATAGGGAAATTTTTAGACAAATTGATGAGAATAATCGAGTTGAGGCGGTTAAATTCTTGAAAGTTGACGGCACTTCTCTTCCAGAAGCAGACCAGAATTTCAATGGCCAGAAAATAAAAAATCTAGGCCAACCAGTTGATCCTAACGATGTCGCAAGAGTAAATTTCGTTGATTATCGGATTGGGCAAAGAACATTTCACGTTAACCCTGAAGGCGCCCAAGAGAAACCAAAGATGAATAATAATGTGATTTCCGGTCTTGCGAATCCAACCGAAAAAAACGACGCTGTCCATAAGCACTATGTCGATTCTCATATCAAATTTCTTCAGGGTCTGGTTAACAAACTCACTCTCCAGGTTGACGTTCTGGAGACTGGTGTTGTGAGACTCGAACGATTATCACACAGAGGATGAGCAAATTTTTGGAGTTCTATTAAATGGATTGTGCTATGCCTGATAATATTGGGAATAAAAGTATTGCACACCCTGGAGGCAAAAAGTTTTGACTTATGACTTTCAAAACTAGTCTTTGCTTGGAAAAGAAAAAACATTGAACGAAATCGAAAATGCTTTTAGTGTTTGGCAAAATGTTTGCAATTTGAAATTTGAAAGAGATTTTGATGGGGTCAAGTTTTGAATATTGCGTTTTTGACAGATGATGAAAAGCAAAATGCAGAAATTAACTGCCCTTTCAAACCGAATAATAATAAATCTGGCACTTTGGCACATGGATTTTACCCTGGTAATTCAACATTGTTTGAAGACCTTCATTTTGACAATGAGAGATGGTCAGACCAGAAAACAGTTTCAGGAGATGGGAAATACAACTTATTTTCAGTTGCTGTTCATGAAATTGGTCACTGCATTGGACTCTTTCACAATACAGAAGACAAAGACAGTGTTATGCAATCTAATTTATAAACCAGGATTTAGTGTCGGAAACAGACACGAGATACATTCTGAAACTGACATTAAAACAGTCCAAGAA
>Ga0210059_1012186_pt1 | contig 13041 bp, 8 predicted proteins | sample Ectturendosymbi2_FD_188042 | JGI IMG/M metagenome (GOLD analysis project Ga0210059, IMG submission 188042) | Ecteinascidia turbinata endosymbiont from Florida, USA - Sample 2 (SPAdes) (version 2) | ecosystem: Host-associated > Tunicates > Ascidians > Unclassified | place: Key West, Florida...
TCTAGTACTGTGCTATACGCAGTCTCAACTTCATAAACTTTTTGTTCAACCTCTTCAACTGTTCTAGTTTTTTCACAAGCAGTAGTAGAACTACAACCTTCTTTATTTTTGCAAGCAGCCTCTTCAAAGAATTCAGTCATCTTGCGCGATTTAGCAGCTATTGCAGCCCGCTGTCTAGAATCTCGATCTTTACGTTTCTGGAAACCTGACTTCATTGTCTCGCAGCAGAAGGAACTCGAGAGAAAAATTCAAAACTAAGCAGCTGATAGGCCTCTCCTGTACGTCGAAACGGTGGCAAAGTGGCGATTGACACGTGCATTCAGCTGCTGCAGAGGACATGTGCAAAATCGATACAGTGCAGGCCCACGCTTTGGTTCTAGACGCTGTAAATCAGAACATGAATTTCAACTGCGATAGAAATACATTTTGCGTATGATAAATTTCGCCGTTGTATGAATAATAAAGATATCAGTAAATGAAATATATTTTTGGTGGTAGCATAACTCTAATTTCCGTTAAGCATCATGTCCTTGAGAGTGAACAATGGCGGAGTTCTGGGTCGTCAAGAGGGTCCAGAACCCGTGAATACGATCCATAGCCTAACAAAAGAACCCGCGATAAAACCGTAATTTGTTAGGTTAAAATACATGTTGTGCCACCCTTCCGGGGTCGCACACTTTGTTACACTAATAAACATATACAACAATTAGAGGCACTAGCTATGCAACAGGCTGCATGAGGAATTTCCTGCCTGGTTCTGCTCCCGTCTTGCAGATTCAAGCTTGCACTCATCATTCAGCAATAATATTTAAGTCACAACAGTGACCCACACCAAGCAAATTAATCGCAATTTATTGCGTTAAGGAAACTAGTTTCGTGTGTGACACATCGTACACGGATTATTTTTACAGCTGGTGCGGGATTACGCACGTTTGTAGCCAATCCATTCAACACTTGCATTGCACTTTCGAAAGCTAAAATGTTAATATCTTTACATGCAGGCTATATAAACTACATCCTATTCAAAGCTGTTGTTGTGAATAAGCCGAAACATGGAGAAACAAGGAGTTCAGTTTGCAATACATGTAGTCAATACTAATAATTTGTTCAGGGGCTTTCACTAAAACCAAAGATCAGCATCACCGTTTTTATAAAATCTAAAATGATGCCTGAAAGCTTCGGGGCGGATGCAAATGCCCGGTTTTGCCCCACCCCGGTTGTGGTCATGATTCATCTTACACACGCGTAAAACCTTGTCAAAAAAAATTTTTCACCTTTTTATTGCTTGATTATTATCTTGAGTTCTATATTCGACTCCAGCAAGAAAGCAGCAATAAAGTCAATTGATAAACCTACAGCAATCCACTTACAAAAGTAAATGCAATCTATGCGTGTCTGCAGTCTAAGTTTCATTTATATGTGCATTTGCTGTAAAATGAACAAAGCCTAATCATAACGGCTCAATGACTATTATTTTCAGATCATGGTTGCTCACAAAAAGGGCACTAAAAAAATTGATAGTGTTGCAACCTCTCCGGTGGTGTTGCGTTGATTGGGTGATTCACCACGAACGGGATGTGCGTGAAGAATAACTCCATAATATATTTAGCGCGAGCAAGCAATGGTAAGAGAGATTGCAAGCATGATCTCTATTGTTGCTTGCTGCCGCGGTGCGAAGCTTTGCGCACATGCTGCTCGGGATTTCCGATCGCATCAAAATGGTGCTGTGACCAGGATGTGAAGGTCGTGCGGAGTTCAGCCTTCACACAAAGAACGTACAATCGGTGTGGTTCGTTATAAAAAGGAGGGGATGTTGTTGCAACCTCTCCGGTGGTGTTGCCTTGATTGGGTGATTCACCACGAACGGGATGTGCGTGAAGAATAACACCATAATATATGTAGCGCGAGCAAGCAATAGTAAGAGAGATTGCGAGCATGATCTCTATTGTTGCTTGCTGCCGCGGTGCGAAGCTTTGCGCACATGCCACTCGGGATTTCCGATCGCATCAATAGCTTAAAAAACATTTTAAGTTGAGACTGATAAAAAAAAACCTTCTACATAACAGCACAAATTTTAAAAGTTCACCAAAGTAGCGGTAGTGAATAGCGGTAGCGATAGCTCGCCACTATTTTTGTTCAGTAACGGGAAGAGTAGCGCTGCTATTATTTTCAGCAAATAGCGGTAGCGATGCTATTTTCAAAGTAGAGGTTGTCCACCTCTGTTGTTTGACCATTCTCTTCAGTACTGCACACACAGCGCAAAACTTGCGTTCATAAAGGCGATTGTTAGCCTGCAACAATCGACTCACAAAGCCAAATGGACTCTATATGGGCGTTTCAGCAGTCTGTGTTTCATGCATATGTACGTGCACTGTAAAATAATTTTTCCTATAGCTATATCATAACTGTTCAATGACTATTTTTTTCAGATCACGTTTTTTCTTTAACAACTTTTTACCAAAAATTTCAGGGTTAGGTTTTTCAAAATAGATCCTACGTGTGTAAAACAAGACCAAAAATTTTTTTAAATGCAGCAAAAGAAGCGGTAGCGATAGCTCGCTACTGTATTTATTCAGGAACGGGTGCGGTAGCACCGCTATTAAATTTAACAATGAGCGGTAGTGACGCTATTAATAAAGTAGCGGTTGCCCACCTCTGTGCGCCACCACAGATTTAGGGACTTTTGGTACCGTTCTAGGGATTTTTGGAGTTGCAGTTGTGAGAGCCTTGCCCTCTGGGGTGGCTATTGCCAGTTTGCCACTCAGTCACTAGCAGTGAAGTCATCACGTGTGGCAGTACCGCACGTGACGACTCCCGTCCTGTCTTCCCTGCAGTGACGTAACTGGAGGTTTGAGCCAGGGGGAAAAGCTTAGCTGAAGGGGGCCCACTGGTCACCGTAGGGCAGCGCTCTTCAACCGGTATACATGGTGCACCCTAGGGTCGGGTGCACCAAAATGCGTGGGGTGCACCACTACCAAAGGGTTCACAAGAGAGAAGAGTCCATCACAAATTTGTCACACGGAAACACTAACAGATACTTTTTACAAAAACTTTCTGTTAGCAAAAATGAACCATTAAATTCACCAACCAATGACTTTCAGGATTTAACCTAGACTTTGCACATTCGACACATTCTGAAGTGTGGTGCGTAAGCATCAGATCATGTCAAGCTAATTGTTGTAATTAGTTCATTTATATATTTGTGATTCGTAAGCAACAGACAATGAGCCATTATATCATTATCAACTGAATTATGTAGCTGAGTTGCTGAATTAGGGTACTTGCTTAGTAGGCCAGGGTACTTACAGACATGGGGCGTGGGCACAATTAGGTGGAGTACACAGGGGATGTGTCAGGTAAATACTATAGCCAGGGTGCATGAGTTTTACTTTGTCAAAAGATCTTTGTGGGTGCACCATAGCAAAAAAAAGTTGAAGAGCACTGCCGCAGGGAGTCCAATAGCCAAAACTCAGAAAAATGTTAAGAATTTATGGTTAATCTCTGGATGTTGTGGATGTCCATACTACATAAAAAAACGCAAACACCCCGAAAAACACAAAAAATAACACTAAAGAATTCTAAATATCAAAATGTCAACTGAAGGGGGCCCAGTTTTTACATTTAGCTTGCCAGGGGGTGGCTTGCTGCTTGTCAGTTACACCACTGGTTCCCTGGTTAACAAACTGGGAGGCAGTGCCTAATAAAACACACAGTTGAAGTACTGGGTTTTTGGTCTTTTGTTGTTTGTAGAAAATTTAACAGGTAAAAAATAGATGTATTGCCTAATATGGTACAGTATGTGTGTGACACCTGTGAAAGTTATTAGGCTAGAAAGCAACGTTTCTCATTCATTACGCTTTGAACCACCAACTCAGCCTACACAGTACATAGTTGTGGCCTACAGTACTGTATGGTAAGTCTAGATGTCGCAACAGTTGGTAGGTTTGACTTTAAGTGTAAGCTATGTACAACACGTAATGCCAGATTAATTTATAACTTATATAAGCTTTAAGTTTGACCTTTTCTTGGCCATAGTGACTAGTGTCCCAAGACTGTCTATGCAACACAAAATTAACAAACCCAATCACCAAGGCAGCATTTTCTGTTGTGTTCTGTAAGCTGGACCTTTTAAATATTTACTGCTATGTTTTCTATTTTGTTCCCATAACACTTTACAAATGGATGCAATGTGTAAGGCTTAGGCCTACTGAGTCACTGTCATGACAAGCTGGTAATCAAGCAAGCCTAGGGTTATATTCTCAATTCTGTAGTCAATATGTCAGATCTTGTTTACTATAGGCTAGTGCGTTGTCAGTATTGATGGTCACCTTTTACAAAATATTTTTCAACCCAAGATCCAACATTTCTATTTTAAGCTTAAGTTAAAGTCAATACCCATTACTATTTAAAAAGCAATAATACAACAGCCAGTATTTAAATTACTATAATACACATTACTGAAAAGTGCAGATTAGAAAAGATGTAAATGGCACACACATTCTAATAGAACATTAGTGCTCATATCATATTTCATAAAATAAATATATTTTCAAGTAGCTCATATTTCTTGAAGTAGATGCAGATGTTGCAAATGCCTCTGCCACACTGGGTGCAGTGCATACCAAGCTTTTCTTGTAGCATGGCTTCTGGTCAAGGCAAACGAAATTCAAAGGTCTGCACCCACTCATCTGAATTGGAAACTTTGAAACATTCTTCAGATTGAATGTCAATCAATTAAGCAAAGTTGTCTTAAATGCCTTGGTATGACCATAACAAAATGAAACTAAAACCCATTAGCACCACAGCAAACACATTGCGAAATGCCATTAGGTACTTATATTGTTTCAAGTGAGATAAAATATATGCCCTACTCATGGTGTAGACAGAATACTTTGGATGTTATGAAAAAATCATGCTTGTGGTGATAAATGGTTAAAATTTTGAAATGAATCCAAACAACAACGCAGGGTTTTGCAAATCATTTTGCTAACATTTTTAGTGCAGTTCCATGTTCATTTGCAAAATCATAAGACTTCTTAAAATACTGTTAATATAAATTTATTTGTAAAAGTCCATATTGTGCATGAACAAGTTTGTTGTGTACCTCACTTGTTTGGATTTAGCCACATACAAACTATTTTGTATTATAGGTTCATTTGCACATTCCCAGTTAAATTGTTCAGCGGATTGAGCACGTACTACCAAGACTGGGTTCAATTCCCAGTTGGGTCATGATGAAGACTTGAAAAACAGTACTTGTGGCCTGTCCAGCGTTGTGCTTGGCATTGATATGTAGGTGCAAGTCAACAGTTCATGCATGGTGCTGCAATTACTGCAAAAGCAGTTGCATGGCCCACAGCACAAGCAAGTGGAGATGGGCACCATAACTACTCATGACACTCTGAAAGGAGTACAGAAACCAAGGATAAATGAAACTGAATTGATTTACATATATGGCTAAGACTCGTGGTGCATATCACAGGGTTTGTCAAAGAACATAAAAATTCTTAGTCATAGCACATCGCAAGGTAGACTGTTTTTTGGTGTATGCAAGAAACATTGAAAAGGAACAAACACTAAAACAGAACACGAGAAAGTAACTCCATCAACTCATCAAATAGTCACAACACATGGTGGGATAAAAATATAGGATTGCAAAAAGCATGAGACATGTGAAATAAGCAGATAAACAATTAGATGAGGATGCGCACTGCTGAACAAGAACATACCAGTTGTTTTTAATCAAGTTATCAAATGATTATGAAACAGGGTAACTTGATGCTGACAAGTTCTTATGTTTATGGGAATATAATACAGAGCTCGATAGGTGGTGCTATAAATATGTGCTTACAAAAAACAATGACGAATGATTGGCTGCAAGCATCCAGTACGCTTCTTGATTTTGCTTTCAAGAAAGCTCAATGGAATAGTTTGCTTTCAAACATTTGTCTGGAGAAAAGTACAATGTATATACTTTGTTGTTAATATCTGCTAGCATGTACGTCTAAACATCGGTTTCCATGAGCAATGCTCATGGAAGAACGCTATTTTGCCTCCATGACCAATGGTCATGGAAGAATGCTATTTTGCCTCCATGGGAGAATGCTATTTTGCCTCCATGAGCAATACTCGTGGAAGAATGCTATTTTGCCTCCAAAAATGCATTGTTTCAGTTGTATCAGCATCGTCACCACACCTTTGGGTGGTCTAACATTAGTTTTTGCTCAACACTATTTATGGTGGTTGCAGGTTCCTTTAAACAATTAAAACATGTGTTCAGTGTACATCAGCAGTAGGCATCATATGAGTGCTTAACTATTTCACAGTGTTTCAGAAGTCGTGTCTGTATTAATGTTCAACTTCAATGTCTTTCAGGTCAGCACCATGTCAGGTACATCCGTCAAAGCAAAAAGTGCAGAAAACGAGTCCTTTTTATCAAACTGCATTGATTGTGTTGTTCAAAAAGTGGTAAACAGTTCTTACTATAAAATGCGAACTCCAGTCAAAGTTCTGTGTTTGTGGTCTGGAATACTGGTTATTTCTGGCATTAAAGTTTTCTTTGAAATTCCACCAAGTTTTTTCTCACACAAGCGAAACTTCCTAAACATATATTTTGTCAAGTGGTCTTGGTTGTGGACTCTGGTTCTCATGGGACCTTACATGATTGCAACATCATTTGTGTACGGTTGCACGATGTGGAAACGAACTGTGTTGTGTGCTGTTGCTCGATTAGCAATTGGAACTTTGGTGTGGTACACGTGGGTAAATGTCGTGTTTCATTTTGTGGAAAATTTAACAGGAGTCTGTCTGGATGCCAATGGATTGCCAAAGTTGGCGGTTGTTCAAAAAAAAGACTGTCTGCTTCTGAAAAGCGGTCATATTTGGGACGCGATAGATATATCCGGGCACGCGTTTTTGTTGACCTATTGCGTTTTATTTTGCAAATCGGAACTGGATATTCAGACAAACTGGAAGTATATTCCGACTCACGCAGCGTCTCACCTTCCAATTGGATCAAAGGCTTTGTCCAGTGTCAAAGGGAAGTATAAACTAACTTTGCCGGCTGTGCAATTTTTGTTTTTATCAAATGTTGTCCTGGGATTTCTGTGGGAAGTGATGCTTGTAACGACATGCATTTATTTTCACTCATTTTACAGCAAAGCCTTCGGTGCTGCTTGTGGTATAATTTCGTGGATGATGACATATAACGAATGGTACAAGCATAAACTGTCACCAGGCCAGTCTGGGGAAGGGCCGCTTGGTGGCATACTTTTAGCGAAAAAGAAAAATTTTAAAAGTCAATAAATTCATGTGCCGCTAACGAACTGTGCCATAAATGCTTTTTCGTGACATACCAGTGATTAAATAAAATTTAATTCGGCGCATCTCGAGATCCACTAGAGCTCTTCTATATCAAAATTTGTACCCTGCGAAAGTACTGGTGGTGTTTGTCTGGATGTTATTATCCGTAAAAGTTGCCAGATGTACGACGTGAAGTGCCAGCAACCCTTTCATTGACTGTACGCTTCTTACGGTGTGATAGCGTTAGTTCTATTGGCGTTGGTTAATTCACTTCATCCTTCAAATCCATCTGCATTAGCCAATACTGAGCAGCAAAAAAGCACGTTTGGATGTAGATACTTTTATTGTCTGTGGAGAATAAAACAATAAGGAACGGCGGCTTTTCGTTTCAGAGGCAGCAACAGCGCTAAACGCACTTGTCATTTGCAGAACCCTGCATTGATTTTTAGGCCGCGCCTGCTTTTTGCGAAACCTGTTGAGACGTAGTATCGGTGGGGCGGGAAAAGAAGCGCCTCGCGCGCAGCTCGAGGAAAGGTTGCTTGCAGAAGACTCAAAAAGCGTGACGAAGAAACCTGAACGATACAGAACAAAGGAAACTAAAATCAAAAACGAAACTTTGAAGTCGAAAAACCCCGTGTGACGTACAAAGAGGCATGCTCGCCTTAAATCAGAGATTGGAGCGCGGATTTACTGGCAGACATCAAAGCTGTTTTTTTTCTTGATGTTCATAAACTGAATTTGATCTATGACCTTGCGTTTTGCTTGTGCAATACAATTGTAAACAAAATCCGATCCAAAGCGCGGTTAATATTTGTCTCAATTTGGCTTGTGCTCATGTCGTTGGTGAAATTTTCTTGCATCGTAAATGTGCATAGCCGATCGAGTCTGATTGCAACAAAGTCTTTACATGAAAAAGAGTAAAATATTTAAAGAAAGTTTTCAGTTATTGCTTGGCATGAAGATTTGATCCAAAGTTTGTGCGAGGTTTTAAATCTTTGATTTTACGAAGCCCCTTTTTTTTATTGAACTTGCACCGCTTGTTACCGGAAGGGGCGAAGTAAAAAGCGAAAAAATTGCATTAATAAGTGCGTAACTGTTGATTTCAAAGAGAGGTACGCAGTCAGTGCATACTGTTCACAAAAGCTTTATGGTCGAAATGTTGGAAAGAACTGGATGGCATTTACTCTATTTGCTACTAGTTTATGATGGTAAGTTTAAAAACCTTACTACTGTTCCGTGAAATGAAAATCTCCTCACACGTCCGGGTTAAGTCTAGGTTTTCGTTCGATTACTGCAGATGATCGACAGTGAAACAACAGCTGCTGGTAATTTCCCTGGCGCCTTCAGCGTTCAGAGATGCATTTCTACTTTGGAATATTGTTTGTGCGATGCCGACGTTTTTTTTGCAGAATCGATGCTGCTCAAAGTGGCATTTAACAACTTTTCGACCAGTGTTGAGCATTGATGTGAGTGCAGAAGTTATTTGAAGTGAGTGTGCACTTCTGCGCAAGCCACAGTATTATCACAGACGAGCGGAAAAAACAAAATCCAGAACGCGAGTTTTTTTTTAGTGCCATGTTTTCCGAAAACTTTTGCCTAATCGCCTGCGTGGAAATATGCGCAAACCAATACGGCTTGCGGCTGCTTCTGGTTTCACTGCACTAGCATCAGCATGCAAACCTTACAAGAAGTAGTGGAATGTAAGATGAGGCGACAGAAAATTAAGCGATAGGCACGCAAGTTACACATTTAAACGCTATTGTAATAACACTATTCGCATAAGAACTGATGTTAGGCGAAATATATACTCTGGAATATCTTAGTGTCTGATATTTTGCTTTGTCCGGTCAGTCTACCAAAATGTCCCGGTTAAGCATTCAGTCAGCCAGTATAGTCCTACACCTGGTACATCAGCTCTCGCTGAGAGAATTTTTCTATACGGAATATCATGTGGTCTAATAACAGACGCAGAATGTGAAACCCCTTGTCACTTGTAAAATTAATACTGACTTTTGCTGGTGTGATTTTTACGAGAAAATAAATCGAGCAAAGATTTCTTGAAAAAACTGTCGTCTACGCAAAAGTATGATTGGAAGAATGAGTAAATTTACAAATGCTTGAACAATGCTTTTTCTCTTAGTAAAATGCATTATTTTAGTTTTTGTTGGCGCCTTAACTATAGGGATCCAAAATAGCTACATACTCGGGTCCGTATCCAGGTTTTAACGTTCAGGGGGCCAAGATTTGTTTTTATTTTATGTTTAAAACAAATTTTTCTGGAGGCATTGCCCCCGAATGCCATCTGTGGCTGCGGACATGTACATACTCCAAGCAAGATATGAACCACATTTATCTGAATAAGGCTCGTTGTTCTGAATCGTCCCGGTTCTCAGTCACAAAAATATGGTATGCCTAATAATAACGTTTCCTGTTTTTGTAGTTTTGGATTGATGATGATCCACATAAAGTTTTCAGAAGTACAAAAGGTTCTATTAGAAACATTCCCTCGGTCAGCAATCGTGCCAAAGGTCAGCACTGGCCAGACCGCAACAACAGTGATTCGTTGGAACTACAGTCTCAACAACGCTGTGCCCATTTTCGTACTTACCCGGGGGTGTAGTGCTGAAAAAAGGTGGGAAAGCACTCAAAAAACTACCTATTCTCAACAGAACTTCAAACTCATTTTAAACCAGCATTTACTCGCTTTCATTACATTACAGACGAAAACATGAAAAAATGTATTGATTTGGCCAGTGGCTATTTTCCTATTCATGGTCTTTTCCCTGTTGGTTTCCCAGAGCGGCAGAAGACCAGAAGGCATTTGAAAATTTGGGGCACCCTTGCATACAACTATGCGGTAAAACGTTGTTGCCAGTTCAAAATTGTTAACCACTAGACGTGCAGTATCAACAGTCAATCTCCAGCACAGAAATGCATGTATAGCGGAATAGTCCTGCTCTACTGTAATGTTTGAACAAGATGCGAGCAAGACACTTTCCTCTGGCCCCACTTTTCAGGGGTTCCCCTCAAGGTGTATAATATACTCCGAAGCAGATCTTATAGTAAGTATTCTGCTTTCAAAGAGGCCCAAATCAACAACTGTAATGTGTGAGAACTCTGCTTTCAAATGGGCCCCTAATAGCAACTGTAATGTGTAAGTGCTTTTCTTTCAAAGGGGCCCCCAGCAGCAACTGTAATGTGTAAGTGCTCTGCTTTCATAGGGGCCCCTAAGAAGTGGGGGGCGATGCCAGCTTGCTATCGCTTAACTTTTATATGTTGCTAGTTTTGTTTTCCCAAGGTTCAGTGTTTTAAAGTTATGTATCATGAATACCCTTTTGCATTTTCTGTTATGTCACCCATGCCAAAATCTCAGGAATGTATCCTGTAGTGGCCCGCATATCCCCTTCCTACAGTAAGTTTGACCAAAAAGTCTTATCACGGTTGGCTGAGTAAGATGACGTCATCAGAGGACCCCCTTTTCAGTTTTACCTCGGACCCCCCAACCCTAAGTCCACCACTGTAAATAGGCAAACATACGGTCTGATGTTAGTAGTGCAAACAGAAACAATTGTTTTCTTTTGTAATAAAATCAAATTTGCCTCAGTCGTCCTTATTTTTGATTCTAGATTGATGGTAGCCCTGCCTATATTACATTCAGCAAGCAAAGGCGGTATTTTTTAACCCAGATGTAGGTAAGAAGATATTTTGCTAAGGCTAGCATTTAAATACTTTCCAGTCCTTCCTCCTGCCATGAAATGTTTGCATTCATATCTTGCCAAAATCACAAATGCATTTTAATATGCGTTGTCTCAGTTGAACACATAGACGTATCCAGGGGGTTCTGGCCCCTTTCCCCCCAAATTTCAAGCATGTCTTGACGTTTTGTGTTTTGAGAGGCGGTGCCCCATACAAAATACTGTTGCTTGTTTAAGGTCAAAATATTATGCTCATTCCAAAATTTTGGGCTAGTTACTGGTTGAGCGCAAACACTGCCATTCATTAAGCTGACCTCATCGTGCACAGCAGCCCACTTCACACAACCTGTGAAAACTTCCGTTTCTGATTTTTGCGTCACGTATCGTAAAGTTATCTCATGGCAGATTAGAAACAAGCAAAATTCAAATCAGCTGCCGCCGTGCGTGTCCAAACTCTGAGGTTTGTCTGTACAAAGACGCTTGTTAGTTGTTTACCCTGCATTTGCACCGATCCGGTATCGAGCATTTCAACGTTTGGTAGTTATGCATTGCATATTCCACTAGATGATGAGAAGTTCAGAATGCCAAAATTGTGTGTTTTGCTGAATCTCCACACTGGGAAATCACGGGGATGACTGCGTATTAAATTCACTCTACTCCCAGAAATTTTGCATTGGTTTCAATTTCAACGCTCACAGTTCAACCGTAAAATCAGTTTAAGAAATCTTAAGCCAGACTGAGAATTTGTTTCTTTCAGGCGGGTAACGACTTCATATATTCTATTCATGGGCAGGGATCGATACAGTGTGACCAGGGATGTAGTGCTAACAAAAAAGGTGTGGGAACGCATCCAAAAAATAGCCATTTTAAACAGCTTCAAACTCATTTCAATGCAAACCATGAAAAAGGTGTGGGAACGCCGTTCCCACGCGTTCCCGACCCACTACACCTCTGAGTGTGACCTATTGTGATAAACAGGGAAGGAGTAGAAATTTTACGAAAATAGGTGACATCCTGTTTTTTTTCACTGAAATATTTCGGTCATTTGCATCACAGTTGTATTAAAACTCACCACAACAGTGTTCTATAGCCTATATTTTCAAACATTCTGACCGAAATGGCTTAATTTTTTCCGTCATTTCAAAAACGCTTCGGTCTATGACCGAAAAAACAGGTGACATCATTTGCAGATGACCACGTGAACAAAGGATTTACAGCTTGGAAAATGAGTAATCGCAAGTCACAAGCAAGTATAGATTTTGACTGATCATTCACTTTTCGTCGCTTCTGTAAGTAATTTCTACACAGTCTTGGATTTTGTTTCAATAACTTGGTCGGCCTTGAAGGCAAAAAAGTCTCATTTGACTCCTTCGTGCTTTGGCAGCTACTTTTATTGGCTTTCTGGCGACTCATTCTAAACTCTGTGCAATGACTTGAGTGAGAACCTTAATCAGAACGCAACTGCCACGCAATGAGCTGGAGCACAATCAAGTTTTAAATGTAGTGTATATTTTTCAAAAACAACGCTGGTGACCAGTACGAGATGTTACACAGATTTGTGAAGTTTGGACGCCGACCTCATCACGGACAAGGAAAATGTACCGCAGCATATTTGCGAACACCACTTAAGAAATACTGACAACAGCTGAAGATAGCGAAGTCAATACCACATGCATGCGACTTGCCAAGCGAAACATCATGCTGCTTTTTCCAGAAGAGGCGACATGAAACTTCAATTGGACGAAAACGCACAAAACTACTCGTTAAGAATAAAACTGAACTTTTTCACAAGCACGTAAGACAAATGTCACTGCACACACACCCACACAAAAAGTAAACACAGCATAACACCAGCAGCGAAGAGATACACACAGTGCAGCGTCGTCTTCGAGGACGGCAATCACTGAAGTAGCACTACTGTTATTTTTCAGCTGTTGCAACGTGACGGATTATTCTATGCAAACGCAGCAGCAGAAAACTAAAACAATTTCATTATTATTTACACCACAGTGTTCAGCGACAAGGCGTCGTGCGACAGAAGGGG
>Ga0210059_1012187_pt1 | contig 13040 bp, 6 predicted proteins | sample Ectturendosymbi2_FD_188042 | JGI IMG/M metagenome (GOLD analysis project Ga0210059, IMG submission 188042) | Ecteinascidia turbinata endosymbiont from Florida, USA - Sample 2 (SPAdes) (version 2) | ecosystem: Host-associated > Tunicates > Ascidians > Unclassified | place: Key West, Florida...
GTTTCATTGCTCGCTTGTTCAGCTCCATGATTGAGCGGTGTCCTTAGTGAATTAAAGCCTGGCTTTCTGCAGATAGTGTTTAGTAGAATTCTCAGGCGAGTGCACGACACCGGCAAATAAAGTTTTATTGCAAGAATAACTTCATATTTTCTAGAAATTTTTGGTTCTTAGAGCCAATATCCAAGGGAATGCCCGTTTTGCTCACCCCCTGCGAACGCCCATGGAGTAAGGTGCGGGAACTGGGGGAAGTGCTCCCATGTAAGTGTTTCAAAAAAACTTGATTTCATGACAAACGCAGGGGTATTGAGTATCCTAGATTTGACCCAGACGTTTGTATAAAGGTTTTATCGATTCGTTCGCTCCAAAACCACATTTTCCAGTTTTTCACGTTACGAGTCTGGGTCTTATAAATCACAAAAACTTAAAACATTTGAAACTGCTTTCAAAAACCATCCATCTTTAATCAACAATTCCCCCCCACTAAGTGCCGACCGGGGCCCTGGGCCCCCTCTTGCTACGCCACTCCTTACATCTCATCATTCGTAAAACGAGATCACACAAAACTTGTTTGTTTAAATTAGGCAAATCGCCTGGATACAAATGACTTGCAACTTTCAGTTTGGTGTTAAATATAGGTGGGCTTCCGCTAACGTTCGTAAATACATTGAATTTCACCAATACAAGAGCTACGCGGTCATTCCATACCATGATTTTTATGTCGCGGCAGTGACATCCAGTCTGTCTCAAACGCAGCAGTTCATTTTAGAGAACAAGGCTGCGGAATCATGGATCCAACCACAAGCATTGCTTCTAAGTAAAAACTGCTTGAAGCGAAAAGCGTTAACATGTAACCAAAACAGACTCATGGGTATTATATACCTGCTGATTTATAGCTTAGTTGCCGAAATTACGAATTTAAACGGAATCATTCATTACAGGGAAGTTTTAAACTGCTCTGATTTGTTTATCACAGATAAGTGGGGAATGGGTCTCAAAACGATTGTTCCCAACCCAGTTTTGCCATGTACCCAGTAGTATCGAAGTCGCTGTGTTGTGTATGAACGAAAATAATGTGCAAGGCCCTCGAGCAACACTAAAAACGGCGAAAAAGTAATTCGCATCATTCAATGACAGCCTCTGCCGTAAGCAAAAAAGCTCGGAAACTTCTTGGCAAGGACACGATAAATAACATTCGGTGTCGCTTCATACGTGAGCTGAAACGTTCGTTCATACACCAAAATAACCACAGAATAGTAACAAAGCTCCACCAAAGCGATAAATTATGCACACATATTTAAGAGCTTGGAATAGCATCCCAGGGCGTAAAACTTCAGAAGTGCACTTGAAACATGAGGACAAGCACGAAATCCACTGCCTACACTTGCCAGCAGACATGGGGCAATCGTAATTGATCAGTTTTCTGAGTAACCCGTAATCGATTACATTGCCAGTTAAATCGTAATCGACGATTGCTTTCGCGATTAAACTTGGAAATCTTCACCTTACATCACTGTGCGATGAACGGCGGTTGTGGTGCCTGGGTTTCCTCCTTTATCACAGTTTGTTATGGTTATGTTTCAGGGAAGGCCATTGCCCGTCTGTGTGCGTTAAATTTTCAGATAGTCCGGCGGCAAGCACAGCGTCTGTAGCTAATTCTCGCTTTAATCCAGCTACCTTTCTTGTTGGCCGCCGGAAGTAACGTAGCGAGTCCAGTGAGACGTAGCAACAAAAATAAGAACTTTTCTTAAAAACGGGTTGACACTTCGGCAACAGAAGAGATAGCGGTACATTACGAGGAGAGGTGTTGCTTTTATTTATATATATTTAGAATGAACCTATGAATGCAAGTGCTGGAGTAAGCTGTGTATATAATTAGTACAGTAAATTAACTTTTTTCATAGGAACAAGGCAATTTAACCCAAGTCAAAAGTACTTTTCCACAACACTGATAACTAGCATATCAACAGATATCATCCAGGGATACAGGTAAAAAAACTCAACGAAGCCAGTGAGGTTTTCTTGACGATATACTTTTGGTCCAATAGACAGATGCGCAGCTATATTGGCATCACTGTTCGTTTTATTTCAAACGAAAAGCTACACAATGCTATGCTGCGCTTGCAGACGAACCAACGACTATCACACAGCTGAAAACATTGTAACCCAGTTTGAAGAAATCGCAATTTTGAAATCACTGACAAACCACTTTTCAGCGTTGCTGGACGAGTGTTCTAGCCTGAGCAGGGTTATTGTGAAAAAAACGACCCAAAAAACCCACCCGGGTTTTTCAAAAAAGCCCACTTAATAAACCAATAAAACCCACCAAAAAGTCACTCCTTACTTTTCCTTTGAAAATTCTACTAAGAAGTAAAAAATAAAATATGCAGGACACTTGTACAGTTATCTCTAATTTTTTTTTTCAATCAAACAAAACGAACAGCAACGAAATTTAAAGGACTTACAAAAAAGAAAAGAATAAACCAAACAGTTTGAGTAAATTCTAATGGCTACCTTCTTCAGCTCTGCACAATCGGTATATTTTAACCAATTTTTCTGCACTCTCTACATCTGTTTTCTGATTTTGGACCATACCAACTCGCATATTGAAAAATACACTCTATAGATACTGAACTAGCAGGGCATGCACATAAACTTGATGTGAAACTGCAGAGTTTGTGTGGGGGTGTTTGTCTCTGTTTGCTGTGCACATGCTTGCCAAGCCTGACCACTTAGGAGTGAACTGACCAACAACACATTGCGAAATCAAAGATGTGGTACATTTCTTTACCCTCAATTTTGAATGCCATAATAGGTATAACAAGTTATTATTGCGTAATTCTGAAAATAGTGATATTGCATGATGGAATAAAAACAATTCAAAATGGGGTTTTTCTGTTTTCTTTAAAAAAAAGAACAAAATCTTGTTTCTTTTTAAAATAAACAAAAACAACGTTGTTTTTTTTAACCCAAAAAACCCATGTGGGTTGTTTTTTTTAAAACCCGGGTTTTTCTCAACCCTGAGCCTGATAGATGTCTTTTGACTCAAAATATTTGAAGCGTTGACGTTACCAACAGTGACAAACATTTTAAACATCGATTATTTTTGTTTGATCAATATTTAAAGTGTTTGTTGCAGTGACATAACCGACGGGGGCAGAGGGGCGAATTGCCCTCCTGGCAAACTAAATACAAAAACCGGGCCCCCACTTAGCTTGTATTTCGGTTTTACTTTTCTTTTGGTTTTCAGTAGGTTGTCGTTTTTTTTGCAGTTTTCGGAGTATTTTCCGTTGAGTTAAGATTCTGGTATAGCCATCCACATCCGGATTCACCATCATTTAAGTTTTTTCTGAATGTTGGCCAGTGGGCCCGCTACAGTGGCCAATGGACCTCTTTCAGCTAAGTTTCCCCCCTGGCTCATCATCTAGCTGCGCCTGGCTAGTTGACTGCACAAACATCTTAGTAAACAATTAATGTGATTTGTCTTTTTTCCGGTGCTCAATGCTTATAGATTAGTAATTTCGTTTATTACATTCATTCATATCGTATCTTGTCTGAGAATAAACTTACATCAAACCATGCAAATGGATTGTTTTCTTTCTGAGGGTGTTTCAAGACAAATGTAATTGCGATTGTAATCGTGATTACTTTCAATGTAATCGTAATAGATTACTTGCAATCGATTGGATCGAAAAAATGTAATCGTTTAATCGAAATCGATTACATTGTGATTTTGTTTATTCGTAATCGAGCATGTGACAAGTAATCGTAATCGGTTAGATTTGTGATGTAATCGCCCCATATCTGCTTGCTTGCACAGCATTTCAACGTGACGGTATAATTCTGTTACGGCAGAAGCAATGTGCGCAAATCAACGTAACATCCTTTCATAATTGGCAAGATTTTTCTGCCAGAGCCAACTTTAAGTACTGTGGGAAAAATACGACAGCTTCGTTGACTTGGGAAAATATTTTTTTTCACGGTCATACCACGTAAACCGCGCATACAAAATCGAAACCACATTTAACACACAGACACAGTTGAAAATAGAATTTCTGATAGCGAGTTCGGTTTTAGTCGATGTAAGGTCACATCTACAACATGTGTTGAAAAACCACCTAGCGGTAACTTCTGTCGAACAACCGCTGAACGTATTCACCAACGGTCATGCCTGGAAGTTCGTCTGATTCTACGTGACGTAGAGTAACGTTAGTATTGTCTACGTCATTTTTGATGATCGTGTCAGAAATTAGGAGATCCTTGGAAGGGTGAACAAAGAAGGCAATTGATCGACGAATGGAGTTGCGCTGAACAGGATCGTCTGGCACTAAAATTCGATGAGGCTGAAAATATTGGATACTTGTTTTAAGTACATTTCAGCCATATAAAATCACTATTGCAAAAAACCTAAGGTACCCCAAGACAAAGAACCATGCGCATATTGTGTTTCGAACATCAGACCAACCTACAAAACTAGTTTGAATTTACAAAGTGTGCAATACAAAGCAACAGTCAATTCAAGGAAATACACAACAGAAAATCAAAACTGACCAACAATCACCATTATTTGACCAATGAAGTAGAAAATGCACTTGGAAAAGATATGTTAGACATCACCGATAATTCCTGGAAATGATTATTTGGGCGGCAACAGCTCAGTGGTAGAGTGTCCGCCTCTGTGGAAGGTTGAGCGTTCGATCCACGGCCACTGAAGGAATCACCGAAGCGCTCCTAGGGCAAGAGAGCGTTCGCCTCAACCGCCCCAGCAAGAAGAAAATTTCAGGTTTCGGTCTGCCGCCATTGCCGTCACCAAAATCAAATTAACAAGATTACCACCACAAAATGATTTAAGTTTGAGTTTTATCGTATGAAGCTCTGACGTGAATCAGCTTAGGTCCAGACGCGCAACCAGGGGGGCACTTCCCCCCCTCAGAAAATTTCAAAAAACATTAGCAGCACAACAAACGCTGGGCTTTTGTGAAACTGGTAGTTTGTGAGCAGTGAAGCCTGGATGCATAACAAATTTAAATTTCAGAGTTTCCTACGGAATTTTTAGAACGAAAATAACAACTAGACTGCAAAGAACGATTGTATTTCAGAAATAGTCTCGCAGCAATGCGTGTTTTGTTCACGAGAAGATTTCCTGGTTTGCTTCTACAGCTGATCATTTAACGTACGGTGACGGAAAGAAAACGTAGAGGAAGCGGAGCACTCAATGACCAAAACAACAGCATCATTGCACATTTATCTTCAATGAAAAATAACGAAGAAAAAGAGAAGAAACGCACGGTTTCTAGCTGGAAGCCCGTTTTCTAGCTGGAAACGGCATCAGAGGACAGAAAAACTTCCTTTTGTTCAAAGTATGTTACTAAAACCCGTTGCATTTGGGAAGTTGCTAAAAATGTGAAGCGAACGGTGTAGGACTACGAAGCAGATTCAAACTTAGTCCACTGAGGTCTATCGACGCGTTGCAATAGCAGATCAACAGTACAACCAGTGTACTGAACCAATATGGTGTCAAAAAGCACTTTACAAAGCTTTCGATTTACTCTACCTCCACAATTTTGTGCTATACGTCATACGACATTTAATTGCTATGCAAAGATCGTTTTACGATAGACTTCAAGTTTAATTTAAATTGCAAAGGCAGGTGACATGTCAAGACCGGATATAGAGACAATGCTCGTAAAAAATACGGAGGTTTTCTGGGAAGCCACGCATAATCTTTCATGAGATGGTGCTAATAACAATTAAGCAGCTTACAATTAAGAGGCAAGTCAGTAACAAATGCAATGTCAATCGTAGCTACCGAACTCAAATGTACTTTTTTTGAGAAAGCCCAACTCACTTCCATATTTTACTGCCTTTTCCTTGTGTTTTAGTTGTTCTTTTCAACTGCATCAGATTTGTTTTTATGATGAATATTTAAAGCTAGATTTGCAAATTTCAATCAGTTTTGCCGCTATAATTTTTACAAAACTAACACAAATAATGTGGTGAGGATTATACTTAAAAACGATCAGCAGTCAATAACGTATCTGCGGAACTGTTCAGGAGCTATCCCACAAATTAAAGCACATATTTCCAATAAAACCGCTCCTCTGCTCTCTACCAGGCTAGAAATTCCAGCAAGTTTTTGTGTGTCTTGTTTTTTATAAACAAATCGTGCAAAGATCTTTCTTATAGTTACGATTTTGACATCATCACATTTTACGGCTTTTTAAATGCATTTGCGGGGCGCGCGGCTTTTTAAACAATAAGACCTTTTGGCTTTTCAAGCAATAAAGACCATTTTACAATATTTCTACACTTTGCAATATAAACAAATACAAATATACAATTTTTCGCAAAGTTCAAAGAGCCGCAGTTTGGCCATCTCTGTACTAAAACTTAAATTTTCTTTCGAATTGACGTAGGGAACGCTTCAGAAAAGTCTCATAAATGCAGGTCTGACTTTTCAGAGCCTTAGTTGGATAAGTGCTGCATTGCAAACTTCCTATTACAGTATGAACAAGACAAGCCTTAAAACAAAATTGATGCTAGCCATGAATAAGATAAGCATATGCAATACTATGAAGTAGCGTTTGTTTAATCTTTACCTTACATTCAACCAAATTTAATTCGTTACATGGTTACTAGTTACTTCCTACAGTTCCAAACGTATCGTTTGCTGAAGTCAAGAACAGCAATGTAGCAAAAAAAGCAGTTTTACTACAAACAGGGCCGGAAACACATGACTGCTAGCAGAGCGAATATGCAAAAATGTATCTAGGGAAGCACTACCGCAGGTACGTAACTAGCACGTTGCCTATAGGATTTTGTTAATATTTTTCTGTCGCATGTGGGTCATTGTTTCAAGTTGTTGTTACAAGGCAACAATCGCCTCGTGTCAGAAATGTACGCTATGTCGCAACAACGAACTTGACTTGAGATACTTGAACTTGTAAGGTTTCAAGGGTATGTTCATATTGCCACAACATATATCACTTTGGTTTCATCAATTCTTGATTTTGTAGCCTACTGCAGCACGCCAAAGCTGTTTCAACTTTTGGTCTTACACCTTTATTAGTAAAATATTTTTATCGGACTGGTAGTTTCAGTAGCAACGACAAGGTACATCCAATTCGTTTACATTAATACCAATTCCTGTATAATTTAATATGAGTACAACACAGAGGCGGATCAGCATTTGTGGGCGTTACATTACCTTGTGATCAACTGGTAAAAATTTGAAGCAGAGCTGACTGAGTCAATGTTCATCCAAAATGAGACAAAAAGATTAATCATCAGTCAAATCAGACGCAAGCTGCAGGCAACCTGTCTTTTTTGACAATAAGCGATTTACTACCACTTTTAACACCTTTTATGCGAAAAGCAAACTGGAGATTATTTAACCATATTTTAGAGAGCAGGGGTAGTTTTCGCCTTTTTCAAAACACAAGCTACGGAGAGTGTCTGTGCAAGTCAAACGGGTTATTTTTCTACGTTTACTATTACGGCAAGGTTCATACTGTGACGTTTTCGTGCCTACTCAGAAATTGATGACAAAAAATAAAGGCAAAAGATTTGCTAATGCTCAGTTCCGTTTCGCCAGGAAAGCCCTTTCAACTTTAAGATCAAGACAACTCTGTAGCCTATGATATTAGTTCTATCAAAATTAAATAACCGCATTTCATAGTTACAAAAAATGTCCGTTGACCGAATTTTACAAGAACCATAATCTATAGTGTATTGACAGTTTGCAACAAGCAGAACAAATGTTACACAACCTTGATAAACAGCAAAGAGTTTCTTTGACAGCATGCACGAGGGTGCGCAGTGGTTAAAAAATAATGAGCCACCTGCCAGAAAATACGGCAACCAACGTCAGGCGCTCCTCAAACGTAGTGTTCACATAGAACGGTTACAAGACTGAAAAATTTAGCTATATGTCCTAAACCTTAACGGTAATTCGCTCGTGGAGTTTGAGAAAACGTTTATACTGTAACATAGACCACGGTGAACTTGAGCAAAAAGTTCGAAGAGTTGCTGACCTGCGGGGCCTTTCCAAAAGGCCAATGAAAGTCGAAATGTTACAGCACTGCAATCAGCATGTACAAAATAAAGCTTAACACATACGTAATACTGTTATTTCTTACACGTAGGCCCTGTGTATACGTTTTATTACCCTACGATTTCCACTTGATATTCTTTGCCTTGACATTCTTAGCAATGGCGTTTTTTATTTCAACAGAAAAACTTACAGTGGATCGCAGGATACCATTCGTCCAATACTGAAGAAGATCCGCCACATTCACTAACACGGAATCTTTAATCGGGACAGCGTCAATGTAATTTCCATCGGTACTTTTGATCTGTAAAAATTTATTTTACGAAAAAAGTCACTAGTTATGTACAATATAACAGTTTGAATACACACCTGAATTTCTAGCTTTATGTGCCAAACAACTGTGCAAGAGGCGCCTTTCAAATAATGTGTTCTTCAACTCAAAACAAATTTACTCTGCAAAACATTTCAGAAAAATTCAAGGGTTGTGAAATAGCGAAATCAAGCAAGTTTCTACGCAAGATAGTGAGCAACAGAACATTTTCTTCAAGACAGTTAGTCTCAAACTTAAAACTGTAAAGCTTACTTGTAGACCTCCAACGTCATCTTGGAACAGAAGAGTTAAAGATCCATAGTCTGTGTGCTCCAATAACCTGACTTGACCTTCGTCCAAATACTTTGGAACTGGAGGATATCGAAGACAGCGAAGCGAGGAGTGATTATTTACATCAAGTATGCTTGAGTGCAAACGTGGCAAAAGTTTGGGATCCTGTTGAACAGGTCAAGCTTGAAACACCAGGAAAGTTTTTAGCTTTTGCATTCAGGGTGTGCACAATAGTTACTGCTTTTACCAATACTGAAGGTGCATTGCACGCGACAACATTAACGTTATTTTACATTTTGTTCAAAACATTAAGGCTATTTTATACAGACTCAGCTAAACGCCATTTTAGACGGTTCATGGGAATATACATCCGAGTCACATATTTTCTAGCATGTTTAGCAGCCTCAGAACATTTGTTTCAGTAACTCACTAGCTTTGAAAAAGATATGCAACAAAATGTATCCATTATTACTTAATACTTTGTGTTATGTTGATGATACACTGATACATATAAGATGGAAATGATAAATGTTTCACTAATTTAAAGAAAGTTCATTCAGTCGTCAGGTTTTCAGAAAATAACCAGGCATAGTTAGATGTTCTATTGACAAAAACGGGACTGGAACAGAAATAAGCGTCTATCTATCTAGACTTCAGTGCTCCCCAACTGCATGTGCAGCGAAATTTTCAAAACCGAGGACTCAGTTGAACCTACTGTATGAGACTAGCAATGCTTCTTTGAAGTTTGATCGACAAGTCTGTTCTTGGTCTACTCTAGTCTCTCGGCACTGCGAATTGCGAAGCAGTTTTATTTTCCCACTCTTGTAACGATGCCGTTTGGAGTCATCCTGCAAGACTTGCGTTAATAATGGATAGGGTAGAGCTGTTGTAGTTTCTCTATTGTGAGGAACATGCCGTGAGTGCGGTTAGTGCTTGTGCCGTTTAATTTTCAGTAACTGCAGAGCTGTGCCCGTAAGTGTATTGATGGTTTATATTGCGCTACAGATAGGAACAACAAGAATAAAAATGCTGGCTAACTCTTCCATTTAGTACGTTTTTATTAGTTACGTTTCAGGCAATAGCTTTGGTGTGCTGCGTGACTGAGTTCCAAAGTGTACCGCGAGTCCGCGACCCAAAAATGTTTGGGAACCACTGATTTAAATCATTTCAAGTCCGGAAATTTTGGCTTCTTCTCTGAAACATCGTCAACTTTCGATTAAAGGGCCCTCAACCCTTTCCCATTTTCTAAATAAAGATTGTCATGCTGTTCGTTTTATACTTGATTTTTATGTTGACACATACTTTCATGTGCTTACGTAGACGGTACTGCCACTGACTTGCCACCAGTGCAACGATCACTACCGAAGTGTAGTCCCTGGTGCAGAGCGGAGGTGGCACCTGCTCATCAGTTAATACACTTCCAATGGAAGTGCAAAGCGAGGGAAGCTTCCTTCTCTCTTCTGTCCGTACTGACATAAATACTGTGTACTGGGCGAACTATAGAATTACAACCTTTAGCCACCAATTTTATTTTGGGTGAGTCCATGAAGCAGGGGTCTCCAAACTACAACTCGCGGGCCAAATCCGCCCCACGAAGACATTTTGTCAATAATGAAAAAATAATATATATACGCAACATCTGTTGATTTGATAGATTTAAATGTAAAATATCCCGAAACAATCACATTACATAACATGTGGGGCACTCGGGCTGGTGTGTAATAGCTTACGTGGTCCTCGGACAAAAAAGTTAAGACCCCTGGTCTTTAAAGCAATCTGGTGAATATACAAGTTAAAAATATTTATCCTTCCACAGACATGAATTCATTGCCAACTTCATCCTTCACTTGTTGCCATCTGTGCACAAGCTTTTACTGGTAGTATTGGCTTTGTTTTCAGATTCTTACATTATTGGCAATCTGGGTTTTGTTTTCAGCGTATTTCTTACATGACTGAGAGCTGCAAGAGCACACTGAAACCTTTCAAAACAAACCATAAATTAATATTTAAAAGCTTTGCTGTGTTGATGAAATTTTTACAAGTGTTTGCTAGATATTGCGACTGCAACTAATTAATCAAAAATAATAGCAACGCAAAATAAAACCATAAACTGGAAAAGCGTTTGCATTGATTATTATTCGTTCAATTTCATGCCCGCTTTTCCTCTGGGGAGGATCTCCGGGGCAGCATCCCTACGACTCCATTACTGCACGGTCAACAGCAATCTCAGATAATTCTGAACGGTTGCCATTTAACTCTGCCAGCACGTACACAAACTTATGAACAGGAATACAATGACTTGACAGCCAGCAACAGCAAGGCCTTCTCTCTCTAGAAGGCCTTGGTAACAGGCGGCCTTCAACACTGTACTCCCGCAACACTCCCCAAAGCTTTTTACGAGGAACCCAGTCTTACGCTTTCTCGAAGTCGACAAAACATGTGTAGACGTCTTGGGCACACTCCCAAGATTTCTCGAAACTTTGATGGAAAGTGAAAACCTGGTCTGTAGTATTCCTAAGGTCAGGACGAGGACGAAAAATGCATTGGTATCACCCAACTTTGGTTCAATTACTTCGCGGCATTGTTTTCCAAGGCACTATCACCGCAAAAAAAGCTGTCGGTACTTTTGGGTGGAACGGCATAACCCAGTGGTTCCCCACCGGGATGCCGCGGCACCCTAGGGTGCTATTTACAATACTCATGGGTGCTAAAAATTAATACGTTTTTGAATATACCATTAAAACATGTTTTCAAAATGTCATCAAACCGTCAAGCAAATTGCTATGGGTTCGCAACTTGGTGCAGCAAATAGCATTTCTCGTAGGGTGCCACAAGCCAAATCCCTATTATGGAAAGGGAATGTACATATGGTTCGGTTATTCATTCAAATGAGTGGCCTGCTTGTAGCAACCTAAACCAATTCCTTCTCAAGTTTTCTCTACAAGAGCATCGCCTAAACGCCATGGGGTACCAGCATTCTACTGTGAAACACCAACAACATTATGTGGATCCAGCGACAGGGGGACACACACAGGCAATTTAGCGAGCGTAGTTGGACGCTAAAACGGCGATATATACTGGAGAGAATTCGAGGTGTTTATTTTCAATTTTCTTCCTATGATGCAGTGGTAGACCTCACGCTATTGTGCTAATCGGAGGTAGATCTCACGCTATGGTATGGTAGACCTCACGCCACAGTAGCACCCACGAGTGAGCCAAAGAACTGGTTTTGAGCATTTCAGGTCGGATTTCATCGCAACCTAGTGTTTTGAGCTGTGAGGACTTCGGCTGCAGCGTTAGTATTTTCTTCACCAAATGTACCTCATGTGTAATAGTGACATTGTTTACAAAGCCAGTAATAAAGCAGACCTTGGCTAACTTCTAGTTCTGTGAGAATAACACTGCAAAGCATAGTTCAGTAAAAAAATTACTCCCAAGCCTTATTGTTCGCATTTATGAATCAAAAAGTTACCGTATTCTTCGGACATAAAGCGCACTTAAAATCCTTTTATTTTCTTAAAAATCGAAAGTGCGCCTTATAATGCGGTGCGCCTAATGTATGGATCTGGTTGTGCTTTCTCATCTAGAACCAATTTAATATGGTAAAGGGTGCTATTATTTTATTGCTAGTTACAATTTGTTTGTAAACAGCCCATCGTGTTAAGTAATAAACCAACAACAATTGCAATGATCAGCGTATGTGGTTCCGAGAGTAGCTAGCAAATATCACAAATATATTACTCCGCGAGACTCGTGACTACATAGGCGCACACCGAATCAAACACGCGCACAACTTTTATTCTATTCGTGTCGAGCGGATTAGGCACGTGTGACAGATTAAACTCCCTCGAATGTACGGTAATTCGAGGGAGTTTAATCAGACCGATTAAATTCCTTCTGATGTTATCTGTGTTTCGCTTCATTTAATGCGTCTTATAATTCGGTGCGCTTCTGTATGAAATGAGAAGAGCTAGCATTGAATTTGATACTGCGCCCTATAATGCTGTGCGCCTTATGGTCCGAAAAATTCGGTACCTGCTATCTTGCAAACACAATTCTGAAATATGATAAACTTTGGTCCCATAGAATTAACATCAGTGTGTAAGCTAAATTATGTATGACCTAGACCAGTGGTTCTTAACCGTTTTTACCACGCCTCCCTTAAATAATTGCCTTTTGCCCCCTGACAGTATATAAGTTACAAAAACAAATGTACTTGTTGGTAAATTTATTGATAAACTTTCCATGTTGTAGAGCGTGTAAGGCAGTGGTTCTCAAACTGTGGTACGCGTACCACTAGTGGTACGCGAAGACCTTCAAGGTGGTACGCAAAGAGGCCTACTTTCTGTTTTTCTTCACAAAGAATATATTCACAGCTGTATAGTTTTTACT
>Ga0210059_1012188_pt1 | contig 13040 bp, 8 predicted proteins | sample Ectturendosymbi2_FD_188042 | JGI IMG/M metagenome (GOLD analysis project Ga0210059, IMG submission 188042) | Ecteinascidia turbinata endosymbiont from Florida, USA - Sample 2 (SPAdes) (version 2) | ecosystem: Host-associated > Tunicates > Ascidians > Unclassified | place: Key West, Florida...
ACACGAAAGAGAAACTGAATCCAAACAACAAATTTTCAATAGTACAGTCATCTTGTTTACAGCATCCATACCAAATAAAAGTGATGTGAACGAACGTTCGATGCGCATGAATTTGGAAGAAATCTAATCTACAACGTTAATTTTCGTTTAAATTTGCATGAAAATGTGTGGAAATTCAAGAACTTCGACTTTTCTTACTCTTTGCCTGCACAATCACATAAATACTGTGCTGCAAAAAAGATGTTACTGCCGTTAGAATTACAGTGTGCTAATGCAGATAACAAACGGTTAGGATCAAAAGCAGATTTTAAAGGAAAATACAAATAAAATTTGATACGTGAGCGTTCCAATGTGAACCCAGAATTTCCGTAAAACCAAACAATTTTTAAAATAGGAGCAAAAGAAATGGACGGACCTCGTTCAACCTTGCACCAAAAGATTAACACCATTATATCGTGCAAAAAGTTAGCTATCAGCACCTATATCCATTAAGCACTTAAAAGCACTAGTGTTTCTGTATGCTTTCGAGGAATCAGTCGACGGCCATCTGCTTTCGTCTTTGTGCGATGATTCAAACTTGCACATATCTCTATTCAAGTATGTACTTTCCACGATGGGTGTAAGCAAGGAATCGATCAACAAATTTTTTGCTAAAAATTTGCTGATCGATTCCTTGCTTACACCCATCGTGGAAAGTACATACTTGTATATCCATTAAAATGAAAGTTGTTGGCATCCTCAGACTTAGTGTTATGTCTAAAGCGCTTTGATCTTTAATGGAAAGCAGGCCACTGACCGGAAAACCACTTCAAAAATCGGGAAGTATGGCCTCCCTTGGAGGGACCATCCGATTTCAAGGACATTTACGAAATCTATTACAAAATAGTGCTTTAACGTACTAATTCTACAGAACTGCGATAGACAGTGAAACTGACACCCAACATACGAATTTTGACATGCAACCAGAATGTTGTCAAGTTGAACCGCACCACAGACTTCAACACTCTGTAATGGTAGTCTCACAAAAATTTATCTTCGTAATTCTTGCCACATCAAACAACGGGTTTAACCAAAGTTATAGAGCAGGGGTTCCCAACCTTTCTCTGACCATGTACCCCTTCAGCATTTCAACAAATAATCATGTACCACTTCAGCATGCTAACAGATGAAAATGTACCACTAAAATTTCCTCTGACAAAATATATTGCCATGATCATTCATAGACATATTTAACAATAAGCATATAATGATTTTTGTAAATGTTATTCGCGGATATATGTAGAAATATTAGGAAATAAATATGTAAACATACTATTCTAATCTTCTGCTAGCCTTAAATGTACCTCTTCGGATAGGCAAATGTACCACTGGCGGTACATGTACCCCAGGTGGGAACCCCTGTTATAGAGTAATCGAAGGCTGTGTCCGACATCAAGAGCAACATATGTAAATTTTCTTAACCATGTTCTGTGTTTGTTTGTTTTTCTAGCTGTGCTCATTTTATTTTCAGCTGTTGTTTTTCATCACTCATAAAAAAGTAATAAAACGGGGTTGGTTGACTAGATCAAGGAGCGACAAACGCCAGGCCCAGTGCCGGTCCATGAAGAAACTGTTACCGGGCCGTACGGAACCAAGGCCAAATTGGTTTAAAAGTGACAGGAGCCACTAACATAAAAAACACACTGTGGGTGCCACTGACTACCAATTAATCTCTATAGCTAGGTCTGAGCTTCTTTTTGCAGCAAAGCAAGCCCAAATCTCTCACTGAATCAGTGCCATGATGACTTACGAATTGTAATAAATTTCATGTGCCAAACATTCATTAATTTGTTGAGGGCCGGACCGCAGAATAGGCTGCCAGGCTGAAACCGGTCCGCAGTGAGAAAAAGGTTGCCGACCCCCGGACTAACAGGGCTTCTCAAACTATGGGGCGCGAAATGTAATTTTGAGGTCACAACAACGTGGCTTGACAAATCAGATATAAACGTTTTTGTAAACTTAACAAGAAAATTAGAAGTAGGCCTGTAGTGAATCCATTTCTACTATGTAATTTTTGAATAAGAACAAGAAATGAATGCCCAGTCATTTCTGATCTAGCCATGCATAAACTCTTAGCCTTTTGCACAGCATATTTGTGTGAAGCGGCATTCTCAAAATCAAAATTGATAATAATCATCAAGACCCATTAGTTGTGCTAGACAACATCTGTTAACTAAATTGTTTTTATGTTAAGCTTTTATGCCATACCGTTTCCACTACGTGGTAGTTTTATTACTGTATAGTTATTTTCGTGTACTGTGTGCATCTGTATGGTTTCGCTATAGACAAAAATGCCTCTGGAGATTTATAATGGGATATTTACACGTATTATTAAAATGTAGGCTATCCATGAAGGGGGTCGCCTAGAAAAACTTTTTTGAAGTGGGGTCACACAATAAAAAAGTTCGAGAAGCCCTGAACTAGATGACCACCACGGTCCTTCACCAATCCTATGTGACACTCTTTTTACATGGATCAGTTATTTTGCCATTGTGTCTTCATTTATTGTAATGTCCACTGTCCAATGCCATTTATTCTAATGTCCACTGAGCCGATTCGGGCGAAAGGTCCGGAACAAAACAAAATTTGCGAGAGCAATGACTGAAATTAGCTGCACTTTCTCAAAATGTAAATAATAAAGTTTTCGTTTCGTTGTACGACGTTACGATCATTAGTCGTAGACCAACACAGTTTGACATTTGCAATTTATTCTTAAAGCGTAGCATTTATAAGGAGCACTGAATTTGACTTGTGCAAATTATCATCATACCCAGCTAGGGATTGGCCGACAATGGAAACATTTAAAAATATTATTAACATCAAATCCCAACACCTGAAAATCAACATATCTATGATTGTACCATTTTCGTTCGAAAAAATTCTAATTTCAGTACATATTTTGCCAAAAGCTTTAAACTTCATGATATTCACAGCGAAGGTGTTCATGACAATCGAGAATTGGAGCCCGTTAGAAGGAAACAAAACGTCAGCGATAAATAAGTCAGTTCGCTAAGTAAAAAAAGTGACGCTGTTTATCTGCAAACCTCTCCAAGAACTGCCTGATTGACGATTTGCATCAAAGACGTATGATCTCAACGTACGATTTTTGCACAAAGAATGACTACTACCTCAGCACCTGTGAGGCACCAAAAACGAAACGTCGGCAACGCAATTATAACGCCAAGCCAAGGTTGAGATAAAGAACAAACAAATTTTCTCCTAATTTGGATGCTTGTAGGAAACAAAATTAAACCAACCACGACACACTGCGATTGAGTTACTTGTCTATAACAAAACTATACTTTCAGCTACATGACCAAAATGCATCGTTTCTGTCAACTTCCAAGTTGCCAAAGCTGTTTTATATTTTGCCCAATTTGGTAGGAGTGACCACATCATGAACTTGGTTGCCAAAGCACGGTAACCCCAGGACTGAAAACTAAGTTGTTTGGAAGTATCTTCAACTTATGGCAAGATTTATTTGTTCCAAAGCGCCCTTTGCTGAGGTAATCAACCGCTAATTTCCTTTGTTGGAGTGTGCTGCAATTGCTGCAGTTGCAACGCGCCTTTCATCAGCTGTTTTTATGAGTTCTATAGTTCTATGGTCGTGGGTTGTGTAAGCCGTAGGTTCTGACATCGATTTACCAACAATTGTAACGACAATGACGATAGCGACAATTTTGACGACTGTTTTCACGTCTTTTTGAGTGCTGTCATTGAAGAGCAGCTTGGAGGCAAGTGTCGCACTACTTGTGAAAGAAATGAAAGCGATTCGGGCGGCGATTGTCGCGCTGTTCATTGACTTATATTTAAAAATAAATCTATAAAACTACAATGCCACTTGCCTTCCACATAAATAACACTTCCAGAAGATGATTTGAAAAGTGTACAAAGCCACCAGCAATTAAGACAAACTTGAATGCCGCAAACGCTTGTTATGTATCAGCAACAACTGATAGCGTGAAAAAAATGACAGCAACGTACCGTAACAAACTATGCGACAGAGTCGGATACCACGACTCGCTGCGGAGTATCTCACTGGTAACGTCGCTTGAGAGAAACGGAAGAAAAATGATTGTGGCAGCTTGTGTTTGCTAGTGATTTTCGAAATTGGCCAAAAATTTTCGTACCCGGCTTTGCAAACAGAACAGTGCACACTAGCCATTAAAATCTGTGCACAAAATTTTGCAAGCAACATTTCGAGTCAGCGTTGTTTTATGCATGATCGTACTTGTATAGTTACCTCACTCATTCCATACTATGCCGCAGAATTGTTTACGATTCTAGGTGCAGTTAATCATTAAAAAGTTACAAGCGATGGCGGTTACGGAGTCACTACACGCGAACGCACTTTACGACATCATGAATGTGTCACGGGCTAGTCAGCTAAGGGTAGCTTCCAAACCTGGAAGGTAAGCATGTTAAAGGCATGCACGGCTAAAACGTCTATTCCGAACACAAGCAGCAAGGCAAAAACTGCCTTTCGTCATTTCGCCTGGAGGCGTTGTCAGCGCAATGCACATCCAATTTCTTAACTTCAGAACACTTGTGGAACTGAGTTAAGCTTGGAACTCTTGCACACTCTTATAAGAAACCACAGTGCAAACACTAACGATTCTAATTAAACCATGTTGAACTTTCGAGCCAAGTGTTTCCATCTTCACTAAAAATCAATGAAGTACAAGACGTCAAACCACAAAACACTGGGAGACACAGACAAAAAAGGTCAAGTGAATACATATATCAAAGAAGTTAGTAAATAGCTGCATCACTGGTTGCTTTCGCAGGTCATATTTGGTGATCGACCAAACCGTTGAAAACAAAGACCGGCATAGCGTAAGCACCCAAACATGGGAGTCGGAGGAATTTTTTCCAGAGGGGCCACTAGGGAATTTTTCCAAAATTTTTCTAGAAGGGCCAAAAGCGGTGAAATTTGTTTTTTCCCACTCGAAACTAAGAAAACAACCTTTTTTGCTAAATTTTCAAAAGCCAGGAGGTCAAGGCCCCCCTTCCGACGCCCATGCACCCAAGTTAAAGGATGGATGGTGCTTCTGAACGAAAAATATTTTTTCGCAATCCGCGTGGTGGTTTTCGAATCTGCAATATCTATTAGTGATCTCCAGCCTCGACGGTATCGCTCCCCGTGGCTAAAGGCCATTGCATCGACACGGCAAGTGATTCACTTGCACGTCGCAAAATACTCCCTGATGTTCTATAATTTTACATCTGTGACGTATTCCAGGTGTATCCTAGCCTGTCACATATTTTAGTTCTGCTGAACACCTGTTATGCGTATTGTTCATGCTTGAGGCTTAACAACACTCTGCCGGGTCAGATTAGTGTGACTGAATTAAAAGTGGAGGGGGTTTATTGCAAACGTCAGGTCAGATGCTCATCAGCATCTTTCGTATAGCTGCTTCTGCATAAAAACGGAACGGGGGCCAGCTGCCTGTGAAATGCAGTGTGCCTTTATGGCAATTGATTAAACGGTGCAGTCTTTTCAGAAACCGGATAAGTGGTGTAAAGTTGGTTGAGCACGCACCACCAAACCATGGTTTGATTCCCGGTCGGGTCAGACCGAAGGCTTGAAAAACGGTACTTGCGCTGTCTATTGCTCGGCGATAATAGGCAGATGCAAAAAATCGGTTCACGTGCGGTGCTGCCATTGACTCGCCATCAATGCAACATTCACTACGAACATAGCCACGTGGCCCCCGGCGCAAGCAAGCGGAGTTGGGTGCCGCAGAACACTCATGATATTCCTGAAAGGAGCGCAAAAACCGGGTATGAATGAATATTAAACACCCTTTTCAGATATGATTGGTTGTGAGCGACAAACGCAACTAGCACTAATTTTGACAGGAAGCTACGAAATAGACTGAGTGCTTTCCTACATAAACTTGCGCTGGATTTAAGGAAAAACTGCTGGTGAAATCACATGTGTTGATCAATTAAGCGCCAAGCAAACCGCACATATTCCAGACACATACAGGCGTAGAAGGCAAAAAATCTGGGGTCTAAAGTATTTTTCTCGAGAAAGCTGATTCATTCCCCATAAGCAGATTACTGTAATTCATTCCCCAAAAGTTTTTTCAAAAAAGTTCAGAAGTAACAAAAAAACACATTTAGTGCAATTTTCACAACTTTAATACCAAAAAATAGGTAAATTGACAAAACACTTTTTTAAATATTACAATTTCGGAAAATTCTTACTTACAAAATCAAAGGATCTAATGATAAAGCCGAAAACGTTCACCACGTTGGTAACATAAGAACTCTTACTCATCATTAAAAATTTTACTTCTGTCTAAAAGCAAAAATACTTAAGAGGGCTACGACCACTCTACCTCAAGCCTCCTACACCCATACAGAAACTCTAATTGTATTACTCAGACACAAAGCCAGTAAAAAAGTACACCAGGAGCCGATAACACCAGTTGGGTGTTACTGTTTTACACACCCACGTTGCAGACAAAACAAGTTTTGATAAGTTGACTCTGCACTTACGCTTGTGTCCTGGTGAACGCAGAACGTTTCTGACCTGATAAACGTATGCTAAAAATTTGTTATCTAAAACATTTTGATGAGTGCTCGCTTTCGATGTTTGTGCAGGTAAGTCAGCCCACGCTCAGCTGCAGATGCATTATCGTGAGACAAATCAAACGGCAAGCAGCTTGCATTGATAAAGTCTCGAGACCTGGTCTCGGTCTCGAGTCCTATTATTGCAGTCTTGGTGTCGAACTTATAGTCTCAGGACTTAACCCATAAGGGACTAAAACAATGGCTTAGCAAAACTTCCGACATTCAACCTATTCACTGTCAACGTATCTGCAAGAAAGGAAAAACCACAACAGGTAGAAAATGCGAGTAGTTCGACAGAATTACATCTCGCAAGAGGTGACGATATTTTTTGAAAGATTCTAGATAAATTTCGATGAATCTGACCAATTTTAAAGTATCGAGTCTCGGATTTTTTGATGAAGTCTCGGTCTCCAGGTTTTAACCAGGTCGCGGATGTTACGGTTTCGACTACAGCACTGATGACTTGTCGAAACTTTATAAAGTAAAGGATTGACCAAACAACACGCAAAAAACACACATAGCCAAATTGTTTCTTCAACTTCCTAAAATTTTTACTTGGTTTGAATCACAAATAATTTCTTCCACAATTTTGAAAAATGCTTCAGAGCATCGTGGCCATAAACTTCCTACTCTAGCAGTTGTGCATCTCACATCCCCAATTGAAAAACATTTTTGTACACAAGTTTGACTCAGTGATAACCTGCAGCTTCAAGGCATGCGAGATTACCTACAAGAAAATAAAAAGCTCGCCTACTAATCCATTTAAAACTTTTAAGGGCTCTGTAGACTGACTGCGTGAAAAAAAAACAGAAAAATGAATTTTATTAAGAAAAGAAAAAAAATATTATCTGTAGTTCTGAAATAATTCAGTAAGGACTGCCAAACTCCATAAATCAACATTTTCAAACGCAATTCAAGAACTCTTTATGACAGAGAAATTTACATTTTTATCTAAGGTTAGTTACATAATGCGTTTCAAGTTGTTTTAAATATTCTTCACAACGACATGTGTAAGCTTCTGCATTGAGCTGAGTGCAAAAGGAATCAAATACAAACGGCTAGCTGACATAATCAAAAATCGATTTCACCAAACGCAAAAATTGGTTTAGCAACAAATGGAAAAACACCTGGTTTTACTTCTGCACAGAAATCAAAACATATTGGTAGAGTTTTACAGTGCTAACTATATCTTGACTCTGCTGTGTTGGAAAAGCACTTTTTACCTTCTTCGATCGCCAACATCGACAAAAATTTGTCTTCTCACCAAGATCCTCTACATCGACAATATCATACACCTTTTCTTTGCTTTTTTCTATGTTAAAATTCATTATCCTGTTGACATTTTTACCAGTGTACTTGTCATAATACGGCTTTCCAGCAAGGTAGCCAATACCACCAACAGCCGCAGTAAATGTGGACAGATGAATCCAATCTTTTACTGAAAAGCAACAAACTGTTTCATCAGAAAAAGTGAACTTAAGTGTTGTAGGCCTAGTATCATGCTTTCTATAACATTACTACGCAGTCCAACATTGTTAAACATACAGATTGGTTCAAGAAAAACTGAAGATTATCATTAAAAAATGGAAGATTATCATCACAAAACGCTTCCCCTATTAATTGTTTTATGCTTGATTGTTTCAAATTGCAGGAAGATATCCAGCTAAAATAAGTTCTGAAGCCTGTAACCTAGTAGCATGGTAATTTTTCAGTAAATTACAATAGATTCTTTACCACAAGTTTCAGGGAAAGAAACTTGATGGGGTAATTACTTAATCTAAAATGTAGCAAATGGTAACCAACAGATTTTGATATGAAGCATCACACATTTTTCATGCAACATAATACAATAAGTATGGTGGTAAGCCTTTAACGTAAAACGTGCCCAAAAAGCAGTTCAATACTGAAAATATGATCTTTCAAACAAGGATAAAACTAAATATTTTTAATTATATCACCTGACAGACATTATGCTTAACAATTAGTATGAAATGACATTGGCATATACAGTATATAAACTGACATCCTGTGCAATTGCAGTCACTGTAAGTTATAACAAAACTGTCTCTTATTTTTTATCATTAAATATATTTTCCAGCCTAACATACTTACTGGACAAATCCAAAAATCCTTTAAATGACCTGGGAATAGGAACATTTTTCAAATAGGATGGAATTGCATCTCTAACAATATAAGCAATTACATCCATTACTTGCAGTTAAATTTAGATTTTCCTAGGTTTCAAAAAGTAAGTTGATTGCATCAATGAAGGCTATGCAAACCGTGAAACTGTGAAAGAAAACCATTCAAAATTATGATAATGTCATGCTGCAGCTAATAGCATACCAACAACAAAAATAATCTGCTCTGTAGTGTACAAAATTTATAAATTTCCAAAATTTTTTACCTACACTACACTTATATGAATTAAATGTTTGCATCATGCATAAACTGATGTGCTCAATGACTTGGATTGATTTCACAAAAATGTTTTTATTTAAATATTTCAATTTCAAAATGAAAATTTGTGCATTTCACCTGCCTCTGAAATTAAGAAATTTACATTTCAGGTTACTGGGCTTAAATTCCATCTATGCACATGGTCCCCTATTTTCAGTACACTGAAATCAACAAGAATCTGTCAAACTTTTAGGTTAGTAAAACCATCCATAATCAAATGAGGACATAAAAGTCAAAGCTTGCAGCAAGCTCAGGTCAATTGCATTTCGGTTGAAAGGTTTACTGCTTGATCACAAATTGCATTCTTAGTTTCTTTAGTACGTAGATTTTGCAAAACTTAAAGTAATGTCAAACAAGTCACATGTTTTTCTTACAAGTTTGCTTTTCACAGCTGAAAAAAGATGTTGTAAATCATATTTTACATTCTACTTTCAACTGTACTAGAGAATCTCAATACACCACCAACAAAAACTCACTGCAAAATTATATTGATTAAACACAAACAATGTTGAGCCTACAAGTAACAGAACATGACATACATGGTTGCACATTTTGTAAAGGCACATACTTGCAAATCATTTCATAGCATGAAAGCTACATTGAGTCACATGGTTTTTTTTGTAATTTAAATTTTTGTTGTGCATATTGCTTTGCCAAATCTTGAAAAGACATACTGGGACAGTTGAAGAACTATCAAATACACTTGTATCTAAAGCAAACAACCACTTGTTTCATTGTGTGCATGCAACCACAAGCATCTAGTACTTTGCCTTTAAAAAAAGCTTAGCACAACAATAAATAACTGAAGCCACAGCCTTCCTAATGTATCTTACTCCCAGCAATTGCCAAGGTGACTGTAGTGCAATATACTGTATTATGCATTTAGCTTGGCAAAACAGTATAATTACCAAGTGACAATAAGACATGTACAAGCGAAATACATTTATTAGTCCTAACTCTCAATCTTCTTCACAATTACAGAGAGAATTGAGTCTTGAGCAAGTCATTAAACTGGTGATGCAATTTGCAGTTTGACAATTCTGTATCTTTGGGAAACTGCCAACCTTTTACCACCCCTATGTACACTCTGAAGCAAAGTTATGACATCTGGAAAGGTCCAGCAATGGATTAAACAATATCTTTTAAAGGGCAGACTGAGGTCTTTCAAGTCACACCTGGCTTGTATTGGATTTTTCGATTTTGCACAAGACACTTTTGATATTCTGACACAAGATTATATGTTAACATTTTTGGGACCACTTCTTATGTACTTTTGAAAAGTAGACACGGGTTTAGATTTAGGGTTTTAGATTAGGGTTAGTGTTCAGGGTTAGGGTTTACTGTTGGTGGTTTAAGGTTAACGTTTAGCGTTAGTGTCTAAGGTTAAGGATAACATTTAGTGTTAGTGTTTAAGGTTAGGGTTTAGGGTCAGTGCTTAGGGTTTACAGTTAGGTTTAAAGTTAGGGCATATAGGGTTTAGGATTACAAAAAAGTTCATAGCCACTTTAATCCTTTACTCTGTAAGCAACTGACATGTAAAGAAATGATAAGATATTTCAGAGAGGTCAGAAATTTTGTTTCATACAATTTTTTGGTCTTTTTAAAGTGAAAACCAGATAGAGTCATTTAGACACTGCCATTCTGATATATTATTATAGGCTAAGTCTCCAAGTCTGCTATGCAAAATTCTGATGATTTCTTGTTATCAAAAGCTACATGGCCAACTAAAATTTTCCTTGCTCTTTTTGCTAAACTTGGCTGACATGTACACCTGTTGGTGATTGACGTTTTTCTGAAATGCAAGCATAGGACACACACATAATGTCCAATATGGTTCAACAACACCAATAAAAAAAGCAATAGCAATATCACATACAGAAACAGGATGAAGATATGAAGAAGTGATACGGGGGCAATGGTTGAAGAGTTGAATTATGTACAGATGACCAGGTGAAGCATGCACATAGGTGAAGGAAGCAAGCAACAATAAGGGTTGGTGAAATCAAGCAAATGCAGTTTTTTGACACTAAAACAATCATATACCATATTTGTCAAACAAGGAAGAAGTGACCAAAATTGGCTGATCATCAGGTTTAATGTACTTTAGTACAGAACTTCCATATAAGATTCAGCAGGATGTTGCCGGTGAAGGAGTTCATTGAGATGCTAGTACACGCATGGATGCAAAGGGTAGTAAGCATTTCTATGGTACAGTAGCTAGCACAAGATTGAAGAAATTCATCTGGGCTAGAAAATATTTGAGAAACTACAAACAAAAAGACCAAAAGCTGCAGTAAGAAGTTAGCAATGTGTATACGAAGTGTTCGATATACCCTTCAGAAAAACACTCGCCACGATACGCACATTGTGTAGTCATGCCAGACAGTATTGAACAGCTAACACCGATACTCATACTGGAGAACGGCAAAACAGGCATTGGACTGTACTACAGTAAGCATCCTTTTCCACATAACCATTCGCCAATGCAACCAATAACAAAAAAAACGATCCATGAACTGCTACAATCTGCCATAGCAAATAACCATACGAAAGTCTAGCGCGTTGGTCTCAAACTTGGTGCTTAACAAAATAGCATTTGCTGATTCGACACATTTTTTCTGTTGCAAAAAGCGTGAAGAAAGCTTGTTCCTTGCTTACGAAGCACTTTGCTGGCGTTCTTGTGTGCAGCCGCGTAGAACGAATAACGCGAGTGCCTGGTTACAATTGTGTGGTCCCGTGAACACGCGGCTTACCTGTTGGTTCCTCACGCGTAGTTGATTGGAACACTAGAACTTCGGACTTCGCCAAGATATCAAGATGCACCTTTAAAAGCATGATTAACATCACTTAAATTATTAACATCGTTAAATAATGTCGTTTTTATCACTAATTGCTCGTCCTGTTAGTTACGTGTTTATGGTTTGAACTTAGGGTTGCCAGATGGCCAGTACTTCACCGGCCCGGCCGGTATTTTACTGCTAATTTAGCAAAGACCGGTAAAAAGCTGGTATTTTGAAAATCCGTGCCTGAAGCCGATATTTTCAAAATAAATAATTTGCAATAACTGCAAAAAGAACTAACGCAGAACCTCTCAAATTGTAATGACTCTAGAAGTGAATCTTGTCAGGACAGTTCCTTCAGCGAAATTCATTTTAACAACACTCATTTCTTTCCGTTTTCCCTCTTCCTTTGTTCAGTCATACCTAGCATCTTCCGTCGTCTTGAACGTGATCTGCGAGCATTTCATTTGGCAATTAACCATGCAACCAGCGAAGATGGGGTTTTTGTCTAAATTAATACCATAGGCTACTGCAGGCAGAATGCAGGAAAATCATAAAAATGGGCAGGACGACAGTGATATTGTGGAGACTAGCAAACATTTCACAATCACGCCAGGTGCTTTGAATAGACATATGCGAGGATTTCGAAGGCAAACAAAGTGATGTCCACCTCCAGGACTTCACGGACATTAACTTCAGCTTAATTCCTAGGCCCACAATCATATAAAGCTGAACGATGGTGGCATTGACATGACACCAGTTATTTGTATCTGTGAAATAAATGGCTAGTTCACACAAGTCGTGACATTTGTGGTGAAACTATACTTTATAGTGGCTAGTTCACGGAAGTCCTGACATGAAACTATACCTTATAATTAAATAATTCTCTCATTTACTAAACATATTTTGTTTTTCATGTACCTAACACTTTTTGCAATAATTTAATTAGTTTAATTTCTTTGTTTATAGCAGACACGAAGCCCATAGTATGAACACACACACTCTGCAGAACGCAGGTTGATAAAAACAGACAATACAGAACGTAGTACAAGACATTGAAGCCAGCGAAATCACAGGGTTACAGACACTTTTTGCAACTGCATTGAAGACAGAACCATAGGGTTACAGACACATTCTTAACACTATTGTTAGCTAAAACGTAACACTTGTTACAGCACT
>Ga0210059_1012189_pt1 | contig 13040 bp, 6 predicted proteins | sample Ectturendosymbi2_FD_188042 | JGI IMG/M metagenome (GOLD analysis project Ga0210059, IMG submission 188042) | Ecteinascidia turbinata endosymbiont from Florida, USA - Sample 2 (SPAdes) (version 2) | ecosystem: Host-associated > Tunicates > Ascidians > Unclassified | place: Key West, Florida...
TTTTCTGGCTTAGGGATCGCAACTACTGGTGCTCTTCTCCAGATCCTTGGAATTTTGAGTTGTCGCATGCAGGAATTGAGGAAGTCGCAGAACCAAGATTTGAAAGCTGAACCGGCGTGGAGTATAAACTCCGGGAAGATGGAGTCCAATCCCTGAGACTTTTCTGGCTTCAGGCATCTGAAGGCAGCAGAATACTCTTCCGGCCTAAAGGGTTTGGAGATACTGTGACCCTCTGGTGTTGGAATCTTCCATCAGTCGGACAGCTGTTTATTGACGAGCCTGGTGGACTCGTGGTCGCTGGTCTTGTGTGCCCCGTTCTTCACGAGTTGCGAGGCGATGGCATTTGTCGAGACAGGGCACAGGCGAGATGAGCGTCCAGACCTGCCAGTAAGTTTGTTGTATGTTCTCCACGCCTTGCGGCTAGAGTGCGAGAAGTCGATGGAGTTGACAGCTTCCTCCCATCGCTCCTGCTTCTTCTGTTGTAGTCGAGAGACTAGGCACGAGGCGGCTCTATGAGAGTTAGTCCCCACTGGGGCTCGGATAAAGGAGCGATAGAGGGTCTCGCACTCTTTGTCCCAGCATGGCACATAGTTCTTCCGACGGCCACGTGGGATACATTGCTTAGCCGCAGAATGTAGGCTGTTGCAAAAATCCTGGTATGCCCTCTCAATGTCTGGTGTGTCCGGAGGTGGCAATATCTCGACGGATTCACCTGTGAGAAGGCAAAAGCGCTTCCAATCGGCCTTGCGAAAGTTCCAACGCTTCACCGGATCGCTGTGGGCAGGAACCTTGAATCTTGGTGGCGTTATGAAAGAGGGCCGATGTTGTGACCGTGGAAACTTTCCTAGGACACATCTGTCCGGCTGTCGACTATCATGGCCGAAACTCGCGAAGGCCAGGTCTGGGTTGGTGCCAACGTTCCAACGGGGATAGAAGAAACTGGCTGTTTCCTTTGGGTTGTACAACAGTCCAAGGTTGTTGGATGTTGCCAAGGACTCCAGGCTCTCGCCGTCTAGGGATGTTGTGTGGTAGCTCCAGTTGACATGCTCGCAACTGAAGTCGCCAGCGTACAGACTGGGGTGTGGGAACGTCGGGATGATCGTAGGAGTGTGTTGCGAGCGTGGAGATTTGTAGACGTTGACGATCTTGCGACGTCTACGCACAACCACTCAGTCTCTGATTGATCTGGAGACTTATCGACCAGTGACCATTCCAACCGCTCGTGGACAAACATGGCAAGGGCCGTGGTTCCTGCTCAGGATTGACCCAGCTAGTGAGAAGTTGGGAATTACTAACTTCTCTGCAGTTGTGCAGTGGGTCTCCTGTAGGACGATGATGGAAGCCTTCTTCTTATGGGCTAGCTGCACAATGGCGGAGATCTTGGTGTCAGTGGGCCCCTCTGTGTTTAGCTGGAGTATGTTGCGTCGCGGGTCATCTTCGGCAGCATTTCTGCTGCCGCGCCCTGAGAAGGGCGTTGTTCGACCAATTTCACGCTGAACATATCCAGCGCGAGTAGCAGTGGTTGCTCTCTTGGTGACAGATTTAGTAAGCATTTCAGGAAATGCGTGAAGGCATCTGTCTTCCTCCTCACTACAACATCCATAAATTTGAATTGGCCAGTTTGGACAATTACTTATTAAGCACAAGCACGGTGCTTTAAGCAAGACGAGAGAGCATGTCAAAGAGATGTCGGGTCCAGGTGGGCACTGTGCACTTTGTGGTAACCATGGAAAGCACAACAAATCAATGGTGCAATGTGTTTCAGAAAATAATGGGCAAAAATAAAACTTGACAAAAAGCTAGCAACAACGCAAGACCGCCAAAGCCCTCAGAACTCCGATGAAAAGCAAGTTTGTCAGTATTGGATGCTATGTTTGGTTGTTACCAACTACATTGCCTGCAAGCAAAGATTGCTTATTGAAGCTCTATGTGTTATTTAAATCAGCTAGAACAGTTTCTCATGTGTTTTACGTGGAAAAACGTGTCTACATTAAACTTACTTCATACGGTTAACTGAGAGTGTTGCGACAATACTTTGCTTGCAAAATTTGTCTTCACGCTGTTTACCATCAGCTTATACCATGCAGGATTAAAACACTCTTTTGTATTGCTTGGAAAATGACAACTTGAAAACGGCATACATAAGCCCTGCGTGTACTGAATGAATTGTGCTTGTTTGATCCATAAATTATATGGTTACTATAACAAAGACGTTTACGTACAGACAGACAGATCGACAACCAAACAATAACTTCGAGGGCAGCAACACCGTACCCCATGAAAATGCATATATCCTAAAAATGATCCAACCAAAACCCTAGAAATCAAGGAAATTTAAAGAAGAAATTCTGAACTTCACGAAAGAGTTATCAATTCGAAGAAAAGATCGCATTGCCATTTGTTGTTGAGAAGAATGTAGTAAGGTCTTTAATTTCTGTTGAAGATCTAAGGCAATCATAAAACCAGTCGGCACCACAAAAAAGATAGATACTTGAATCATAAAACCAGTCGGCACCACAAAAAAGATAGATACAGCACCACCAGCCGGTCACCACGGGAGGTTTTTGGTGAGCTAAATCAGTGGAGTTTTGGTCAATTTTTTGAATGTAAAGCCCCCTCCCAAACGTAAAGCACCCCTAGTGAAAACTTTCCGGAGACGGTTCTGGGCACTACACGTAACATGGACATACCTTCACGCTTTTCAGACAAACAGCCAAAAACTACTGTAACATGGCTTAGGGCCCCGCGCTATGGAAATCCGTCCCTGCTCCCATTCCCGGGTTTTTCCACACAGGTATGTTTTGCTTCGATTCCACTTGGGTGTCTAGGTTTACTTCTGAAAAATCCAGTTGAATCTGTTTTTTGAAGATATACATTCAGCATTAACTGCAATAAATATAAGTCCATATCTTCTGGTTATCACAGTGTTAGCATGCCCTTATGAAGTGAAAAATGTTCGTATATTGGATGAAACAAGACATCTTCATTCGGATTCATACCCTTATGCCAGACTACCAGTATCAATATCACAAAGATTGGTTGGACTGTGGTTCAGTCGGGTTTAGCATACTGAACCACAGTGCGAACCATTGTGGTTCATGGGCGAAATTTGGTGGGGGACACAGGGGACGTGTGTCCCCCCTTTTTTAGACGGGGGGACATAATATGCCATGTCCCCCCAGAGCCGGATTAAAGGGCAGGGGGGCCCGGGGCAAATTTTGCTGGAGGGCCCCTAGGACGTAATTCCTGACGTCATCGTTCGTAAAGGTTATATTTTCGCTGATTAGCAAGGTTCCCGTTTGTTTTTTCCGGTAGTTGAGAATGTGCTTACTCAAATTCACATACAGTTAGCTGCGCCAAGAGAATTTATGGTATGAATACTAGGGTGTATTTTTACTTAGAAAAAATATTTCATAGACTAGAGAGCGACTCGAAAGAAACAACATTCAACCGAACAATAAGCAGATACCAGAGACTACAAACAAAAACACCGGAAAAAGAACATGTCAATATGGCCAGCCAGGCTGAGTGTCAAGCGAATGTCTTGATTTTCACCTTAATTTTTAGGTGCTCTGCTTAACGCCAATGCTTCAACGTTGGTGCTTGAAAGTTTTGCTAGTTTTCGTCGCGGCGTTTTAGCTAACACTGCCAGATCCTTGCGCTTTTTCTTAGAAGCTTGCCCTTTTCATAGCTCCTGATGTCGTGATGGCATTACAGGTTTCGGCATCGCGCTAGCTAAACACTGCAATCTCGGTTTCTGTACGTTCGCTCTGCGGCTCGACTGACTAAAATCTTTTCTGACGAACCACGCAATAACATGTGGTGTCAATGGCTTGAATAGCTTCATGTGTTTATGATGTAACGCAACGGTAGTAACCATCGGAAGAAAAGTGCGTTTCCATCATATGTTACCCTTTATAACGAAACAAAGGTGCAGTTCGACTGCGGAGTCCTAGAGACTGCACCACAAGTTCGGGATCATTTATACCAGTGTTGCCACGCCACTTATGACATTTTAACATGAACATGACATCAGATGTGATGTTCTCAGATAAATTTATGTTGTTTTGGCGATAAATCTGGTGATGACTGGGTTGTTGCTTTTTTTCACATTTCCTCTCATTTTAGGACGAAAATAAGTTAGATTCATGATTTTTAAGTTTCTTTCATCAATCTCTAACCCTAATCAGTGGCGTAAGTAGAGGTTTGACCCTTGGGGTAAAGCCTAGCTAAAGGGGACCCACTAGCCAAAACTCAGAAAAAAAGTCAAAAAAGGTAGTGAATCTCTGGATGTAGTGGATGTCTGTAGGAGATAAAAAAAAAACGAAAAACACTCAGGAAAAACGCAAAAACAACCTAAAGAATACTACATACCAAAATGTCAACTGGAGGGGGCCCAGTTTTTACAGTTAGCTTGCCAGGGAGGAGGTTCGCCCTTTGCTCCCCTGTCACTTAAGCCACTGACCCTAATTTGTGTTTGGTAACTAAAGAAGCTCCCTTCGCTGCGTTGAGACTAACATTTTACCTAAATTATAAACGACTTCCCCATTTAATGGCGATATTTCGCTCTGTTTCGGATTCAACGAGGGTACTTCCGTTTTGTTAGGTTTGTTAATAGAAGCATTTAGCTTATGTGAAACCGTAGCGTAAAAAGTTTATTTAATCTGATATTGAACAAGGCAACAATCTGATGTTAACATGATCGACCCCAGTGGCAACGTTGATTGATGCTAAACAGCGGTCAGCAACCACTAGCTTTTAGCACGACGATAGTAACGTTTTCGTGACATTTGTGTAATAGGCGTGTTGGACCAATAGAGAGTCATACCCATGCCAGAAGAACGATTATTAGGAAAAAGTCACCAGCGAAATCAAATATATTTGCGTTGAACAAAACCTAAAATACTCATAGGCTATTAAATAGCGATTGCCAAAACTGGCAAACAGTTAAACGTGTAGAGAAACCAATTGCTGTTGGGGGCCCTTTAAACTTAACGCAACGTAGGAATATAAGATAGAGTTGTATTCTTGTATCGCTTCTGAATCACGAAATTTTTCAAACGAGTACTTTATTTGAAACAAGTAAATTTTATGACGGGAAGCCCCCTTGTAGCGGGGGGCCCGGGGCAATTTCCCCCGTTGCCCCCCCCTTAATCCGGCCCTGTGTCCCCCCCTTTTTTTCTCATAGGTTTGTTTTTGGAGAGGTTTCAAAAATAAATGTGACGTTTGTCACGTTTTATGTGAAGAGTTTTTCATGTTAGATGTTGCACATAGCCATGTTGATGTTAAAACAGAGTTTGGTGTGGTATCACTGATTCTGATATTTTTATAAATTTTCCTTCAAAAATGATTTTTTCATTTTGCAAGTTTCTAGAGACAGCAAAGATTGTTAACTGCCTCTGTTCGACATTTATCCAGTGTGATTTACTGTAAGAAAGGTTACTGTCTTGAAGCAGTGAAGTTTAACGGCTGCACGCGTGAGAGACTACAGTACAGAGGAGATTTGTTTCGTGCAAAAACGTTGGGTAACTGGCTTTACTATAACGTTGGTTGTCACGTATTCAAAAACAGACAGCGTAAAATTTGAAGATGTAAGTGTATAAAGTTAGAATTTTTTACATTTTCAGGCAAACTTATGCGAAGTTTTTGCCGAAGACAACGAGCAGCACTATTGTGGAGACTTAGTTTTAGGATGGGCAATTTTGCAAAAGACTGATTTCAAACCATTAGGAAACAGCATTTCCACCAAAACTTTAGAGAAGTATTGACCTAGCTATATATTGTCCTATAGCTCAAAACTTAATAACTTGACTGGGAATATAAGATAGCTAATATATTTAGCCTTATTTCTTGTATGTCACGACAAGGGTGACCAGCAAATTCAGAATAAATTTATCACCCGCAATGCAGCAATGTTTTCATTCAAATGCGAAACATTTGCTGTACAGGTAACTTACGCATGGGTGGCGGAACTATTTTCAAAGTGGGGGGAACAAGTGCATGTCAAAAAAACTATAAAATTTTTGGTATTTTGAATTGGCAACTGTGACACCACAAGCACTGAAGCATGTTTAAGCAATTTTATTCAAAATTTGATAAGCCACCAATGACCCTTATTTACACAACATCCATCTATCATGCACTGCACTGACTTGAGGACATAGAATTAACTAGTTGTACTTAGTCTTTCACAAAAACAATTTAATCTAACAATGGACCCAATACAAATTGTGTTACTTAAACTTATTTAGGCAAAATTTAAAAATGGGGGAGCCTAAACCCATGCGTACCCCCCTGTTTCCGCTACTATGAACTTACGCAACCCCTAGTTTTACTGGACATATTTTGCGTGTTATTTCAGGTGAAACGTGGTACTATCTGCCAATTCACCGTTGTTCATTTTGATTTCTGTTTAATCTCAAATATATTTTCGTGTTGTTATGCATGTATGACTCTAGAATAAAACTTTTTACATTAATTTCGCCTATTACAATTTGATGTTAAACCTGAAAAATTTGATTGTGAAATCACTGAGCTAAGTGGCACAACTGACAGAAGTCACAAGCCAACAGTCACCAGTAGTGTTTCCAACCCGGGTTTTCCCGAACTCGAAGCCCGTTATTTTTGGCTAGTTTCTACTACCTGAAACTCGGGTTTTTCAACTAACAAACCGGGGTATTTTAAAAATCCTGGAATTGCTGTTGCATTGAAATATTAGTAATTCTGATAACACTGAAGTTGCAGATTGGGGCGTGCAAAGAACAAATGAGCAACTTTCAGCTATTATCATGAGGCACGAGGTTGCGGGTTTTGCTTGCTGACCACCGTGCATTCGTTGTTGGTTGCGTTTATATTTTCGTTCAGTTAACCTATTTAGACGGATCGTGACGTAATTTTGCACATAATAGGTGTCTACACGAACTTTAGTCTTTTCGCTAACCTAATTAAATAACTGCCACGTGAGGTAGATCTTCAAAGGTATGCTTTAGTTTGTAGTTAGTTCATTTACAGGCTGTTATGTGCTAGTTCATCTACAAGCTGTGATTCGTTGCAAAATGGATTCGTTCCTTTTTAGTTTGCAATAACTTTCCGCAAAACATTTGGCTTTCCTTTCCATGCGACTTTAATTAAATTTTTAATGACACACATTCAGTTTAAAGACGATAGCAATCAGAGAAAATCAGAGGCTTTGAGTCATTTCTTATACAACAAGGCTCAACCAACACCAAAGTGCAATTTGTGCTTCCGTTATACAAAAGAGGTGGTTCAAGCACCAAAAATTTAATAAACTATTTGAAATCAAAGCACATAATCCATGTAATCCTTAATAATGAAGACCACAAAACTATTTCGGTACAGGAAGACATCCGATCACAAAGTGTGATAAAGGAAATGAGTCTTTTTGAGTCTACAAAAAGATGCCAGATAACCTTGAAAAACTGTACCATGCCTTAATTACAATCAATTACAATCAAATCAGTGAAAATAGAGAGGAGTTTTTCAGCCACGCGACAATTGACACAAAACTCAGAAACAGACTAAATGATGAAAGCGTGCATTGATTGTCATGCGTCAGTATTATAAACATCATTGAAAAACTGTGCTTAATTAATAATAGTAATTTCACAATGATATTGAGTTTTTCTTTCAAAATCGCATTCATTTCAAAACCCGAAAAAAACGGGGTTTTCCAGGGTTTCCTTTCTCAGTTACCCGAAACGCGGGTTTTAAAATTTTGCCCTGAATTGGAAACACTAGTCACCAGCAGACCCGCAACCAGCTTTGGACACCATGGAGGACGAAGAATTTTCTGAGGGAGATCCAAATGTTACATCGATAACATGTACGAAAGCAATGGTTATGCATACAATATGTCCAAGACATTTTTTTCAGGGTGGAGAAAGTTATTCCAGTGGGGCGAAGCCCTCCTCTTAGTTATGGACCTGGTCACTATGATTAGGTATGCAGGCATCACATTGCAGGCTAGATTGCTATATGGGTATGTATTCCGAAAGATTTCCGGTTTTCTTTTCGATATCCTGAAGTCTTCTCTAATTGGCTTGGATAATTCTGCTTGGAAGTTTGATTGATGTTGGGAAAGCGTTTTAGACAAACGATGTTCGGACAATCGAAAGGGTACCCAACAGCTTGCAAGGGCTGACAAGGGGAGATTGATAGGATACATCATCCAACCATTAGCAGTAAAAATAGATTGTAAATCATTTTAATAAGTAGCCTACGCTAATTTTGGTCAAACATTTTTTGCTACTGTAAGAGGATATCAATGGAGATTCGGCCTGGGGTGGGGCTGCATGCATGACGTCGAGTAACGAAAGATCTGTAGCATTTGCAAGAAAAATATTTAGATACCATACCTTGCAATATATATGTACTGTATATTGTACCTTGCAATTTATCGTCATTTTAATGTTAAGCAGCTTAAACAAGACATGAAATCGCGCTGTAACTCACACTTCTTATAAAACGCATTAAAATCGATGTGTTCTACTTCAGAGTGATATGCACTTGCGACCAATGCGATTCACCGTTTTGTGCACTCCAACTGACAGCTCTGATAAAACCCGACTGATGTTTTCTATTATATTGCTGTGCTTGTTTGTACCATAGTCTGGAAGTAGTGCAACCAAGCTGAATTGCAGTACCATGTCCAACAACAAAATTAAGTTTATTAATTTCTAAATCATTTGTAAGGATAAAGCAAGGCGTGATTCGTGTTGCTTTGAAAACCCTTCTGAAAACCAAGGTTGGGAATCTGTATTTACAAAACTTCACTTCCGCATCGACCCGATGAGTATATTGGTTTTATATCAAGCTGTCCCCCCACATTTTACAACGAAATTGCGCCCATAATGTGCGAATCAACGCGCGGCGTGGAAGTGATCAAAACCACGAGAGCTGTTTCTCAGAACTAGCAGAATTTTTGGATGTGTGTGATGATGATTGTCGTAGTGACAACATAGAGCCTATTGTGGGGCATTTTTCACAAAACGCATTACATATTTCTCTGATTACTTTCCAGAGCCTGAATCATATGCTACAAACTGTGTTGTAAATCCCTTTGAGTTTCAAGCAACTGGTGCACCAGATGAGCCATGTGATTGACAAACACGCCTCTCGAACAGTTGAAGCACGCGCATGAAAAAGCTAAAAGCTAATCTTTTATAATTTCGAATGCCAGAAGCCTTTGAAACATTATTTGAAACCGCACTCATGGAAGCAACACAAACGTTTTTGCATTAGGCGTAGAGGATACTCATTTGTGAAAGTTAGCATTTTAAAGCACAGAAATGTACTCAAGATCGCATCAATGACACGAAGATGTGTCAATTTGAGATGTTGCAGACAGATATGTTCTGTTTGGTGCCAGCATCACACCAGCAGTTTCCTTTCGCTGTCCGCACTGCAACCGCATTTCTCGTGAATACTCCTGACCGCAACCGCGCCATGCGAAAAAGACTATGGTTGAAGCAGGTTTTTTAAGGTGTTTTAAGGACCCGATTCGGGTCCCTAGAATTGAAAATCGGGTCCTTAGAATCACAGAAAGCCATCATCGGGTTCCTAGAATCAGAGAAATCGGGTCCCTACAGGTTCATATCGGGTACCTAACATTTTCCTTAAAGAAAACTGGTTGAAGTGCTGCGTATGACTCGACATGCTTTTCATCATTTTAATTTTGTCACCCTATACATTCCCTTTTGCCATTTTTGTGCATAAAGCGATAACCACATTGCTAATTGCTAACGTCTAACAAGCTAATCAACCACACAACGTTTGCTTCAGTCACAGAGCTACAATTCACTGTAAATAACGTTTCATCAACAAACAGTTCACAGTTGCTTGCTGCCAAAGTTTAAATCTTGAAATATTGAATCAGTTGTTTCCATACCTGATGCAGATAACCAATGCACACGTCATGCACAATAGGTTTTTGCTATTGCACGAATTCTGACCAACATTGCAAAGTGTCAGATAAAATTGCAGTACTAAATAATATTTAAAACCACGCCTCATATGTTCACGGTATAGTTGCCGCGCACAAAAATAGGATCTTTTTTCGAATCTTTGGATAATAAAATTCATAAGCCTTGTGTTTGCAAATAAAGTGTCTTCTATCTTACTTTATGCCTGTAACAGAACACGCGGCGCGGTTTGCATGCGATGAATTTAATGGAAACGTACTGCCGTTCAAACCTCCTACGTCAATGTATGTATAAGTACATAGATTCCATCAGCTTTCCCAAAATGTTTTGTAGTGAAGTGGAGCTCGTGATAGGGCTGTATTTCAAGTTGCATGTTGTATGTACAAAACCCAGTTGGACCTTCAAGATCAACTGGGTTTTAAAAACTGACCTGGGTTGAACTTTGTTTGGGCAGATGAGCTTCTGAAGCCTTGCAACAGTGAAATTGTGCATTCTGTGATCTTCTTTCGTAAAAACACCTTGCGATCCGCAACGGCAGCCGCAGCAGTTACTGCATTCAGAAATTGCCACTAAATCGTGTATTGACTCAGCATTATCGCTGTTAGACGAAGAATTTATGGATAAAGCTGGGTAGTCTATATTCAAAGCGAATGGATGTTAACAAATTAAGCTTCCCCTGGATAAATGTTGGTGTATAACATCCAAACAATCGTGTTTATACTGTAATTGTAGTTGAACTGACTCAAACACAAGTTCATGACAAAAATGCATATTTTTAAGCAAACAAAGAAAAAGAAACACAAGACATTGTAAAACGGACATCTTGGCAAATTAGATCAAGAAACAAATTCCAAACCCTGGCAGAAGTTGACAAACACTTCAGCATGCATGTTCAGTAAAACTGCAAGAAAGTACGAGTTGTACATGATTGCGCTTGTTGAACCCAGATATTACGACAAGCTGCTTCGAGATCTAACGAATATTCTACTTGATTTTCTTTTGCGGTATTGAAAAGGAAAATCGCTTTCTCTGCCAATTTGAAACTTACCGCCTTTCAAATTTTGTCAAACTTTGCGAGTAAGATTTTAGTTGTTTTCATTTATAGCCTGAAGATGACTTTTCCAGACCACCAGAAGATTATCAAGAAGTTTTTCGCCTGTTCAGTGTTAAATCTTGCCTATCCTTGCGCAAACCACGCGCTCAACAAGAACGCTGAAGACAATCGAATGAACGCCTCACTTAAAACTCTGTCAACTATCACAAGCTTTTTTATGTCAACGATTGTTTGAAATCTGTGGGTAGCTTAGAAGCCACTGAAAAAACTATCGGCAAATTGGACACCCATTAGAAGATGGTGGTTTCCACACATCACTAAGTATGGTGGTAACAATAGAGGTCCTGTTGTGTTTTTCCCTGACAGAGTTTCAAAACTCAGAGCACCTTGTACATAATGCACTTTACTTTATTCGAAGAAGATAGGCAGACAGTTCCGCTTGCGGTTAGAGTGCAGGAACGAAGAACGTATCGAATAGAATGAGTTACCAACAAAGGCGACAATATTCAGCGACCGACCAAGACGTACAGAGCGCGAAACGAATCAACGCACGTCGTGGAATAAATCAGCTGCCCGCAGAAATAATGCAACAATCAGTGCCGCGGCATTTGTGCCAAACCTGCACAAGGAACATTCGAGAACACACAACTCTTAACACCTCCCCTGTGAGGTAAAAAATGCGCAACTCTAACAACAAAAAAGTGTACGAGGTTTTCTCGGCCGTTTTGATCGCCGAGGATTGCCCAGTCCGTATTCTGTGCTATCGGCTTGTGAAGTTGACGGTTGCCTGGTGGCCGCTGTCGAAGTGTGCTCTGAAACGGAGAGGTTCTCTTCTGCCTTCGGACAACCTGGGAAAATCACCAGGTTCTGTATCATCTGTCGAAACGTATCGTCGTTGCAGTTGATCGATGTGGCGTCTCCAGACTGAACCTCTCGGAACCACACGCAGGATGACACGTCCGGTCCCAAAATGGCAGGCACCCATATAGGGTCACGATCGCGTCGTGGTCCAAAATAAAGGGCACAGGATGGATCGCCGACCTTGTACGTAACCGCTACTTGAGTTATGGGGAGCTGACGCTCAGACTGTTGAGACTTGGTCCCTGGGCAGTGTGAGCAGGTGAAGGCAATAGGGTTTCAGTATTAGTACGGATTTGACGTCCGTAGCAATTCTCTTGGCATTCGGTTGATAAACGAGTGCGACGGTAATTAAGAAGTCTTGCAACGCATCTTTTGGAGCTTTGGCCGACTTCTTCAAACGCTTGTTTGAAAGTTTGCACCAAACGTTCAGCGGCGCCATTGGTGGCAGATGGTACGGAGCTCCAGTCAGATGGACAATTACATTCACCTTGCAGAACTCCTGGAACTCGTTCGATTTGAAGATAGCAGCGCAGTCAGTTACAACTATTGATTGTTGACTTCGCTGATACTGACTGCGTTGCGTGATACTTAGAAAGTTGATGGCGTGATCAATGTGTAGGCCGCTCCACGGTTTCTCAGGTAGCATCCAACTGTTCGGACTGATGCCCGGAGCAAATCGGACATTGCCAGCATAGATCGAGAATGTCGGAATCGATGTTCGGCCAGTAAACGGCCAACTGCTTCATCCGTTGATGCCGAAATGACATTCGTGCAAAAGATCGAGCACTTGTTGACGTAGCTTGGCCGGAATCACCACTTGGGCTCCATACAGTAAACACCATAAAAACACTAAGTGAGTCGGCGATTTTGCGGAAATTCTCTCCTGGGCAATCGCTGTCTTTTTTCTCAGCCCAACCTTCTCTCGTGAATCGCATGACCTTCGTCAGAGTTGGATCTCGAGAAGACTTTCCGCAACGTACACGAGTCGTTTGGCCTCACTTGCAAACTCAATACGTCAATGGCAGTGGCGTACGCAGAAACTTTTCATGGGGGGGGTTTCATTCAGCGGCATAGGGTAGTCATTTGTATTTGGTGTGCGCTGTTTGTGACGTCACAAAATGATGTCATAGTCCTGTTTCCAAACCAACGTTTTGGCGAAGTTTGTTGACATAATATGCACATTT
>Ga0210059_1012190_pt1 | contig 13039 bp, 7 predicted proteins | sample Ectturendosymbi2_FD_188042 | JGI IMG/M metagenome (GOLD analysis project Ga0210059, IMG submission 188042) | Ecteinascidia turbinata endosymbiont from Florida, USA - Sample 2 (SPAdes) (version 2) | ecosystem: Host-associated > Tunicates > Ascidians > Unclassified | place: Key West, Florida...
CAGTAGGCGTTTTGCTGCATGTGACTGCTGAACGCAGACATCTGTGGGAGGTAATGCAGCGAGACAGCCACTGCTGATAGCAGTTAAGTCGCGGTGTGAAAAGAAACATTTGAACGGTGTGAAAACTGAAAAAAATATTGCTGCCGACGAGTTTTATACGGTGTGAAAAGAAACATTGCTGCCAACGAAGCGCATTTTTGGGACTGCTGCCGTAACGTGGGTCATTTCCTTTGTAGTGTAGAAAGGGCAAAGTGTTATGTGAACGTCTATTTGCATTTGTATCGTTAGCAGCCTGAAATGGACAACCAAAATGTTGACTTTGCCTACCCGTGGAAAATTTTTGCGGAGGCCCATGTCTGTATTGTTTGTGTTTACAATCTGAGATCTGCTTTGTACTTCGCTATAAATAACCATTTATGTGTTATTCGAATACCCTTTGTTTCAGCCTTTCGGTTAGCGTGTCAATGAATGTGCGATTCACCACGAACGGGGTATGCTCGAAGACTTACAACCATATATATGTGGCGCTTACAACCATATAGATATATATATTTTCTCAATGTTTGTGGAAATGTCTTGGGCGATATGAAATGTTTTATGGCAACGCCTCCTGTGAAGTTTTTCATCAATGTTTTTTCTTCAGCTACCCTCTCCCAACAAGCAAGTTTCCTAGACTTCTCGGCGAAGTTATGATACTTTCACAAATAATATTGACGTGACATGGTACTGACAGCTTGTGTTTGCTATAATAGCACCATCCAGTCGGCAAAACGTCATGAGCCACTGTGTCTTTGTAAAACTGTAGCATGACCTCAAGAAATAGCCTCAGCATGCCTTCATTCAAAAACAGTGACACTCCCGGAAGAACGTTGTGTTAAAAGCAATACAGTAGTTAGTCAGTAACTAATTTTGCTTTACAGAAACTTCTTAACAGAACAATGTCAATGATTTCAACACGTCACGTGTATTGGAAGTTTTTGAAGATGAAGATAATGAACCGCAAATTCGTAAACATCTACAAACACATTTTTGCACAAAGCAACGATGGGTATATAAGTAAATAGGTATCGTAATTACTTCACGACGTACTCTCCATATATTTAGATATCGTGATTATTTCATGATATCCGTTCCATGTATTTCAGCAACAAGCTCCATGGATCAAAGTCAACTTTGACCGCAAGACTATACTGAATCAGCACGCGCTCTTCCGAAGTAGCGCAGCATCTTTAGCCCTATGTAGTCCAAGTTGTTTCAGCGCAGACCCCTCCATCTCCACCTGAAAGCGGAGTGGAAGTAAAAAATGAACAGGCTTCATGAAAATAAGGCCTGCGTTCACAATCCGCCAAAATGTGTAACACAAAACGTTGCATTCAGCAAACTTCGGGAAATATAAGCGTTTCGGGCAACGTGTGCAGGCGCTGAAGGTTTCAAGGTAGCAGCGCTGAGCAGGTAACGCAAAAATAAATTTAAAAGTGAAATCGTTGCCTTATAAGATTAAAATTTTGCAAGTAAAACGTGAGTAAAGCTACACTCCTGTCCTCCTCATATTTATTTCTCATGTAATCCCGAAATTTGTAAAAAGAATTTAAGATTGCGGGCTGATTCATTTTTTCCTTTTCGAATCATAATTCGATTTTAATGCGGAGTGATCCAAGCGGGTTGACAACATGCCAGCAACATACTGCCCGCTTCACGTTGAAATGGATTGCTACCGGTCACGCGTTTCCGGGGCGCACGCAGGAATTGTTTAAGGGGGGGGGCCTGAAATTTTGAGAAAAATATTTTGCTCTCATTAAAGTACAGGCTACCTTATTTACTATAACATTTATGTCATATATGCTGTTTCAATTTTAACACATCAACACTTTTCTTGACCAGGTCCAGCCGGGACGTCTGTTTTTCTTTGCCCGTTTTCCCCCGTTACCGTGATTTTGTTAATCTGTTAAAGTACGATGCGATGTAGTGTGGCACTTCTCTGCAAAATTTTGACATTGTTTATGGAAGTTCATAACATGCTCAGTATCCCGAGATATTGTTTTCAAAAGCACTCTTATGTTATATAGTAGCATTACTTGATACCACTTCCAGTAAATTCTGGTGTCTCAGTCGGCTATTATTTGTCACGAAATATTATCAACAGCACTTTTCTCAACATCGCAGACAAGCAAAATGCAGTCCAGTACCACTACAGATCGTAGAATTATCTCACAGCCACGCTACATGGTTGTTGGTCGATACCAAAAGCAAAATACCTTTGTTAAATCACCAAAACAGAATTGAAACAACAGTTTCTACACATGTTCGGAAAAGGCAGCACTAGCGTTTGCGAAGTGCTAGTGTATCGTCTAACATATTCGAGGCAGTGGTAGCAAACAAAGCTTAGCCAACACATCACTAACTTTACAGATAATTGCGCAAGGTGGCCAACCAAGCATGTGACATCTCTCACTCTCTCTTACAAGCAAGCCGTCACGTCAAGCGGAATCGTAGCGATAGCACGAATACACCTGCGGACAGTTAATGTGTATAGTTTCTTAAGTGCTGGTCCTACCAATAGGGCTATGGGCAAAGTAGATGCTTGTCGTACAATATTCATTTCAAATCTTTCGCTTTAGTAAAATAATTATCCCTTTCACAAATTTTATATATGCTAAAGCACGAAATCAGATCTGCGATTACTGCTGGCAGCAAAGCCATTCATAATATTTTCTCTGTCGATCTGGCGGTCTTTGTGTATGGAAAGCAGTGCAAGTCCTGTCATTGGCTCATTTTCAATCGCTGATCTAAGATAGGTTTTAAGACGTCTTATCCTGCTGAAGCTGCGCTCACTTGTAGCAGTTGATACAGGAAGAGTGCCTAAAATGGCGAGCAATATGTAGACATTCGGATAAATGTCAGCATAACAAGCACAGAGTGCCTCGATGGCACTCGAAGGAACAGTGCTAACATCTTCCTTCTTCCACTTATTTGCCCAACGCTGCACTTCATGATCAATCGCTGCTCTGGGACCAATATCTTCCTGATATATTTCCAGTAACCTTTCTAAATCTTGAGCAGTGTTTGGTGAAGCATCGCAATACTTAGGTATCAAGCCCCAAAGAGTTCGGCAATTCTGCTTCTGATCAAAGAATCTATCCTCCATTTCCACTATTAAATGATCTAAATACGGTACAAATATGGCTTCCCGAAAAAAATGCTCAGGGTCATCAGAAGGATAATTAGCTCTGATAATTTGACTTTTGTATCTTCTGGGAATCAATAGTCGAGCATCATTCTTAGCCTGTTCAAATATTTTATGAAAAACGTTTTCGCAATTGCTTCTGTATTGTCGGAGAATATCCAGCACGCTATCAATAAGCTCAATCACTGCAAATATATCCAATTCTTTCTTTTGCAGCAGTTTTGAAAAAGACAGATTATACCAGAAGTGTTTTGCATAACTAAAGCCGCGATTAAAAGCATGCATTTCTGTACAGAATTGAGCGCAGTTGCTTCTATGGTTGCAAGTTCCATTTGCTTGTTTTCCTGCTGCAATTCATCAAGTGCAGAAACAACTGTTGGCAATTGTGTCACGAAAATGATGATCGAGTCATGTCTTTCTACCCAGCGTGTGGCGCCAATTGGTTTCAGCTTCTGTCGCGAAGAAGCCGAGCCTGAAATTTATCTTTCAACATTGTCTTGAAATATCGATACGCACTGTGCACAACGCGACAGAAAAACGCATATCTCCGATATAGTTGCCATCGCATTTCTAATAACTGGCAACTGTCACGAAGTACTAATGACCAAGTTAAGAACATGGTTGCAGCAATGAGTGTACATGGCCAAAGGGTACAATTCTTTTACTCTAGCCTGGACAGCACGATATTTTCCGCTCATATTACTTGCGCCATCATATCCTTGGTCACGCATATGTTCTAGATTAAGCCCAAGTTGAGATAGTTGGGTGAGAATCGTAGATGCAAGATCTTTGCCTGTTGTTGAAGAAAAAGCAATAAAGCACAAAAATTCTTCGTGCACTTTGGCATCTTTGATAAACCGAACGGATAAACTAAGTTGCTCTGTTTGCTTTACATCAGTCGTTTCATCCGTTAGCATCGAAAAGCATTTGCATTGGGAAATATCGGAAAGTATTTGATTTTTTATGGCATCACCCATCAAAATATAATTTGATTTTGCACTCTCCAGCTTAAATGTGAAGCGTTGGGGGAGCCTTTAAAAAGAGGTCAGATGTTTGCTTGTCAGCAGCCTCCACTCGCAGTCTTAAGGCAGCTTCAAAAACTCCGTCACTGCAATCAGTTTCATTCAATGAAAATGCACCAGCGTCTATGTGACCCCTCAATGGTATTTCTTGGCGACCGCAAAATTCAATAGTTCTGATGATATGGGAAAGACGATTTCAATTTTCCTCTGCAACCTTCTGTCGACTGCTGTTTGAAGCATTTCGTACATCTCTGGATTTGTCGACATCTGTCTGCACAAAATTATCGAACATGGCTGCACATAATTTATGATAGTGGTAGTTTTGGTGATTCTTGTAATGTTCCTTTGGCTTTTTATAGTTGCAGTTTGGTCCCGAAACAAATGAGCCGGGAGGCTTGCGCTACGACTGACAGTCTGAGGAGCACATGCAACGTACCATTTGCAAAAAGCTCCATTGTAAATATTACTGTACGCTAACTATGTAAATTCGTTTAACCATTGCTTCTGGAAACTTCGATTTTGAGCACCAACTGTTACATATGGAAAGGAGAAACCTGAAGGAGGGGACCAGCAATTAAGCAATACCTTTCATCGATCAGCATCAGTCAGGGTAACTCCAACGAAGTTACCAATATCTTTTTCACTACTGAATACTTGACTGGCAGACTCTGAGCACGAGCTAGTGTCATTTCTGTCTCTTTTGCAAAAGTCTTTTTCTCTTGACGATCTCCTTTTCGGCTTGCGTTGTACAACTACAAATTTATCCATTTGTCCTCGCACTCTTCTGATTATCACGGTACCCGAAATTCGAACTACAGGAGGAACAACTCCAATCGTTACGCATTGCGCACAGGGTCGTCGCCAGCGGTGGGGAGAGTGGTGCCCGGTCCCCCATTTGAAATCCGTGACCCCCATTTCACGTTTGACCCACCGGTTGTTGCATACGTCCAATACTGTATTTTAAAAATGTGCCCCCCCTTCTGGATTTTGTCTCCTCCTTCTGGTTTTTGGCCCCCCTTGCTACTAATCCTGGCGACGGGCCTGATTGTGCAACACGTCCAGAGTTTCTACGTCATAGCATGTATGAAGCGGTTTCTCTCAATGCCATTATAACTCATGAATCGCAACGTCTTCATCGAAAAGTGACATTCAGCGAGGGTTTCCTGTAATCTTAGCACGATTTGCTTATTGCAATTGAAGTGTAACACTCGTAACCACTTTGGCACCCGGGTGGATTCGGGGATTTTCGGAAAAAAAAGCCTAAACGCACTTGGCTTTGCGCGGGAATATCTCCGCTCCTTTACGGGTTACGGACCTGGTCGAAGCGTCAAAAGACTCGGCAAGTCTTCTAGTCTGCACTCGAAAAAAAATGTTTTGCTTGGGGGGTGTGGGTGTTTTGTGAGTGACGTTATAAGTGGAGGACTTTTAGGTCACATTCGCCCACTTTGCCCAGTCCTGGGCGCCAACCGTTAGGTGGTAGTATTTCGCTGAAGCTTGTACTTGAAACTAGGCTACAATCCGAGTCGTTGATACTACGAATGGCCTGTTGGGGTTTCAGGTTCAAAAGTTATGATCTAAACTAGGAAAAATATTTGACTAATTAGCTAATTAGATAATTAATTAATTTGTTTATTTTAAATCATACCTTTTGAACCAGAAACGCTAGAAAATCGATCAAACGCTCAAAAGACTCGGACTCGAGAATAGTTTCCAATGAAAACTTCAGCGAAACACTTTGGCCTAGCGGTTGGGTTCTAGGCCAGGCAACGTGAGCCAAAATGACCCCAAAACTACTTCACTTATAACGTCACTCACAAAAAATCCGCACCCACCAACCAAAAAATGTTTTTTCTCGTGGAATCTACTAGACTGGTTTGAGCCCTTGAACAGCTCTCTAGCGCAATCGGCGGAGGAGCTAGGGCGTTGGTAAGGCAACCGAAAACTGCTGTTTTTTAGGCCGAATTCGAAGTAGGAATATATCGTACGCCGGCTCTCAAAGTGTATCGAAAAGCTACATTCAGCGAGGGTTTCCCACAGTCTTAGCGCGATTTGCTTATTGCAATTGAAGTGTAACACTCGTAACGTAACAAGGTAACAGATCACTACACCACTAGTTATAATCGAAATATTTATACAACTATGTATGCATGTGTGGAATTGTTTTGTGTTTTAACAAATGTCAGCAATAAATTTGTGTTTAGGTGATTTCCGTTAAGAGGGGGGCTCGATCCCCCTAGGCCCCCCTGCGTGCGCCCCTGCGCGTTTGCCACTTACCGGTCGCGCGTTTGGCACTTGACGTAGTTGGGGTTTTATCAGATGTCAGTGAGTTTGTAGCATCTTGTTTCGATCTTTCTTTGTTTCTGCAACAACATGCGCAGAGTTTTCATGTGATTGTCGCTTACGGAATTTTCAATTTTACACTTTTTGAGTACACTTGTGCCATTGAATTTTTTTGATAGGAACATCCGTTCATCTTATATTAACTTTTATGTTACTGCTCGGTGTCATGTGCAAGATTTACAACGCTGTCAACTGAAATATTGAAATGCACGCCTAACCAGCTCAAAATGTAATTGTATGTAAATGAAGCATTTTACATGACGTGACTGAATAAAACATATCTTGTTTGGTACTTAATAGAGAACAATTAGTTGTACATTGAGTGCAAAAACACTAATTTTATTTTCTTCAAAATATTGAATTTTCAAAGGTTAATTTTTTTAATGAAACAACTATCCACATGTAAGTCCATAGTTTTACGGTTGTGCTGAACGCAATAGCGCAGCCAGCCCAAAAATGTTTTTGGGGTAAATAGTTTGAAATATTTTGAGATTAAACGAGCAACAGTATTTGGTTTGGGACACTACGTCTCGAAGCACAAAGCGTTAAGATATGCTAGAAATTTTTGGAGTGCATGGTCTTTTGCCTCTCCTGGTTGCGCCTATGGCTGGACGAGCATCTGGGAATTACATTTCAACTGAGATCGAATAACTACAATTCAGAAGAATAGCAGAATCAGTATGAATAGGCCATACTTAAAAATGCCTTTCTTGCACTAGATTCAGTACTCACCGTAAGTGTGTAGGGTTTCTTGCCATGACGCATTGCTTAGTGTTACGTTCAGGTTGCCATATGATGACGTAGCATCGGGGCAGAAACATCCATGCTAAAACGGTGTAAGCGCTCAAGCTGAGACAAATGCTGGTGGTCATAATCTGATGCAGAAAACGAAAGGTTTAAAGCTAAAAGGAAACCTCCAGTCTGTCACAGATGATCTGCGAAAAGAAAACCATGGAAATATTTCTAAAGATTTGCAGATTCATCCACCAGGGTTACGAACTTTATTCTGCATTGCAACAAACATAATTTTATGAATTTAAACTAAATAGCTTAAATTAAAAGTTTAAATGCAAACACAAACAAGTATGTAAAAACTAGACCCTTTCTGTACAATTTGTTCACACAGCGCGCTTTCAGTAAAGAGCTCAGCAAATCCAAATTGGGTGTATGTTTGGAACTTAATCGGCCAACACTGATCAGAACTTAAAGCTAAAAAAAACATTTTCCGTGAATGCGCTTGTGTTGTGAAAATAAACACAAGTAATGGCCAGTAGCTATTGTAAATAATCAGGACCTTGATTTTCATTTTCACTCACCTTAAGTGGTACTTTTTCTGTATTCAACAGAACTATTGGGACAAATGCCAACCAAATCACGCAAGTTGTGTACATCGTAAAACCTGTAGTGATACATAAACGGAAATGCAGTATAATTTGATCACGGGCAAAAAATAACACAATGCAATATTTTTTACTTTTTTGCTTATTCATTTTTACAAACTTGATTTCTTTAACAATTTCCTGTTTTTTGTTCAGTCCGTTTCAGGAGATCCTGTATCCTGAAAAGACTTCATTCAAATGACTTCAATTCTCTTATTCGACATTGTCAGTACAAATACAAAATCAAAATAAAGGTTGTCGATAACCCTTACCAATACAAATGTAAAATCAAAATTTTGTCAGACTTGTAAAGCCGTGTTTCGACAGCTGCAGATCTCTTTACTAGGAAACTGATTTCAATCGAAATAAGAAATGGAATCAGTAGCATTCCTTGTTTGCACTTGCACTATGTTATAACATTTTCACAATGAAAATTTAACTTTTGATTTTTACCAACAAGTAAACATTCCAAAAAGGAAAGATATTCGTGCTGTTCACTTCTAACGGTCGATTTTTTGATGATGAAAACATTTGCTAGCTAAAAGCTAACCAGAAACTCAGAACACTTACAGCCAGTGGTGCAGCGCAAAAAAAACAGAAAAGGAAGAACATTACAGTACATCAAAAAAAAACATGCCGTACTAGTTGATAAGTTAAAATCTATGGTTGAAAAATTTCACGAAAAACAACAACAAAAACGCAAACGCCAAACGCCACTATAGCATAGAGACGAATGCTGTTCCCCTTTCAAAAAAGGTCGGGAGTTGGCGCTCGACGGTCCCCGGCTACAGAACTGTTTGCGGCTGAATTTACGTATATTCTGTACGTAGCAGGAATTTGAAATAACCAAAATGTCAAATTAAGCCTAAAGTGGTCGGTGGAAAAGGAATTTACAGCAGATTTATCAAAGATCATAAAGCATTTTATTGAAAGCATTTAAGGAAATTCTTACCGCACTCAAGTCAGTGCAACTTATTTGAAGCTCCCATGGCCATGTTTATAGCGAATACGTGAAGCGTCTTGCAGCCATTACTCACCCATGTAACGAGCTTCATTAAACCCGTCAGGGACATGTCTGTTGATAGTGGCTAGAACAGTGCAAGCGATGATCAAGACGGAAGGATACGCCAGCGCGATGAGTATCTGCGAATCTTTCAATCCACTGCAAGAGGTACACGTGTTTTACTTTCGTCGATAAGACTGACGTTTGAGTTTAATCATCTGCAGCGATGCTCGCCCTCAGAGGTTGTCTTTGCCGATCAAAAGTGAATCGCTGGTAAAGGCTTATGACTCGTCGCAAAATTGTGAACTTACGTGAAGATCTATTGCTGGCCAGTTTTCTGAACTCGAGATATCAACTAATAGTTTGGATCAAAACCTTCAGCAAGACAGAGCACAACCAGTTACCTGACCAGTCTCCTACGCAATTCTAATATTTTTATGATAACTATATTTTTCGTTCGGAGTAAAAATGTTTTTTCAACAGGGGTAAAATCCCTTCTATCTGAAAAAGGGATTCACGCCATAAATCGCAAAACAAATAACGATTCAGTGTCACCACCAAACGCACAACTTTTCATTGAGTCTCTCATTTGATTTTATGGCTGGCTTAGATTTGTATGCTTTCGTTAAGCACCTCTATACAATTATTCGTCTCTAAATAAAATTTCATTTCTGACAGTAATCACCAGCACAACAGTTTTTGAAGAACTCATCGGATGGCAGTACAACAGCTATAGTGATAAACTATAGCAGTCCAAACAGACTTAGTAACATCCTTCAACATAACGAAAAGGTGTGCTGCTTAAGTGTTAATATCATTACTAGCATTACAATTTTAGCAGCTTCATTGTCACCATTGCGTGTCACTTATACTATATGTGCTAACGTTGTAGCATTCCAATTGCACTGACCGCAAAAGAACCATATTTTAAGCAATGCTTTTATAAGTCAACACGCTGATAACAAATAATTATGCACAGTACTATTCCCAAAGTGCTGTAAAACGTATCCATTAGGTGTATGTTATCAGGTCCACGGCGGTTATTTCAAAAAGGTTGCTGACCTAGAACAACCAACTAAGTACTTTAAAGTACTTCATATAAAATTATTGTGGTAAGTTTCTGACCTGCAGTCGTAAAACATTTGTCTTCCGATCCGTGAGTAGACGGCGTTGTTTGGAGTGATTAGGAACCACGTAGTTAATACAAAAACTTGGAGAATTATCAAAACAACTGTTGTGACGATTTGTGGCATTGGACGAATATACTCCTTCAACTGACAATAAAAAGTCGCCAGTTTTAATTGAAAATTAACACTATTATTTTTTGCTGAATTAAGCATCCATCTAAATTTGCAAGCAACCTTCCACTGTGGTTTTGCTTGTTACGACAGAACTTCCAAGGCTGTTGTCGCTGTGAAAACCAAAACATGCCTTTGCGTTGTGGCAACGGTTATGAAATATTATGACTATGAAATCTAACTAGAAAACAGACGAAGCGACACACAGTGAAACTTTTTTCGGCTGGTCACACAGTTCGAAACAACTTTTGAACTAAATGCAACTGACCGCCACTCCAGTGGAGTACAGCAAGTTTCACAAAACATGTATCCAGGTCTAAACCTTATTAGCCTAACAAGCCCTCTTGAAAGACGTAAACATCCTTACGTGAGTTTGCAAAACCTTTTTCGACTGAAAAATGATTGCAATACGAAGGGTCTTGGTCAAAAGACCGCTGTACATGAACGCTGGTCCCAATGAAAGAAAAACCCTTGCGGAGATGCAGCTGGCTGGCGAAAGGCGTCTTGACACGATGCAACCATCCAGTAAACAAATAATAATTCCCGCAAAAACAAACACAGTTAGCTCCTGAAAAAAGGTAAAGAATTGCAAATTGACAAGCAAGTGGAAAAAACAAGAAAAACGAGACCTCTCACCTTCGAACAAGCCTTGACAATTGGTGTATCTCGATGTATGACGTATACAACAATAACGCATATGCTTAAAACCAGGCCCAAAATGGATATGACAAGTGGCACCATCAAATACGGACTGCTGAGCTGCGTTTGGCTGAAAAAAAGCAATAGTAAGTTCCAACATCCCATAAGATCACATATCACAACAGTTTAGCTTCCAGTTTCCAAGCACTTTTACCGCTTTGCTTGTGATTGGTTTAATGTTCCGTTTAGGGTTTGGGTGCAACATGCAAAACAATATTTGTTCCAATGACCAGTAATGTGTTTAAGGGGAGGCGAGCGAGACACGTGCCTCGCCCCCCTTTTTAGGGACCCCCTCATGGTGTTTCACGCGTAAATTTTCTTCAATTTTGGCGAAAAACTATTATCCACTCATATAATATACTCCGACGCTGATCACAAGTAAGTAGGTTCTCTGCTTCGCAAAGGGCCCCAACAGCCACTGTAATGCGTAAGTACTCTACTTTCAAAAGGCCCCAACTCCACCAGCATCTCTAATGAGTAAATAACGATAAGCTTCACACCAAAGTCAACAGCTCAAAGAAACTGTGGGTTAAAATTTGTTCCAAAATGTTCTGATAAGAACAAAGTTTTATACCATATGATAAATATTTTTCACTGTCGGAGAACAGATTGAAGCTTCTAATAAAATAGTGTAGCAATCTTTGCCAACATGTATGTGATGAATTATTTATTTGCTACTTTTGCACATTTTTCAAGCAACTAGGGTCAGTGCAAGATGAGGTCAGCTTTGACTCGTCCAGTCTCAAACCTTTTCAAAACAAGTCTCTGGTTGAATGCTTTTTATGCATGCCATGTTCGTGAATGTAGTTCAAAAATATGAAGTTTAAATTTAGTCTGCTTCGTTGTTGTCTGTAGCTTCATGGGGTCGCTTTTAAGAATATGGCTGTGAACAAATTCAGGAAACGAAACCAGTCTTTTTCAGGGAGAATGTATGTTATAAACTTTCTAGTTTATTGATGGTGAATGCAGAGAAATGGAACGCAAACTAAAGACGTGGGGGACGATGCCAACTTGCTATCGCATAGCTTTGATGTGTTGTTAGCTTTGTTTTCCCAGCTTTCAGTGCCTTTAAAGTTGTGTATGATGAATACCTTGTGCATTTTCTGTTAAGTCAGTCATGCCATAGTTTCAGGAACATATCTTTGGTTGGCCCGCATATTCCCTTCCTAGGCTAGATCAAAGGGTCTTATCACGGCTGACTGAATGTTATGACGTCATCAGAGGGCTCCCTTTTCACTATGGCCTCGGGCCCCCAACCCTAAGTCCAACAATGTCAATGATGTTATACCAGGGGTGCAAAAATACTGTTGCGCACTCGCGCCGCGTAACCAAAAACTTGGAGTGCGCGAATGGGATTTGAAGCGACGAAGCAGTACCTATAGTTCATAATTAAGAGCAATCTTATGACAAAGGTAATATGCGTGCGCTACTAAAATTCACAGAAAATTTTTCACCCCTGCGGTATAAGGATGACAATGTCAGGTTGTTGCAAGTTTACTAATTTTTTTTCTTCAAACGTTTGTCTTCACTGATTTACAAGGACAAAAGAGAAGGTGCGATAAAAAAGTTCATCAGACAGTCGAGCTTCATCTCTGAAGGTCAATCTACACTGAGGCGTTGCCAGGAGTAACCGCGCACGATTCTTTGTTTGTTTTATTGCGACCAGGAGTTGCCGTGCCGAGCCGTGCACGAGCGCAGAATTACCCGACGCAACAAAAAAACAAAGAATCGTGCGCGGCTACTCATGGCATCCCCTCAGTGCAGATTGGCCTCAATTATCCCATTTGACATTCACGAGAAGCGTACAAACAAACCATTTCTAGAATGGGTCTAGCTCATGTGTATCTTCCGTAGTTCTCAGTACCACCGCGTGTGATCTCTGACTGAACGAGAAGGGAAATCTTAAGAAACCATTTCATGCTTTCCATGCTATAGAATCGTCTTCCTCTTTGTAATTGTTATCGTAGACAATGTGAGAATTTAACACAGTAACAAAAACCGCCTTGAGCTTTTCAGCCGGCTGTTTGAGGAATCTCCTGCCTAGTTTTGCTCCCATCTCCTTGCAATGATTCAGCTTGTACGTATCATTCAGCAATATTTGTAAAGCCACAACA
>Ga0210059_1012191_pt1 | contig 13039 bp, 6 predicted proteins | sample Ectturendosymbi2_FD_188042 | JGI IMG/M metagenome (GOLD analysis project Ga0210059, IMG submission 188042) | Ecteinascidia turbinata endosymbiont from Florida, USA - Sample 2 (SPAdes) (version 2) | ecosystem: Host-associated > Tunicates > Ascidians > Unclassified | place: Key West, Florida...
TGCAAAAATAGAAAGCTTCTTCAGAATGAAGTCAACAGCAAAACAGGAACATAATTTAAACTTCAAAAGGAACAGTTACATCCCCAAAATGTGTGTGGATCCTTGCCCCGTGGGGTCCACAACACTTCCGGCGTCTAAAAGAATTTTGCTTGAATCAGCAGTTTTGCTGTAGACTGTTAGTTGTAAGAACATTCTGAAAAATGCCGTATAACGCTTGTTTAGATATTGAGACTTTCAGCAATTTTGCATCTTCAGATACGGTAACCCTACAGATGTTTCATGACTGCTATCTGCTTTTTGGTGACGACAGGTTGGCAACCCTGTTCTTGGTCTGAGCCTTTTTACCAGCTGCATGGTGAGAAGTTACTTGAACGTGGAACTTGAGAAAGATTTGTCGTGATCTGCCGGAAAAACCAAAGCGGTTTTACTGTTTGCGTTTTCGTCTGATTCGTTCTTCACGTGTGCACAACAAGTTTATGTGGAACTGCAACTGTGTTGCGTGAATATTGGCTGCGGTGAGGCGTGGCGTGAATGGTATAAACTGATTCTTTGTAGCGAGGCTAACTTTGGGGGCGGTTTGCTATGCAGTTGCCTATTGTGTGACAAGAGCTGTGTGTCAGGTTACTGAGACTCATTTTGGGCAAAACGAAATTTTCACATTTACAGTAGTTGCACGAGCAAGCAAAGACAAGCCACTCAGGCAGCGGGTAAATTACGACACATGCACACAAGGGTTGCTAGGTTCAGATGGACCAAAATGCCAAATTGCTGATGGAAATATGCCAAATAGCTTCAAAAAATGCAAAACATACCGAAACAGGCTGATGGCTGTCGGTTTTGAATTACCCGAATGAGTAATAGCAAAAATGCAATGTTGCCATGGAATCAAGCAGGGAATTATTGCCTATAAATAAATAAATAGTTTATTTGCAAAAGTGTCACATCTTCCTGCAGAAAATGCTTAGTAACAACACCTATAAATATTAGAAACAACAAAATACAAGTAGTGAAAGTACAAACACCCAACATGCTATGGTTTTTGATTACTTTGAATCTGGAGTGGTACACAAGTCTTTAGTATGTTAGATATGTCTCAATTCCACAAAATATTTATTACAAAAAGCAGTCACAGACAACCGCAAAAACAACATCTGGTATTTCAGGTTCACATGGACCAAACACACCCAATAACTAGGCGAAATATGCCATATGGCAAACAGGCTGAAAAAAATCTAAAAGTTTAAGCTCAAAACTGACAGGTTTTAAAAAATGCCAAACAACGCTTTTTTTCTGCCAACATCATTAGAAAAGGCCAAAAACATGCCAAACTATGACGCACATACCAAACATTTTCTCATGCCAAACGACTTTAAATAAGGCCAAATGTCTTTAAACCCTGATGAGCACAGGCGCTAAAGAGACAGCCGATTTGGCGCGCAAGACTCCTGTTCAACTTGTAATGTTGGTAGTTAAACTGATGAAAAAGTTTGCGAGAAACTTACTGCCTTACATGCGTGGGAACTTTACATAAAAGCAACGGGATATTCCAGGCCATATACTTTCTTGAGTTATAGTGCTTTTTGGTGTAGCGCAGGCATGGCACTGATAATTTCTTCAAGTGCAACAAGCAACACCCTGAAAAAAACTAGTCTATCTTGTGTACTCCATGCATGATCAGCCACTGATCTCTTTTTTTGCCAACCCTGTAATTACTATGTCCCAGGGTTGCCATGTTGGCAGGGCCGGCGCAAACCATTCCAGCGCCCTAGGTAAGATCCATTTTCAGCGCCCCTCGTAGCTTATGACGTCATCCTGCTCAATCAACCGTGGCACGATCTGTTTAAACGTAAACAAACACATTCTCTTTGATCTTTGTACATCTTAAATTTGCCGGTGCGTCCAAGGCAAGGTTCATTCCACCACCCCTCCGCCCAAAAGGCCATTTTAAGGACGATTTTTTACAGCAAACTAATTTGTTCGATGCATGCCGAGTTTATTTTAACACCAAATTCATCAAAATCTACACAAGTAACAGGCGTCACAACATTCACATAAACAAAAATTCTAGCGTAGGCCTCAACAACTATTTTACAGTCTGGTGTCGTAACAATCGACGATGTTCTCCATGCACAACAAAGCTCTGACATTCGCGAAGGTCACCAATGTTGGTTGTTGCATACCAGCTGATATCTCTTTGTCACTTTGTTACATGATACGTCCTATAATCTAAATCTTACTGGTTACTTAGGCCAGGGCTTCTCAAACTATGGGCCACGACCCCAAATTGGCTTCACAACTCGGATATAAAAATTTTTGTAAGCTTTACAAGAAAATTAAAAGTAGGCCTTCAGTGAATCTATTTCTACCGCATTTTTAGGGGCAATACCGTGCTTCATGATGCCAGTTGTTTTATAGGATGTCTGCCTGAGTTATCAAATAATAAGAATCACCCAAGCACAACAAGTTATGCGTTGCCACGTCATGACTGTTTTAATGTACTGCAGGGGCGTAACGAGGTTAGATGGCGCCTGGGGCAAGAAGCAAGTTTGGCGCCCCCGTGTTCAAATCTGAGGTGTTTCGGAAGCAAATGTACTGTATTGCAGAAATTACTTGTGACATTGTTGGGACTTCTCGGCGCCGCCCGCAGTGATTCTGCGCCCCCTTAATGATTCGGCGCCCCCTTAACGATTCGGCGCCCGGGGAATTGTGCCCCCCTTTCCCCCATCGTTACACCCCTGATGTACTGACCAATATTGACTTTTTGCATTTATTCCAACACGAACGCATGCTGTGTTTAGAAATCTAGGTCTAGTTTAGGGGCTAGGCTAACTGCTTTGAGAGTACACTAAGTAGTTTTAGACTAAAGTTAAAACTTAATGCACAGTTTCAGAAGTACTTTGGACTTTGATTCAGGAAACGTTGGATCCACAAACCATACACAATTGAAATTTAAGGAGGCCACACACCTGCCATGCCCAGGATAAGTTTGTGGAGTTATTAAACGACAAACGTTTGCAACTGGAATTTTCAAAACAGAGTTTATGACATTTTTGGATAAGAACAAGAAATGAATGCCCCATCATTTCTAATTTAACCGTTCATAAAATCTTTGCATTTCGTACAACATATTTGTTGAAGCTGCATTTTCAAAATTTATAATCATCAATTCCAAAAACCGATCCTTTTCTAAAAATGTTGAGAATGTCCTTCGTCCTGTGTTATCATGTATCCAACTACGAATGGATGATCTGTGTAAAAGTCATCAAGTGCTTCCATTCCTTTAGTTGCACTTGATAACCTCTATAAACTGAATTGAAATTGTATCATCAACAACTTGGGCTAGCCATCAAGGGGGCCCAGGCCCGTAACCAGCTTGAGACACTAGGGGTGAAGAGTTTTTTAAAAGGGAACCAAATTTTTTAAACTATATCCAATAATTATAAACTATGTCCAACACACTTTTCCTGGGGGAGAAAATTTTTTCAGGGGGTTTTCTCCCCCTGCCTCTCCCTAGTTGCGGGTCTGATGGGTCGCATAAAATAACTTGTTTAAAATGAGTCGCAGAACGACAAAGTTTGAGAAGCTACGAACTAGGCTACTAACGCCAATAATGCTGGCGTTTCGGCAGCGTTTCCTAATCTGACTACACTTGATGACTGAAACATGATTTGGGGAAGGCTTCAACATGAACCTGCTCGGGTAAAAGCGGCGCAGCCAGGAAAAAAACAGGAATCAAAAAATGAAAAGAACAGAGGTGGTACCCTTAAAATTTTGCAGTGAGCTTATAAAATATGGCCTGGAGGGCATGCTTTGCTGGTCCTGACAGGAGACCATTGATAGACTTGTGAGCACCCCAGGCAAGATCCTTTCCAGCGCCCATCCCTCCTATACAAAGATCCTTACTTTGCTCATCACATACATTACGGAAATACGAAGGAATTTCATGTAATAAACTTTTCTAATACATTTTGTCCATTAGAAAAGTTTATTACATGAATAAAATTTTTACCAAATTGCGACATAGCTTGCCTAGGATATGTGAAATTGAAATAAATAGGAAAAATATTAACCCTTCTGCACCAAACCTGAAACAGTGCAGTACCTTTATCTTCTCATAAATTGCATGATCGTGTGTTTCATTCACTTTCACCAAGTTCATATCTTTTTTGGTGTACGTTCGTCACTTCCTGAACCACACAATTGTATTTTTTTCGCCACTTAGGCCCAGCGCCCTAGGCAGCCGCCTAGTTCGCCTAATGGTAGCGCCGGCCTTGCATGTTGGCCTTTTTCAAGCCAAATTTTAGAAACTTGGCCTTATTTCAGGTTGGTTGGCCTGAAAAATTTTATTTGGCCTTTTGACTTTTTTTGGCCTCGTCTCGAAGTGGTTGATTTAAAAAAATCATTTGGCCGTTTGGCTCCTTTTAGGCTTTTTTACGCTGCAAAAAATTCCACTGTAGACAAATATTTACTATTCCATTTTTTCGGCAACACTTTTGAAAATTTTTTTAGATAAATGCTATATTAAACTGACGTCCTCGTTATGATGTTGGAAAGATTTGAGGGATGCGAGATTCGACATTAAGTTTTTAATTTTTTGCGTAATCACTTGAAATGCGTGCACTGTGTGGTGTGTTGTGTACCCGCTAAGCAGGCTCAACGCTTGCAGACAGGTTTGCGTCCCTGCGATAGACATGCGACAAAGATGTCGAGAAAGTGGAAGAGCTCTTATGAGTCTCATCGTAATTTACAGGAGTAGTGATGAATTCTCGTCGTAACTACAGCAGCAGTGATGAAATGATCACTTTTTGAGTGATGACTTTCGATATGGGCGCAGAAAGTTTCCGATGTATTAGTATGCAAACTGCGGCACCATTGTTCCCAAAGTGCACAATCTCACAAACCATAAAAAGTCAGAAAAGCACCAGGAGTGATTCCAGTACAAAGCTAATAATCAAGACTTAATCTCAGTTTCGAAGAAAATTTCCAGTAATATTCTTGTAATTGAGATGCTTTTGTGACAAATGACTAGCAACACTACAAAAACGTTTGGCTTTTTTCCGGCCTTTTTTTAAAACTGTTTGGCTTTTTATTGAAATTTTCATCTGGCAACCCTGTTATGTTCTACGATTCCGCAAAAGATGGAGTGGACCCGTTTGATCAGGTGCACTCTTTTCAATCATGCAGCGGCATGACCAAAAGACGGCCTTTAACCGTGTTTTATGGGATGATGAATGCAGCCGTTGTCAATGCCAAAATTCTTTACAGCAAGCACCAACCGCAAAACACTTTGAAGCGCATTGAATATCAAGGCTTTGTGCAAAGGCGGCATTCCATTCAGAGTTTGCCTCATGCGCTGCAATTGACTATCAACAACACCTTTCTTGGATCGATGTCAGCGACACCGGTAGAAATCATTCAACTGTTGCCAACCAGAAAACGCTGCGAAATCAGCTGCCCATCGCAAGGAAAGGGGACGAGGTTTATGAGCTGAACCTGCGGAGCACCTGTTTGCATCCACAAATTTCGAGTCTTCTGCAAAGACTGCTGAGAGGTAAGCGTTTACATGCAATGTGGATTTTGTTGTATAAACGTTGTCGTTGCGGAAAAGATGATTGTCTGCAAGCGTTGGGTGTCCAAGTAGTTTGCCGAGTGCAGCATGCGCGACATCAAAATCAGTAGCAGATTAGTCTGTCAAAACAAACCCTGCTCTGCCTTAAAAGTATAACGCATACGTTAACTCAGAACAGGCATTGCTGCCACTGCATACATCAAATTACTTTGTTTTAACTTGTTCGTGATCAACAATTTTGCCGCTGATTACCACGGATTGTCCTACTAGAGCATTTGGTCATCTTGGCTTGAAGTTACCTTGTGTGCCTGAAAATTACAAAAAATCCTGAAAATAACAAAATTTTCGGTCAGAGAAGCTTCATAATAATTGCTGAGTTGTTGAAAATCCCGCCTGTGCGCCTGAAACGTTTCAGTAAGTCTGGGTGATACTGGAAAAAAATTGGCGACTTCTGCAACGATACCAACGGCGAAAGTATAGAATTGATATCTGAACAGGGGCAATTGAGCAGACAGCGGAATTCAAACACAATGGTTTACACTACTTCGACGAGGCAAATAGATCATAGATAGTTTAGGATTTACAGGCTGGAATGGCCAACGAATTTGCGTGCTTCAGAAAAGTTCTTTATCTCTAAGAAAGCGTTATTGCAATTGTACGTGAAGCATCTGTAACGGAAACACTTTTGAATGCACGCTGACCTGCTATATCACATTTCGAGGTAAAATAAATGTTGCCAAAGAACGTTTGATACAATATCTCTGTTGGTCTCAACTGGTGTGCTACTTACCTTAGAAATAATAAGAATCAACAATCGTTTTTGTTGACCAAAGCTTGATCAAAGAGAGTGAATAATGCCTTAGAAGTCTACATTTTTTGCAAAAATTTATCTTTGAAGAGGTTTAAATGCCATCGGCCGGCGCTGCAGACATTTTAGACTTTCCAAGACCCTCCCATTTTGTTGTAATGAACATGTCTGTTCATCCCATTTAGGATTCCAGTTCTACCCGATACCATGTTTGACAATATTTTTTACTGCACGATCTCGTATTGCTTTTCTTTCACGGTTTATCTACACTTATTACTAAAAAAAACTGCTGCTTTCGAGCAGCTGATGCGAACAACATCTTCAAAACTCTAATTTGCAAATGTACATTTTGGGAAAAAGGGCGTTTCTTAGTTCCTGCCACACAAACAATGTGCTCAAAACAACTGAAAAAAATGAAATGTTTATATGCCAAAGGCTTTACAGATCTGCCCAACCCTCCGTGGCGACTTTTGTGCCCGGTTGTAAAATGAAAATCTTTACAATGCCTCAGAAGCCCCGTATAATTTTCGGATTTTAAGCACTACTTTTAATGTTTTACAGCTTAGAAGATAGCGTTTCATGAGCAAAGTTATGAACACATTACTGCTGCCTTTGTGGGAATGCGTAAATATAAAACTCAAAGTAACACAATTTCAAAATTTCGTTTTCTTTGCCGGTATTTATGCAATGGAAATGCATTAAGCACTATTTTTATCTTTTAACAAGAATATACTGGTTTTACTTGTCTTTAACCATCGGTATTTGGAAATTAAAAAATAGGAATAACTTAAACTTTTGGGAAAATTTTTATCAAACTTGCCATTAATGCCCAACCTTTTACCTTGTAATTGTTTATATGCTCTGGCGCTAAAATGTGATATACGTGTTTCTTTTTGATATCGACAACAAATTGTAATAGCGTCTGCATTTATCCTGTTGAGATCGATGTATTTGCACAGAACACTGCAAAAGAAAATTCGAAAAATGTCTCTTGCCCGACAGCTCACGCAAGGTTTACGTAAGCAATTGTCCCTGAAGGGCTTGAATATCACAGTCATGGCGCATGTGAGTCTCGCTGTTACAACCCACCTATTGTTAATTGATGACCTTTTTTCAGACATCCGATCACCACCGGTAGTAGGTGATCTTTGGCACCCTTGTTAAACCTGCGATAGTCGCGATGTAAGAGAAGGCTGCTTGTATGGCATAACATGCTCAAGATTGGGCTATGAATGCATCCATGTCTGATGAACTGCTTGCTCTTGCCTAAACTGAAAACGCTGTTCAGTTGAAACAACATACAACCTTGTTACAAATTTCGGTGATGTTGCTTAATTGCACGTAACCTGGTTCGACAAACTTGCAGGAGACCAAACGAATGGTGAATTAAAAGCATTTTGTAAAATTAATTTAACATAAAGATCAAAGGGTGTTCAGACATTTCTTTAACGTTTGCGTTTTTATGGTTCACAAAGAAACATGCGTCAAAAATATTCCCTTTGCAATGCTATTTCCTGAAAATTAAGTGGGTGCTCGTTACGCTTGCGCTGTTTAGAGCAAGTTTCGTAAAGCTACTTTCAGCTCTTGGCTATAGAAACCAAAAAAAGTTAGAAAGATTAGTCCAGAAATACACTGCCCAAGAAAACACAATATAAGTAAAAATTTTGCTTAAATGGAAAATTGCGTTATATGTACCGATAAGCAACTTCTCATAGTTCTCTAAAGAAGGGAGAACAATTTTCACCAAGCTTTAGTTACTACATAAAAAAATTCGTTTTTGATCCTACAAAGTTTTTGCGTGTACAGAAATTCATGACTTTACTTTTGAGGTCAGCTTGAAAGTTAGTTTCCGAGAATTTGTGTCTTGCCTGAAGCTTTGGCTGGTATCAAGGCAGTTGATTTTAATGAAAACTTTTCTGTTTAAATAACGAACACATCAACGCTTGCAAATGTTCACAATGTCCTCAAACTGAAGGACAACACTTGACCGGGCGATTATTTGAAGCAGACCTGTTGTCGAAAGTACACAAGGCGTGCTTACCCGACTTCTCTGCAGTGCTTTAAATCAGCTGCTGGGCACCACAATGATTGCGCGTGCTCAGCTTCCCCCCTTGTTTGTGAATGCTGCATCGTAACTACCCGCGTGTTTCGTAGTCAACGTGTTGCCCTTAATCCACTGCATTTTGTTGACAACAAAAATGATGCTTTTGAAATGTAATTTTATTCTCTATAGCTTTTGTATGGTTGTTTCCTGTTCATTTGCAATTCTTACAACTACATTTAGCATTTGCAAAGACCAGCAGTGTAGGAGGCGGGGGTGGAAGGGGTGCAAGCGCACCCCCAAAATTTTGATTTGGTAAAAATCCGGGCAAAATCTTTAAAAATCTGGGCAAGCTCTCTGAAAATACGAACGTGGTTTGATTTGAAAAAAATGACGTCCAACGTGGTTTGATTTGAAAAAATTGTGCCCAACGTTGGCAGAATCACTTGAAGGCATTTTTTTGGAGGTTATCCCAGATATAGGTCTTAATGAAAAAGTATTTGCACAAAAAGTGGCCACAAATTTTCGGGCAAGTTTGGGGAAATTCGGGCAAAAATCCTTCACACCCCCAAAAATTAACCTGCCTTTACACCTAGACAGCAACATCTAGGTAAAAAATGCTTTCTGTGTGTTGCTATGCCAGTTTCCCACGCAAAACTGGCATCTACTGCGGAAATTTTCCACAGGAAATATTTGCAGAAATAGTTGTGTTCATGTACAAAATACGTTTACTCAAACGTCTTTAAAATGAAGACACGCAGTCACGTAGATTACGTCTGTTGCATTCCACATAGGAAAGCGCAGATAGCAATCTAGCCGATTGTATTTCCTTTAATTTGAAATAGAAAAAAAATCTAGATTAAAAAAGTTAGGTTTCCTGAAAAAAAAAACATTTCAGAAAAAACATTTTCAACCCAAGTTACAGATGAGCAGACAGAACCTGAAATGTTTGTGAATTCTGAATGATGCTCGTCGGCAATTTTATTTCAAGTACGTTCGGGAATAAAAGATTGCGTTCAAAACGGCCTGATTTATTGACGAGCAGTTTCAACGCTAGCGAGCTTCCGTCGCAAAGTCATGAAAGCAGAACCTGTGATTCCACGAAAGCTTGCAGAAAACCCACAGCTTTCATCCGACGAATTGTTCGAAGACCAATAGCAGCTCCAAAAATTAATTCATTAAGTGTGAGAAACGAATGAAAAGCTCTGTATAGCTGACCACTTTCGGTCGTTATCAGTCTGCATGGCAATGACCTTGCGAGCTTAGTGTGTGATAGAACCATCTGTGCCCGCAGTAAACATCGTGATGTTAGCTTGATTACCAACGCCAAGCCGCTAGGTGGTTGCCATGGACTGATGGTCGACGTGCGTATTCACACGACACCTTGAGCAGAGTTGCTGAACTTGTTGAGCAAAACAGCTTGACCAGAACAGATTGAGCGTTGTTGCGGAAATCAGCCGATGCATCAAAAGGAGGTTGCGTGTCTGCAGGATTTACCGTGCGGTTGCGCAGTCACCATACCAAAGGTGCCACATTTCAAAACTCGTTTGGCACAGCTGTTCTTAACCTGTTGCAAGTGGCTAGCCGTTAACCTCTCTGCATAAACATTCTCCGTTCGTACAGAAAGATTAAAATTGTGTCATCGACTCTGAAGGTAAGTGGAAGTTTAGTACCGAATAGAAGTTTTCTTCAGCCTTTCAGGCCTTTTAATGAACAAGCAGGTTTCAGCTTTGTTGTTTTTAGCTATGAAGTAGACCACATGTTTGACTGTGATTCTTTAAATGGGGGATGTAATAACGACTTCAAGACGATGAAAAACATTCGTGATTACAACACTCATAGATAGACTTTGCTGTTGAGTGGTCATCAGTATATTTGATTTGACCCCGGTTTGTGTCTAACTGCTGTAAAATAGGCAAATTTCACTTGATTTTGCTACAGCTTAACAGAGCTAAACAAGAAAGCAAAGCATACCTGAACAGGACCTAAAGTTTGGTAAGATGTCGTACAAGATATTAACGACAAGTCTTTGTATTGCCTGAAAACAGCCCTTCTTTACCTTTTTTCACTTCATCCCACTTTTACTGACAATTTTTAGGGACCCACTACAAGATATTGCGGCAAAATTACTTTTGAATGCAGTGGAACTCAGGCCCGTAAATTGGAGGACAAAGGAGGAGCGAAGCCTCCCTAGAAATTTTTTTGCCCCCCAGGAAAAATGTGTTGGACATGGTTTTAAAAAATTGGACATAGTTTAAAAAATTGGGGCCCCTCAGAAAACTCTTCGCTCCCCCTAGTGTCCTAACCTGGTTACGGGCCTGGTGGAAGCCCGCTTGACGACCATCTCGGTAACGCGATCATCCAGCTATCATGACCACTTCAGCGCGGTCCTGAACACTTTCCGTTGACAGTGCATTATTTTTTGTTTCACTAACACGACCATCCCGGAATCCACACCACGACCATAGTCTAGCTCAGTGGTTCTTAACCGGGGGGCACGCTTCCCTAGGGGGGCGTCAATAAATTTCAAGGAGGGCGCGAACTCTTTCGTGCTCTACAACATGGAAAGTTTTTGAACGGAAAAGTGCTCTGCCCAATTTACCTATTTAAAGTCAGGAGGGCTTGAAAACAAAGAACATTTACTTAAGGGAGACGTGGTAGAAAAAAGGTTAAGAACCACTGGTCTAGCTGTTATGAAACTGCAAACTGAACCATGCGCCACACAACCACAGGAAGTCTATCGATATTATTAAGCAGGAAAACTGGCAGGTTTTCAGTAGCGATTGCTGAGCAACACGTTTTCCTATAGAGACCGAAATACAGAGATTGTGACTTCAGCAATTTGTGTGAAATAAAACCTGTGTTGTATATTTGATCTTACCGCTGTTACGTGTTCAACAGAAACGAAATGACCGTGATAATACGTGAAAACCAAGCGTGATTGAACCCACTAACGCGGCCTCTTACACGACCATTCCAGTACCATTCAGCCGTGGTTGGATTGTCGGGGTTCCGCTTGTACATCAACTTGAAACTTTGTCGTTAATCACACGTCGTCGATCAGGAGATTGTTGCGCAATAGGATTGTTACGTTAAAAAGCACAAAACAATTTGATTCTGGATCGTACAGAGAAAGTAATAATAGCCTATTATTATGCACCAACTTAAAATGATACTCAGTACTACTAAACACCGGTGAAAAGTACTCGCTTTTTGTCCTCCAACATTTTTGCCGGTTTCGTAGGCCGTGAACCACTGGTTGAGAACCGCTCGGTTCAGTTTCGTGTTTTTGCACTCGGTTTCTGTACGCCTTTCTGAGTGTCACGAGTGGTCTGCGGCGCCCATTTCCGCTTCCTTACGCCGTGAGCCATGCGGCTGCTTTCACCATAAATGCTGCACTGGTGGCGAGTCAATGACCGCATGAGAACCGTTGTTTTAAAAAATGCACTGCAGATGTTTAATTTCTGAATGTAAGTAACTTTTAGTTGCATCATTGTTACTTCGCACTATTGCATCTCACTTATCAGGCAATTTTTCCAGGAATCAACTTCAGGTCTTTAAAACCGTTTATACTACCGCGATCGTTGCAACTACACAATGTAACGCTTGTTTACAGGGCCGGCCCCAGCAGGTGCGGGGCCCAATGCAAGACCTGGGCGCAGGGCCCATTGCCAGACCTAAGCGCGGGGCCCCTCTGAGCAGTGATTTTATGACGTGATCGTGTTCAGTCAACCGTGTTACGATCGTGGTAGAGCGCAGATATACAGCAAAGCACTAACACGAGAATTGAGCACGTATAACGTTCGATAATAGTGGAAATTCGCTAGTTCTGACGAGAGCGTTCTTTGTTAACAATGAAATTCATCTAAAAATTGAAATTTATGGCAATTCTACTGAATTCTCAAGCGCAAGGTGTATCTGGCAAAAATGAACAATCTACCCAAACACCATGGCGCGGGGCCAAATGCGGCTGCATCGGTTGCATCGGCTTAAGGCCGGCCCTGCTTGTTTACAAACAAATTGTGCGTGTGCCAGTTTGCTTTCCTGCTATGTTGTCCTCTTATTTCGTCTGGGGTATCTTCAGCGTTTTTGAAAGCTTAGTAGTTGGAATTGTCCAAGTTGACCATTTGGTCATTTTTTTCGTGGCAGCAGCTTGCATTTCATCCCGTTCATAAATTATCATATTCACTTTACCATGGCAAAAACAAAGCTTACCTAATTGAAATTTGACATTTTCGTCAAGTAAAATCTCTCCAAAATGGGGTAAGCAAGGAATCGATCAACAATTTTTAATAGGAAATCGATTTCACGTAAAATTATGCATCCTCAGCCCTGAAATATGGAAGCAAAGCTTACGGGTAAAATTTTGAAAGGTCAAAGTAAAAGCAGAGAAAACAAACAAACTCAAGACTGAAATGAATAAATCAGAACACAAGCTGCGACAATAAAAAAACTGCAAAATGCATCTTTCCCAAAGATTGATTTCATGGGAATATCGAAACTAACCGACTGACGTCAGTGTTCGAGAAACTCAGCTGACCTAGTAAATTCCTAAAACAACACGCTGGTATGAATGACTAAGAACGTTGGCAGAATGCTTGAGAGAGTTTGCAGAACGTTG